>Ga0209163_1000436_pt1 | contig 79426 bp, 72 predicted proteins | sample MTBAKSrepl2MetaG_FD_187457 | JGI IMG/M metagenome (GOLD analysis project Ga0209163, IMG submission 187457) | Enrichment culture microbial communities om Arthur Kill intertidal strait, New Jersey, USA, that are MTBE-degrading - MTBE-AKS2 (Arthur... | ecosystem: Environmental > Aquatic > Marine >...
CATCTGTGCTTTCCTGTCATGCCCGCGTAGGTGGGCATCCAGCCTTCAGAGAAATGCCTGGATTCCCGCCTTCGCGGGAATGACGGGTGTCGGGCTGTGAAGTTTTGTGCAACGACAGGGTTAATAACCAAACGAGCTGCAATCTGGTCTTAATGCGTTGTGCCACAAAATATCAGGCCTTCAACTCATCGCCTTCATTACGGGCCATACTATCCCGTGCCGCCGTCGTCCAGGGCGATCCTTTGGCCCCCAGCATGATGGGCCCATTTCTCCCTTGACACACAACGGCGCATTCCGTATTCTCCCATACATCCGAAGCGAGTTCTTATCACCTCACCATCACCGGAATTGACAACATTTTCGTAAGTGCCTATTTGCAAACTTGATAATTTTTAGCCGCATCTGAGCCGATAGCCGGGATAAACCGAAGGGATTGGTGAGTCCTTGATTCCTCAAGGAGGGGAAAATGCATGCGATCGCCCTGGGTCACATGATTAGACCATACCGTGCGGGGTTGCTGGCCAAATTATCTGTTCTGGCCCTAGCCCTTGTGGTGTGCGCCTGCGCGGGGCCACTGGCTTTGCAAAATGCCGTTATCGGCTATGACGAAACCACGGCCTACCTCGAACAGCAGCTGTTGCTGCTCAACATAGCTCGGGCGGACTCCGAGCTTCCTGTGCATTTTACGACGACATCCAGTATCGCCGCGACCTTCGATTGGACGGCGACGGTCGGCATTGTTCGGCAGCTCCAGGACTCACCCGGGACCGATTTCTGGAATTTCAACCTCGGGGCCAGCGCGTCCGAGAATCCTACCTTCAGCATCGTTCCGATCTCCGGTGAGGAGTTTACGAAGCGGATCTTGACCCCGTTTCAAGAAGACGCTTTCGAGTTTCTGGTTTACCAGGGAGTGTCCATCGACCGGTTGATGCGCCTGATGGCAAGAGGAATCGAAGTCCAGAAGCCCGACGGCAGCTTCATTCGATTCATCGAAAACGATCCGCGGCGGCTACAGGAATATGAGGAATTTCGGCGCATCGCCATGCATCTAACCTGGCTCAATGTCAATCGGCAACTCTTCGTGCGCCCGCTGGTCTTCGAGGAAACCCTGATCGCAGACTTCAAGGAGGTGCCGGGCGCCGGGGACATCAATAACGGCTTCGACATGGACCTCACGTGGCGTCAGAAGCCGGACGGCAACTACGAGCTGACTCGATTTCGTGCCGGCAAGGTCGTGGTTACGAATTACGACCCGCAGGCGCTGACCGATCGGGAACGGTTCGAGTTGAATGAAAAAATCAAGCGAAACCCCGCGGGCTTTGTCTACGTGGATGTGCGCCACGGGTATCCCGGAGGCGATTATCCGATCCAAGGTGGGATCAAGCTGCGGAGCATGATTCAGATGATCAAGTTCATCGCAGATGGAATACACGCGACGCCGGAGTTTCACGTTGAAAAAGATCCACGAACAGGCCCTATTCCAGAAAACCCGCCGGTGACGCTGCGAATCAATGTCACCGATACCCAGCCTCCCACCCATGTTTCTTCTATCAAGTATCGGGGAATATATTACAGCGTCGGAGATACCGCTTGGGACCGAAGGATGTTTGTCATTCTTTGTTTGCTGTTTCAGACAGCCGTCGGCGAGGTCGAGGATGTCGGCATCCCGATCACGATTTCGAAATAATCAGATAATCAGACTGCAACACGAAGGTCGGCTCAAAGCTTATTGCATAACGAGGCACACCAACGGATCTCGCTGCCTGAGTTCGAAAGCAACGCGCGGCTTGGAGGGCGATCTTCGCCGCTTTTTCGCTCAAAACCCCACCAGTCACAAAAGATCAGGCATTCAACTCATCGCCTTCATTACGGGGCATACCATCCCGTGCCGCCGTCGTCCAAGGCGATCATTTGGCCCCCAGCATGATGGGCCCATTTCTCCCTTGACACTCAAGGGCGCGTTCCCTATTCTCCCACACATCCGAAGCGAGTTCTTATCACCTCACCACACGTCCCAACCATTAATGCCGAAATGAAGGCCTTCTGCCGAGATTTCGGCAGAAATGATGCTTTATTTCCCCTGCCTTTTCATTGAGCTTCTCCAAACAAATTGAATATTTCTGATAAGTTACTGCGCCATTCGCCTCTCGTATCACTTCTGGCAAGCATTTCGCAAGAGCATCTTCTCTAAGACCTCTACCTCCGCTGGATGAGCCTTAATCTAAGTCCTGCTTTGACGGGCCGGAGAATTGGATTCGTAGAAGCGAAGTCGCTTTAAAGAACAATGGAAACCCTTTAGCGATTCAAAAGGAGAAGAAAATGAGAACTTATCTTTTGAAAACAATGAGTTTGACGGCTGTTCTGGCTCTCTGCATGGCTGTTCTGCCAAGCCTTGCCCTTGCCGCCGGCGGCACTCCGGCAGTGAAACAGAAGGTGGAACTGCTTTTCGTTCAGAACTCCAGAGGCGTCGCCATCGACAAGGACAAGGGCACCCTGACCCTCAAGGGGGTTAGTCCGACGACGCTGTGGTTCACAGACCGCCCTATACGCATGGCCGGTCATTTCAATATGAAGGAGTACCTGGCGACGTGGGATGAAGGCAAAGATGATTTCAGTGCGGACCCGCCCAATGCCACTCTGTCCGTCTTCGAAGAGGGCCACGACGAGTTTCTTGACGTGGTGGTCAAGCTTCAGAACCCGCGGCTCCAGGGCGACGACCTGATCTACGACATCACCCTCATAGATAAAGGAGGCCCGTTGCCCCAAAAGGGTGGCCCGGCATCTCTTTTCATCGACATTTTCGGCGTATGGCGCCGGACGGCCCGACGCTGTGTGTGGGTCGGCGCAGCCGCTACGACTGCGGCAGTAGCCACCACGGAGGCCAGTGCGGCTGCAGCTGCAGCGGCTAAACCAACGACTGTGACGGTGCATGAGACCGTGACGCCTCCACCGGCGTCCGCTGCCCCGGCGGTGACGAACACTCAGGCTGCGGCCGTCGCGAAACTCAAAGAACTCAAGTCAATGCAAAAAGAGGGTCTTATCACAGAAGCTCAATATCAGGCCGAATCTCAGAAGATTTTGAATCAAATGGTGGAGTGAGCGTGAAGGAGACGGAAGTCATGATACATGCGACGATAAGAATGAAGATACCGGCTCAGAAAGTTAGGGAAGGCGTTGAAATCCTTCGTTCAGTGGCGGAACGGACCAGGGTACAGCCCGGGTGCATCGATTGTCGGATTTATCACGACGCCCAGGAAGAAAACGTGATCATGATCGATGAACTCTGGAGGAGTCAGGAAGATCTCGATCAGCATCTCCGTTCTTCGGACTACCACGAAGTACTGCTGGTGGTCGAGATGGCCGAAGAGAATCCGGAAATCAAGTTCGCTGAAACTTCACAGTCGACCGGCGTGGAAACCATAGAGAAGGCAAGAACCCCAATTGGATCAGGGAGCCAATAGCCAGTTTTGAATACGAAAGGAGGAGAAGGATGAGAAGATATATCACAAGGTCTGCGATTTTGATGGTGGTGCTGGTTTCCTGGATGACTGTGCTGCAGGGCGCTGCCCTGGGTGCCGAACCGAAGCCGATCATGGTTCAGCTGCTGTTTGTGCAGAATGCGAAGGCGGTGGTCTTTGACAAAGGAACGGTCACCCTGGAAGGCGTGAGTCCCATGACGCTTTTCTTCTCAGACCGTCCGGTGCGCATCGCAGGGCACTTTCACACCAAGGACGAGTTTCTTCCGCTGTGGGATGAGGGGAAAGACAGTTTCCTAAAGGATCCGCCCAACGCCACCGTGTCTATTTATGAGAAAGGCAAGGAACAGCTTCTGGGCATCGTCGTCAAACTGAGCAAGCCCAGGCTCGAGGGCGAGAATCTGACGTACGACATTACGGTCATTGACGGAAAGGTGCCGAGTAAGGGCGGGGCCTGCTCTGTGTTCATCGACATCATCGGGCTTCCGTTCACTCCGCTGTCTTTTGCCGGCGTCGCGCGGCGGACGGCGTTTCGAAATGTCATGTGGGGCAGTGCGGCAACATCCGCGGCATCCGCCGCTGCGATGGCTTCACATCCGACCACTGTCAACGTGCAGGAAACGGTGGCACCCCCGCCGGCTCCGGCCTCCGCAGCCCCGGCAGTGACGAACACTCAGGCCGCGGCCGTCCCGAAACTCAAGGAACTCAAGTCGATGCAGAAAGAGGGGCTCATCACAGAGGCTCAATATCAGGCCGAGTCTCAGAAGATTTTGAATCAGATCGTGGAATGCTGCCTGGCAGAGACTAAGAGTTTTTAAAATCAAGATGGAGGCTGTGGAAGAGAAGAGCACTTGAAAAGCAAGCCTTTTCATGGGTGTCCACTTTAAGACGAACAACCAAACTTAGGAGGTAGTGAGATGAAACGTGTGACAGTGTACGTGTTGGTGATGGTGCTTGGCCTGGCTTTGTGCGGATTGGCCTTTGCGAAGGAAGCAAAGAAGCCTGATGCAACCCTCAAACTCACGGAGGGGCAAGTTGCCCTGGGTATCGGATGGAGTTGGGGAAAGGGTGTGCTGAGCTTCAAGGGGAAAGAATATCCCTTTAAGGTCGATGGCATCACTGTGGGTGATGTGGGAATCACAGAGGCCAAGGCAGAGGGAAAGGTCTATAACCTGAAGAAACTGAGTGACTTTGAGGGAAGTTTCACCTCCGCTGGGGCGGAAGCCACTTTGGGACTTGGCGCCGGCGCCGCGGCGATGAAGAACGAGAGCGGCGTGGTGGTTCATCTTTTTCCCAAAACCAAAGGCGCTAATCTGAAACTGGCGGGGGGAGGAGTCAAATTTACCCTGGAGAAGACCAAGTAAGTTTTGAATTTCGCCACCCCCTCCCTCTTCCCTGTTGGCGCCGAAGGCGACCACGGAGGGGCGAGGGGGAAAAGGGGGATGAAAGGAGAGCGTGTATGATAAGGAAATCATTGCTTTACATCATGGCGGCATTGATCGTTGCGGTCCTGCCGGCGGCCTGCGCAACGCAACATAGGGGAGCGCCGGTGGAGATGACCGGCGAGATTGGCTCGCCCAGCACTACCACCACGATCAGCGGAGAACAACTCCCGCCGCCCGATCCGAAATTCGGCGGCGTCATCGAGGAGAAAGCCCTCCAATCCAAAGCGTGGTGGGCGCCCCGGGTCGTACCGCCCAAGAAGGCGCCCAACATCCTGCTCATCATGACCGACGACTCGGGCTTCGGCGTGCCCAGCACGTTCGGCGGCGTCATCCCTACCCCGACGATGGATCGCATCGCGAAAATCGGGTTGCGCTACAACAATATCCACTCCACCGCGCTTTGTTCGCCCACGCGTGCCGCATTGATTACCGGCCGCAACCATCACTCGGCCGGCTTCGGCGTGATCTCGGAGCAGTCCACCGGGTTCCCGGGCTACAACAGCATCATCGCCAAGGACAAGGCCACCATCGCCCGCATCTTCAAGGAAAACGGCTACGCGACATCGTGGTTCGGCAAGGACCACAACGTGCCGGCCTTCGCGGCCAGCCAGGTCGGACCCTTCGACAATTGGCCCATCGGACAGGGCTTCGAATACTTTTACGGGTTCGTCGGCGGCGATGCGAACCAGTGGCAGCCGAACCTGTTCCGCAACACGACACAAATCTATCCCTTCGAAGGCAAGCCCGGCTGGAACCTCGTCACCGGCATGGCTGACGACGCCATCGAATACCTCAACCGCGTGAACCAAATCCAGCCGGACAAGCCGTTCTTTTGCTACTACGTTCCCGGTGCCACCCACGCGCCGCATCATCCGACCAAGGAATGGGTAGACAAAATCCGCGCCATGCACCTGTTCGACGGCGGCTGGAACAAGGTTCAGGAGCAAATCTTCGAGAACCAGAAGAAGCTCGGCGTGATCCCGGCCGACACCAAGCTGTCGCCTTGGCCGACCGAGGTCATCAAGAATTGGGATGACTGCACGCCTGAGGAGAAAAAGCTCTTCATCCGGCAGGCGGAAATCTTCGCCGCTTACGAGGCCTACACCGACCACGAAATCGGCCGTGTCATCCAGGCCATCGAAGACATGGGCAAACTCGATAACACGCTCATCATCTACATCAACGGCGACAACGGCACCAGCGCCGAGGGCGGCCCGCTCGGCACGCCCAACGAAGTCGCCTTCTTCAACGGCGTCAACATGATGCCCGTCGACGTGCAGATGAAATGGTACGACGTGTGGGGCACCGAGCAGACCTACAACCACATGTCGGCGGGCTGGTCGTGGGCCTTTGACACACCCTTCACCTGGTTCAAGCAAAATGCCTCGAAGCTCGGCGGCATCCGTCAGTGCATGGTTGTTTCCTGGCCCGGCCACATCAAGGACCAAGGCGGCCTGCGCGAGCAGTTCATGCACGTCATTGACATCGTGCCGACCCTCCTCGAAGTGACCGGCATCCCGGCGCCCGAAGTCGTGGACGGCATCAAGCAGGCGCCCATGGAAGGCACGAGTTTCGCCTACACCTTCGATTCCAAGAACGCCAAGGAACCTTCCCGGCACAAGACGCAGTATTTCGAGATGATGGGACAATGGGCTTTGTATCACGAAGGCTGGCTGTTGAGCACGAAGGTCAACCGCGCGCCGTGGGAAGCCTTCGGCGCCGCCAATCCCGACCCGCTCAATAACCAGGTGCTCGAACTCTATGACCTGAACAAGGACTTCAGCCAGTCCCAGGACCTTGCGGGCAAGTACCCTGACAAGCTGAAAGAGATGAAGAAGATGTTCATCGAGGAAGCGAAGAAGTATCAAGTCTTCCCCCTCGACGCCTCGGTGGCCGCCCGCATCGTGGCCCCGCGGCCGAACATCACGGCCGGCCGCACCGAGTTCACGTACACCAAGCCGATGGTGGGCCTGCCGCAGGGTGACTCTCCATTCCTGCTCAACAGCTCGTACACCATCACGGCGGACATTGAAGTCCCGAGAGGTGGTGCGGAGGGTATGATCTTAACCTCAGGCGGACGGTTTGCCGGCTACGGTTTCTATTTGCTCAAAGGGAAACCGGTGTTCCTTTGGAACCTCATTGACCTCAAACGTGTCAAATGGGAAGGCCCGGAACTCACGCCCGGCAAGCATACCGTCGAGTTCGACTTCAAGTATGACGGCCTCGGCGTCGGTACGCTCGCTTTCAATAATATGAGTGGTCTGGGCCGTCCCGGCACGGGCACGCTCAAGGTCAACGGCAAGGCGGTCCAAACCATCACCCTGCCGCGCACGCTACCGATGATCCTGCAATGGGACGAGAGCTTCGACATCGGCTCCGACACCCTGACCGGCGTCAACGATGCTGATTACAAGCCGCCGTTCCCATTGACCGCCAAGCTCAACAAGCTGACGATCAAGGTGCACCGGCCGAAACTCACGGAGGAGGACATCAAGAAGCTCGAGGGCGCACAAGCCGAGGCGGTTGACGGCAAGCCGCTGACTCGCGTGCAACCCGGGCCTCATTAGTGCTGCATAGAAGCGCAACATCAAGGTGAGCGAATAGAAAAGCCAGTGGTCAGTTATCAGTTATAAGTGAAACGCTCGCCTAGCGAAGATCGGAGAATGAAGCAAGGCAAGCGAGGACATGGGCAAGTTCGCCGACTTTCTATGATATCACGCAAGAAAACCTAAACAGGAAAGAGAGGTGCACTATGAAGACAAGGGCGTACAGTCAAATCTTGGCCATCGTGCTGGCGATCATTCTGATCGGGCCGATGGGGGCATGGGCTGCCGACAAACCCGGGATCGAACTCGGAGAGGTCGTGGTCGTCACGGGAAAGGTCGTGGCAATCGACAGGACGGACCGAGCCGTCGCCATCCAGGGGTCGGAAGGGAACGTGCTCGTTCTGGAGGTGGGCAAGACGGCCCAGAACTTTGACCAGCTCGCGGTTGGGGACCAGGTGAAGCTGGAGTACTATGAATCTGTGGCAATCTATGTCGGAGCAGGAGGCAAGCCGCCTGAAGCGGACGTCGCGGTCATCGCCGCTGCTGCGCCCAAAGGGCAGAAACCGGCCGGTGAAGTGATCGAGGTTGTCGATGTCTCTGCGGTCATCCAGGCCATCGACCCGGCAAAGCGCACGCTGACCCTCAAAGGACCCCAGGGGAATATCGTGCCCGTGAAGGTCGACAAGTCGGTGAAGGCCTTCGATCAGTTGAAGGTCGGGGAGTCGATTCATGTGCGCTACACCGAGGCCGTCGCGATTTCTGTGAGCAAGCCCTGAAGGGAGACGACGAAGGGAGAAAGAGCATGAAGGCAAAAGCGGTCCTCTTTGCAATGCTGGCGTCGGTCCTCCTAGGGACCCTCACGGTAGCGCCGGCCGGGGCCCAACCGCAGGGGAGCGATGCAAAGGCCATCCTCAAGGCCATGTCGGACTATGTGAGCAGCCGGAAGACGATCGAACTCACCTTCGACAGCGATATCGAGGTCATCACGCCCCAACTGGAGAAGATCCAGTTCACCAATTCCGGTGAGATGCTGCTGAGCCGCCCGGACAGGTTACGGGCGCACCGGGTGGGCGGCTATGCGGATGTGTCGCTCTATTTCGACGGAAAGACCGCCAGCGTCTTGGGCAAGCACATCAACGGCTATGCCCAGTTCGATGCTCCGGGCACCGTGGACCAGTTGATCGAAGCCCTGAGAGCGGGCCATGGTGTCGCGCTGCCGGGCGCAGACCTTCTCCTGTCGAATTCCTATGACGTGCTTGTTGCCGGGGTCAAGGAAGCCAAGCATATCGGCCGTGGCGTCATCGACGGCCGGGAATGTGAGCACCTCGCTTTCCGCAATTTCGATACGGACTGGCAGCTCTGGGTGGAGGTGGGTGAGAGACCGATTCCGCGTAAACTGGTGATCACCACCAAGACCGTGAACAGCGCACCGCAATATACCCTTCGCGTCAAGGGCTGGAACACAGGTGTTCAGCCGGCGCCGGATGCCTTCGCGTTCGTGCCGCCGGCCGGAGCGAAAATGCTCAGCCCTGAAGCTCTCATCGAACTTGACGAATTGCCCCAGGGCGCAGAGGAAGGAGGAAATCGATGAGACACGTCTTAAGCAAAACCATACTCATAATTGCCCTGGTTGCTGCCGGGTGGCTTTGGAACGGAGAAATACCTCCGACTTTACATGGAGATCTGGTAGCCACCGCTGGAGCGGTCGTGGGTCGACCGGCGACACCGGTCAGCTATGCCGGTGTGGCCCGACGCTCCACCGTGGGGGTAGGGGCACCGGGTGTTGGTGTTACGCCCGGAGTCGGGGCGGGAGGGATCGGCGGTCCCGCATCGGGTGTCGGAGTCCTTCCGGGGGCGAGCGCCGGTCAGGCCGGAGTCGGTTATAGCGGTGGGGTGGGGGTGAACCTCGGCGGGCCCGTGAACAGGGTCGGAGTGCGCTGAACAGGATCATGCCGGCAGGGGCTCAGGTATCCACGATCATCGTCCCCGGCAAGGTTGCCTAAAACATTGAGAAACCCGATGACGGCCCGGACTGGAGTATCCGTTTCCAGATCGCCCTGTTGTTCCCCAAATAGTTACGTACAACCTCAGAGTTCGAAAGGAGGTTCTTTATGGCTGTTCAGCAAAGAGCGATAAGCGACACAAAACTCATCTTGATGATATCAGCACTCTGACTGACCGTGCTCGGCCCCGGTCGGGCTATGGCGGGCGGCCTGATCGCGTATGAAGTCGGGACGGCCGACGTGGGCCTCGCCTCGGCCGGATACAACGCGCGCGCACAGGACGCCTCCACGGTGCTCACCAACCCCGCAGGCATGACGCGGCTGGAGGGCACGCAACTTCTGGCTGCGGGGCAGATCGATTACGGCCGGACCAAGTTCTCGATCGGCTCGGGCACGTCGTCCGCGCTGGGCACGGAAGACGGCGGCAACGCCTTCGGGTCGGACGGCTGGTTTCCCGGCGGTGGGGGCTTCTTCAGTTACAGTGTGTCGCCGCAGCTCAAGCTTGGGTTCGCCATGACCGGCAACTTCGGCGCCCCCTTGCAGTACGACGACAACTGGGTCGGCCGCTACTATGTGCAGGAAGCGACGCTGCTCGGGCTTTCCTTCCTGCCCTCCATCGCTTACAAGGCAACGGACAAGCTCTCGCTCGGGGCGAGCGTGAACGTCATGTACGGGATCTATAAGAACCAGGTGGCGATCAACATCCCGGACGCGCAGCGGCCGGGGCACTTCGTGCCGGCTCGCCGGGCCGAAACCGACGCACAGCTTAATCTGGACGACAACGCTTGGGGCGCGGGCGTCAACCTCGGAATGCTCTACGAGTTCAATGCCGACACTCGGGTCGGACTCACCTGGAACTCGCAGGTTAACCTTGACTTCAACGCCCCGGCCGAGTTCTCCAACCTGGGTCAGATCGGGACCACTCTTCAGAATCGGGGTCTGCTGAACGCGAACATCGACGTGGGCATCAAGGTCCCGCAGCAGGTGATGGCGAGCGTCTTTCATCAGGTGAACCCCCGATGGGCGGTGCTGGGCAGCGTGGGCTGGCAGCAGTGGTCCAAGTTCGGGCAGGTGCAGCTCGGCGTCGACAATGCGGCCAATCCCCGGAGCCTCACGCAAAACCTCGATTTCAAAGACACCTGGCACTTCTCGGCAGGGGCTCAGTACCGGGGGTGAGCGACCCGTGGCTGCTCAACTTCGGCATTGCCTACGACTCGGGAATGCAAGGGAGCTCGAATGTTTCACCCCTTCTGCCGGTAGGCTCTGCCTGGCGGTTCGGCGTGGGCACGCAGCACCAGGTGAGCAAGACCTTCTATTGGGGTGTGGCGGCGGAATATCTGTACAGCGGGACGCTCGACACGAACCTTCAGAGTGCAGCGCCGGTCGAGCTCGGCGGGCGAGGGGAATTGGTCGGATCGTACAACGACATCTGGACCTTGTTCCTGGGCGTGTGCTTCAACTGGACGTTCTGACCGGCGGCGAGGCGTTCATCGTGTACGGAGCATGCATAACTCTGCCGTAACCATCTTTACGGATCGTCTCATTCTGTTTGGGGTGTCGGTTCAGGGGTTCTCGAAGCTTAGCAGGAAAGCAAAGCTACTGAAGGAAGGAGGTCGTAATGAAAAACGTTGGTAAGCATTGTATGCTATTTGTGATGATGATCGTCTTGGGTTTCGCTCTAATTGTCGGGTTGCCGGCTCAAAGCCGGGGTCAATCCTTTGCGATTGAACCCAAGGCCGATCAGATTCTCAAGAAAATGAGCGCCTATCTGGGCGGTCTCGAGCAATTCAGTGTTCAGACCGAAAACACTCTCGAGGTCATCCTCAGAACGGGCACCAAGATCCAGTTCAACAATCCGGCGAATCTCTCGATGCGGCGGCCGAACAAACTGCGCGCCGACCGAAAGGGAGATGTTGTCAACCAGGAGTTCTACTACGACGGCAAAACCCTTACACTCTTCATGACAGACCAAAAATATTATGCCACGGTCGAGGCGCCGGAGACCATTGATAAGACACTCGATTTCGCTAGAGAGGTTTTGGATGTGTATGCCCCCGGGGGCGATCTCGTCTACAAGAATGCGTACGATGTGCTTATGGAAGACACCTTTTCGGGATTCTACGTTGGCCCTAGTGTCGTAGACGGAGTCAGATGTCATCATCTGGCGTTTCGCGGTAATGAGGTAGACTGGCAGATCTGGGTAGAGGACGGCGATAAACCGCTGCCCAAGAAATTCATCATCACTTCAAAGTGGATGACCGGAGCACCGCAGTTCACTGTGTCCATCAGGAGCTGGAACTTGTCCCCTAAATTCACAGAAGATATGTTCACCTTCGTGCCCCCAGAGGGCGCTCAGAAGATCGACTTTATTCGTCTGACCGGCGCTGGGGCGCCCCAGCGCTAAAACAGGAAAGGAGTGAAATGATGAAGATCGCATTCAAGACCTTGATATTTCTGCTTGCCCCAATGTTCATGCTGTCTGTGGATTTTACATATCATCCCTCACCCAAGGTGGCTCTTGTGAAGGAGGCGGAGGCGATTATAGGCGCTCCCCTTACACCCTTCAGTTACGCGGGTGTGGCGCGCCGCACAACTCGGAGAGTCGTCGCCACAGAAGCCGCGGTGGCGACAACCGCTGCAGCAACAGCAACTGCAGCAGCCGCCACGGCTCCGCCGCCTCCCGCCCAACCCTCGACCGTGTCGGCTGTCCCAATTGGGACGGTCGTGCAAGCATTACCCGCCGGCTGCACCTCGGTCGTTGTGAACGGAGTGAGCTATTCCGACTGCGGGGGAGTTTTCTACAAGGCGGCTTTTCAGGGGAACAACCTCGTATACGTGGTCGTACAAAAACCTCTGCAGTAAGAGAGAAAGCCAAACGCGAAACAAGTCCAGCAGCAGGCTCAAACCCATGGGCAGAAACGCAATCCTTGCAACCTTTCCTGTTCTGCCTGCATAGGGGCAAAGGGATAGTCGGTTCAATGAGAAAGAACCAAAAGAGTATCTTCAAGGAGGCGAAGCACCGGGTGATTTGTGCCTGTGTTCTTGCCTCTGTCACGCTGTTGCGTTTGTTGCCCAGGCGCGCTGTTCTTTTGACGTTGAGAGGCATGGGATTGGCCGCGTTCCATCTTGTGAGATCGAAGCGGCTTAGAGCCTTGAGGCACCTGAGCATGGCTCTGGGACATGAAAAGTCATCACCCGACATCTATCGGATAGCCAGGCAGGTTTTCTCGAATTTTGGGGCCTTTGCCGCCGACGCGATTCTGATTCCGCACATTATAGGCAACGGAATCCATGAATTGATCACGGCGGAAGGCGTCGAACACCTCGATGAATTGTCAAGAAACAGCGAGGGGGCCATCTTGCTGACAGCCCACTTCGGCAACTGGGAACTGCTCGGAGCGTGGCTTGCCAAGCGCGGTTATAAAGTGAAAGCCATTGGAGCGGCTCACAACAATCAGGGGATCAATCGGATGATTGCGAATGCTCGCGAAACGTCGGGTTATCAAAGTATGGAGCGCGGCAATCATACACGGGAAATCCTGAGAGCCCTTGCCGAAGGGTATTTCATCGGCGTGTTGATCGACCAAGAGACCAAAACAGATGGAGTGTTCGTGAAGTTTTTCAACCGGCGGGCCTACATGCCTGTGGGGCCGGTCCGATTGGCCCGCAAATACGGTTTGAAAATCATCCCCATTTTCATTCGACTCCGGAGCAATCACACCTATCACATCGAAGTGACGAATCCCCTCCCGCTTGTATTTACAAAGGACAAGAAGAGGGATTTCATTGTGAACACCCAGATGTGCTCTGATGCGTACGAGAAAATGATCCGTGAGTATCCGGAACAGTGGCTCTGGATGATGAGACGCCGGCAAACGCAGCCTGTGAGTTCCAGTAAGGTAAGAAGCGAGGAGTATGCCGTATATGAAAAACAGTGTGAAACGCCGGCGTGGTCTGGATGAACCGACCTGCGCAAGGCGTTGTGCTTTGAACCTGAGAAGATCTAAGGAGAAATAACATGAAAAACAGGATCGCCAGAAGGTTGATTTTTGTGGTGGTAGCGATGTTCATGGCTTTTGGTTTCACCGTTTCTAACATCAAGCCCGCTCTTGCGGATAATGCGGCGGATGCCAGACAGCTTGTGGAGAAGTCCAAAATATCGTTTGACCATTTTGTGGCCGTCAAGGACCTGGCAGGGTTTCGTGATCTGCTGAAAAAGGCAAAGGGCGTTCTTATCTCTCCCCAAGTGCTGGAGGGAGCTTTTGTTTTCGGGATTTCAGGTGGCAGCGGGGTGTTCGTGGTTCGTGACCCCCACACAGGGAGGTGGAACGGGCCGGCTTTCTACACTGTTGGTGAAGCAAGCTTTGGTTTGCAGGCCGGGGCCAAGGATTCTCAGGTCATCATGCTGGTTATAAGCGAGAGGGGAGTGAACGCACTGCTTTCCCCCAGTGTGAAGTTGGGTGCAGATATGAGTGTTGCGGCGGGGCCTGTAGGAGCAGGTGCGAGCGCCGCGACGGCAAATATCAGTGCAGACATCATCAGCTACTCGCTTTCAAAAGGCGTGTACGGCGGCCTGTCCCTGGAGGGAGCGGTGGTTGCTGTGCGGAACGGGTGGAACGAAGCCTATTGCAAGAAGGCGCTGTCGAATTGAGTGATAAGCACGGATCATTATGGAAGCCTAGGGCTTGGCCAGGGAACCCATACTTTCGTATAAAGGAGTGACCGTCAATGACTGTCGAAAAGGACAAACAAGCCGGATGGAAACAGAAGATCGTCCATGAAATGATCGAGTACTGGATCAATTTTGTGTACCTGGCTGTGGTTTTCTTCGCCTTCACTTCCTACCGGAGATTGATCCTGGCAGAATATCAGGTGAGTTACTTTCATTACGGGATCGCCGTGATCGAAGCTGCTGTTCTGGCCAAAATTATCTTGATCGGCGAAGCCGCGGGTGCCGGCCGGAAATATGAAGATAAACCGTTGATCGTTCCCACACTGCACAAGACGATCGTGTTCGGCATTTGGGTGGTTGGATTCAAGGTTATTGAACATATGATAGGCGGACTAGTGCGAGGGAAAGGCCTCGCGGCCGGCTTTCATGATCTGATCAGTGAGGGTTGGTATGAAATACTCGCCAACGGGCTTGTCGTTACCTCGGCGTTCGTGCCTTTCTTCGCTATCAAGGAGTTGGGGCGGTTGCTGGGAAGGGAGAAATTGCGCGCATTGTTTTTCCGGAGAAGGGCGGACACAGGTTCCGGCCCGCTCTTTCAATGAAGGAGCGGAACTGACAAACCGGAGGAGAAACAGATGAACAAAGCAAGACGAGGCAACAAGTGGATTGCGGTACTGATCATCCTTGTGATGGTCGCAGGCCTGCCGGCTGCGCTGCTCGCCCGTGATCGGGGATTCAACCAGCCCGGGGCGGTTGGAAATAGGGGGAGGCGATAACCATCGCATACAACCTCATCAAAGGAGGTCACATGAAATTTGCGGGAAGGGGTTCTGAGTCCTCGTAAGAACGGAGACGGGAGCAACAGGGCGTGAAAAGCTCCTCAGGTCTTTGTCGCCTGCAGGGCAAGAGGGTCTCGAACATCCAGGAAAGCGAACTTCAGAAAATCGCGGTCGTGGGTGTACAGTGTCCTGATCCTATGGAAACGAAGCAAAGCCGCCAGATGGGCATCCGGCACCAGATTGCCTCGGGCGGGAACCTCTGACGTAACGTCCCTATAGACGGCCCAGAATCCCTCGTCTTCGGATAAGAATCGCGCGTGAGCAAGGTTTAGAAGGGTTTCCATGTTTGCCATAGCTTCGTCTGGTGACAAGGGATGATCAAAGACAGCAGGGTGCGTTGCAATGCGCAAATAGCTCATCACGGTGGGCCATCCCAGGCAGAAGACTTCTTTTTGTGCGATGCACGAATCGAGAAATGATTTGGCCCGATCGAAGTGAGGGCTGTTGGTGTCAGTGGCATAAAGCAGAATGTTGACATCTATGGCGAAACTCATCTTGTTTTGGAACTCTTGTAGGGTGGCGGCTCGCTTTCCATGGCGGCATATACCGCCTCGTGATCCGTTAAGTCAATACGGGCGCCCATTCTTCTTGAGATCCATTTGGGCGGTGGGGTAGGAGCCTTGGCTGATTTGCGTTCACCAAGGGCCTCGGCGAGCAGGTCGGAAATGAGCCGGCCGAGGGATTTCCCCTCTTTTTGCTGGATCTTTCTCAGATCCTTCAAAACGGGGGCATCAATATCGACTGTGGTTCGCATGATGCGGTGATGATGATAGAAAACGCATCAGATGTCAAGAAGTATTTTCCTTGGCCATTGCCTGTTTTTAAGGTTCTACGGAGCTTACGATCAATCGGAACGAAAAGATGAAGGAGGTTCTTATGGTTACACGGCAAGGAGCAATTCGCGGCACAAAACTCATTTTGATCGTTTTAGCGCTCTGTTTGGGTGTGCTTGGCACCGGCTCGGCCATGGCCGGCGGACTCCTGCTTTATGAGGTCGGTACCCCGGATGTAGGACTTGCTTCGGCCGGCTGGGGCGCACGTGCGCAGGACGCCTCGACCGTGTTCACCAACCCCGCCGGCATGACGCGTCTCGATGGATCGCAGATTCTGCTTGGAGCGCAGGCGCTCTACGGGGACTATGGTTTCTCGGTAGGGCCGGGCACTTCTCCGGGCCTGGGCACGGGCGACGGAGGCAACCCGATCGGCTGGCTGCCGGGCGGCGGCGCTTTCATGAGTTTCAGCGCTTCGCCCGATTTCAAGTTCGGGTTCGCCATGGCCGGGAACTTCGGTCTTTCCGAGAAGTATGACGACAACTGGGCCGGCCGCTATTACGTTCAGGAGGCGACGCTCCTCGGCATGAGTTTCCTGCCTTCGGTCGCCTACAAGGTGAACGACAAATTCTCCGTGGGCGGGGGCTTAAATGTCATGTATGGTATCTTGAAGGACCAGGTGGCGGTCAACAACGTGGCGCCGGGTTTCGGCGACGGTCGGCTCGAACTGGATGACACCGCGTGGGGACTGGGGTTCAACTTAGGGCTGCTCTATCAACTCAGCGCAGACACCCGGTTCAGCTTCACCTACAATTCGCAGGTTGACCTGGACTTCAGCGCGCCGGCGGAATTCTCGAACCTCGCCCCGGGTATCAGCACGCTCCTGAGTAACCGAGGGATGCTGAACGCGAATGTCGACCTCGGCGTGAAAGTGCCGCAGCAGGTGATGGTGAGCGCATTTCATCAGCTAAACACCCGATGGGCGGTGCTGGGAAGTGTGGGCTGGCAGCAGTGGTCCAAGTTCGGCAAGGTTGAGGTAGGCGTGGATTCGAACAATCCCACGAGCCTCACCACCGACCTGGACTACGACGACACGTGGCATGCCGCGCTGGGCGCGCAGTACAGCATGAGCGACGCGTGGCTGCTCAATTTCGGCGTGGCCTATGACTCCAAATTCCAGGGTGGCTCAACGGTCTCACCGATGCTTCCTGCGAATGATGCCTGGCGTTTCGGTGCCGGTGTCCAGAACCAATACAGCAAGACTTTCAGCTGGGGCGTATCCGCCGAGTACGCTTACGGCGGCACGCTGGATGTGGACAAGCGAAGCGCGGCGCCAGTCGCGCTGGGCGGCCGGGGCGATCTCGTAGGCTCTTACCCGGACACGGGGATGTTCTTTGTCGCCTTCAATTTCAACTGGAGGTTTTGACCTCCCTGGGAGACTGCGTCGCACTGTCATTTCGAGGCGGCAGCCGAGACATCTTGATTCTGAAAGTAGCCTAAATTTAAGATTTCTCCCTTCGGTCGAAATGACAGAAACAGCTCATAGGAAGAAAGTTCAAAATAAAAGGAAAGGGGTAATAGGGATGAAGAGAAGATTTACGTTAGTTTTTGTTCTGGCCTTGGCGGCTGCGATCACCGTTTGGTTTGCTTCTCCTGTGGTGTCACAGGACAAGCCTGCGGACAACATGCAGATCCTCCTTGAAAAGATCCGGGCCGACAAGAAGCTGCTCGTTGCAGCGAACCTGGATCTGACGGAAGAAGAAGCGAAGGTTTTCTGGCCTTTGTATCAGGAATTTCAGGACGAGCTTTTCCTGCTTCGCTCGCGCACCGCAAGATTGATCCAAGACTATTCAGAATCCTACAAGGACATGAAAGACGAGAAGGCGAAAGCCCTGCTGGATGAGTCTATCACCATCGAGTCCCTGGGCCTGAAAGTCCGGCAGGAGTATCTTCCCAAGTTCCGCAAAGCTCTTCCGGACAAGAAGGCGGCGCGTTACTACCAGATCGAGAACAAGATCCAGGCCACGCTCAATTATGAGTTGGCAAGAGAAATTCCTCTTGTTCAGTGATTCTGACTTTGAAAGAAGGCATCCGCATTATTCATATCGCGGCGCCTCGCTTTCAGGAAATCCATTTTACTCCCCGTTTATCAAGGGGAGACAGGGGGCTCCGGGAAAGTTCTTATCGGACAGGCTCACAGAGGGGATTTTGGGGGCCTGTGAGTGACGCAGAAGAAAATTGAGGCAAATGATTTTGCCGGAAATCTTGATTAATGAGAGAGGAAAGATGATGCGAAATAGTAAATGCTTATTGGTGCTGTTGATCGTGCTCGCATTAGGAGCGACGATTTTCATGAATGTAAATCCCGTTTCGGCAGCGAGCGCTGCGGAAATCGAACGGGATGTCGACTCGGCGGTGAAAAAGCTTGCCGCCAAGTACCCATGGACCAAGGAACTCGCCGAAAAGGCGAAGGGGGTTCTCGTGTTCCCTAGCGTGGTCAAGGGAGGATTCATGGTCGGGGGACAATTCGGCGAGGGCGCCCTCCGGAAGCAAGGAAAGACCGTGGCGTATTACAATACCATCTCGGCTTCCTATGGGCTTCAGGCCGGATTGCAAAGATACGGTTACGCCCTCTTCTTCATGACGGATTCCGCTCTCGCCTATCTCGACAGGAGCGATGGCTGGGAATTGGGCACGGGACCAAGCATAGTGATTGCCGACAAGGGAATGGCAACCGGCGTTTCGACAACCACCGCGAGCTCCGACGTTTACGCCTTCTTTTTCGACCAGGGGGGGCTGATGGCAGGTTTGGGGCTTCAGGGGACCAAAATCACGAAGGTACAAAAATGACGACACATGGGATCGGCACGGAAGAACCCCTCCCTTTGCCGCCATGCTCGATTCGGATTCTTCCATAGCCATCGAACGCTATAACATGGAGACCGTATCGCTCCTGCAGGAGAGCTTCCTCGGGTGGGCCGAAGATATTCGCAGGGGCCGATGCGGCCCAGGATCCATTTCTCGGGAACCGGGGTCCTGCGGAGACATTGAATTCTACCTCGTTCAGGTGAAGTTCGATGCCTTGGACGACGAAGCCGAACGAAGGTCCTTGAAGCGGATGCCCACCTCCTTTGTGCTCAAGCCCGAGCAGGGAGACACGCTTCGCGATGCGGCCCGGCGCATTCTCGCAGAGTCACGGGAATTCCAACGGTTGGTCAAAGACCTTCAGTAGGGTCGGCTTTTTCATGGAGGTGATACATGAAATCGAAGCTTTTTTTGTCATTGCTTGCTGCAGGATGCCTTTTGTTCAACGTTGCAGTTGCCGGGACCCTGGAAAATGCGGATACGGACGGCTATCGCTTCGAGATGATTGGTTTTGATGGGAGGCCTTTGGCAAATTCAACCATTTATGGCCAATCCATCCTGTACGGGGTGTGCGACGCCGGATGCCAGGTGAAGCTTTTGAACACGGGCCAGACGATCACCATGAACCCAGGTGATGACATCGTCATCGAGGACGGTGTTATGAGGCGCAAGGAGGATTAGCATTTACTCCGGGAATAACTGAGGCGCTTGCCGGTCTTCAGGCCTTATTGAGAAATATCATAAAATGGGAATCTAGAGCCCACATCGAACCGCGCCGATCTCGAAAAAGCTTATCTCACAATCCGGCGCTATTTCATTCTCGTGAAGTAAACGTCGAAGTACTGCTTCATAACCGCCCCCTTGTTTTTTCCCGGCCTGTCAGGTAGAAAGATTGGACTTCCCCGTAGAAACGTCTTTTTGCTTGGCAGAAGACACCCTTACGTCGGTTTGATTGCTCAGTGATGCTGCACGTGAGTTGTGAAGGACTCGCTAAAGAAAAAAATGGAAGAGCTTGATCAATTCTTCAAGGTTACGCTGGAGTTGTTGTGCGTAGCCAACACGGACGGCTATTTCCTGCGCCTGAACCCGGCCTGGGAAAGGATTCTTGGTCACAGCAGGAAAGAACTCACGGCGAAGCCGTTCTTTGATTTCGTGCACCCTGAAGATCTGGACAAAACTCGGAAGGCTGTTTCCTCTCTGGCATCCCAGAAGAAAGTGATCCATTTTGAAAACCGCTACCGCTGCAAGGACGGCACCTACCGCCGGCTTGAATGGACTGCAACTCCGGCCGGCAACCTGATTTATGGTGCCGCTCGGGACGTCACAGAGAAACGGCTTGCCCAGCGGGAGCTTGAAGAGCGGTTGCGGTTTGAGCAGTTGCTGTCGGATCTTTCTGCCAGGTTCGTGAACATACCTCCTGATCGGGTGGACTCGGAGATTGATCACGGGCTGAGACAGATTCTTGAATTCTTCCAGGTCGACCGGGCCGGACTGCTGTGGTCATTGCCGGATGGGTCCGGCCACCAGATTACCCACGGCGTTTACGGCGAGAATGTTCCGCCTGTTCCCTTAGGGGTCCAACTGCCCAGATCCATTTACCCATGGGCGTTCGAAAAACTCGTAGAAAGGCACGAGGTGGTGTCTTTCTCGAGGCTCGATGATCTGCCGCCCGAGGCGAATGTGGACAAACAAACCTACGCCGAATGGGGGATTCGATCCGTCCTGGACATTCCAATCGTCACCGGCGGGTCCGTTGTTCACGTTATCGCCATCAATTCGGCAAAGAGTGAGCGGGTCTGGCCGGAGGAACTCTTCCCTCGGTTAAAGCTTCTCGGCGAGATATTCGTGAACGCCCTGGAGCGCAGACAGATCAGGCTGGAGCTCGAACAGCGCCTCCGGGAGATCGAGGAGCTCAAACAACGACTCGAGAATGAGAACCTTTATCTTCATCAGGAAGTCAAACTGCTGGCTGATCATACGGAGATCGTGAGGCAGAGCCTTGCAATGAAAAAGGTGCTGTCTCAGGCCGAGCAGGTAGCCCGAACGAACTCCACGGTCCTCATCCAGGGGGAAACCGGCACGGGAAAGGAACTTGTGGCCAGGGCGATCCACCGTCTCAGCTCCAGGAAAGACCGGCTCCTGGTGACAATCAACTGCGCCTCCCTGCCACCTACGTTGATCGAAAGCGAACTCTTCGGCCGGGAAAAGGGGGCATACACAGGCGCCCTCACCAAGATGATCGGTCGTTTCGAAATTGCCGACGGGTCGACGCTTTTTCTCGATGAGATCGGAGAGATTCCCCTCGAGCTTCAGGGCAAGTTGCTGCGGGTCCTGGAAGAAGGCAGCTTTGAGCGCCTGGGTTCAACAAAGACGCTGCACGTGAATGTCCGCATCATTGCCGCCACCAACCGGGACCTTGGCGAGGAAGTCAAGGCGGGTCGATTCAGAAAAGACCTTTACTACCGGCTCAATGTGTTTCCCATCGTAATCCCGCCCCTCCGGGAGCGTCCGGAGGATATCCCTCTGCTCGTCTGGACGTTTGTCAGGATGTTTCAAGAAAGGATGGGGAAGGAAATCGCAACGATCTCGAAAAAAACAATGGAAGCCCTGCAATCCTATTCCTGGCCGGGCAACGTTCGAGAGCTGAAGAATGTAATCGAACACGCCATGATCCTGAGCAACGATAAAACGTTGGCCGTTCGCCTGCCCAGGCCCGGGTCGTTGGAAACAGACGCTACTCAAGACCTCCAGGATATGGAGCGGAGGCATATCCTGGCCGTGCTGGAAAAGACCGGATGGCGGCTCAGCGGCGATGGCGGTGCCGCCGAGGCTCTTGGTCTGAAGAGGACAACTCTGCATGAAAAGATGAAAAAATTGGGCATCAAACGTCCAACCAAGTGAAGCTCCCCGCGATGCCGCGCGGGGCATCCCACCCAAGGCGGGCAAGCCTGGCGAAGGCGAATAACGTCAAAATAACGTCATTTTGCCAATATATTGACGCATATTCAAGCCGCTTTCGTTTGCCCTTCCCGACTCTTATACATAAAACTTCTATGAATAACAGAGACTTGAAATCATAGGAATCCTCCGACCTTTCGCTGGCACATTCTTGGCAATCTTTTATACGTGACCTTGATGAACTCGTAAAAAGCCGAAAAATGCCTTTCTCTGTCATTCCCGCGTAGACGGGAATCCAGTCTTTTCAGTCGCTTCTGGACTCCCGCCTTCGCGGGAGTGACGGTCTGGGGGACTTTTTACGAAGCCGTCAACCTTGATAGACAGCGGCCAATCATCCCCTATTCGATGGAGCTGCTGATTCTGCCCAGAAAGACGAAACAATCCGCCGCCAAGTGACCAGAGGGAGAAGGACATGATTTTAGCAACCTTAAGGATGGCAATACCGCTTCAAAAGCGTGGTGAGGCGTTGAAAATCCTCAAAGCTATGGTTGCTCGAAACCAAGCCCGGCCAGATGACTGTGTCTTCTGCCGTATCTGCGAGGACGCACTGGAAGATAACATCCTTCAATTCGAAGAAATGTGGAGGAGTGAAGAGGAGCTCGAACGCCATCTCCGGTCAGACGAATACCACAAGGTGCTCCTGGTCCTGGAGATGGCCCTGAAGCAACCCGAGATCAGATTCGACACCATTTCGAGTTCGACGGGTATCGACACCATCGAAAAGGCAAGAAGCCGCGCAAACTGAACACATATCAAGGCAGGGTCCAAGCCCATAGGGAAAGGAGCAAAGGATATGAAACAGAGCAATAAACCGGGAGGTCTGACCCGCTTGCTGAATGTGCTGGGTGTTATCGTCATGGTCGCGGCGCTGGCCGAGCCCGCCATCGTCTCCGCCGCTGACAAACCCCGCCGGCCGAACATCGTCGTCATCGTCGCCGACGACATGGGCTTCGCCGACATGGGCGCGTTCGGCGGCGAGATCCGCACGCCGAACCTCGACGCGCTGGCCCGCGACGGCGTGCGCTTCACGAACTTCTACACCCACGCGACCTGCTCGCCGACGCGCTCGATCCTGCTCACCGGCGTCGACAACCACCTCAACGGCCTGGGCAACATGGACGAGTGGACTGCGCCCAACCAGCGCGGCCTGCCCGGCTACGAGGGCTACCTAAACCAGCGCTTCGCGACGCTGCCGCAGCTGCTGCAGGGCGCGGGCTACCACACCTACATGGTCGGCAAGTGGCACCTGGGCAAGGCGCCCGAGCTGATCCCGCGCGCGCGCGGCTTCGAGCGCGACTTCGCGCTGCTCGACGGCGGCGGCAGCTACTGGGGGGACATGAAGAACGTCACCGCGGTGGCGCCGAAGCTGGTCTTCACCGAGGACGGGCGCTACCTGACCAAGCTGCCCGACGACTACTACGCGACCAAGACCTACACCGACAAGATGATCGGCTACATCGACGCCAACCGTGGCAGCGGCAAGCCCTTCTTCGCCTATGTCGCGCACCAGGCGCCGCACGACCCCTACCACCTGCCCAAGGACTGGCGCAACCGCGACGTGGGCAAGTACGACAAGGGCTGGGACGCCGTGCGCGAGGAGCGGCTGAAGCGACAGATCGAGATGGGCATCACGCCCGCGGGCACGCAGCTCTCGGAGCGCATGTGGTTCGGGCCCGACCCGACGCTGCTCGCGCCGGTTGTGCGCGCCCTGGAAGGCAAGAAGATGGAGCTGTACGCCGGCATGGTCGAGAACATGGACCACCACATCGGGCGGCTCGTCGACCACCTGAAGAAGATCGGCGAGTACGAGAACACCATCTTCGTCTTCTTCGGCGACAACGGCGCCGAGGGCGCCGACCTGTTCGCGATGATCGCCGGCAACCCGGGTTCGCGCGACTTCCTGTTCGCGACGATGAACTGGTCGCAGACGCACCCCAACGCCTGGGGCGACCCGGGTTCGTTCGTCGGCTACGGGCCGATGTGGGCGCAGGTTTCGGTGACGCCCTTCAGCCAGTACAAGGGCTGGCTCGGCGAAGGCGGCATCCGCAGCGGGCTGGTCGTCAGCGGGCCGGCCGTCAAACGCGCGAAGGGCGGCATCAACCACGGCGTGATGCACGTGGTCGACCTGATGCCCACGCTGCTCGAGGTCGCTGGCGCGAGCTATCCGAAGGCGGTGAACGGGCAGGAACTGCCGCCGCTGATGGGCAAGTCGTGGCTGCCGGTGCTCGCGGGCCAGGCCGAGTCGCCGCGCACCGAGCAGGACTACCTGGCGTGGGAGCTGTTCGGCAACCGCGCGGTGCGCCAGGGCAACTGGAAGCTGCGCTGGTTGGTCAAGCCGTACGGCAAGAGCGACTGGGAGCTGTTCGACCTCGCGGCCGACCCGGCCGAGCGCAACGATCTCGCCGCACAGAATCCCGACAAGGTCAAGGCCATGCTCGCGGTCTGGGAAAGCTACGTCAAGGCCAACAACGTGATCCTCCCGAGCCGCGGGCCGTACGACACCCTGGAAAAGGACATGCCGCAACGGGTTACGGTCTATCCGGGCTTCCCGCCGCTGTTCAACAAGCGCCAGTTCGTGCCGCCCGAGGACATGATGGCTGATCCCATGCCTTGAGCGTCGCCGATCCGAGAATTGATCAATAAGGGAGGAAATCTGATGAAATATAACAAAGGTCCCATGAAACCGGTTGTTGGGTTGTGGTTGTTTGTCGCAACGATGCTTGCCATGGGCGCGTTCTGCCCGCCGCAGGCTCTGGCCCAGGTCCCGGCGCGCTTCTACTGGAAGACTCTGTCGGATGCGAATGCGGTGCCGCTCATCGTCAACTCCATAAGGGGCAACACGAATCCGTTCGACCCTGCTCATACCGTGACGCCGGGAGCGGACTTCGACGCTACATTGGCCCTGGCGGGTTATGCGCGCACCTTTTCTCTGTTCGATCGAGCGGCCATGGCTGCTATCCTCCTGCCCATGGGGCGAATCTCGGGCGACGTCACGGTGGCCGGCAGGACGTTCAACCAATCGGCCAGCGGGTTCGGCGACCCGATGATCGAGTTCAACATCAATCTCCTCGGCCCGCCGGCGCAGAAGAACATCCCCGACATGCTGCGCTATGAGCCGGGGTTTTCTGTCGACCTGATTGCGGACCTGGCGGTGCCGATCGGCGAGTACGACAGCGACCAGCCGCTGAATATCGGGCAGAACCGCTGGTATGGGCGCTTGGGCTTGCCGATCATCTGGCAGCTCGGGCCGTGGGTGCCGGGCCGGCGCACGACCCTGGAATTCCTGCCTGCCGTGTGGTTCTTCGGCAACAACGACGACTTTGTCGGGCAGACGAAGAAGACCGATCCGATGTTCCAGGTGGACGCCCACTTGACGCGCGACTTCACCGAGCACTTCTGGGGGTCGCTCGACGCAGCCTGGTACACGGGCGGCAAAACGAGCATCAACGGCGTCTCGGGGGAGAGTCTCAACAATGTCGGCCTCGGACTCACGCTCGGGTACAGCATCAACGACAACCTGAGCGTCACCGTCGGCTACATGTCGACCGTGAACGACAGCGCTCCCGGGGACCTTCAAATGGACAAGTTCATGGTCTCGCTCGTGTACGGATGGCACCCGCTCATCGAAGGCATGCGACGGCTGAAGAGCGAGTAGCAGGGCAATCTTGCCGAGAACAGGACAACCGGTTAGGCGCCTCTCGACCTTGTGTCTGAACCCCAAGCCACCTATACGTACAACTTCCTGGGCTTGCAGCGCTTCACCATTGCCGCCCAGCCGCCTGTGCCTGTCTGGAAGGCAAGCATCCGCTATGAGTTCGCCTATGATGGAGGCGGCGTAGATAAGATTTTTGTCAATGGCAAGAAAGTGGCTGAAGGACGGATCAAACACACTCAACCCATCATATTCTCGTCCGAGGAAGGAGCAGATGTCGGTGAAGACGGAGAGACGGCGGTCGCTGAGACTATGGAATTCGGGCGCCATATAAATTCACCGGCAGGATCAACAAGGTCACCATAGATCTCAAGGAAATGAAGCAGGCTGAAAGAGCGGAGGAGAACAAGCTCCGCGCGGAGGCCGCTCATAAGAAAGCTCTGTCTGACTAAGTGAGATGCGTCCTCACCGCTGCTGATGTCGATTGCACAAGATGATTAGCTTTCGCCAAAGAAAGAGAGGCAGACAATGACTGTCGAGAAAGAGAAACAAGCCGGATGGAAACAGAAGATCGTCCATGAAATTATCGAGTACTGGATAACTTTCTTCTATTTGGCTCTCGTTTTCTTCGCCTTCACCTCATACCGGAGATTGATACTGGCGGAATATCAGGTCAGTTACTTGAATTACGGGATCGCCGTTATCGAGGCTGCTATTCTGGCCAAGGTCATCTTACTGGGTGAGGCTGCGCGTGCTGGCCGGAAGCATGAAGATAAACCGTTGATCCTTCCAACGCTGCATAAGACGATCATATTCGCCATTTGGGTGGTTGGGTTCAAGGTCCTCGAACATATAATAGGCGGACTTCTGCGAGGGAAAGGCCTGGCGGGCGGGTTTAATGATCTGATCAGTCAGGATGGGTATGAAATACTCGCCAACGCGCTGGTTGTGTTCGCGGCTTTTGTCCCTTTCTTCGCTTTCAGGGAATTGGGGCGGGTGCTGGGTAGGGAGAAATTACGTGCATTGTTCTTCCGGAGAAGGGTGGCCACGGTTTCCGGCTTGCCCCATGAATGAGAGATCGGCTTCTCTGAATGGCGTCCGCCATGATGGCAGATGAAAGGGATGTGCAGAAAACCTTGCTAAAGTGTTCCCATGTGTGCTGTGCAACGTACTGCGGGATCGAAAAGTGCTGGATGTGAGTGATGCGCAACTCGTGCCTCAACATCTGAGCGCCTTAGCCTAAAATTGAAATCAAGAGGAGGGAGAAATGAGAGTTCAGCTTAATGGAACCCGTTGGCGACTGACCCTGAGGGTGATTCTTTTAGCGATCATTCTTTGTGTTCCGGCCGGATGCCTGGGGCCTCTTCGTGGAACAATCGCTCTGCGGGAAGCGCAGGTTGAGTTCATGCTGGCATCACTCGAAACCTCTAAACAGTATAAAACGGAGCTGAAGTCCACAGGCATCGGAAACCTCATTCCCCCGGAGTCCCCTCAAGACAAATACCAAGAGGTGATCCATATGGTCGATAGCCGTGTTCTTCCCAATGTTGATCGAGACGACTTTAAGGTTGTTGCCTACACCCTCAAGTCCTATTCCTTATGGCAGGCCGGCAACGGCAAGGACGCGAAAATTACGGCTGCGGAAGGCGTTGACCTGTATCAGCGATCGGGACTGACCGCTTACCGCCGCAACTATGGCATGCTGCTGATCCTGCCGGGCCTTGTGGATTACTCGGAGGCCCACCAGAAGTACCAAAGCAAATTAAAGGCGGAGAGTAGCAGCGATATCTCGGCCGAAGAGGCCCGCCAGATAACCGGGGCGATGGAGGTCGCGCTGAAAGAGATTGATACGATCAACTCCAAGATGGAAGTCAAGGAGCCGATTGCGATCTTTGCAAACTTCCTACAGCTCAGGATCATCCGAACTATTCTGGGTGTATGGGGGAAAGTTCCGGAAGCAGATGCCAAGGCTGCGGCAGCCTGCGATTGGTGGTGCAAGGGCGAGACGATTTTGAAGACAAAGTTTCCAAAGGAACACTTTATGGAAAAGGATGTCGTAGTGGAGCTGATGGGGGAGATCAATTCTTTCAAGCAACCGGGCTGCGCTTGCCCATCAAACTGACCCACTTGTTTCAATCCAGATTATACCAGATTACTAACTCAAAGTCCGGGACGATATAGCCATGAAACGCATCAATCTTCTTACAGTGCTCGCTGTGGCTCTTTGCTTTTTCGCTGCGGAGAGCTGGGGGCAGTTGCCCGCAAAAGGGAGTGCAGTCAAAGATAAACCTGCTTATCCCCCGCCTGATTTCACTGCGCGCAAGTGGACCGGCGACCTTGACGGCATGATCAAGAATCGAGTGATCCGAGTTCTTGTGACTTATAACAAAACTCACTACTTCGTTGATCGGGGCACCCAGCGGGGTCTAGCCTACGATTTCGGCCGCCTATTCGAGGAGGACCTCAACAAGAAGCTCTTTGCTTTTGCCGCCTACAACGCAGGCCCTGGCAGGATCTCGCAGCTTCGCGGCCAAGCTGCCAAGCGAGGCCTTAACCCCAACGTGTGGTTCAACAACGTGGAAGTGATTGCTGCGGAGAAGATCGGCCGAGAGACCGTGACCCATGTGTCCAATATTTACAAGTACTACATCGCCTACAAGCTGGTCACAGAGGAGATGGAAGCTCGTCAGGAGGCGAAGGAGGAAGTAAAGAAGCAGTCTGGCAGCAACAAGTGAGCGCCAGAACCTAAGATCAAAGGCCAATTGGAGGTTTTATTTTCATTTTAGGGGCGATCTAACGAACAAACGGAATTTCAAACGTAAGCTGACACACCTATTTTCTGAATCAAATTCTGTGGATGTCAATAAATGGCTTGGTCCGACCTAACTATTCGGCTCTGGCCCAGGAGGTAAAAGATGAGAGAAGAGAGCAAAGTTTTCTGGAGGATGAGGACTCGAAAGATTCGCGGGGTTGAGGTAAGTAGCCTGGTTACTGGATTGGCCCTGTGGCTGGCGTGCGCGCTCCTGGCAACAGGGTGTGCCACGGCGGTTGCGTACCGCGCCCCCATGGCCGGCCCCCAGACGACCTGTGTTACTCCTGCGCCTGAGCGGGATTTAGTCGTGGGTTTAGCCTTATCGGGCGGAGGTAGCCGCGCGGCCCTCTTCGGGGCGTCGGGACTGGAGGCGCTCGCCCAGGTTCGCGCCCCGGGTGGAGGTTCGGTGCTGGATCAGGTCACGCACCTTTCCAGCGTCTCCGGCGGCAGCGTGGCGGCCAGCTACTATGCCATGAAAAAGCCTTCCAAGGAGACAGCCGTTTTGGGGCCTAATGGGGCGTTGACGGAAGACTACAAGACCTTCTTTGCCGGTTACAAGGACGGCGTGAGTCAAGATTTCGAAAGCGCGCTTCTCTGGCGCCAGATCGGAAGTTTTCGCTGGATTCTCAACCCTGCCTTAGCGGCGCAGTCACTCGCCGAACTGTTTGCCGAACGCCTGCTGGGTCCGGTCACCTTTGGGGACCTGAGTGCTCGGGAGGCACGGGGGGACAGCCCGCGGCTGATCGTCAACACCACGCTTTACAACAACGGCCGGCGGCTGGCGATGACGACCCTGCCCCCTGACACCTTTCGCTACGATTTTTTCGGGGATCTTCGTCAATCGCTGGCCAAGCGGGGGAAGTCCGCCGAGTACCCGCCGATCCTTGTGCGCCGCTGGGAATCGGTTATCCCGCTGACCCCGCTTGATCTCAAGATGGATCCGTGTCCCATGAAACTAGTGGCCGCGGTCACCGCCTCGGCCTCGTTTCCCCCTCTCGTGGGGCCGATTACCTTTGGTGTAGGCGAGGAAGAGCTGTATTGGCACACCGGAGACGGCGGGCTCTATGAAAACTCCGGATCTGAGTCGCTGCTTTTCGCATTTCTGAAGCAACTTCAGGCGAAAAAGGCGCGCCGAGCCCTGATTATAGCCTTTGACAGCTCATACCCCTTCTCGGTGGGTTACAGGAAACTGACCAAGCGCTCGGAACCGTGGACCCTGGGCAGTTACGACGTTTCCCGCATCCCCGGCATCATGGAGGAACGCGCCACGGCTTATACCGGCCTGTTCTTCCGCAGCCTCCAGATCGAGGGAGTGTTCCCGGACAACCAAACCCTTCGCGTGATCATTCTGCGTCACACCGACGCCCAGTGGAAGGATGATCTCAGCGATCTGCCCCAGGTTTGCCGCGAGGAGTCGCCCCCGCTGGATTCACCGACAGCCGTGGTGGAGCGCATTGCCGAGATCCCGACCCGTTTTAAGCTGGTCTCCGAGTGCGACCGGCAACTTCTTATGACGGCCGCCGCCAAGGTGGTCGCACAGAACAAACAGGAAATAGAGGATTTCCTGGCCGGCCGCCCGACGCAGGAAGGCACCGCACGCTGAGGCCTTCGGCTCCGAGGGTAGAATTGCTTTATTTGCCGGAAGCACAGTGACCGGCCGATCTAGGCTCGACGGTCTCCCCGAGGCTTCCCGTGAATGCGGATTGCGGTCAACACCGAGATAAAGAAAGAAACCTTCACAAAGACGCTCGAGGTGCAGAAGGAGAGGAGAGGTATGAATAAAAAAAGACTTTTGACAAAATCATTGGCCGTTTTTCTAGGGCTCCTGCTGGCCGCCCCTCTAGGGGTCATCGCGCAGAGCGGAGGCGAGCAGAAGACTTTCAAACAGGAAGAGTTGGATCAACTGGTAGCGCCCATCGCCCTCTACCCTGACTCCCTGCTCACCCAGATCCTGATGGCTTCCACCTATCCGCTCGAGGTTGTGCAGGCTGATCGCTGGGCAAAGCAGAACAAGGAGATGAGGGGTGACGCGCTGGCAAAGGCTCTTGAAGCTCAGCCCTGGGACCCGAGCGTCAAGTCTCTGGTGAACTTTCCCCAGGTGTTGACCATGATGAGCGAAAAACTGGACTGGACACAGAAGCTGGGCGACGCATTCCTAGCACAGCAGAAAGATGTGATGGGAACTGTCCAGAAACTTCGGGCAAAGGCCCAGGCATCGGGCAACCTGAAAACGACCAAGGAGCAGGTTGTCAAGGTCGAGCAGGAGACCATCATCATCGAACCTGCCAGCCCGCAGGTGATCTATGTGCCGGCCTATAACCCGACCGTGGTGTACGGCGCGTGGGCCTACCCGGCCTATCCACCATACCCGGTCTATCCCCCGGGATATGTGGCCACAACGGCGGCCTTTTCCTTTATGGCCGGCGCTGCCGTTGGTGCGGCATGGGGTTACGCATGGGGCAACGCGAACTGGCACGGAGGCGATGTCAATATCAACGTGAACCAGAATACCAATATCAACAACAGCATCAATCGGGAAAAATACCAACAGCAATATCAGGGGAAAGGTCAGGCCGGCCAGGGCCAATGGCAGCATGACGCCAGCCACCGGGGTGCAGTCCCCTACAAGGACCAGGGAACCGCGCAGAAGTACAACAAGGGAGGATCGCGGGATGCACAGTCACGGGATGCCTACCGGGGCCATTCGGAGCAGGGAAGACAGGACCTTTCCAAGGACGGGGCAGACCGGTCCCGTGGTGGCCAGCAAATGGATCGTGGGGGTGCTTCGCCCGGTCAGGCGGACAGAGGAGACGCCATCAGCGGCGCGGATCGGGGCGGGAGCGCGACCAGGGAAGCCAGTAACCGCGGGAATCAAAGCATGGCATCTTCCCGAGCCGGCGGAGGTGGTGGAAGCAGCGTAAGTCGCGAAGGCGCCGGCGGAGGCGCAAGCCGGGGTAGCGGTGGAGGCGGTCGAGCTGGCGGCGGCCGCCGCGCAAGATAACCGATCTGGAACCGCTCAACCCCTTTTGAATGGAGGAAAAAGGCATGGTGCTGAACCTTAATAGAGAGAAAAGAGATTCATGGATTAAACGTTGCGGGGCGCTCGTCATGGCCGCCGCATTTATTGCTTTGGTGAATTCCGCCCCGTCTCAGGCGGAGACCATGAAGCAGCGAACCTTTGGTTCCCCGGAAGAGGCGGTCAAGGCCTTTGTCGAGGCTTTGAAATCAAATGATGTGAAGGCCCTGGAGGCGATTTTCGGGCCCGGGAGCAGGGACCTTTTATGGTCCGGCGACCCGGTGGCGGACCAATCAGGGCGCGAGCGATTGCTCAAACTGTACGAACAGAAATACAGGCTGGAGGTAACCGAGGCTAAGGCGGTCATGAACCTTGGGAATGAGGATTGGCCGTTTGCTGTTCCAATCGTGAAAAAAGGGGGTCTCTGGTATTTTGACACCAAACAAGGCAAGGAGGAGATTCTTGCACGAAGGATCGGCCTGAATGAATTGAGTGCCATCAAAGCCTGCCTGGCCTATGTGGATGCTCAGCGGGAATATGCGCTCAAGGACCGGGACACGGACGGTCTTCTGGAATATGCCCAGAAAATCAGAAGTGACCAGGGGAAGAAGAACGGTTTGTACTGGGAGATGAAAGCGGGCGAGGGGCAGAGTCCCTTGGGCCCCTTCTTTGCCGCAGCCCAGGAAAAAGGTTACACCGGCAAGGCGGGTGGAAAGCCCATTCCTTATCATGGGTATTATTACAGGATTCTAAATGGCCAGGGAAAGAACGCGCCGGACGGCGCTTATGGCTACATGGTGAAGGGAAATATGATCGGAGGGTTCGCTCTCGTGGCCTACCCGGCCAAGTATGCGTCATCAGGGGTCATGACTTTTATCGTGAATCACGATGGAGTGGTTTACCAGAAAGACCTGGCCCGGAACACCGCGAAGGCGGTTCAAGCGATGAAGCTTTTCAATCCGGACAGCACGTGGAAGAAAGTGGAATAGACCTTATTGGACGAAAGTCCAATATGTTTTCTCTTTGAGCCCTAATAAACTTCACGGTATTTCTTTGACCTGCCCCTTTGCTCGGAGAAGTCCTTTGGATCCATCGGCCAAGGAGTCATGTCGGGAGATAGCGTAAGTGGTCGCAGATGACGACAAGTCCATACGGGAGGCTCTGAAGCGGCATTGATGAAGAAAACCCAATTCTTGGAGGCGAAAATGAAGAAGAAAAATCGCGTGTTTAATTTAGTCAGCATAGCCTTGGGTATCGCGTGCGCCACAACGGCCGCGGCGCAGACGAATTTGGATCGCACCGTGCTGCCGATCCCGGAACCGAAACCGCCCGTCTACACCGAACTCGACGCGAGCAAGGCAACACCGCCGCCACGATTCGAAGTCAAGGCGCCCGATGGGGCGCCCAACCTGGTGATCGTTCTGATCGACGACCTCGGCTTCGGGGGGACCAGCGCGTTCGGCGGGCCCGTCGGCACGCCCAGCTTCGATCGCATCGCGCAGGAGGGTTTGCGCTACAACAACTTCCACACAACCGCGGTGTGCTCGCCGACGAGAACCGCGCTCAAGAGCGGGCGGAACCACCATGTCAACAACATGGGCGGGATTATCGAAATGGGTACGGCATTCCCCGGCAACACCGGCAAGATTCCCAACGAGGTCGCTCCGCTCGCCGAGATGCTGCGCCTCAACGGCTACAGCACGGCCGCCTTCGGCAAATGGCACGAGACCGCCGCCTGGGAGGCGAGCATCGCGGGGCCGTTCGATCGCTGGCCGACCCGTCAGGGCTTCGACAAGTTCTACGGTTTCCTCGGCGGCGAAACCAACCACTGGGCGCCGTTCATCTACGACGGCGTGCACCCGGTCGAATTGCCGAATGATCCGAACTACCACTTCCTGACCGACATGACCGACCAGTCGGTGGCCTGGGTCAAGTACCAGAAGGCGCTGACGCCGGACAGACCGTTCTTCATCTACTACGCGCCGGGTGCGGTGCATGCGCCGCACCATGTGCCGAAGGAGTGGATCGAACGGTGGAGGGGCAAGTTCGACCAGGGCTGGGACAAGATGCGCGAAGAAATCCTGGCGCGCCAAATCAAAGCCAGCATCGTGCCCGAAGGCACCAAACTGGCCCCGAAGCCGGAGGCGATCCCGGACTGGGACACGCTGTCGGCTGACCAGAAACGCCTTTTCACCCGCCAGTTCGAAGTGTTCGCCGCCTTCCTGGAAATGACCGACCACGAGGTCGGACGGCTTCTCCAGGCGGTGAAGGACACAGGCCAGGGCGACAACACGCTGGTCTTCTACGTGGCCGGTGACAACGGCACCAGCGCAGAGGGCGGCGCCAACGGCATGTTCAACGAAATGACCTATTTCAACGGCGTGCAGGAGAAGGTCGAGGACATGCTCAACTCCGTCGACAAATGGGGCGGGCCGGAGACTTACCCGCACATGGCCGCGGGCTGGGCCGTGGCGCTGGACACGCCCTTCCAATGGACCAAGCAGGTGGCCTCGGATCACGGCGGGACGAAGGTCGGGATGGCCGTTTACTGGCCCAAGGGCATCAAGGCCAAGGGCGAACTTCGCACCCAGTTCCACCATGTCATCGATGTGGCTCCAACCATCCTCGAAGCGGCCGGTCTGCCGGAACCGAAAGTGGTCAACGGCACGCCGCAGCGCCCGATGGACGGCGTGAGCATGGTTTACAGCTTCGACGACACAAACGCCAAGGAGCGGCATACCACCCAGTACTTCGAGATGTTCGGTAATCGGGCCGTCTATCATGAAGGGTGGTTTGCGAGGACGATCTTCAAGGCGCCGTGGGAGAGCGAGGGCCGCCGTCCCGTTGCGGACGACTCCGCCTGGGAACTCTACGACACGCGGACCGACTTCAGTCTGGTCAATGACCTGTCTGCGAAGCATCCCGAGAAGCTCGAAGAATTGAAGGCCTTGTTCCTGGCTGAAGCGAAGCGGAATCATGTATTGCCCCTCGACGGTCGCGTGTTCGAGCGGGTGAATGCCGAACTGGTCGGCCGTCCCGACCTGATGGCGGGCCGCACCTCGCTCACCCTGGCCGAAGGCATGACGGGCATGACCGAGAACGTCTTTTTGAACATCAAGAACAAGACCAAGACCATCACGGCCGAAGTCGAGATCCCTGAAGGGACGACGGCCAACGGCGCCATTCTCGTCCAGGGCGGGCGCTTCGGCGGCTGGGCCTTGTATGTCAAGGACGGCGTGCCGGCCTATGACTACAACTTCCTTGGATTGGAGCGAACCACCGTGGCAGGAACGGAGAAACTCAAGCCCGGCAAGGCCAAGATCAAATTCGAGTTCGCCTATGACGGCGGCGGGGTCGGCAAGGGCGGCCAGGCGACGCTCTTCGTAAACGACAAAAAAGTGGGCGAAGGGCGCATCGAGCGCACCCAACCCATGATCTTCTCGGCCGATGAGACCGCGGACGTCGGGATCGACCTGGCGACACCCGTGGTCGAGGCGATCGGCTCGGAAGCGAAGTCGAAGTTTACCGGTAGAATCCCCAAGGTCACCATTGAGGTGAAGGACATGAAAAAGGCCGACAAGGCTGAAGAGGATAAGGCACGGATAGGATTGGCTTATAAGAAGGCCATGTCGGATTAAGAATAATGTGCTTATCGGAAAGGGAGTCGTACTGCAAGCATCCTTTCCCGACTTTGGATGCGAACTCAATGCGAAAAAGAAGGGTGAAAGCACCGTGAGAATTCTATGGATGCTAAAAGCAACTCTCTGGATAACTGGGAACTGAGAAACCCGAATCATAGGAGGAAGCACATGAAGACAAAAGGTGTTCAATTCGCAATGCTGGCGGCAATATTCTTGGCGATGCTCACGGCAGCGCCGGCCATGGCCCAGCCGCAGGCAAGCGATGCAAAGGCCATCCTCAAGGCCATGTCGGACTATGTGAGCAGCCAGAAAACGATCGAGCTCACCCTTGATAGCGACATCGAGGTCATCACGCCGCAACTGGAAAAAATCCAGTTCACCAATTCCGGCGGGATGCTGCTGAGCCGGCCGGACAAGGTGTGGGCTCACCGGGTGGGCGGCTATGCGGATGTGGCGCTCACCTTCGACGGAAAGACCGTCAGCGTTTTCGGCAAACACATCAACGGCTATGCGCAGTTCGAGGCCCCAGGCAACGTGGACCACTTGATCGAGGCCTTGAGGGCGGGTCATGGGATCGCGCTGCCGGGCGCTGACCTTCTCCTGTCCAATTCCTATGATGTCCTCGCGGCCGGGGTCAAGGAAGCCAAGCACATCGGTCGTGGCGTCATCGACGGCAGGGAATGCGAGCACCTTGCCTTCCGCAACTTCGATACGGACTGGCAGCTCTGGGTGGAGGTGGGGGAGAAGCCCATTCCGCGCAAAATGGTGATCACGAGCAAGACCATGAACAGCGCACCGCAATACACTCTTCGCATCAAGACATGGAAAACAGACGTACAGCCGGCGCCGGACGCCTTCGCGTTCGTCCCGCCGGCCGGAGCGAAACAACTCAGCCCGGACGCTCTGATCGATCTCGACGAATTGCCGCGGGGTGCAGAGGAAGGAGGAACAAAATGACACACATCATAGGAAAATTCGTGCTCATGCTTAGCCTGGCTTCAGCCGGGTGGCTTTGGAACGGCGAAATCCAGCCGACGTTGCATGGGGATCTCGCAGTCATTGCGGAAGCGGTTGTCGGCGCGCCGGCGACCCCGGTCAGCTATGCCGGCGTAGCCAGGCGCTCCACCGTCGGGGCAGGGGCGCCGGGTGTCGGTGTTGCGCCCGGAGTCGGGGCAGATGGAGTCGGGGGCCCCGCGTCCGGTGTCGGAGTCTTGCCAGGGGCCGGCGCCGGTCAAGCCGGAGTCGGTTACAGCGGTGGTGTGGGGGTGAACCTCGGCGGGCCCGTGAACAGAGTCGGGGTGCGCTGAACCCGATCGTGGTTCACCGTTCTGAAGGCGGCTGACCGGTTCGAGCGCAGCCACGCAGAAGAACAACCTCCGTGCTGAGGCCAAGCATAAGAAGGCCATATCGGATGAGGTTATTTGCAGGTGAGGGAGGAAAGGACATGATGCCCTTTCTTCCCTGAGGAATTCTTGAGGTCGAGAGCATTGCAAGGTCGGTCGCTCTGACAAATCAAGAGTGAAAGATGGAGGTTACAATGAGAAGCATCCGGATGATTAAGGTTGGTCTCGTGGCTGTTATGATCCTCAGCCTTGCACTGCCGTGCTGGGCAGGACCGCCCAAGATGAAGATGACCACCGACATCCCAGCCGGAATCGCGATACCGGATAGGGTGGAAACCCGCCTCGGCAGGCTGAATTTCTTCGACGGGTTTCCGGATGATGCAACGGTTGAGAAGATCTACGACAACCTCGACTTCCAGCGTGCCGTACAGGCCTATCTGCTGGCCATCCCCGCGGTGAATCAGGCCGCGATGCGCAAGGCCCTCCTGCAGTGGGGGCCGGCCAATTCAACCATGCCGATCTGGGAGGATCTCGTATTTCCCCGCACCGTGGGCCTGACATTCAACACCAGCACCCCGTACTGCTGGATGTGGATCGACCTCCACGATGGCCCCTTGGTGGCCGAAGTGCCGCCGGGCGTCCTCGGCGCCTTTAATGACCACTGGTACCGGTGGGTGGTGGACGTTGGCGTGACGGGACCCGACAAAGGGCAGGGCGGCAAGTACCTGATTCTCCCGCCGCGCTACGACGGCAAGGTGCCGGACGGTTACTTTGTCGCGCAAGCCCAGGCCTACGAAATGTTCCTGGCATGGCGCACGTTCCCCGACAAGACGGGCAACCTGAAACCGGCCGTCCAACTGACCAAGGAACGGACGAAGGTTTACCCGCTTTCGCAGGCCGACAACCCGCCGCCGATGCGATTTGTAAACATCTCCCCCGAACCGTTCGTGACGGTGGGGCCGGGCGACTATCAGTTCTGGGAACTGCTCAACGGTGTTGTCCAGTCCGAGCCGCCCTACACCGGCGATCCGGTAACCCTTGGGTTCTTCGCATCAATCGGGATTGAGCACGGCAAGCGTTTTGCGCCGGATGGGCGGATGAAGAAAATCCTGACCGAGGCCGCGGCCGTGGGCGATGCCACGGCGCGGGCTCTCACCTACCGGATGCGCGACAAGGAGGCCTACTACTATGAGGGCAGTGCGTGGCGGACCGCGTTTCTCGGGGGCTACAGTTTCGAGCGAAATGGCATCAAACTGCTCGACTCGGCTTCTCAGTACTACTTCTACGCCACCGGTGTCACGCCGGCGATGGAAGCCAAGATGGTCGGCTCCGGGTCTCAGTATGCGCTCGCGTTCGTGGATGCCAATGGCCGGCCGCTTGATGGCGGGCGCACCTATCGACTGCATGTGCCCGCGAATGTTCCGATCAACAACTTCTGGTCCGTCATCGCCTACGACAATCAGACCCGCTCCTTTCTGCAGACCGACCAGACCTGGCCGTCGGTCACCAGCAAGGACAAGGACTTCCACACCAATGACGACGGCTCAGTGGACGTGTACTTCGCCCCCGAACGGCCAAAGGGTGCCCGGAATTTCATCCAGACCATCCCCAATAAGGGCTGGAACGCGATTTTCCGGCTGTACGGTCCGCTGGAACCCTGGTTCGACAAGACCTGGCGGCTGGGAGAGATCGAACGCGTTGAGTGAGAAAGCGCGCTCATGGGGCAGAGCGTAATTCGAGATCCATAAAATGGCCGCATATCGGTGGAAGAGCAGATATGTCCGGGCTCTTAATCCACACCATGGCGATAGGGTAACAGAACCAACCAGGTTCGTGTCTCGTGAATTGTGTCTTTTTTTTGGCAATTCAATACATGACGGTCTCGGAAAAAGTCCAAAAAACCGGGATTCGTCATTGCGGGCGAAGCGCGGCAATCTCGGAACTGCCCGAATCGCCGAGATTGCCACGGCGCGTTGCGCCTCGCAATGACCGGCTGGGGCTTTCTACGAGTTCATCAATGCATGCGAAACTTCGAACGACGATGACCGGGCCGATGTGAACCAGATGCTGACCCAGCCCTTTTTGAACTACAATCTTGGCCGGGGCCTGGCGATCGGTTCCGTGGCGATCATCACCGCGAACTGGGAAGCCCCAGGCGGACAGAAGTGGACCGTGCCGCTCGGCGCCCAGGTCTCCCAGATCATTCCCATTGGCAAGGTTCCGGTCAATTTCCTGCTCGGAGCGTACTACAATGTCGAAAAACCAGACAACGGACCGGACTGGACTCTGCGTTTCCAGATCGCCCTGTTGTTTCCCAAATAGGAAGAGACATGAAAATGAAATTCCTGTTCAAACGAGACTGAAGGAGGAATGGAGATGAAAAGATTTGAACGACTGATGATAGGAGTGTTTGTCATGGCCCTCATGCTTGGTGGAGCCTGGGTCTGTGCCGAAGAAAGCCCTTCCAGGGAGGTCGCCAAGAGCAAATGGGAATTTGACGTGATTCCCTATTTCTGGATGGCAGGAATGGGCGGGGACGTGACGGTCAAGGGCAGGGAAGCTCACACAAGCACGAGCTTCAGCGATATCTGGGACAATCTTGACTTTGGGGCCCAGATGCACGTGGAGGCGAGGAAAGGCAGGTGGGGACTATTCTTTGACGGCACCTATATGGACCTTTCAGTGAGCGGGGAGGTCATCAATCATCCCACCCTGGGCACTATCGACGGCAAAGTTGATCTGACGGAATGGATCATTGAGCTGGGAGGTCTGTACCAGATTGCCACTTGGACTCTTGAAAAGGAAAGGATGGTCTACCTGGACGTGCTTGGAGGAGGTCGATACTGGAATGTGGAGTCGGAACTCACTCTGTCGGCTCCGGATTTGGATCTTTCCTTCAGCCGAAGCACCACCAAGCAATGGATCGATCCTTTCGCGGGCCTTCGGTTGCGAGCGGACCTGGGCAAGAATTTTCTGCTGGCGTTGAGAGGGGATATTGGTGGCTTTGGCGTGGGTACGGACTTTAGCTGGAATGCCTCCGTCGTTCTCGGGTACAAGATCACCAAGATGGTCAGCGCCTGGGTGGGTTACCGGGCCCTGAGCCTGGACTACGAGGACGGAAGCGGTGATGACCGGGTCGCTTATGATATAATCATGCATGGCCCGATGATCGGTCTGGGGTTTCACTTTTGATGAAAACAAGCACCGGCTCCACGCCTCCTAGGCTCCAAAGCTAAGCAAGGTGCTGCCCTCGAACAAGGTCGTTCGCTATCTGCAGATCGGAACAAAATCCGGGCGGCGCTAAAATATGATCTCGCAGCGAACATCCCGCTGGTTCCGTGATGCCCAACGGAATCATACAAACAGGTTTACTGCAGGAAGCAAAAAAAGACATGGTATGATGTTTAGAAACAACTTTTTTTTCAAGAGCGCGTGTAAGCCGTCCTTCGTCAGGCGGATGCACGCGACTCTACAGAGGAGGCATGACATGCGCAGGACTGTTGAGGATAATTGGTCCGGATACGGTCGGGTGGAACGACATGGGCGATTCTTCCCTTATATTTGCGGAATGATCCTGCTCGCTGCGCTGGCTGGCTGCGCTCACTACCCGGTCAACCAGCCCTTGAATCAAGTCGACCCTCAGGCGGGATATCGGGGGAGGAACCTGATAGATCCTGAAAACGATGATCGTCTGGTACTTCTGCTGGCCTTTTCAGGAGGGGGGACCCGGGCTGCTGCATTTTCCTACGGCGTGCTCGAAACGCTCAGAGATACGACGGTCTCTATCCGTGGACATAAAAGGCGTCTGCTGGACGAGGTCGACTGGATCTCCGCTGTTTCCGGCGGGAGCTTCACCGCGGCATACTACGGACTCTTCCGGGACCGCATCTTTGAGGATTTCGAGAGCCGGTTCCTGAAGAAGAATATCCAGGGCGAGCTCGCGCGCGCCACGCTCTTGAACCCCATCAACTGGGTGAAGCTCTTTTCCCCCTTCTATGACCGAAGCGATTTGGCGGCGGAATACTACGACAAGCACGTTTTCGACGGAAAAACGTTTGGTGATCTACTGGCCCGAAAGGAGCCGATGATCGTGATCAATGCCACGGACATGGTTCATGGCACCCGTGTCTCTTTTCTCCAGGACACCTTCGATGTGATCTGCACGGACCTCTCCACCTTTCCCATTGCAAGGGCCTGTGCCGCCTCGTCGGCAGTACCGCTGGTGCTGAGTCCCGTCACCCTGCGCAGCTATGCCGGCAAGTGTGGTTTCCACATGCCAAAAGCGCTCGAGGAGGCCATGAAACCGCCCAGGGACGGCGGGTCCCGCCGCCTCGACCTTGCCAACAATATGATGCCCTTCCTGGACGGCGAGAAGAAGCCCTACATTCACCTGGTGGACGGGGGAGTCTCGGACAACCTGGGCCTGCGCGCTGCGCTCGAGCGCGTCACCCTCATGGGCAGTCCCTGGGCGACCCTGCAATACGCCAAGATGGAAAATGTGCACAAGATCGTCTTCGTGCTGGTGAATGCCGAGACTGAAATCAACGACAAGTGGGATCGGTCCGGAACGGTCCCTCCCTTTGCCGCCATGCTCGATTCTTACTCTTCCATAGGCATTGAACGCTACAACATGGAGACCGTGGCCCTCCTGCAGGAGAGCTTCCCCAGGTGGGCCGATGAGATTCGAAAAGGCCGATGCGGCTCGGGACCCATCTCTCGGGAACCGGGTTCCTGTGGAGACATTGAATTCTACCTCGTTCAGGTGAAGTTCGATGCCCTGGACGACGAAGCCGAACGCAGGTCCTTGAAACGGATGCCCACCTCCTTTGTGCTCAAACCGGAGCAGGTGGACACGCTTCGCGATGCGGCCCGGCGCATCCTCTCGAAGTCAAGAGAATTCCGCCGGTTGATTAAAGACCTTCAGTAGGGCCGGCTTTTTCATGGAGGCGATAAAACGAAATTGAACTTTTTGCTGTCTTTGCTCGCTGCAGGATGCCTTTTTTTCAACATTGCACTTGCCGGGACCCTGGAAAATGCGGATACGGACGGCTATCGCTTCGAGCTCATTGGTTTTGATGGGAGGCCATTGGCAAATTCAACCATCTACGGCCAATCCACCCTGTACGGGGTGTGCGAAGCCGGATGCGAAGTCAAGCTTTTGAACACAGGCCAGACGATCACCCTGAACCCCTGTGACGGCATCGTCATCGAGGACGGTGTTATGAGGCGCAAGGAAGATTAGTGTTCGCTTCGGGAATCACTGAACGCCCTGCCGATCCTCACGCTTCGAAATTCTCCTTGCATCCAAAGGAACCAGCCTCTATATTTGGTTATCAAACCGATTGAGGAGGTGCAATCATGCCAGGCCTGATCATTTGGAAAAATCAGGAGATCGACCGGCTCAAGAGAGACATGAATCGTCTTCTCTCCAGGTTTTGGGACGATTTCTGCATCCCCGTCTTTCCCAGACCTCTTAGAGAAGGACCCCTGATCGATCTTTCGGAGACCGAGGATCAACTCATCCTCAGGGCTGAAGTCCCGGGCGTGAAGCCTCAAGACTTGGATATTTCCATTTCCGGCGACACCCTGACCCTAAGAGGAGAGGCCTCGCAGGAAACGGTGACGGATGAGGAGGGCTACCAATCCACGGAACGAGGATTCGGCTACTTTTCCCGCACCATTCAACTGCCTTGCAAGGTGCAGATGAGTGACGTGAAAGCCACGTTCAAAGACGGCTTGCTGAGTGTTGTCATGCCCAAGTGCAAGCCCGAGCCCCGTCGGGAAATCAAAATCAAAGTCAGTTGATCGCTTGGACTGAAGGGGTTCCTGCCTCTTTGTTTCTCATTCGTCCGGCAACGACTATCAGGAGGTTCCAGCCATGCCTTTAAAGAAGTCAGACAAAGAAATCCCTGTGGAGAAACTTCGCTGGAGACTCGATCCGGCCACCCTCCCCTTTGCCACCACCGATGAACTCGATCCTCTGAGAGAAATTATCGGCCAGGATCGAGGGGTGGAGGCTTTCCGATTCGGAATGGGCATGGACAAGCCCGGATACAACGTGTTCGTGACCGGCGTCGCGAACACGGGGAGAATGACGACCGTCAAGAAGCTTCTGGAGGAAATTTCCAAGAAGGACGGCAAGGTCCCTGACGATCTGTGTTACGTGAACAATTTCAAGAACCCCGAAGCCCCGATCCTTCTTCGCCTGAAAGCGGGCACGGGCAGCAAATTCAAGAAAGACGTGCGCGATTTCGTGGACACCCTGAAAAAGCAGGTGCCCCAGCTTTTCGAAAGCCAGGAGTACCTGAATCGCAAGAAAGAGATCATGGTCGAGTATGAAAACAAGGGCAAGAGCTTTTTCAAGGATCTGGACAAGAAGGTGAGAGAAGAAGGGTTTGCCCTGGTGGACATTCAGATCGGTCAGGTCAAGCGGCCGGAAGTGATGCCTCTGGTGGACGGGAACCCCACCCACATCGATCAGCTCGAGGGGATGGTCGAAAAAGGCCGCTTTCCAAAGGATGAATTCGAGGTCTTGAAAGAAAAGCAGAAGAAGCTGAGGGAGGAGATCGATCAGATCTTTCTCGAGCTGAGGGATCTGCAAAAAGAGGTTCAGGAAACCATCGAGAAAATGGACCGCCTCATGTTCATGAAGATGTCCACGGAAATGGCTGCGCCGATCAAGGACAAGCACCAACACGAGCAAGTGGCTAGATTTTTCACCGATATGCTCGAGGACATGGCCGACAACCTTCAGATTTTCGCGAGCCAGGGTCAGCAGGCTATTCCCGGGCTGCCTTTCATGATGCCCGAGGGCGACTCCTTCCAGCCCTACCAGATCAACCTCCTGGTGGACAATGCCGAACAAAAAGGCCCGCCTGTCATGGTCGAGACCTATCCCACTTACCGGAACCTCTTCGGCAGCATCGAGAGAATCGTTGATCGGTCAGGCGTGTGGAGGACGGATTTCAGCAAGATCAAGGCAGGCTCCATTATCAAGGCGAACGGAGGCTACCTGGTGCTGAATCTTCTCGACGCGCTCATCGAACCGGGAGTCTGGCCCGCCCTCAAGAGGGCTCTAAAGACGAAAAAGATGGAAATTCAGACCTATGATCCTTTCTACCTGTTCACCACTACCGGCTTGAAACCCGAACCGATCGACATGGATCTCAAGGTGGTCGTGATCTCCGATGAGTATCTCTACTCCCTGCTTCAATTCTATGATGAAGACGTGAAAAAGATTTTCAAGGTGAGGGCGGACTTTGACACGTCCATGAACAAGAATGACCAGTCCATCCGCCAGTTCGCCGAGTTCATCAAAAGAAAGACCGAAGAAGACAAGCTGAAACCTTTGGACCGCACGGCCGTCTCTGCCCTGGTCGAAGAGGCGGTTCGCATGACAGGCAGGCAGGAAAAGATCTCCACCAGCTTTCCCATCGTGACCGACCTGGTTCGTGAGGCCGACTACTGGGCCGGCGTGGACGGCCAGGAGACGGTCCAGGAACGACACATCGACAAAGCTATCGAAACCCGAATCTACCGGTCCAACCTGATCGAAGAAAAGATCCAGGAAATGATCGACCGGGGGACCCTCCTCATCGATGTGGAGGGCGACGTCGTGGGGCAGGTCAACGGCCTGGCTGTCTACAGCCTGGGCGACTACATGTTCGGCAAGCCGACCCGCATCACCGCATCCACTTCCATGGGGCGTGCAGGCATCATCAACATCGAACGGGAAGCGGACCTGTCCGGGAGCACCCACAACAAGGGCATGCTCATCCTGAGCGGGTACCTGCGCAAGAAGTATGCCCAGGACAAGCCTTTGACCATGAGTGCCAGCATCGCCTTTGAGCAATCCTACGGCGGCGTGGATGGAGACAGCGCATCGTCCACCGAAATCTACGCGCTTCTCTCAAGCCTCTCGGAAGTTCCTATCCGGCAGGACGTCGCCGTCACCGGGTCGGTGAATCAAAAGGGAGAAGTCCAGGCCATCGGGGGCGTCAATCACAAGATCGAAGGATTTTTCGACTGCTGCCGCGCAAAGGGGCTCACCGGAAAGCAGGGGGTCATGATTCCGGAAAGCAACGTGAAGGACCTGATGCTCCGCAAGGACGTGGTCGAGGCCGTCAAAAAGGGTAAATTCCATATTCATGCCGTCAAAACCATTGACGAAGGGATCGAGATCCTCACCGGCAAAGAAGCGGGCGAAAAGCAACCGGACGGCACGTACCCCAAGGGGACGGTCAACGCCCTGGTCGACGAAAAACTGAAGACCCTGGCTGAAGGGCTCAAGGAATTTGCAGACCAAGGCGAGGCTGAGGAAAAGAAAAAGGGGACGGGGAAGAAGAGCAAGAAAAAATAGGATCTCATGGATCTCAGAGAACCACCCCTCGAAAGTCCCGTAGAACAAAAGATCTCCTGGGCACGAGAAGTCCTGGATCGGCATAGACAGGCCCTGCTCGGCGATGAGCAACTCAGCGAAGGGCTCTCGATGCTCAAGCGGACGATTCACGAGTCCCGGGAAGCCATGGCCCGGGCCGGAATCGCGGACCTCTGCAGGGCCTGCGAACTCGACGAAGGAGGGTCCTGCTGCGGTGCAGGCATTGAAAAGCACTTCGGCGCAACCCTCCTGCTTTTGAACCTGCTCCTGGGCGCCGCTCTTCCCGAAACAACGCATGATCCGCTGAGCTGTTTTTTTCTTTCCGAAAAAGGCTGCACGCTTTTAGCCCGCCATGTCATCTGCGTCAATTTCCTCTGTCAGAAGATCACCGAGTCCATCGATGCAGACAGGATCGCCGCCCTCCGGGAAAAGGAAGGCCTTGAACTGGAAGCGCTCTTTGTCCTCCTGGAAAAGATCAAGAAGAAGCTCGCCGGGTCCAGCCATGCATGACAGAACCATGGACACGCTCTTTCGAATCGCCCGGTTTTACGACAAGAGAAAAGTGGGGGACCTCGGGTTTCTCGGCTTCAGGAGGTCCAGCGACCTCGCCCGGCTGGTTGCGTGTCTTTCCACCCTGATCCAAAAGGGCTTGCTCATACCGGGGGCCTCCTCTTTTCTTGACATGGGCTGTGCCGACGGCAGGGTCAACGTGCTGCTGAGCTATCTCACCGCCAAGAGTGTGGGGGTGGAACTGGATGAGTGGACCCTGGACGAGTATGCCGCCTTGAGGCCGGACCTGGACAGGGTGCTGATGGAAGAGGGTCACCCCCTGCCGCTTCAAAACATCTCTCTCTTCCATGGAGACACCATGGATCCGGCGTTACATGAGAGGATCCGTGAAGAGACGGGCCTGGGGTTCGAAGACTTCGACCTGTTTTACACCTACCTCACGATGCATGACGAATTCGCGGAGCTCATCAACCGGAAAGCCAGGAAGGGTGCTGTTTTCATGGTGTACGGCCTCGAGAGGATTTTTCCCCGTTTCGAGGGCCTTCGCCTCCTCACCCCCCGGGAACCTCTCGAGGGAATGATTGCGCTCTATCAGAAGGAATAAAATCTGCCTCGGCAGATTTTATTCCTCTATTTTATTTCCTCATACTCCGGCACGATGTCGGCCGTGAACAGCTCCATGCCCTCGTAGGTCTTGTGGTGCTTGAGCATGTCCTTGATCACCCCGAAGGGAAGCGTGGCCACATGAGCGCCCGCCAGGGCGGCCTCCCTGACCTGCCTGGGGTTTCTCAGCGACGCGGCCAACACCTCGGCATCAAAGCCGTAGGTGTTCACGATCTCCACGCATTGCTCGACGAGATCGACGCCTGAAACGATCCCGTTGTCCTCCAGGGTCTTCCCCTCCACCGTCATGCCCGAGGCGGGATAGTAGGCGCTCTTGTCGAACTTCATGTTGCTCCGTCCCCGCAGGTCATCATCGATCCTTCCGGCAAAGGGGCTCAGGAACTTGGCCCCGGCCTTGGCTGCAAGCAGGGCCTGCTCCGGGGTGAATATCAGCGTGGTGTTGACGGGGATTCCTCCGGCGGTGAGTTCCCGGATAGCCCTGATGCCGTCGAAATGGGTGGTATCGGAGCTCTTGAAGGCCGGGTTCACGGGAATCTTGACAACCACATTGTCTGCCACGGGATTGAAGATGGCGTAAAGCCGCTTTGCCTGGTCGATCATCTTCTCGGCCGTGAACTCGGTCACCTCGAGACTGACGGGCGTGCCCTTGGCCACTTCCAGAACGCGGGTGATGTACTTCTTGAGGTCCACCTTTTCTCCCGCCTTCACCCGCTTTTCCACCGCCTTCTTCAAAAGGCTGGGATTGGTGGTCACCCCGTCCACCACGCCCCACGCATAGCCCTGTTCGATTTCGTCCAGATCGGCACTGTCGATGAATATTTTCATGATCCTCTCTCCCTTGATGAAATCCGCTGGAGCGGATTTCATAGAACGCCCCTTCGGGGCTTCAAAGATTTCTCTGTCGCTTCGCTCCTTCGAAATGACACGCGTTATAGCCGCCTTCATACTTTAAGATCTTACCATTTGCCCGCCGCAGGGGGTTCAATGCCGAACTTTTGCGAGCCGGGAGGGCCGTTCCCCGAAAGGCGATATCTCAAGAAAAAGTTCACCGGAGCTTGAAGCGAACCGGTCTTTGAGGGTTTGCTCCTCAAAAGCCCTGGCAGAACTTTTTCGCCCGACGAGCTCAAAGGTCTGCCAAACCCTCAAAGATCGGTTCGCCTCCTCGAAAGCCGATAGATATCGCCTTGAGGGGAATGGCCCTCCCGGCCTGAAGCCTGCTGCGTAGCATGCCCCTTTGCCTCCCATGCCTCGGACGCCGTGAGCCGCTCTCAGGCGGAGCGCACCGCGTCCTTGCCCCCTTCCTTGACCCGGAACATGGCCCTGTCCGCCAGGGCCAGGAGGCCCTTCACGTTGTCGGCATCTTCAGGATAGGTGGCGATCCCGAAGCTTGCCTTGAGTGTCGCCTGGTGGCCGTGGTCGGTCAGATAAAAGGTGTCCTTCATTCGGTTTCGGATTTCTTCGGCTTTGCCCAGGGCCCGGTCCTTGTTGTAACCTTGGAGAACGACCACGAATTCATCACCTCCGTACGCCACGCCGAAGGCCGGCTCCTCCAGGCATTCACGGATCGTGCGGGCCACTTCCTGGAGCGCTTGACTGCCCTTGAGATGGCCGTAGGTGTCGACGATCCGTTTGAAGTTGTCCATGTCCATGAAGATCAGGGAAAAAGGGCGATCGTTTCTTGCCACGAGGTCCGTAAGAGCGGTGTAGAGGTAGCGGGTGTTGTAAAGCCCCGTCAGATCATCCCGGATGGCCATGTTCTGGATGCGACGATACCGCTTCATGTTTTCCACGGCAATGGCCGCATAGTCTGCAATGATGGAAAGCAGGGGCAGAGGATTTTTTTCCGGGTTCCTGGGGTTGATCACTTCAATGACGCCCAGGCTTTTTCCCCCGAAGACGAGGGGGACGCAGATGATCGACCGGGTGACCACCCCGGACAGGCGATCCACCCGATCCGAGAAGAACTCGCACCGGCCCGAGTCGCTCACGATCATCGGCTTCTGCTCCAGGGCCACTTTCCCTGCCACCCCTTCACCCATGGGAAGGCGCACGTCCTTTACCAGGTCCCACGGCAGGTCCACGCTCAACTCGAACCGCAGTTCATTCGTGTCTTCGTCCACAAGGAGCAGCGACCAGTTTTCCGCGGGCAGGAGTTCCGAGACTTTGTCCAGAACTTTCCCGAAGAGGTGTTCGGAATCGAGCTCCGCGGTCAGGGTCTTGCCGAGTTGCACGCATGAAAGGAGATCATTCTTGCTCAGGTCGTTTTCCATGTCCAGGGAGGATAGGAAAAGAGCCGGGCGGTGTCAAGGAGTAAAGACTCTATTGCGGCACCAGCGTATATAGCCACGTCTCGGTCCGGCAGCCCCGGTCGTCCTCCAGATAGCACTGCAGGTCTGTCGGCTTTCTTGGATCGGTGAGGCGGACCGCAAAGACGAGGCGCCACGTCTGCTCCTCGGGATTGGGCTTCACGTAGTTCTCGAGAAGCGTTCCGTTGGATCCGATGCGTAGGGTGTAGCGGGGGGAAGCACTGTGCCTGGTCAGCGTCGTATTCCCGGTCGTCGGAGTGAAATCAATGAGGAAGCGGTACAGATCATCGTGGCCGTAGAGGGGGAGAAGGTGGGTTGAAAAGACCCGGCCCCCCTCGAAGCCGGCCGGTTCCGTCGCTGTCCAGTAAAGGCGATAGGAGAAATCGAGGACATCTCCACCCTTCGGTGGATTTGCCGGCGACCAGAAGGCCACGATGTTGTCGTCCACCTCGGTGATCGTGGGAATATGCCAGAGCACCACATCCCCCCTGCCCCAATCACCCTGGGGCTCCACCCATGCGCTGGGCCGGAGATAATATTCGGCCTCGAGGTCCCGGTAGCTGTTGAAGGACCTGTCCCTTTGAAGAAGCCCGAACCCGCGGGGAGAATCCAGGCGGTAGTGATTGACAAGGTGTTGTCTCAGGGTCTGCAGAGGCCTCCAGAGCCGAGTTCCATCCGATGAGGCCATGAGCAGGCCGTCGGAGTCGTGAACCTCGGGCCTGTATTCCGGAGGACGGCGAAAGGTGTTTTCGCCGTACCAGAACATGCTGGTCAGAGGGGCAAGCGCCGCCTTCTTCACCTGGTGCCGGAAAAACACTTTGGCCCGCACCGTCGCGAGGGTGGTCTGTCCCGGTTCGATGTCGAAGGCGTAAGCGCCTGCGCACGCCGGACCGTTGAGGAGCGCCAGCACCGTGATGCGCTTGTCATTCTCGGCCGGCCTCCGAACCCAGATCTCCTCGAAAACCGGGAATTCCTCCGACCCTGTGGTCGTATCAATGGCCAGGCCCCTGGCGGACAGGCCGTAGTCCATACCTTTGCCTTTCATGCGAAAATAGCTGGCCCCCTGAAACACGGCTACCTCGTGCGTCCAATCCTTGTCCACAGGGTGATGGACACGCACGCCGCTGAAGCCGAACTCAGGAGGGAGCGGAGGCAGGGTCAAAGGTTTCTCAGGATCAGGCTGGACCACATAAAGATCCGGCGAGTAAGGCAGCAGAACCGGCCGATCCCCATCGAGGACATTGATCCGAATGCGCTCGGGAAAGAGGAAGCCTCGATGAAAGGTTTCGAGACGAAAAGGGAGAGGGGTGTCGGCCCAGACTGCTTTACGGTGATCGTACCGAATGCGCCGGTAGGCCGAGTAATCCATCTTGGGAAAACCGTCCGGCAGTTGACGGTCCACGGGACGGTATGGGTGCAGGGCCAGAGAGCGAGCCCGATCTTCCACATCGCGAAAATCGAAAGCCCTGCTTTCTTGCACGCTCAAAGCGACGATGAACGCTGCGAGAACAATGAAAACGCTGCTCTGCAGAACGGATGCTTGGTCTCTTGAATTTTTCACGAGGGAAGCGTCAACGGGCCTTGAGCTTCTTGGCCTCGTCTCTGCCGAGATCAAAGGCCTTCAGGTTTGACTCCAAGAAGGCCTTCTTGGTCGAAACACGGATGGTGTTCTTCATGACCTCCTCGGTCACCGGGGTTGAGCCGCTCCCGATCAGTGCTCCAAGCATCACCATGTTGAGAGAAAGCACGTTGCCCGCCTTTTCGGCCAAATCATTTCCCCGCAGGGCGATCACCTTGTCCACCTTGGCCTGGATCTTGCCGAGCATCTCGTCAACGGCCGGATACTTTCCCTGTCCCACCGCCACGGTAAAAGGAGGAAGGGGCTGGGCGTTGGTGATCACCAGGGTCTTCTGGTTGCATCTTCCAAGAATTCTCAGGGTCTCCAGGGGCTCGAAGCTCACCACCACGTCGGCCTCGCCGTTGGACACGATCGGGCTTTTGGCTCCTCCCATGAGGACTGCGGACTCCACCACGCCCCCCCTCTGCGCCATGCCATGAATCTCGCTCACCACCACGGGAATTCCCATGTCCAAGGCCGCCTGGCCCAGAAGGTTCGATGCGAGCAGGTTTCCCTGGCCGCCTACGCCGACAAACACAATTCGTCTGATATCCATGTGCACTCCCTCCTAGTCCTTCAGTGGAACAATCGCGTTTTCAGGGCAGATCTGTGCACAGACCGAGCAGCCGATGCAGAGGTTCTTGTTGATGTACACGAGATCTTCTTCCAGATACATGGCCGGGCAAGCGAGCTTGTTGATGCAGTCGCGGTGGTTCTTGCACTTGTCATGGTTCACGGTGAAGGGTCTGGCTTTCCTTGCCTTGCCGATGCCCTTGGCAAAGAGGGGACAGTATTCCTTGGAAATCACGACGGAAAGACCGTCATGCTCCAGGGACGCTTTCAGGGACTCGATGGTCTTCCTGATGTTGAAGGGTTTCACCACGTGGACGTCTTTGACCCCGCACCCCTTGACCAGGTCTTCGATGATGACCTGCGGAAGGTCAAGCCCCATGGCCGCCGAGTCCACACCGGGATGAATCTGATGCCCGGTCATGGCCGTGGTGCCGTTGTCCAGGATGATGAGGGTGAACTTGTGGTTGTTGTGAACCGCATTGATCAGGCCCGTGATGCCTGAGTGAAAAAACGTCGAGTCCCCGATGAAGGCCGCCACCTTCTGGTCCGTGGCTTTGGAAAAGCCGCACGCCGAACTCACCGAAGATCCCATGCAGATGACAAAGTCGCCCATGGACAGGGGCGGCAGGAGACCGAGGGTGTAGCATCCGATGTCCGTGGGATTGACCGCATCGGCGCCGTAGACCTCCTTCACCGCATACAAGGTGGCCCGGTGGGGGCACCCTGCGCACAGGGTGGGCGGTCTTGCGGGCAGGGGCGGCAAGTCCGACAACTCCACCGGAGCGGATGCCGTGTGCTCCACCCCGAAATAGGCGGCCACGGCGCCTCTCACCAGACGGGGATCATACTCGAACAGGCGGGACAGCCCTCCCACGCCCTTGCCCTGGATGGGAATCGCGATCCCCTTTTCCTGGGCAAGCGCCTTCAGGTCGTTCTCCACGATCGGTTCCAGTTCTTCCACCACGAGCACCTTGTCCACGGACTTCATGAAGGTGGTGCAGAGTTCCCTTGCCAGGGGCCAGGAGAACCCGATCTTCAGGATGCTCACCTTGTCCGAAATGCCCAGGTCGTTGACGGCATCGACCACGTAGTCGAAGCTCACGCCGTTGGCCACAATGCCCCACCGGCCCTTCCCGACGATCTGGTTGAAGGGAGACGATTCCGACTTCGCAAGGAGCCGATCGAACTTCTGGAGCAGTTCCTTGTGGAGATTTCGTGAGACCGCCGGGACCGTCACGAAATGAAAGGGATTTTTCTGGAAGTGGGCCCGGGTGACTCGAGGCCGCATGGACCCGAAGGTTACACCTCCGCGAATATGGGCAAGCCTTGTCGTGGTTCTGATGATCACGGGAAGCCCCATTTCCTCGGAAAGGTCGAAGGCGGCCGAGGTCCAGTCCTTCATCTCCTGGGTGTTCGTGGGCTCGAGCATGGGTAGACCCGAGAGCCGCGCATAGTACCGGTTGTCCTGCTCGTTCTGGCTCGAAAACAGGGAAGGATCGTCGGCGTTGATGATGACCATTCCCCCCGTGATCCCCGTGTACGCCAGGGTCATGAGCGGGTCTGCCGCCACATTGAGACCCACGTGTTTCATCGTCACCATGGTCCTGAGCCCGCTCACCGCAGCCCCGGCCCCCACTTCCATGGCCACCTTCTCGTTGGTAGAGTACTCGAAGTACAGGTCGGTTTCCCGGCTGATGTTAAAGAATTGTTCAGGGATCTCGGAGGAGGGTGTCCCCGGGTAGCAGGTCGCCAAGGCGACGCCTGCCTCAAGCGCCCCCCGGGCGATCGCCTCGTTGCCCAGCAGGAGCATTTCCTTTCCAGGTGCATCTTCAAGCAGCTTGTGCATCGTTTCCCCCTTTTCGTGTTGAATTTGGTCCGCAGCCCCTTCGCCGCGGTGTGCCTCATCACATCTTGAAACTCTCGGCAAACCCGGCGTACTTCTTCCTGAGTTTCGGTTTTTCGATTTTCCCCGTAGGATTCCTGGGAACTTCGTCGAAAATGAATTTTCTGGGTCGCTTGTATTTCGGCAGCATCTCGCAGAACCCGGCCAGTTCATTTTCGGTCATCTCCTTCCCGGGTTTGACCTTGATGATGGCCGCCACGATCTCGCCCAGTCTCTCGTCGGGAATCCCGATGACCGCCGCGTCCTGGATCTTGTCGTTTTCGAGGAGGAAATCTTCGATCTCGACCGGAAAAATGTTTTCGCCGCCGGTGATGATGACGTCCTTTTTCCTGTCCACCAGCCAGATGAAGCCGTCCTCGTCAAAGCGGGCCATGTCGCCGGTCAGGAGCCAGCCGTCCACGAGCGTCTTTTTCGTGGCCTCCGGATTCTTGTAGTACTCCTTCATGAGGCCGGGGCCCCTGACGGCCAGTTCACCCGGCTCCCCTCTGGGAACATCCTTTACCTGATCGTCGACGACCCTGCATTCCCAGTCAAAGCCCGGCTTGCCGATGGCGCCCACCTTGTGAAGGTTCTCCATGCCCAGGTGGACACACCCCGGACCCGTTGTTTCGCTCAGCCCGTAATCGGTGTCGTAGTCGTGATGGGGAAACACCTTCTTCCAGTTCTTGATGAGGCTCGGAGGAACGGGCTGGGCGCCGATGTGCATCAGCCGCCACTGGTCGAGTTTGTAATCCTCCACCTTGATCTGCCCGTTCTCGATGGCGATCAGGATGTCCTGGGCCCAGGGCACAAGCAGCCAGACGATGGTTGCCTGCTCCTCGGACACGGCTTGAACGATCCACTCCGGCTTGACCCCTTTGAGGATGACCGCCTTGGCGCCCACGATGAAATTCCCGAACCAGTGCATCTTGGCGCCGGTGTGGTACAGGGGCGGGATGCACAGGAAATTGTCTTCGTGGGTCTGGTTGTGATGCCGGTTCTCGACGATGCAGGCATGCTCCAGGTTTCTGTGGGTCAGGAGGATCGGCTTGGGTTGACCGGTGGTGCCCGACGTGAAGTAGAGGGCCGCCTCGTCCAGGAGGCCCATGGGGATCCGTGGTTCTGCGACCGAGGCTCCCCTCAGGAATTCCTCGTAGGATTGGGCATACTCCGGTTTCGCGTCCCCAGGACCGAGAAAGATGAAATCCTCGATCGTTTTCATGTCCCCTTTGATCTTGTTGATCCGCTCCACGAAGTCTTCACTGAAAATGATCGCCTTGGCTTCAGCGATCCCCGCACAATAGCGGATGTCCTCTCCTGTGAAGCGAAAATTGAGGGGCACGGCCCAGGCCCCTGTTCTCAGAATTCCGAAGTAGGCAGGAAGCCACTCCAGGCAATTCATCATCAGATGGATGACCTTGTCGCCCTTGTTGACGCCCCTGGCGATCAGGGCGTTGGCCACCTTGTTGGCCGCTTCGTCGAACTCCTTCCAGGTGATTTGCCTTCGAAGGTTCTTGGCCGGCTCCCTTTCGACGAGGGCGATCTCTTCTCCGTACATCCTTGCGTTTCTGGCAAGTATCTCCGTGATAATCATGTTCTCAACCCGCCTCTCGAAAGCTACAATTTAGCTACAATATGACCATAAAGGATCGCCCGAAGCTTGTCAAGCAAAAATTGCGCTCACCCTTCCTTGGTAGTCTCCTGATTTTAATACTAAAATTAAAATATTAGCGTATCGCTTCAGGGGAGCCCGTCCGAGGGAATGAGCAGGGACTTCAGCATGACCCTGGAGGCCCGGTCGGCTTTTTCCGCGGCCAGCCGGTTCACGGGCCCGAAGCCGAGAGCCCGGGCTGGACAAGTTCGCACACAGGCAGGCTCCAGGCCCCGAGTCACCCTTTCCAGGCACAGGTGGCACTTGGCCATTTTCCCGTTTTCCAGAAATCGGGGAGCTCCGAACGGGCATGCGTCCCCGCAACTGCGGCATCCGATGCACAAGTCCTCCCTCACGTGAACGATGCCGTCTTCCTCTCTCTTGAAAAGGGCGCCTGTGGGACAGACCTCGACACACGGGGCCTCACCGCAGTGAAGACAGGCCAGCGAGAGAAAATGCATTTTCGCGCCTTGATCGGCGCCGCTCTCCAGGCATGCCACGTGCCTGAAGGACGGGCTGTGATCAGGAAGGTCGTTCTGGTCCATGCACGCCACCACGCAGGCCATACACCCGCTGCAGCGTTTCACATCGAATGAAAAACCCAGTTGCACCTTGCTATGGACACCTCCTTGGTTGATCAACTCGTAAACGCTCATGACAAGGGTTCATGTCACCCCCGCGCATGAATCCGCCTGAGGCGCACAAGAATGCAGGGTCGGGGTTTGTGGGAACCGTGCGAATTGGGTTTTAAGGTTCCGTAGGGAACGGGTTCTCCTTCGACTCGCTCAGGACCCTGAGGTTCTCGAAGGGCATCCCGTTCCATGGATCGGCACGGAGGCCGATCCCTACACGGCCACTCGCCCGGCAGGGGGGATTTTCACGGTAAACACTCATGACACGAAGATCTTGTCGCCCCCGCGCATGAGAATCCCCCCTGGCCCCCCTTTTTCAAAGGGGGGAAGTTTCCTCCTATCCTTCTTCCTCCCCCTTTAACAAAGGGGGATCGAGGGGGATTTTCACGGTAAAAAGTCTGGTTCACCCTTTTTCACCTCGCAGAGCAGGGACTTGAATCCCGGGTAACCGGAAATGGGATCCACGTAATCCGGCTCGATCAGAAGATTCACGTCCGCTTCCGGGTATCCGTGGTACATGTTCACCACACCGGCCGGGACGATCTCCGTCAGATGGGCCTTCACCCGGATGGACCCCCTCGGGGTGGATAGGGCCACCGGGTCCCCTTCGGAGATGTTTCTTTCACGCGCATCCTTCGGATTCATGTCAGCCATGGGGTCGGGCCGCAAAGACCGGATCCAGCCCAGGCGAAAGGTCCTGGAGTGGATGAACATGGGCAAACGGGCCCCCGTGGTGAGGATCAGAGGAAAGGCCTCGCAGAGTTCCGGGGTGGACAAGGGGCTCCATGCCGGCTCGCGGTACACGGGCAGAGGATCGAGACCGGCATCCTCCAAAATAGAGGACCACAGCTCCATTCGACCCGAAGGGGTCGCAAACCCTGCTTTTTCGAATTTTCTATGACTCGGCATGGCCACATCGTTGAGCTGAAGGCCGCCGGGATGCCTTTTCAGCGACCCTACCGTGAGGCGGCCGGGCTCCAGGATCCAGTCCAAGCATCCCTCGTAGCCTTTTCCGAGCAGGGCATCTTCCGGCGCCACACGGGCCGCCAGGTCGAAGAGGATGTCCGTGTCAGGCCGGGATTCCCCGAGGGGCGAAATGACCGGCTCCGTCCAGATCACGTACTGCTCGGGATAGAATTTGAGCTCGCTTCTTTCAAAAGACGAACAGGCCGGCAGGATGATGTCCGCCATTTTCGCCGTGTCTGTCATGAAAAGATCCACGTCGACCAGGAAATCGAGTGCTCCCAGGCTGTCGGCCATGAAGTCCGAGCCCGGCCACATGCGGTGGTTGAGACCGAAGGCAACCAGGGCTTTGACCGCGTAAGGCTTCCCGCTCCTGATCTGGAAGGGGAGGTGCACGGCCTGGCCTTCCGGAACCATCCGGCACCAGACCGGATACAGGTCCTCGCCCACCCGGGGCGCCATGTCCTGCCACGGCCGGCTCTGGCAGAATTCCGCCTCCCGGGTGACCACGCCGTTTGACACGTAAAGGTAGGAAGGGGGCACCACGTAATTCCCCCCTTCCTCATCGAAGTTGCCGGTGAGCCCGATGAGAGCCGTGAGGGCCCGGTGATTCTGCACCCCGTTGGTGTGGTGGACCGTCGCATTGGCGCCGCTCAGCAACCCCGCCGGCTTGGTGCCGGCATAGAGTCTTGCCGCCTTGATCATGAGGTCCGCGGGCACGCCCGTGATCTCCTCGGTCCTGGAAGGGGAAAAGGTTTTCGCATACGCTGCGTACGCCTCGAAGCCCTCGGCCCATTTTTCCACAAAAGCCCTGTCGTAAAGGCCTTGCTCGATGATCACCGCGGCCATGCCCATGGCAAGCGCGCCCGAAGTGCCCGGTCTCATCCGGAGATGAATGTCGGCATGGGCGCTGAGGGGCGTGAGCAAGGGCCCCACCTCGATCACCTTCATCCCTCTTTCTCGTGCTTCCAGCAGCCTTCGAACCGCCGAGGTATTGGAGTAGAAGGGGTTGTTGCTCCACACGAGCAGGCACTTCGTTTTCATGATCTCAGGGCGACCCGCGGCGCCGTAGTTCAACTTGGACGCCATGGCGGCCCCTGCCGAGCAGGTGCTCGATTCGGAGCAGTAGTTTGGGGAACCGAAGCTGTGGGCCAGCCGCTTGAGGAAGGGACGCATCCATTTGGGGTACCCTGCGTAGAACACGACGGACTCGGGACCTGAATCCGCACGGATGCGCAGGAGTCTCTCCGCAATGACATCCAGGGCTTCCTGCCAGGAAACCGGTGCAAAAGAGCCCGATTCCCTGCTTCCCCGCCTGATCAGCGGCGTGAGGAGCCGATCCCGATGATAGATGTATTGCCGGCTTGCAGCGCCTTTGGCACAGAGGGTCCCCGCATTGTGAGGGTTTTCCCTGGTCCCTTCCACCTTGACGACCATGCCGTCCCGCACGTGGGCGTCGATCCCGCAATGAGATATGGGATTGCAAATGGAACAGATGGTTTTCCGGATCTCGGTCATCTCAGCAAGACAGTGAAATCCGCCGAAGCGGATTTCATTCAGGAAGGGGGTTCGTTGAGGTAGGATTTCGCCACCGACAAGAAAGGGGAGGTCTTGAAACGCTCGATGAACTCCCTGTAAACGTCTTTGGCCTTGTCATCCTGCTTGGAGAGCCGGTAAACCCTCGCCAGGCTCACAAGGGTTTGTTCCATGAAGGCATCATCCGGTTTGGATTTCAAGTCATTCAAGATTCCGATCGCCCGGTCCAGCTCACCCTTTTCCTCGTACACAGCCGCCAGGGCAAGCTGGGAAAGGATTCGGTAGGGGCTCTTTTCAGGGAGCTCGTCCCTGAACGTCTCGTAATATCCGACGGCTTCATCATATTTGTTTTCCCGGTATTTCAGGTATCCCACTTGGGGAGGAACCAGCCTGCTGACCCTGGAGAGGCTGTATTCTTCCGCCACCTTCTTGAAAAGGGTTTCGGTTTTCTCCACATCCGTCTTGTTGTCTTCCCCGATCTCTGCGTAGGCCGCGTTGTAGGCGCCTTGCCCCTGCTTGTTGACGTAGTTGAGATAGGTGTTCACACCAAGGTAGACAAGGGCCGCGGCCGCGACAGCCATGCCTGCGTATTCGAAATACTTGGCATGCCCCTGGACATAGTTGATGGCTCGATCACTGAAGGTGAGAAACTCATCAGGACCTTTGAGAAGTTCTTTTCGTTTGATCTTTTGCTTGGCCATGGTTGGAAAGCCCCACTGTTTTTGGGATCGTTTAACAGAAGGCAAGGAACCCGTCAAGGCAAAAGATTTCCCTTTGATCCGGGGGGCGGATCAAGATATATAGGATGCTCCCCCGGGGAAGACCATAGGGACATGGAAAAATTCCTGAACATACTCAACGCGCTCCCGGACTTTTTGATTTACCTCTCCCTGGCTTTGTGTGCCTATGTGGAGAACCTTTTTCCGCCCATCCCGGGCGATACCATCACCGCCTTCGGCGCTTTTCTGGTGGGCACCGGCAAATTGACTTTTCTCGGGGTTTACTTTTCCACCACCCTGGGGAGTCTGATGGGTTTTCTCAGTCTTTTCTGGGTCGGCGGTTACCTGGGAAGGCGCTTTTTCATTGAAAAGGATTACCGCTTTTTCAAGGCCAAGGACATTCTCAAGGCGGAAGCATGGTTTTCCCGGTACGGCTATTTTCTGATCGCCATGAACCGATTCTTCCCGGGGGTCCGATCGGCCATTGCTCTGGCTGCAGGGATTTCCAGGCTGAAAACCGCGCCGGTTGCGCTCCTGGCCCTCCTGAGTTGTGCTGCGTGGAACTTCATCTGGATTATGTTGGGTCACACCCTCGGGACCCACTGGGAGGTCGTCGAAAGCAAGTTCACCGTGATCATGAAACGCTACACCCTCACGATGGCAATCCTCCTCGCTCTCCTCCTGCTCTTGTGGTTTTTCGGAAAAAGAATCCGGAAAAAAAGCACCTGACCCTTTCGGGTTTGCTTTTTTGGGCCGAAGATATATATTGTGTCAAATTTGATGTATTGAAAATTGATGAACTCGTAAAAAGTCGCGTTCACCCTTCGATACCTCAGGGCGATCGCTTCGTCGTCGCGCTAAGTGCCTGATATTCCGTTCATGGTGATGTATAGAACCATGAACGGAAAGGCGCGGGACTTCTTAGGAGTCTTTTAAGGTTGGAATGATCGATGATTTCTGCGAAGAACCTGATGAAGAGTATTCATGATCTGGAAAAGGAATCCATCGTCACGGATTCCGAACTCCACCACAAGCCTCGAACCATCAACTATCTGCGTCTTTCAGTCACAGACCGATGCAATTTGAGGTGCATGTACTGCATGCCCGATGAAGGAATCGATTTTGTCCCCCATTCCGAAATCCTCTCCTACGAGGAGATGCTGCGCCTGGTTCGGATCTCCGTCCGGAACGGAATCCGTAAAGTGCGGCTCACAGGGGGGGAGCCTCTGGTTCGAAAAGGGTTTGTTTCTTTTCTGGAAAAGCTGTCGGCCATCGAAGAGCTGAGGGAAATCAGCCTCACCACCAACGGCGTCCTGCTCAAGCGATACGCCGCCGACATCAGGAACTGCGGCATCTGCCGCATCAATATCAGCCTGGACTCCCTCAAGCCCGAGCGTTTCTTCCATATCACCAGGCGAGACCTGTTTCACCAGGTCTGGGAAGGCATCGAAGAGGCGGAGAGATTACAATTTCATCCTCTCAAGATCAATGTGGTGGCCATGAAGGGAATCAACGATGATGAGGTCCTCGATTTCGCCCGCCTCACCTTTGACAAGCCCTTCCACGTGCGTTTCATCGAGTGGATGCCTATCGGGAAAAACAACCATTGGACTTCCGAGAGGTTGATCACCGGCGAGGAACTCCGCAACCGGATCGAAGCCCTCGGAACGCTGGAGCCCGTTGAGCACAATGCCATGGACGGACCGGCCGAGCGCTACAGGATCCAAGGGGCCAGGGGGGAGGTCGGCTTCATCAGCGCCGTGAGCAGCCACTTCTGCGCCACGTGCAATCGTCTGCGCCTGACCGCGGAAGGCCGTCTGAGGGGGTGCCTGTTTTCGGACAAGGAGATTGACGTGAAAAGGCCGCTCAGGGAGGGCAAAGGAGACGACTACCTCGGCGGATTGGTAAAACAGGTCATTGAGGAAAAGCGTCAGGGAACGGCTCGCATTTCAACCGGACCCAGAAAATGCATCCGCCAGATGTCGACGATCGGCGGCTAGCTTCGAGAATATAGGTCGAATAAGACTTATTGGACCTATCCTTTCTTCAGTTGAGGGGAACGCTCTCAAAGCCCGGAGGAGCCTGCAGCGTGAAGATTTGCTCCGGGACGGCCTTATTGAAAACCATGGTTTCAACCTTGTGGATCAGGCGCTTGCCTCCCAGGACGTGGACCAGGGCTGTTGCCCGTGCATACCAGATGCCCTCTCTGACCTGCAAGTCTGAGAACAGCAGTTTGATGTTTTGATGGGGCAGGATCAATTCCTTGGGCCGCCGGCTTTCTCGATCGAATTCGATCACTTTTTGCTCGAACCCTTTCTCATCGGTAATGCTGATCTGATTCGCCTTGTCGGAACGGGCTCGATAGGGCGGCTCCAGCACGGGGTAGGCCCTCAAAAGATCCCGGATGAGATTCAGGTCCATCTCCTCGGGAAAAAATCTGGAAAGGGATTCCCCCGTGAATGCACCGAAATAAAGCCTTCTCTCGCTGAAGGAAAGGAGGCGGAAGTCGGCGCCGTCCACCAGGAGGTGCAACATCGGTTGCCCCCAAGGGTGGGTGACTTCGATTTTTATTCGAAAGGGAGTCCTTGTTCCGGCTGAGAAGATGTTCGCCTCTTCCTCTTCCCCCTGCCGGCCCTTCACCCACAGGCGACCGCTCGAGAAAAAGGAGTGGACCTTGTCGTTCTGCTCCTCCAGGTCCGCGACAAGAGCGGTTACCGACTGCGGATCAAAAGGGGTTTCAAACAGCCGTCGCTCGAGCCCTGCACAGCCCGGCACAATGAAAAGACAAAAGGCGACCAGGCATGCGTAGGACCTCCGGGACTTTTTCCCTTTACGGGAGAAGCCTCTTAACCTTTTCAATTTTCTTCTTGACCTTCGTTTCCTGGGGGTGGTTGAACGTGAGGGCCTTTTCATAGGACTTGAGAGACTCTCTGTACATGCCTTTTTTGAAGTAAACGTCTCCCAGGTGTTCAAGGATGGTCGGATCGTTGGGGACCAGCGACGCCGCCTTTTCGAGGTATTTCAGTGCGTCATCGTATCTCCCTTTCTGAAAGTACACCCATCCCAGGCTGTCGATAATATACCCGCTGTCCGGCTTGGCTTCCAAAGCCTTCTCGATCATAGCCTTCGCCTCGTCCAGCTTGATCCCTTGCTCCGCATAGGTGTATCCGATATAGTTCAGGGCGTCCGCATGACCGGGGTTGATCTCCAGAATCTTTTTCATCTGAACCAGGCATTGCTCTTTTTCCCCCTTCTTATCGAGAATCACGCCCTTTCTGAAGATGAGTTCCTCGCTCTTTTCATCCACCGCAAGCCCTCTGTCAATGACCTCGAGAGCCTTATCGTAGTCCTTTTTGCTTTCGAGCACAGAGGCCAGCATCAGGTAGAGATCGACCTTTCCCTTTTCAACTTCCAGGGCCTTTTCCAGGAGGTCCACGGCTTCGTCGAATTTTCCCTGTGTCTCAAGGATGTAGGCCATGTGAATCCTGGCGTTGGCATAGAATTCCGACCCTTGGGCTATTTTCCGGAAGTGCTCCAGGGCCTTCTCGTGATTTTCCTTTTCCTCATACGCGGTGGCGAGGTAGTACCTTGATTTGTCGTCCTCCGGCCAGGCCGTGACGATGAGATCGAGCTCGGCGATCGATTCATCAAGCTTCCCGTGGCGGAGGTAGATGAGGCCCAGGGCCTGGCGTCCCGGATCGCCGGGTTTACTCTTTTTCCGGATCTCCTCCATTTCTCGTTCCGCGTTTTTCTCTTCCCCGAGTTTGTAGTAGACATGAATCAGTCTTTCCCGCACCATGGTGTTGTTCGGATAAAAGCTCAGGAGCTGTCGGTAGATGTCCGCGGCTTTTGCGTACTCGTTGTTCATCTGATACAGGGTCCCCAGATCGAACAGAGCATGTTCCATCGCCTCATTCCTCTGCAGCGCCCGGCGATAGGCTTTTTCAGCCTCCTTATAATGTCCCTGTTCAAAATTGATTCTCCCCATGTAGTAGTGCGCGATCACGAGATCCGGGTCTTCCCGGATGAGGATAACCAGTTCCCTCTTGGCCTCCTCGTAGTGCTTCTTCTGGATGTAAAGCGTGGCAAGGATCAGTCTGACCCTCTTTTGCCTGGAATCAAGGGCCAGGGCTTCTTTGTACTCCCTCATCGCAGCATCATCGTCCTTCAACAGGATGTACAAATCCGCAAGCACGAGACGGCTTTCCAACCTGGCCGGATCGAGAGCAACGGCCCTCTGCGCGTATTTCAACGCCTCCGGGTAGTCTTTGAGCGTCTTGAGAAGACCGGCCATTCTCATCGTCAGGTAGGCGGAGTCCGGATCATTTTCGATCGCCCGCGCCAGGTGTTCCCTGGCTTGCTCATACTCGCCTTCCCCTTCGTAAAGGGAGGCGAGGGCCATATTGCGGTAAGCCTGCAGACGCTCGTCCTCCTCAACCGGCTCGGCGACGGCGATCGAAGGCGCCCCCGCCGGCCCTTGATCTGGAGGCCCGGCTTTGGTTCCTGCACAGGACAGGAGAGCCCCCATGGTCAGGAGGAGAGTGAAAAGATGAAAAACAAGGCGGGATATCGAAGGTTGAAAGAGCATGGATGGTCGCGAACCTCGTCAAGGCAGTACACGGCTGCCCCTTCCTTATTTGATGAAGTTGGAGAAGTTCTCCTCGAAATTCGGAATCTCTTCGGTCAGGTATTTCTTGATATTCTTGACGATCCTTTCCTGAATCTGGCGAACTCTCTCTCGTGAAATGTTGTACTTGTCCCCCAGGTCCTGCAACGTGACCGGGGTTTCCGCCATGATGCGATTGTCGAAGATGTCCAGTTCCTTTCCCGACAGCTTATCCCTGTATTCTTCGAGCTTGGTCAGCAGGAGTTCCCTGTTCTGCTTTTCAAAAAGCTGTTCGTCCGCGCCGGACTGGGGGTCGGGCAGGAAGGACCCGTAGACTTCCTTTCCGTCATCCCCCACCGGTGCACTGAGAGAGACTTCCCCTCCGCCGAGGCGCTGGCTCATTTCCTCCACTTCTCTTTCCTTCACATCAAGCCGCTCTGCAAGCAGCCGGGGTTCAGGATCGAAACCCTGGGCGATCAGCTTGTCTCTTTCCTTGGCGAGGTTGAAGAAGAGCTTGCGTTGGGTCTGGGTGGTTCCGATCTTGACGAGTTTCCAGTTCTCCATGATGAATTTGAGCATGTAGGCTTTGATCCAGAAAGAAGCGTAGTAGGAGAACTTTATGCCTCGGTAGGGATCAAACTTCCTGACGGCCTGGAGAAGCCCCACGTTGCCTTCCTGGATGAGATCGAGGAGGCTCTTTGTCCAGTAACGATGAAAGTCCATGGCGATCTTGACCACCAGCCTGAGATTCGCCGTGACGAGGATATAAGCCGCCTTCTGGTCCTTTTTCTCCCGGATCCGGATGGCCAATTCCATTTCCTCTTCGCGGGTCAACAACCTGAAATGCTTGATCTCCGACAGGTACATCTGAAGGGGATCATAGGGGACGAGCGATCGCTCTTTGGACGAAACCACCGGCCGGAGATCCGCAATAAGGCCGGAGGGCTTAGACTCCACGACCCCTTTCCGCCCCTTCACCGGCCCTGTCTTTTCGTTTTTCTCCTCTTTTCTCTTCCTGGCCATATTTCCTTGATCGATCCTTTACCCGTCCTCTCAATCGACGAGGGTCACCCGCAGATACCTTTTTTTCCCCGCCCGCAACAGGAGGGTCCCGTTCTTTACATCGGTCGGTGAAATCATTTGATCGAAGCTTTCGATGCGATCGCCGTTCACATATCCGCCCCCCTGGGCGATCAAACGGCGCGCTTCCGCTCTGGTTTTGGAAAGCCGGCATTTTTCGAAAAGCACAAAGGCAGGAATCCCTTGCTCCAGATCCTGGGCATTCAAAGAAAACGTGGGGACCGAGTCAGGCAGCCCGGCCTCCTCGGAGCCGAAAAGCTGCCGTGCAGCGTTCCTGGCGTTTTCGGCCTCCTCCCGTCCGTGGCACAGGGCCGTCGCTTCGAAGGCAAGAACTTCCTTGGCATCCCTGATGGCCTCCCCTTGGGCGGCTCCCAGTCTTCGCACCTCCTCCATGGGAAGAAAGGTGAACAGCGCGAGGAACCGCTCCACGTCCCGATCGTCCTGGTTGATCCAGTATTGGTAGTACTCGTAGGCAGACGTCAGGGCCGAATCGAGCCAGATCGCCCCTTTGTGCGTTTTCCCCATCTTGACGCCCGAGGACGTGGTAATGAGCGGAAAGGTGAGGGCATGGACCACCTCCCCATCCATGCGCCGGATCAGATCCGCCCCTGCCAGGATGTTGCCCCACTGATCGTTGCCTCCCATCTGGAGCCGGCAGTCGTAGTGCTTGAAAAGATGCCGGTAATCGTAAGCCTGCAAAAGCATGTAATTGAATTCAATGAAGCTGAGCCCTGTTTCGAGCCTGATCTTGTAGCTCTCCGCCGCAAGCATCCGGTTCACACTGAAATGACGGCCGATGTCTCTCAGGAATTCAATGTAGTTGAGATCCACGAGCCAGTCTGCGTTGTTCACCATCAGCGCCTTTCCCTGGCTGAAATCAAGGAATCGGGAAAGCTGTTGTTTGATGCCTTCCGCATTGGCATTGATTTCATCCCTGCTCATGAGACGGCGCATTTCCGTTTTTCCGCTCGGGTCACCCACCAGGGTCGTGCCCCCGCCCACGACCGCAATGGGTCTGTGGCCTGCCCTTTGCATGTGGGCGAGGGACATGATGGGAACCAGGCTCCCCACATGGAGACTTGCCGCGGTCGGATCAAATCCGATGTAGCACGTCGTCGGTTTCTCGAGTTGTGTACGCAATGCCTCCCTGTCCGTCACCTGCTCGACAAAGCCGCGTTCCTCAAAAAGATCAAAAACGTTTTCCAACTCACTCCTCACTGGCTCTTGGTTCAGACCCTTCAGGCAGAGTCAACCGGACCACTTGACCGGGCTGACCCAGGTTCTCCATGCTTTTTCCGTCCAGCTCGAAATCGACTCCCGCCGCGTTCCCCACGACGATTTCAAATCCTTTCGAAGCTTTCCACTGAGGTCTGGCCCCGGGTTGAAAAATGAACTCCCTCGGCTCCTCCCCGTCGACCCGGATGCTTATCCATGTCGTTTCTTTTACCAGGGCTTTGAGAATCAGGGCCGGGGGTTCCCCTACGGATGCCGGCGCCGAAATCTGCTCCGCGGGCTGCTCCTGTTTTTCCGCTCTCTGCTCAGGGGGCGTCGACCTGATGGTTTCCGGCACGGGCGCAGGCACGGTGCTCGTCATCACCTTCTCCTGTTCATCCGGCCGGCTCAGCTCCCTCTGGACCGGAGCGGCCCGTTCCGCCGTGGACAGGTTTTCCCGGTCCCTCATCGACGTCTTGACGTGCCAAAAATAGGCGATGCACCCCAGCACTGCCACCACCAGAAGCAACACGAGAATACGAACGCGGTGCGAGGCCCGGGTAACATCAACGGGCTTAAGGATTTCCGGAGCAGGAGGAGCCGTTCGATAATACAGATCCAGGACTTTTTTTTCATCGAGTTCAAGGGTTTTGGCGTAGGATCGCACGAACCCTTTAACGAAAACCGGGGGCGGCAATCTTTCCCACGCCTCATTCTCGATGGCTTCAACGATAAATCGTCTCAAACGAATTTTCTGGGCGATCTCGTCCTGACTGAGATTCATTTTTTCTCTCTCGTGTCTGAGAAAAGGGCCCAGCCTTATCGTCTCATCCCTCTCCGGGATCTCAACCTGATGACCGTTCATTTTCCTCGCATTTCCCCTGGTGCCGCGGCAGGGGCGAACTGGTTTTATGCCTCTCTTTCAGGGTTAGAAAATGATTTTTGTGTAGGAGCTTTCCCGGAGCCCCTTGATCCATTCGTTGTAGCGGTTGTCCACTTCCTGGCGGTAGAGGATATCGTAAATCGAGCCTCTCACCTCCTCGAGCGGTCTTTGCTCGCCTTCCTGCTTTTCCACCACCTTGATGATCTGCACACCGTTCTGCCGTAAGATCAGGTCCGAGTAACCTCCGGCCGGGATCCCTTCCAGGACTCTCTTCGCTTCAGCGTCAAGCTGATCCCATTGGAAGCTGCCCAGATCGCCTCCCTCATCCGCTCCGGGACCGTCGGAGAATCTCCTTGCCATTTCGGTGAAATCCGCACCGCCTTTGAGCTTGGTGAGGATTTCTTCGCCCCTTTTTCTCAGCCCGTCCAATTCCCGCGGATCATCGGGGCTCTTGCGCACCAGAAAGATACTGGCCAGACGCACCTTGTCCCCTGTCCCGAAGTGATCCTTGTTCTGCTCGTAATACCGGGCGATGTCCGCCTCACTGATGATGATCTTTGACTTCACTTCATATTCGATCAAGGTAGAGCGTTCGATCTGGCCTTTGATTCTCTCACGGTATTTTTCATAGGTGAGCCCGTCGGCCTCAAGTCTGGCCAGAAGATCCTCGTGGGTCATCCGGTTGTCGGTCTTGATTCTCTCGATGGCTGCATCGATCTGGCGATCCGTGACGTTGATTCTCAGTTCCTTGATCTTCTCTTCGGCGATTCTCTCATCAATGATCCGGTGAAGGATCTGTCTTCTCGCATCCAGAAACTGCTGTTCGTTGCGCAGCCTGAGGTCCTCGGCCGAGTATCCCGTCATTTCCTTGATGGTCTTGTTCAGCTCGTAGAGCGTAATGACCTGGTTGTTGACGATGGCAACCACCCTGTTGCATGTTTCCGCGGCAAAAGAAAAGGCCGGGGTCAGGCCTGTCAGGGCAAGCAAGAAAAAAAATATCCTCACAAACGGGGCTCTTCTCATCTATCCCAGCTCCAGTTCTTTCAACATCTCCCGGTTGACCTTCACGGGAATCACGGCCCTCAGGCTTTCCACCCATTGCGTGACAAAGGCTTCCTGCTTTTCTCGATGAAGTTTTGCTTCAATCTCCGAAATCGCTTCGGGAAAGCTTCTCATGCCCTCCGGCCGGCGGTCAAGGACCTCGAAGACATGAAACCCGTAGGGTGTCTCCACCACGCTGCTGATCTTCTCGACGGGAAGGGAAAAGACGACCTTTTCCACGGATTCATCCAGGTCTCCTTGGGCCACCCAGTCGACCTCTCCCCCGTATTCTTTTCCTTTGGCCTTGACGTATTCTTCGATGATGGAGCCCATGTCCTCCCCGCTGTTCAGTCTTTTCAGCGCCCTTCCCGCTTCCTCTTTCGTGCTTGTCACGATCTGCCTGAACCGGACCGCGGCAGGCCGGCTGAACTCCTCCGGATGGGCATCATAGTAAGCTTTGATGTCCTGGAACGCCACGGGCTCCATCTCTTCCACAGCCGTATTCACAATTTTTCTCAAAAGGAGTTGCTCTCGGAGGGCCTCTTTCCACTCCTGGAAATCAATGAACCCCCTCAGCAGAACCTCCTGGAACTCCTTTTCGCTGTAGTCTTTTTGGATCTCTCTCACGGTGTTTTCGAGTTCCCAGTCGGGCACCTCTATACCCTGCTGGCGTCCATACTCCAAGATCAGATAGTGATCCACGAGTTTGTCCAGGAGGGGATCCAGAAAAGGGCCCATTTCGTGTCCGACGATTTCCAGGTCAAAGGTCATCCGCTTGAGATCTCTTTTCAGTTCATCGGTCGTCACATTCCTGTTTCCCACCGTGATGACCGCCTTCCGCTCGGGCTGATCCACGAGACCGCATGCCGCGCCAAGGAGCATCAGCACCAAAAAAAATATCTGAACCCACTTGCTCCTAATCTTCAAAGCCCCTCGGTCTCTTGCTCTTTCAAAGGGTTTAAGCCGCCGGAATCAGCCGCCAAAAAGACGGAAAACCTTTTTCAGATTATCAGGTACAGGAGAAATTGCAAGCCAAAACTTGTCGGCAGGGCATGGCCCGGACTTTGGAACCTACTGAAAATCCTGAAGGATTACCTTGGCATCCTCGAGGGTCTCGAGAGCGGGACGAGGCGGGAGCCTCACCTTGAGTTTTCTCTCCGAGAGAAATCGGTATTTCCTGGGTTGCCTTTTCACCAGAGTGACCAGCCTTTCGGGTTTGACCTTGGTGTCGGAAGAAAAGGTCAAGGTCAGCCCTTCGGGGGTTACATCCAGGCGCACGATCCTCAGCCTCTTCAAGAGCAACCTCAGGGACATGACCTTCAGAAGATTCTCCACTTCCCTCGGGGGCGGACCGAAACGATCCCTCATTTCCTCGGCCATGCCGGCCAGATCCTGTTCCTCCTTCAGGCTTGACAGGCGGCGATAGAGATTCAACCGGACATCCGTGTCTTTGATGTAGCCGGTGGGAAGGTGGGCGGGGATATTGACGTTGATTTCCGGGTTGATCTCCTCGTACCATTCCTCGCCTTTGAGTTCCGCCACGTTCTGCTCGATCAGTTTCAGGTAGAGCTCGTAGCCGATCGCGGAAATGTGGCCTGCCTGGGAGAAACCGAGGATGTTTCCTCCCCCCCGGATCTTCAGGTCGTGCATGGCAAGCTGGATTCCCGCACCCAGGTGGGAAAAATCCATGAGCGCCTTCAATCGCTTCTCCGCATCCCGGGTCAGTTCGGCCTCCGGAGAGAGAAGGAGGTAGGCGTAGGCGATTTCATCGGACCGGCCCACCCTCCCTCTCAACTGGTAGATCTGGGCCAGACCCAGCCGGTCCACTTCGTTGATGATGATCGTGTTCACCGAAGGGATGTCCAGACCGGACTCGATGATGGTGGAGCAGACGAGCACGTCCACCTCTTTCTCGACAAAGCGGACCATGGTCTCCTCCAGGTCCTTTTCTTTCATCTGCCCGTGAGCCACGGCAAATCTGGCCCGGGGAAGCAACTCGGCGAGCCTCCGCGCCATGGACCCGATGGTCTGGACCCTGTTGTGGACAAAGAATACCTGCCCTCCTCTCTGGATCTCGAAGTCCATGGCGCGGCGAATGGTCTCCTCGTCGTAGGGAGAAAGGACGGTCTGGATGGGCAGCCGGTCCTCGGGAGGGGTTTCGATGAGGCTGAGGTCTCGAATGCCCAACAGGGACAGATGAAGCGTTCTCGGGATCGGAGTGGCCGTGAGCGCCAGGACGTCCACAAGAGCCCGGTATCGCTTGATCGCCTCCTTCTGTCGCACGCCGAAACGCTGCTCCTCGTCGATGATCAGCAATCCCAGGTCCCTGAACCCCACATCCTTCTGGAGAATGCGGTGGGTGCCGATGAGAATGTCCACCTTGCCGGACCGGACCCCGGCAACGATCTCCTTTTGCTCGGCCCGGGATTTGAAGCGGCTGAGCACCGCCAGGCTCACCGGAGAGCCCTGCATCCTTTTGCTGAAGGTGTTGAAGTGCTGCTCCGCGAGAACGGTCGTGGGCACGAGCATGGCCACCTGCTTGCCGTCCATCACGGCCTTGAAGGCGGCACGGATCGCCACCTCGGTCTTGCCGAATCCCACGTCACCGCAGATGAGCCTGTCCATGGGGCGTTCCGAGGCCATGTCGTCCAGCACATCTTCGATGGCCTTGATCTGGTCCCGTGTTTCTTCATGCTCGAAGCCGGCTTCGAATTCCTGGTACCCGGAATCAGGCTGAGAGAAAGCATAGCCCCTGCGGTATTTTCTGAGCGCATAAAGGTCCACGAGCTGCTTGGCGATTTCCCGGATGGACTTCTTTGCCTTCTCTTTGGCCGCTTCCCAGGCCCGACCTCCCAACTGGTCCAGCACGGGTTCCCTTTCATCGGCGCCGATGTATTTTTGCAGGATGCTGATGCGGTCCGCGGGAATGTAAAGACGATCGTTGCCCGTGTACTCGATGATGACGAAGTCGTTGACCTTCTGCTCGATCTCCATTTTCACGAGACCGCCGAAGCGCCCTATGCCGTGGTCCTGGTGAACCACCGGGTCTCCCACCTTGAGCTGGCTGAAGGTCGTCCAGTCGATTCCGCCTTCCACGCTTTTGGCCTTTGTGAGCGAGCGCTTGGGGCCGAAGAGTTCGTCCTCGCTCACCACGAAGAGGCTCGCCTGGGGCCACGAAAAACCCTGGGCGAGGCGGCCCAGGCAAAGGGACAGGCCCCTCCCGGAAGGGACCTCGCTCCAGCGCAGGGCCATGTGATTCACCTCGACCCCGTAGTTCCGAAGGATCTCCCTGAGCCGGCCTGCCTGCTGCTCCGTACGGCACACGAGAACCACCCGGCCGCCCATGTCCAGCCACGCCCTAATCTTCTCCGCCAGGGGCGCCATGGAAACCCTCTTTCGGCCGCTGAGCTTGAGGGTGAGATCCTCTTCCACCATGAACTGGCCGGAAAGGCGCAGGCTCGCGGTCGATTCTCCGCCTTGATCGAGGATCACGTCCCCGCAGCGGACTCTCTGGAACGGACGAAGGGCCTCCTCCATTTCGTCGGGCGTGAGGACGATGCCTCCGATTTCCGGGAAGGGCCGCTTTCGCTCCTCCGCTTCCACGCGGCATTTTTCTTCTTCCCCTGCGAATTTTTCGGAAAAGGCCTTGATCTCCTTTTCGATCTGAAGAGGATCCGCCAGGAACAACAGCCCCTCGCGGGGCAGATAATCGAGCAGGGTGCTGAGACGGGGATAGAAGTGATTGAGCCACGCTTCCTGTCCGGGAAAGGAGGTCGCCTCTTTGACCAGGGTCGGGAGCCTTCCCATGGAGCGGGCCCTCCGGATATTCTCCTCGCCCATGAGGATTTCATTGGCCGGAAGCAGAACGAATTCCTTCAGGCTGGTCAGGGACCGTTGACCGAGGGGATCAAAATGACGGATGGAGTCGAGCGTGTCCCCCCAGAATTCCAGGCGCACAGGGTTCGAGTAAAGGGGGGGAAAGAGATCGATGACCCCTCCCCGGACCGAATAGTCCCCCTTTTCCTCCACGAGCGTCGTTCGCTGGTATCCGTAAGCCTCCAGCTTTCGCAGCAGGGCCTCGCGATCCACTTCCTCTCCCGCTTCCATGGGTTCCAGGGAGTCAACCAGGGCCTCCTTCGGCAGGAGGCGAAACAGGCAGGCTTCGGTGGAGGTCACCACCACGGAGCCCCGCACCGAGGTCAGGGCATAGAGGGCCTGAAGCCTCCGGGCCACCACATCGGGGTGAGGACTCAATCCTTTGAGGGGGGAGATGTCGTAGATGGGAAAATCGTAAAGCCTTCTGGCCTCGGGCTCCCCCTGGGCGAAAAGCTCGGGCAAAAAGAATTGCATCTCCCGGTAAAACCGCCTGGCCTCTTTGGCCGTGGGGAGCACGAAGAGGCAGGTCTTTTCCAGGTCCGTGACAACACGGGAAAAGAGGAAGGCTCTCGCCGAGCCGGACAGGCCCGTGACGGCCAGGTCTTTCACCCCGCCTTCCACGGACTGTTTGATTGCAAGATGATATTGATCGAGCATGACTCAGAAAAATAAGGCAAGGCACCGTGAATAGCAAGCGAAGAGAGCGGCTCACCGCAGAGATCGCAAAGCCCGCAGAGAAATGATTCTCTGTCTGTGTGTGTCTGTGGCTAATTTCCTCCGTGACATGCGACCAGGTGGCCGCCTCCCGCATCCTGCAACGGCGGGGCCTCTTCCGTGCAAATCGTTTTCCGAAAGGCACAGCGATTGTGAAAAACGCAACCCGGCGGCGGGCTCAGAGGGCTCGGCACATCCCCTTCGAGAATAATCCTTTGGGTCCTTACATCCGGATCCGGGACGGGAACCGCGGAGAGCAACGCTTTGGTGTAGGGATGGAGGGGTTTCCTGTAGAGATCCTCATCCGTGGCAACCTCGACGATGCGGCCCAGGTACATCACCGCCACCCGGTTGCTGATGTGCTCCACCACGCTCAGGTCATGGGCGATGAACAGGTAGGAGAGATTCATCTCCTCTTGAAGCTCCACAAGCAGATTGATCACCTGGGCCTGGATGGAAACATCGAGGGCCGACACCGGTTCGTCACACACGATGGCCAGAGGGTTGAGAGCCAGGGCGCGGGCGATGCCGATTCGCTGGCGCTGCCCCCCGGAAAACTCATGGGGGTAGCGACTCATCTGGGAGGGATGAAGCCCCACCCTGTCGAGAAGATGGGCCACCCTGTCTCTGACCTCGCCCCTGGAACAGGCGACATGGTTCCGGATGGGCTCGGCAATGATGTCTCCCACACTCATGCGGGGATCGAGGGATGAGAAAGGATCCTGGAAAATGATTTGAAGGGAAGCGCGCGCCTTCCTGAGTTCTTCCCTGGTCAGGCGCAGAAGGTCCCGGCCGTTGAAGCTCACTTCACCCGAGGTGGGTTCGATGAGCCGGAGAATGGACCGGCCCACCGTGGTTTTCCCGCACCCGCTCTCCCCCACGAGCCCGAGGGTTTCCCCGCGCTCCAGGGTGAAGCTGACCCCGTCCACGGCCCGCACTTCTCCAACAAGGCGAGAAAAAATCCCTTTCTTCACGGGAAAGTACTTCTTCAGGTTTTGGACTTCCAGCAACGCCATGACTACAGCCAGCACCTCACCCTTCTGTGGTCCCCTATCCTGATTTCCCGGGGTTCTTCACTCCGGCACACCTCCATGACCCTGGGGCACCGAGGGTGAAAGCGGCATCCGCCCGGCATTTCCAGGGGCCCGGGAACGATCCCTGGAATCTCTTGAAGTCGCCGGCCCATTTTCGCTTTTCGCCCGATGACCGGAACCGACCCCAGAAGACCCTGGGTATAAGGATGCCTGGGGTCTTTGAAAAGATCCCGAACCGGGGCTTCTTCCACGATATGCCCGGCATACATGACAATCACCCTGGAGGCCATCTCCGCGATGATGCCCAGGTCGTGGGTGATGAGGACGATGGACGTGTTGAACTCTTCCTTCAGACGCTTCATGAGATTCAGAATCTGCGCCTGAATGGTCACATCGAGCGCGGTGGTCGGCTCGTCGGCAAAAAGAAGCTGAGGATTGCAGGAAAGAGCCATGGCGATCATGGCCCGCTGCCGCATGCCGCCCGAGAGCTTGTGGGGGTATTCTTTCGCCCTCTGCCTCGGGCTCGGAATCTGGACCATCTGGAGCATCTGTTCCGCCCAGCGCCACGCCTCCGGTCGAGACAGGTTTTGATGGAGCCTCACGGCCTCGGCAATCTGCTCGCCGATGGTCAACACCGGATTCAGGGAGGTCATCGGTTCCTGGAAGATCATCGAAATGGCGTTCCCGCGGATCTTTCTGACTCCGTCCCTGCCCAGATCCAGGAGATTCACACCCTGAAACTGAATGCTTCCCTGGATCTCCGCCGGAGGGCAAGCAAGGAGCTGGAGCACCGAGAGGGCCGTGACACTCTTGCCGCACCCGCTTTCTCCCACCAGCCCCAGAGTCTCGCCCGAATAAACCTCCATGTCGACGCCGTCGACCGCGTTCACGATGCCGTCTATGGTGTGAAAGAGGGTGCGCAACCCTTGAATCACGAGCAGGGGCTTTGCCTGGTCCGTCATATGCGGAACCTCGGATCCAGGGCGTCCCTCAAACCGTCTCCCAGGAGATTGAAACTGAGAACGGCTAAAAAGATGGCCACGCCGGGAAAGGTCGCCACGTGGGGCGCATTGAACAGGTAGGCCCTGCCCGAGCCGAGCATGGCCCCCCACTCCGGAGTAGGCGGCTGCACGCCCACGCCCAGAAACCCCAGCCCGGCTGCAAAGAGGATGGCTGTTCCCATGCCCAGGCTGGTCTGAACGGTGATAGGGACCATCACGTTCGGCAGGATGTGGCGGAGGATGATCTTGAAATCACGGGTTCCCACCGCTCTCGCCGCTTCCACGTACACCTGTTCCCTGACCGAAAGAACGCACCCCCTCACAAGGCGGATGTAGATGGGGATCATGCTGATGCCGATGGAGATGACCGTGTTCTTCAGCCCTACGCCGAGGACGGCCACGAGCGCGAGGGCGAGGAGAAATCCCGGAAAGGCCAGCATCATGTCGGTAATTCTTTGGATGCCGAAGTCGATCCTTCCCCCGTAGTAGCCGGACACGAGTCCCAGCGGCACCCCCAGGATGAGACCCACGGAGACCACGCCCACGGCGATGAGCAGGGACACCCTGGAGCCCCAGATGATCCGGCCCAGGATGCTCCGGCCGAGCTCGTCCGTCCCGAGAACATGCGCTTGGGACGGGGGTTCGAGAGACATGATGAGGTTGGGAGCGGAAGGGCTCCTCGAATACAGGACCGAAGCAAAAAGAGCGGTGAAGAGATAGACGAGCAGAAGCGCGCCCCCGAAGAGCGCGGCCTTGTTGCGCTTGAGCTTGGCCCAGCTCCTCCGAAACTGGCCCGAGTACTCGCGGGGCTCCGGGTTTTCAGTCATAGCGAATCCTCGGATCCACGTAGGCGTAAAGCAGGTCGACCACCAGGTTGACGAAGATGTAGAGCAGGCCGAAGACGAGAATGGCGCCCTGGATCATGGGGTAATCCCTGGCCAGAATGGAGTCGACGATCAGCCTCCCGAGCCCCGGCCACGCAAAGACCGTCTCGGTCAGCACGGCTCCGCCCAGGAGAAGACCGAACTGGAGTCCCACCACCGTGATGATGGGGATGAGAGCGTTTTTCAAAGCGTGCTTGACGATGACCACCTCTTCCTTGAGTCCCTTGGACCGGGCCGTGGTGGTGTAATCCTGGGAGAGCACCTCGATCATGGTGGACCGGGTCATGCGGGCGATAAAGGCAATCACAAAGGAGGCGAGAGTCACGGAAGGCAGAACGACGTGTTTCCAGCTTCCCGTGCCGCCTGCCGGAAGCCATTGGAGCAGAATGGAAAAGACCACCACGAGCATGAGCCCCAGCCAGAACACCGGCATGGAGATCCCGAACAGGGCTGCGGAGGTCACGAGGTAATCCATCCACGTGTAAGGACGAACCGCTGAGACAATGCCTGCCGGGATCCCTAACAGGCAGGCCAGGGTGATCGCAACAACGGCCAGGAGCATGGTGTTGGGCAGCCTTGCCCAGATCTCCTGGGTCACCGGGTTCTGGGTCCTGGCGGACCGCCCCAGGTCGAACTGCACAAGGCGGCTGAAAAACACGGCATACTGCACGTGGATCGGGCGGTCCAGGCCGAGCTGGTGCCGGATGTTCTCGATCTCTTCCGGAGTGGCCATCTGGCCTGCCAGCACCTGGGCCGGGTCGCCGGGAAGCATGCGAAGCATGAAGAACAGAAGCAGAGAAATCCCGATGAGCACGGGAATCGTGGATATCAAACGCTTGATGATGTAATGGAACATAGATGATGAGTTTTCGACCTGGGTACACCGGGTCCTTTTGGCCTTTGGGCCGAAAGCATAAGAGCATCAACCTATCAGCCCTGTCATGCAGGGGCGGGATTTACCTGTCCCGCCGAAGCCAAGAGCCATTCGACGTTGCTCATGGCCCTGAGTAAAATCGAAGGGCTTGTCAAAGGGGCGCCCGTCCTCCGCAGTAGCCTGCTACGGAGGATGGAAAGGAGGATTCCCGCCCGCCCCTACATGCTTTATAGTCGCTCCTCCTACTTCATCGTAATGTAACTGGGGTAGAACTTCTCCGTGGGGGTGACCACCATGCCTTTGATCTTGCTGGAGTAGGCGATCACGAATTTCTCCACGTGCAGCCACAGCCACGGGCAGTCGTCCCAGACCATTTCCGACGCCTTTTTCAGGATGGCCAGCCGCTTCTGCGGGTCCTGCTCTTCCCGGGAGGCTATCATGAGCTTGTCGTATTCCGGGTTGCAGTAAAAGGCCGCGCCCAGGCCCTTCGGCGGGTTGACCTCGCAGGTGAACTGGCCGTAGAGCCCCATGTCCGCATCGAGGATGAGGGGGCCCCATCCCAGGAGAAAGACCTCCAGTTCCGACTGATCAATGGGTTTTAACAGGCCTGCCACGTAGGTGGGCCAGTCGTAGGTCCGGAGCTCGATCTTGACGCCGATGGCCTGGAGATAGGCCTGGACCGCCTCGGAAATCTGCTTGTCGAAGAGGTACCGGCCCTGAGGGGTCCTCATGCTCACGGTCTTGGAAAAATCGAAATTGGCCTCCTTCAGGAGCGCCTTGGCCTTGTCCGGGTTGTAGTCGTACTGTTTGTCCATCTTGAAGTGGCCGAAGACCATCGGCGAGACGGGGCCGTCCATGGGCTCCGCGGTGTCGAAGAGGATCTTTTTCACGATCGCCTTCTTGTCCACCGCATAGTTGAAAGCCTGTCTCACTTTCTTGTCGGTCGTCACCCCTTTCTGGTAGTTCAGGCCCATGAAGATGGTCCTCGTGTCCAGGGGCATCTCCACCGTGATGTTGGAATCGGCCTTGAGGGCCGCCACGTTGGCCGGGGAAGGCTTGTAGCACACGTGGATCTGGCCGGTTCTGAGCATGGCTTCCCGCGTGGTGTCTTCGGGAACGATCTTCCACGTGATCTTCGCCACGGTCGGCTTCTTGCCCCAGTAGGCTTCGTTCCTCACCATCACGATGCGGTCTCCCTTGACCCACTCTTTCAAAATGTAGGGACCGGCACCGACGGGGTTCTGGCGCACATCCTCGCCGTACTTTGCTATGGCGGCCGGGCTGATGGCGGACGTGAGAGTCGCCGAGAGGCTCGCCTCAAAGGGCGAAAAGGGGTACTTCAGCTTTAGGGTGACCGTGTGGTCGTCCACCTTCACGCATTCCGTGACCATGGAGACCATAAACCGCAGAGGGACGCGCATCTTGGGATCCATGATCCGCTCCCAGGTCAGTTTGTACGCATCGGCATTGAAATCCGTGCCGTCGGAAAACTTGACCCCTTTTCGCAGGTGCACGGTATAGGCCAATCCGTCCTTGGACACGTCCACTTTCTCGGCCAGCCGGGGATGGAGCTTCCCCTCAGGATCCTGGTACAGAGGGGTATCGTAAAGAAGGTCGCACATGTTCTGAAAAAGCGTGGTGGTCTGCTCCTGCGGGTTCAGCGTGTCCGCGTCTACGCCGATGCCGATGATCAGCTCCGGGATGTCCGCTCTTGCCGTGGAAGGCTGAAAACAGAACCCGAAGGTGAATGCCAAAACCAAGAAAACCGTCCAACTTGAAAAACTCCTGATTCTTCTCATGATACCCCTCCTGTTTTAGAGATGTGTTCAGGGATGCTCTTTCCGCCAAAGCAATTCCCTTGGCGATCCTCAAACGCGAGGCCGCTGAAAACCCCCCTACCCGTTTTGCCCTTGTTGAAACAGAAATGGAAAATTCTTTATATTCCAGCCCTTCTCCTTCGTCAAGCCCGAAGAAAAATAGGCTCACCGCACAGACCGCCGGGGGAGGATTCCGTTGCGCTAAAATTGCGATTGCCTTGGATTCCCTCCTTGTGCGATAGTTCAATTTTTCTCCACTCCAAAAATGAGGGGCAATGATGCTGGATCTGAAACCGCTGGTTCATCAACAAAAAGACTTCATTGTCCGCGTTCGCCGCCAACTCCATCAAATCCCGGAACTGGCCTATGCGGAGCAAGAGACATCCGCCGCCGTGGCTGACCTTCTCGAAAAAGAAGGACTGGACGTCCGGACCGGTATCGCGAAGTTCGGCGTGGTCGGCCTGATGCACACAGGCAAACCCGGCCCTACCCTCATGGTGCGCGCCGACATGGATGCCCTTCCCATTGCCGAGCAAACCGGCCTGCCCTTTGCCTCGACCCATGCCGGGGCCATGCATGCGTGCGGCCACGATGCCCATATGGCCATGGTGATCGGGGCTGCGAGAGTGCTGAACACAATCAGGGGCAACCTGAAAGGTTCCGTCAAGTTCATCTTTCAGCCGGCCGAGGAAGGACCCGGCGGCGCAAAGCCCATGATCGATGAAGGGGTCATGGAAAATCCCAAAGTCGATTACGCTGTGGGGTGCCACTTGTGGCCCGGAAGTCCGGAAGGCACCATCGGGGTGAAAGCCGGCACCGTCATGGCGGCCATGAACCGCTTCGACATCCGCATCCTCGGCAGCCAGGGGCACGGCGCCATGCCGCACCTTTGTGTGGACGCCCTCGAGGTGGGAACCCAGATCGTCAATGCCCTTCAGCGTATCGTGAGCCGCCAGATGAATCCGATGAATCCCTGCGTCGTCACCATCGGCACTTTTCACGCAGGAGAAGCGTTCAACATCATCCCCGGTGAAGCGGTGCTGAGCGGCACAAGCCGGACTTTTGACCTGGAAGTTTGGAATTCCTGGGAAGACCGGATGAGAAAAATCGTTCAAGGGGTATGTGATTCCATGGGCGCCCGTTTCGAACTCACCTTCGAGTTCGGGTACCCGCCCACGATCAATGATCCTTCCATGGTCGACCTGGTCCGCCGGTGCGCCGAACAAACCGTTGGGACCGGCAAGGTTTTTGAACCCGAACCGACCATGGGCGGTGAAGACATGTCTTACTACCTTCAAAAGGCAAAGGGTTGTTATTTCTTCCTGGGCGTCGGCCGGCCGGCCGGCGCGCCTCTGCACAACGCGAAATTCGACTTCAACGAGGACATGCTCCTGGTGGGCGTTGAGACCTATTGCAGGATCGCCCTGGACCTGTTGGGCTAAAGCGATTTTTATTCCGTCATTCCCCGGCTTGACCGGGGAATCCAGGAAAAGCCGGACGCTCCCTGCCTCGTAGGGTCGGCGAGCCCGCCGACCCCGGCAGCCACGATGGGCCGCCCTGCATGCAGGAGCAACCTCACGCCTTCGCCCCTTGGACATGCTCAGGCCATTCGGCTGGTCACGCATGACTGATTATATATTACTGATTACTGTTCACTGTTCACTGTTCACTGATCACTGATTTCTCGTTTGTATCACGACGATCCCGGCCGTCACAAAGGCAAGAGCCAGCCAGATTTTTGTGGTCAGGGGCTCGCCCAGAAGCCACCACCCGAAAAACACCCCGGCAATCGGCATTAGGAAATTGTAGGAATTGAGCGCAACTGCGCCGTGCGTCCGGAGCAGGGTGTTCCACGCGATGAACCCGAAAGCGGCGGCCACCAGGGCCTGATACAGAAGAGCGGCGACGACCTTGAGGTTTACCTCTCCCACCATCGTGCCATCCCACAGCAAGCCCTCAACAAGGAAAAGGGGGATTGAGAAGACCATGGGGTAGAGCACGACGAGATAGGGACTGAAAACGTGGATCACTGTCTTGGTGTAAACACTGTTTGCGGCCCACAGCAGGGTGGTGAGAACGATCAGGAGATCTCCCGTGCGGAATTGATCGCCTACCCCTCCTCTTTCCAGAAAGACCAGGCACACCCCTCCAAAGGCGAGCAAAAGACCGACGGTCTTGCGAAACGTGATTCGTTCGTCCCGGATGATCAGATGAGCAAGGAAAAGCACGAAGAAGGGCTGGAGGTTGGTGATGAGGGTCGCCCGCGAAGCATTGGTGAGGTGGATTCCGAGATACATGAGAGAGATCTGAGAGAAGAACAAAACCCAGATGATGAAAAGCGTGGCAACCTGGTTTCTGCGTACCCGGATGGATCTGCCTGTCGCTCTGGCCCAGATGAATATGGCCATGGAGGCGATGAGGAACCTCAACCCCGCTGCAGTGAAGGGGCCTATCCCGGCAAAGCTCATCTTGATGGCTACGGCATTGGCTCCGAAAGCCCCGCAGAGGAAAACGGCAAGGAGTGCAGAAGAAAAGGAAGGGGGCCGGGGCAGTTCCATTTTGCCCGGCCCCTCTTGGGATGGTGTTTCATCAACCATAGTAGTAGACGCCGTAGGACGTTGTCGCCCCCAGCAGGGAATCGATTTTGTTTTGTGTTTCCGCTCTTCCTTTGCTCGCATCCCAGGCTTTCCACGCCTCCACGGACTGCCAGGTGCTGATGACCACGTAATCTTCAGGATCGTTGACGTTTCTCAGTGTTTCCCCCGATATGTAGCCCGGCTGTGTGGTTGCCTTTGATCTGAGTTCCAGGAGGAGAGGCAGCAATTGCCCTTCCTTGCCTTTCGGAACCTTCCTCTTGATGATGATCTTCACCGCCATCTCCGGACCTCCTTTCTGATACCCGCGTGGCCGCCTGCCTGCCGGGAGCCGCTGCGCCCCGGAGGAACCCTCGCCCCAAGAGCCTAACCTGCCGCTGA
>Ga0209163_1000441_pt1 | contig 78132 bp, 63 predicted proteins | sample MTBAKSrepl2MetaG_FD_187457 | JGI IMG/M metagenome (GOLD analysis project Ga0209163, IMG submission 187457) | Enrichment culture microbial communities om Arthur Kill intertidal strait, New Jersey, USA, that are MTBE-degrading - MTBE-AKS2 (Arthur... | ecosystem: Environmental > Aquatic > Marine >...
TTTATGACCGCTTCGCGGTCAAACTTTGAATTTCTATTTGATTAAGAAAAACAACACTTACAAAAAAAGTTGTTGAATGCTTAATTTCAAAAGATTTTTACTCCTATCTCGCCCTCATACTAATAATCACAAGTCAGGAGCATTTTTCTCAGTAGTTTTGATTATGTAAAATAACTTAAGGGTATCTCAAAAATTTTATTTGGCATTCTTTGAAAACACAGTTTAACAGCGTTCCGTTGCTTAAAAATGGAGCCCTTAAATGTTAACTGCAAAGTGGCAAATGCCCGTTTTTAGTCAATAAGCTTGTTTTTTTATTATATGAAGCAATAATAGTAAAATTATTCTAGACTTCTCTTATACGAACCACTAATTCCACTATTTCAAATTCAGCAATTATGGTGATTCGTTTTTAAACTTTTTTTATTATCTTAATTCAGAAATTTTCTTTGCCGTGTACTTCTACAATTGATCGAAATTATTTTTCCATATATAAATGCTTGTTAAGAAAAAAATAAACGCCGGGGAACCGGGGTAAAAAAAAGTATTTGCAAAAATACGGGGAATGAAGTGTGTTTATCTGGTAACAGATAAATGTTACCCGGTAATAAACAAAATTAATTTGCGGGGTTGTTCCGATTAATATAAAGTTATGTTTACGAAATAAAGTCTGAGTAAAATGATTAAGTCAGTTGAAAAGAAAAAAGAACTTGAGAAAAAAATTGACAGAGCTCAGTGGATTAATCTTGCTAAAGTTATACTAAATCGTTTCGGCTTGGATATTCTACTTGCATTTAAGGATGCCAGAGAAAAAGAAATTCTTAACGACACAATTCAATTTCTTCAAGATAAAAACATCGAGAATGTTGTAGAAATATTGAGAATTTCAAAAGATGTTGCTGAACTGAAATCAAGATTCGATCATTTTATATCTGAAAATTCTGAAATAACTAAAGAGTTTTTATTTTTCATAAAAACCAAAAATCATTTTCCCCAAGTTTTAACTAACTTAAAAATTTACTTAAATGATCTTCTCTCGCCTAATGATCCACTTAAATTTTTATATGATAATGACTTATTCTTTTTCCCCGAACCCGAAAATAATATTATAAATAAAATTGAAACAGTATTTTCAAAAAATTTATCTAAATGTGCTTTAATTTCCGGCAGTCCAGAAAGCGGAAAGACAGTAATAGGCTTAAGAATAGGAAGTGATTTTATAAAACTAGGATATTCAGTCTACTATTTTCGATTTGATAATTTGCGAAATCCAGATTTGCTAATTCAAGACTTATTAATGTTGAACAACGATGAAAACCCATTAGTTATTGCAGATAATTGTCATATGAATATATCTGAAGCTTCGTATATTTGTCAAAATCTTGATAAATATAGAAACACTCAGTTTCTCTTTTTGTCTCGTAGTTCGGAACAAGAGAATTACTTCATTAGCGAATATGACGATGTCAACTTTTTAGATTTCTTTCAAAATAATTACTTCACATTATCATCAAAATATTTTGCTGAAAAGGCGTCCGGTATAATCCAGAAATATAAAGCGTACTATGAATCAAAATACTCTCATAATTTTGAAATTGGCAATCTTCAATTTGTTGTAAACAATTCACATAAGAATTTAGTCACCTTGTTTTGCAATCTTGAATTTTGGACCAAAGATTTAAGGCTAGATAAACTCGACAAGAAAAAAATATTTAAAAAATTATTTTACAAGTACTTAGCAAATAAACCATATGATAAACTTTTATTACTCTCTTCTCTATATAAATATGAGATTTATTATGAAGCAAAAGAATACGAAATCGCTGAATTGAACGATTTGTTAAAAAATGGAATTATCAGACAACACCCCAGTACAAACTATTTCTATCTTTATCATTCCTCATTCGCAAAACTTTTATTAAACTCGTTTACTATTCATAGCTCTTTCAAACGATATAAATCCTTGGATGATTATATATATACACAGATTCGGGACTATTTACTTTCATTCGACAACTATCCATTAAATCTTGAAAACCTTTTTCATAATTTGATAAATAATCACGGTCAAATAATTGCAATAAAATTACTACAAGAGCAAAAAATATTTGAAATGTTTGTTAATTATTTCAATAATTGCGGGTACAGCTTAAACCTAATATTTATACTTTATCGCATCCAACAACGCAATTTTAATTTAGCAAAAGAGCTTTTTAATAAAATACCAACATCAACTTGGGTAAAAAACTTCCGTTCATTAAGCCTTGCTAGTCTCTCCGTTGGTCTTATCAAACTCAGTAAAACCGCATCTGAAAAAGCATCAGAAGTAATTAAACATTTCTCAATCGAAGAACTTACAGAGAGTGCTCGAAAAACTAAATTACACTTGCTTGCTAATTCCTTACGTGAGTTGGATAAATTGACTGGGCAATACATTATTGGACGTAAAATATATTCCAAACTTAATGATGAAGAACTGATTCCCAAAGTCGCAGAATCGTCTTTAGCTCATATCGGTAAAAGTTTTAGTGAATTATTCTATGTAGATCAATTAAAAACCACTGGGCTTTTTAAGAAAATCTATAGAAGTATAATCGTAAAAAAAATATCTGAATCCGATATAAAATATATTAGCAAGGCATTGTGTGAATTCAATAAAATCGATTCCGACTATTCAACAGAAATTTATCAATCGATGGATAACGATTTACTAATTTCCAAATTGTATGAAACTACCGCCGAAGGTTTGGGCCGTTCCCTCAATGAATTTAACAGTATACATATTCATAAGACAAAAACCATTTTTGAAAAATTAGACAATACTCATATTATTAATTTATTGGCTATATCTACAATTGAACAAGTGGCTCATAGTTTAAGTGAAATGTTTCTCGTTAATGAAGATAAGACCATACAAATTTATTATGCACTTGATGCACAGTCATATGTAAACAAAATTCATAATAAAAACACTACATTACAGAAATTAGGTAATGCTATTAAAAATTTCAGAAAGATAGACGAGCAAAAGATAAAATTGAAAGAAATTATTAATTCAATTAATCCAAATTTGTTTTCAAAGCGCGCGAAATCAATAGATTTTAATAAACTATGCATCAGTTTATCAGATATTAGCATTGTAAACAGAGAACTTGCATTAAATATATTTAACGGCATACCCCGAAAAGATATTCTGATAAAGGCACAAAATGAAAAATTACAAAACATTGGTCGGTCTTTAAGTAAATTAAAAAGTATTGATAAAGATTTAGTTCAAAGAATATCTTCAAGTATCGATTGGCAGAAAACAATTTTAAAAGGTAAAAATATAACTTTGGCTCAGATAGCTAGCAGTCTTTCAGATTTAAATAAATCAGATAAATATCTGGCAAAAAATATTTATAATACTCTTGAAATAGAATTCTTAACTAGGTTAGCTACAAAATCGGAAACATCTAGTTTAAGACATTCGCTTCGTAAGCTAAGAAAGGTTGATGAAAAAAGGACAATAAATATCTTCGAAAGTCTAAAAAGTGAATTATCTAAAACGTAAACATAACCTGCCAATCAAGAGGACGCCCCGCACAGCAAGACGGCGGGCAGGCAGACGAGTAGTAAAACAAGCTAAAATATAAAACGAGCAAAGAAAGTTAGACTTAATAAAGACAGAATATTTGTTCACAAAAAATAATCAACGTGCGGCTGTTGGACGTGAGACCAAAGTCCCCGTGGGGGCAGGCAAAAAAACGGGATGAAATAATCCCGGGGGAATACTTTTTTTCTTGTTTTTCCGCAGGCGCCGCGGCGTATTTGTGGGGACTTTCTTTTCTATTGACAACGCTGTTAGCTTGTTTAATTAATCACTAGTCGAGGTTATATTTTGAATATAAGATTTCAAAAATATATTTCACCAGTCAAATTTGAAATTATTCTTTCAAATTATTATGTGCAGTCAAAGAAAAGCGATAAGGTTACTTTTAATCTTGAGCTGGTCGAAAGAAGTAGTATTTTTGAATTAGGTCAAATAACTATCTGGATAAAAGAACTTCTTAAGAAATCAATAGATGTTTTTGTAGTTTTACCAATTAATGATATTTTTTTCAAATTTCTAGATCAATATAGATTCCTCGATTTATTAAATTCTTTAAATGTAAAAACAAATCATAGCCTTACATCCAAGTCAGATTCTTCTTTTTTAACAACTCCCTTTTTACCAATTAAATTCTATTCTAAAAATGAATACGGAAAACTTTTAGCTTACTTAGATAGTCTAGAGAATTATAAAAAAATATCTGTGGGTCTTGAGACATCAAAAGTTATGCACCCATCTGTTTTTAGAGGAATAGTTCTTAAGGAACTTGGGGATAATATATATCGACATGCTAATGGTACATTGCCAGTCATACTCATGACAAAATCATTAAAAAAGGAAACTGATATAAGTTTCTTTGATGAAGATGAGGATGACAGAAAATCATTTGCATCTAATTATTTTAATTGTGAGCTCGAATATTTGAACTATATGGGATGGTCAAATATTATTACGATAGTTGTTTCTGACAAGGGAATGGGATTATCTAATATTAAATTGAAAAAAGCATATAAAAAAGATGAAATTATACCAAACAAAAAAAACAATCCGACAGAATATGATTTAATTAAATATGCTTTTTTAGAGCATTCAACTACTAGTGATCCAAAAGAAAGGATGGGAGAACTAGAAGCCCTTCTTACTCACTTTAATAAAAAAAGAGGTTCAAATGATCTCTTACCTCCAGTTACTGGATTGTTCAGATTATATAATATTGTTAAAAAATATAAAGGTTTTATCTTCATCCGAACGGGTAAATCAATTTTGACAATGGATTTTAAAGAATCAAGTGATCAACCTAAAATTAGAACATATTCCAAAATAGGGAAAGATTCCTTAGTAAAATTTGGTGGAACTCAATATAAAATGTATTTCCCCATTATAGACAAACAAATCGATCACGAAAAATATAAGTCAAAAAAATTCTCATTTAATGAAGCAAGTTTGAAAATTCCATTTCATTACGTCTCTTTGGATAAAATGTTCCCAAATGAGGGGACTTGTCTGACTCATCAAATTAAAAACTTTGGCGAAACATTTATTCAACAACATAAATTAAAAAACGAATCTCATAAATCTGGATTAATAGTTGATTTCAACAACTTAATGGGAATGGATAAAAAAGCTATATATTTTATTTTGGCTTATTTAATGAGGTCCCAAACAATATTTTACATTCACACTATAATAAATATATCACAAGAAGATTTGATTGATTTAAAAAGTTTTTTTAATAAAGAAGTGGAAGGAATATTTCCCATAGTATGTTTTGACAGAGCATTTAAAAGGTACTTAATTGGTATCGATACATTGCAAGAAAAAATCTATAATAATTTATTAGCTAAAGAAACGAATACTTCAGAGGATGAGAATGAATTTGTAAATAAATACAAACATTTATTTATTGAAGAAAATAAATCTGTAAAATTCATTCATAATCGTAATAACATATTTTCAATCGCTCGTTCAAATATTGCGAAGGACTTGTCAGATTACATATTAAATGAAAATAACAACATATATAGACCCAACTATAAAGTTCTTTTACCTTCGAAACTATATTCAAATGGATTTTTTGAGATATATAATCTTTTTGATAATAATATTATTAAAGGCAAAGTACAGCAATTCATTATCTATTCAATATTGGAATATCAACCTCAATTAGTAATAACCATTACAAAAAATATTAGCAATTTATTAGAAGCTTTCATAAGAGAAATAAAACTTCTAGACAAAAGAATTAAATTTAAACATATAAGAATCGATAATCCTATTGATATGTCAATGTCCTCTTTTTTTGATTTAGGCTTAAGTATAAATAAAACTGATTCTGTATTTATAATCACTGATGTCGTGGGATCATCCACAACTATTAAAAATATTTTATCGGCGATAAGCGAATCTGATAAAATATATTTATTGACCTTTGTTAACGCAAGTGAAATAAAAGAAGATCATTTTGATTTAAATAATCTTTCTATTCATTTTTCTTGGTTAGTGAAAAAGCAGTTAAGTTTTTATAAAACACTTCCTAGAAACTGGCTGGTTGAAGAAGTCGTTTATTTAGACAGCAATAAGCTAAGATTAATTAAAAAAGAGAAAAAAACGGGTCCCTTATTTACTGAAAATATCGATCTTTTTAGATATTGTTTTGAAGGTCATTTCTTATCCGGTGCCAAACATTACACTCATCTCTTTGATATACCTACTCTTCTTAAAAAATACAAATTACAGTTTATTGATTTGATAAGTAAGTCAATTCAAGAAATCGATGAAGCGTTTACAGTAAATAGACCACATGTGATAATTTATCCATCTTTTAATCCTGGTTTGAAAATTTTGGCAGAGGAATTAGCCATAAAGATTCTTTGCCCAACTATTTCCTTATCACGAGAAGAATTGAATTATTACCAAAGTAATTCTAAACAGTTCAATGATTACACTGCCGTAATACTTGATGACGCTTTTGAATCTGGATCAACAATAATGAAATTAATTGAATATGCAAACAAAATGAATGTGAATAATATATTTATATATATAATAATAAATCGCGGGACTGAATTACCAAAATTGTTTTTTGAGAATATTAATCTCTACAATTCAAAAAATATTATTATTAAATATCTTGTTAGTATAAATATTCCTTCATTTATTTTACCATATTGTCCTCACTGCAAAAGAATTGAGAAATTAAAAGAAATTAAAAATATTTTTAATAAATATAATATGACCGCTTTAGAAGAGCATATTAATACGACTATTGCAAAATTAGAAGTAATTAGTTTGGATTCTCTGGATGATGTTAGGTTGCGATATTTACATGCAACTTCAAATCTAAAATCGCATTCTTTGTCTTTAAGACATCAAATAGAAGAATCTAAAAATAATATATTAACTAGAACGAAATTATTAAGAAGCATCTTTGAACAACCGTCTGATCATATTATAACTATGGAGTTTTTTAGACAACTGTATATAGACGATCTTTATGATATACTTTTTATGAAGTATGATACTGATATCTTTGAAAAAGAAGTGGAGGCTTCTATTACAAAATATTGTGAAAAAGTATTAGGCGAAATGGATAAGATTAGTGAAGATGAGTTTATATCAATTATTGAGGTAATTAGTCGAATAAATCCACTTTTTTTGAAAGACAAAATGTTAATGATAATGAGAGAAAATCTTTCCAATCCCCAAAGATTGTTTATCATTTTAATTAATATTATCTCACACCCAAATTTACTAAAATACTCGAAAGAAATAAGAAAGGACATTGAACAACTATTTAAATTCTCTGAAAACTATCATGAATTACTTAATGAATATATTCGATTCCTTAATGATTATGCTAATACCGAAAAGGTACCAAGCAATACATTTTTCTATTATGAAGAACTTGTTACATTTTATCATAAACTGAATGATATGAAGCAACGTAATGTGGCAGAAGGACAAGATCTAGAAGAATTATTGACCTTATGGAAAAATGCAGAACATACTATTGTAAACATAGTTAGAAACTTAAGAGGTTTATTAACAATCGACATTGAAGATTTAAGTACTCATAAGAAAATTAAAAGGCTGATAAACAAAATTGTTAGTTTAATTGAGATGATTACTTCAGCCCAGTATCTAGATAATAGTAAGAAGTCCAAAATGGTTGTTGATGCAATAAACCAAATTTATCATATTCTTATCGATCATGATGAAATATCGCTTAAACATATACGCCAAGACCTAGCCCCAGATTTATTAGAGGTTATCAATTATCAGAAACAACTTCACCTTCAACGGCTAAATGAAAAAAACATAAATTTTAAAATCATCGAACAACCTACAACAAATTTCAATGTGTTTTGTGACAAAGAAAGTTTAATGATTATTTTGAAAAATATATTTGATAATGTTATCAATCATTCTGAAGCTAAGAATTTATTTGTTGTTATAAAAAAAGAAAAAGACAAAGATACAATTGATACTTATTTTATTGATGACGGGAAAGGTCTATCTGATGATTTCGAAGAGAATACAAAATCCAAAAAAGGATATAATTTAATCAAAGAATGCGCATCAAAGTATACTGGTTTATGTTTAATGGAAAAATATTCCAATAAAATTGGGATTAAACTAGAAAATGGCAGCACTTTTACTTTACTTAGATTGAAACATATTAAATAGGTGTTAATATGAAGAAAATATATTTTGTTGATACTGATGATTTAGTTAAACGTAAATTAGAAATGGCGTTTGATAGACACAATTTAAACGACAAATACAAATTGGAGATAATACAACCCGAAAAGGACGAATATAATAATCACAGTATTCTCGAGGAACGACTGTCCAATCTTATTCTTACCGAAGGCAATATTATAGAGGGTATTTTTATTGATATAGCATTATTTGAGGAAGGCAAGAGTGATATTAGTGGTGTTCTACTTGCTTCAACATTGAAGAAAAATTACAGAGATATTTTAATATTTTTATACACAAATTATTATGTCCATGATGACCTTTATCGTTTTGCAGAAGCAACACTTTATAATTTAGATGGTGTATTCCCCAAAAATTATTTTACAGAAAAATTTTCAGTTGATAAATTAACATCATTATTTGGAGTCGCAAAAAGCAAATATGCGCCCAATACATCAAAAAGTGATAATAAGATAAGCATTGGCGTTATTGTTGCATTAAACGACCCCGAGTTTACAGCATTAAAAACACATTTCCCAATGCTAAGAAAAGTAAATATGAATAGTGATACAACAGTGTACTATCAATGTAAGGATAACTACAATGAAAGTGAATTTAATTTAATTGCTGCAACAGATGATACTATGGGTATGAGTGCTGCGTCAACTCTAACAACTAAAATGCAAATATTATTTAATCTTGATTGCATTGTAATACTTGGGATATGCGCTGGTATGAAAAATAAAACAAATATCGGTGATATTATTATTCCAGAGATGACTTGGGATTATGGAAAGGGAAAAGTCACAACTGATAAAACTTCTGGAGAATTAAGATTCATTCCTTATCCTGATCAAATAAAAACTGATAACATATTGTTTAAGAAAATAAAAACATATTTAAATGATAACAGTAATTTATTAAATAACATAAAAGATATTAATCGCAAATATTTCGTAAACAGTCATGAAGTAAAATGTCATTTTAAACCTTTCGCCTCTGGTGCTGCTGTTATTGCAAATAGTAAAAATGTTGATGAAATATCTTTACAACACGGTAAATTAATCGGTTTTGACATGGAGTCATATGGTGTATATTATGCAGCAGCAAATATTACCGAAAAAAGGGTTATTCCATTATCAATCAAATCAGTTTCAGACTTTGGAGATGAAGAAAAAAATAATTCATTGAAATCACAACATCAAATATATGCAGCTAACAATAGTGTACTATTATTTAAAAATATCTTAGATACTATCTTAATTCCGTTTCTGATTACACAAGTTAATCTCTTGAATAAGCAGAATGTCCCGCCTACATTTAAAACAATTCCGGCGGGCAGGCAATAGGGTATAGATTATCGTGACAAAATTTCGCCGCGGCGCATTTTAAGTTTTCTTTAAAATAAGTATTTGGTATGTTCAAGTTCCTTACCCTTAAACTTGGCTTGGGGGGCAGGACAGAACGGTGGGGCGCAATTAAATAATTATTTGCTTCGCTATTGGGGAGATAGAAATTGTTATGCTTGTAAAAAAAAGTAGTGGAAAATAAAAGTGGAAATTGACTTAGAAAAAATAAAATTGATTGGGAAAAAGAAAGAAGATGAGAATTGGAAGTTTCGTTCTTATTTGAAAGGTTTGGATATTGAAGAGGAAGAACTCGATAAAATTGTACATGAGATAAATAACGATGTCACTTCACAAATTGATTGCACAAAATGTGCAAACTGTTGTAAAGTGTTTGATCCAATTTTATATGCAGAAGATGTTGTTAAAATATCAACAAGTTTGATAATGAATGTTGACGAATTTAAAGCGGCATATTTAATCGAATCGGAAGAGGAAAAGGATTGCTATAATTTCAATAAAGTTCCATGCCCGTTTTTAGAAAATAATAAGTGTACAATCTATGCGGATCGCCCGAAGGTTTGTGAATCCTATCCACATTTGCACAAAGATGAATTTTGGACAAGACTGATGGGAGTTGTGGAGAATTATTCAGTATGCCCAATTGTATTTAATGTTTATGAGCAATTAAAGAAGGAATTGTGGCGACGGGATTGGAAAACAAGTTTAGAATAGTGAATTACCGGTATAACCTTTTTAATCCGCCAAATACCGGCGGATTGTTATGGGCTGCCCCGCCAAAATACCGGCGGGCAAGCTGGTTAGCGGTAACGTCGTTTGGCATATGATTTAATGGAGATGAGGATGACTTAATCGATACAGTATATTTTATATCACTTAAAATGGGGCAAGTAAAATGAAAAAATCAATTGTTGTGATATTAATACTTATCAATATTATTTCCTCTAATATCATTTATTCACAGAATTCTGGGTCACTTGAAATTAGCGGTGGGCTTGTTTTGCAATCAAGTTCCTCAAATGGATTTAATACCATTTTGCAATATAACTACCAGTTTAATGATAATATAGAATTCTACATTTATTCTGGTTATTCTTCATGGAATAAATCTTATGTAACTTTTTTAGAAGAGTTGACACCTCCACAAAAAGAAACGCATTTCAAAGCCTATACCCAAGATAATCATATTTTAATACCACTTTATATTGGCAGTAGAATGAATTTACATACTAATAAATTATTTACTGCATTTGCATCATTTGAAATAGGATACTCGAATTTAAATTACAATAGTTATAATGTAGAAAAGACTATTGATCCGGAAAATGGTGTTGTATTATCTTATCAAGCAGATCTTAATTCAAAAGAAGAAATAAGTGAAAAATTAATCGGGCTTGGCTTTGGTGCAGGCATTACTAGAGAAATAGCTGAAGCAATAAATATCGTTCTATTTTATAGAATAAATACTCAGCTTAATTCTAAGTATTATGATGTGTTGAGTAGTAAAGCTACTTATAGTGCATTAAATATTGGAATTAATGTTAGACTTTAAATATGTCTGACCTCTTTAATCCGCCGCGGCGTACTGCGGGGCAAAAAAGCAGAACCGTCTTCGGCGGAACGGAACGGTGTTCGCAACTAAATAATTATTTGCTCCTCAATTGGGGAGATAGAAATTGTTATATGCAAACAAAATAGAGGAGATATGAACAACAAAATAATGTTTCTATTTCTTGTTTCGTTTTTATTAATACTGGGCGTTAATACCCAAGCACAGCAACAAAACCCAATTGAAATAATTAAGAAAACTTGTGTTTTCATTGGTGAATTAAATCAAAAAGGTGAACCTGAATACTATGGCACTGGATTTCTTGTAGAAATTAGTGGGAGACTCCATTTAGTTACAGCTAAACACGTCGTTATGGAAAATATTAATGGACATTTTACTGGGAAGATGATTGATTCAACCTATCAAGTATTTTTCAATAAAAAAGATAAAAGCCTAGGTTGGCATTCTCTAAATGAAATAAAGAATTATTTTAATGTAAAATGGATATTCCATAAAAATCCAAATGTAGATATTGCAATAATACCTTTTGGTGCTGACACATTACAAGATGATATGATTTCAATTCCTGAAGATTTTTTTATGACATCAGAAAGATTATATGAATTATATAGTGTCTACTTTTTAAGTTATCAACCGGGTCTACAATTAAAAACAAAGATAAATCCAATATTTCGTTCTGGTACTATAAGTTTAAAAAATGATGATAAAACTTTTTATATAGATGCATTTGCTTTTCCTGGTAATAGTGGAAGTCCAGTATTTCTGACTCCATCTTCAATGCGTTTTGATAATCCTGGTGTGTTGAACATAGGTGATCCACTTAGTCATAAATTTATAGGAGTGATAGGAGAATATCTTCCGTATCAAGACGTCGCAATAAGCGTACAAACAAAAAGACCAAGAGTTGTATTCGAGGAAAATACTGGTTTAGCAAAGGTATGGTCGATTGAGTATTTAAATGAAATTACTCAATCAACAGAATTTAAAAATCAAATTAATCGTTTACTAAAGTAGTCGGCTTGCATATAACCTCTTTAATCCGCTTAAAGAGTGGCGGGCAGGCGGGTGAAAAGCCACGTTGTTATGTGCTCAATATAAAATCCTATATTATTGGCAAAATTTTAGTAAAATGTGAATATGAATAATGTACCGGAAGATATAAATAGTAATAACCAAGTTAAAACACGCCAGAGGGTTACAGATCACGGAGAAGTATTCACCTCTGAACGTGAAGTTAATGCAATGCTTGATTTGGTGAAGCAAGAAACTGAAAGAATTGATTCACGCTTTTTAGAACCGGCTTGCGGAACCGGCAACTTTTTAGTCGAAATTCTTAAGAGAAAATTGGCTGTCGTAGAAAATCGCTATTCAAAAAACCAACTTGAATATGAACGCTATGCAATTCTTGCCCTATCAAGTATTTATGGGGTGGAAATATTAAAAGATAATGTTCAAACTTGCAGAGACAGACTGTTGGGTGTTTTTACACATTCCTACTTAAACAATTATAAAAAAGAAATTAAACCGGAATGCTTAAAAGCCGCTGAGTTTATTCTGAGTAGAAATATATTATGGGGTGACGCACTAAGTCTAAAAACACCTGATGAAAAAGCCGAACCAATTATTTTTTCGGAGTGGAGCGCGGTAAATGGCAGTATGATTAAAAGAAGAGATTACACAATGGCTAATTTGCTTGAGAGCCAGCCGATGGAAGGTTTAAATTTATTTTCCGATTTGGGTGATAAGGCTTTTATTCCAACACCGGTTACTGATTATCCTTTAGTACATTTTTTAAAATTGTCAGAATCAGGATTCGCAGGATTAAAGGATAACCAGGATTAGAGTTTTACAAATGAATTACGATAACATTACATATAAAATTAACGGCTGTGCAATGAAGGTTCATAATGAATTAAGCAATGGCTTTCAGGAAGTTATTTATCAAAGATGTTTGGCTATTGAATTGGAAAGAGCCGGATTGAGCTTTGCAAGAGAAGTTGAACAAGATATTTTCTATGACGGAATTCATGTTGGCACGCGAAGAGCTGATTTTGTTGTCGAAAATGATATAATAGTTGAGTTAAAAGCATTAATTAATTTGGAGAATGTACATTTAGCACAGGCTAAAAATTATGTTGTGGCATATAATAAACCAATTGGATTACTTATTAATTTTGGATCAAACAGTTTACAATTCAAAAAAATATTTAATCCCAAATTCAATCAAAATCCTGTTAATCCTAAAATCGTGTAAATCATGATCCAGACAAATTATAATCCGGACGTACTTACCTGTCTTGCTAATTTAAGCAACGACGAAGTTTTTACTCCGCCTAACTTGGTTAACCAAATTTTGGATTTATTGCCAAATGAATTATGGGGCAACAAAGATGCTAAGTTTCTTGATCCGGTTTGTAAATCCGGTGTGTTCTTACGCGAGATTGCAAAACGCTTGAATGTAGGTTTGGAAAAACAGATCCCGAATAAACAAAAACGAATAAATCACATTTACAAAAACCAGTTGTTTGGAATTGCTATTACAGAACTCACTTCTTTGCTTTCACGCAGAAGTGTTTACTGCTCCAAAACAGCAAACGGAAAATATTCTGTTTGCGAAACCTTTGAAGATGCGCAAGGAAACATTAAATACAAACGCTTAAAGCACACCTGGAGTAACGGCAAATGTACTTTTTGCGGCGCAAGTCAAGAAGTTTATGACCGCGAGGAATCTTTAGAAACTTACGCTTATAATTTTATACACACTGACCTGTCTGCCGGACAGGCAGGCAAACCAGAGGAATTATTTAAAATGAAATTTGATGTAATTGTTGGTAACCCGCCGTATCAGTTGAGTGATGGTGGATTTGGCACAAGCGCAACACCCATATACCACAAATTTGTTGAGCAGGCTAAAAAACTTAATCCAAGATATTTATCTATGATTATTCCTGCACGTTGGTATTCTGGGGGAAAAGGTTTGGATGATTTTAGAAATGAGATGCTAAATGATAATAGGATAAGACAAATTGTGGATTATCCCGAAGCTATTGATTGTTTCCCCGGCGTACAAATTAAAGGTGGTGTATGTTATTTTCTATGGGATAGAGATAATAAAGGTTACTGTAAAGTTGTGACTTCTCGAAAAGGTAAAATTGTATCTGTAATGAATCGTGCATTGATTGAAGACGGCGGTGAAACTTTCATTAGATATAATGAAGCGATTTCAATTTTGCATAAAGTTCGAAAGTTTAAGGAATCGAGTCTTTCGAACAATGTCAGTTCAATGAAACCTTTTGGATTAAGAACTTTCTTTAAAGCAAATACCAAAGCGGGCAAAAATCAAATAATACTATATCAAAATGGTGGAATAGGTTATATAGATAGAAAAGCAATTGAGAAAAATGTTGAACTGATTGATAGATATAAAGTGCTTATACCTAGAGCTGGAAGTGGGAGTGATACCTTTCCACACTCAATTTTAGGTAAGCCATTTGTTGTAAAACCGGGGAGTGCTTGTACAGAAACTTACATAGTTCTTGGAGATTATGACACACCTTTAGAATGCGAAAATCTTTGTTCGTATGTAAGGACAAGATTATTTAGATTCCTTGTTCTCTTGATAAAATCAACACAGGATGCAGCAGCAAAGGTTTACACCTTCGTCCCTATTCAGAACTTCAATGAACCCTGGACAGACGAAAAACTCTACAAAAAATATGGCATTACAAAAGACGAAATTGCATTTATAGAATCAATGGTTCGCCCAATGGAAAATAGTCAGGATCAGGATTTACAGGATTCTCGTGATTTACAGGATTTTTAAGATGAAGAGGAATTAAATAATGCAGATCCAGACGAATAAAGCAAATCCGGAAAATCCTAAAATCAAGAAAATCCGGATTCTGACGGGGTGTAAAAAAAATTCCTCTCCAACTAAAAATTAGGTAGGTATGGCAAAGATAAAAATAAAAGACACCGAAGTTACCGTGGTTAAGTTTCAGGATGTGGAGTATATCTGTTTAACAGATATGATGAAAGCCAAAGATGGTGATTTCTTTGTTACCGACTGGTTGAGAAACCGTAATACTTTGGAATACATTGGAATTTGGGAACAAATCAACAACCCGGGTTTTAATTATGGCGAATTCGCCATAATTAGAAACAAATCAGGTTTGAATAATTTTAAAATCAGCGTAAAAGAATTTGTTGCAAAGACCAATGCCGTATCGCTTCAGGCTAAAGCCGGCAGGTATGGCGGCACCTATGCCCACAAAGATATTGCTCTTGAATTTGCAATGTGGATAAGTCCGGAATTTAAAATATACCTGATACTAGAGTTCCAAAGACTTAAAGAAGAAGAACAAAAACAATTAGGCTGGTCAGCCAAGCGGGAATTGACCAAAATAAATTACCATATTCATACCGATGCCATCAAACATAATCTGATACCAAAGGAACTTACGACTGCCGAAACATCCATTGTATATGCCAACGAAGCTGACGTATTGAATGTTGCTTTATTCGGAATGACGGCAAAACAATGGCGTGATGCAAATCCTGATTTGAAAGGCAACCTTAGGGATTATGCGTCCATTATAGAATTGATATGCTTGGCAAATATGGAAAACCTAAATGCTGTTTTCATAAACGAAAAAATGTCACAACAAGAACGCCTTATTCGGTTAAATAAAATAGCTATACAGCAGATGGAGATTTTGCAAGAAGTGGAAAACAGAGAGCTATTGAAATGAAAAAAGATTTTTTTCCACCCCGACCGTACACCAACCCTACCATTTATGCTTATGAATTAATTGGTGTTGAAAGCCATAAAGGTTTGGTTAAAGTTGGATATACCAATCGAACTTCGCAAGATAGGATTGCAGAACAGTTAAAAACCAGCAGAGTTAAGTATAAGATTGTTCTTGAAGAATCCGCAATTCGTAAAGATGGAAGTGTATTTACAGACCACGATGTTCACCGTTATTTACGAAGAAAGAAAATAAAAAATCCGGAAGGCGAATGGTTCAAATGTTCGATAGATGAAATTCGATCAGCTATACTTTCAATTAAGCTGGGTGCATTCATTGAGGATAACCGAACTTTGAATTTCAAGATGCGTCCCGAACAAGAAGAAGCGGTTCATAAAACTATCGCCTACTTCAAAAGTTTCAAGAAAGAAAATCCTAAAAAAACTCCACATTTCCTGTGGAACGCAAAAATGCGATTCGGTAAAACTTTTGCGACATATCAACTAGCAAAAAAGATGGTTTGGAAGAAAATTCTTGTATTAACTTTTAAGCCGGCAGTACAAAGCGCTTGGGAAGAAGATTTACAATCACACATAGATTTTAAAGGGTGGCAATTTATTTCACGTAACGGATTAACTTTTGAGGATATTGATAAGAGTAAACCATTTGTATGTTTCGGTTCTTTCCAAGATTATCTCGGGAAAAATGATGTTGGCGGTATAAAAACAAAAAATGAATGGGTGCACACTACTAACTGGGATTGCGTTGTATTTGACGAATACCATTACGGAGCGTGGCGCGAAAATGCTAAAGACTTATTTGAAGCAGAAGATAAAAAAGAAGTTAAGTTCGGCGAAGGTGAAGGAATGGATTATTTTGATGAAGAAACAATGCCTATAACTACGAATGCTTATCTTTATTTATCTGGTACCCCCTTCAGAGCAATTAATTCCGGTGAATTTATTGAAGAAGAGATTTTTAACTGGACATATTCAGATGAACAAAAAGCTAAAAGTGATTGGAAAAGTAACAATAATCCTTATTCTTCCTTACCAAGAATGGTAATGCTAACTTATCAATTGCCTGATTCCATTAGAGAAATTGCAATGAAAGGAGAATTCAACGAGTTTGATCTAAATGTTTTCTTCTCAGCTTATGGTGAAGGATTCACCGCTCGATTTAAATATGAAGATGAAGTTCAAAAATGGCTGGATTTAATTCGCGGTTCGTATTTAGAAACTACAATCGACAATTTAAAATTAGGCGCAAAAAAACCGCCTATGCCTTTTTCAGATGCCCGCTTATTAAATGTTCTTTCGCATACATTTTGGTTTTTGCCGAGTGTTGCATCCTGTTACGCAACGAAAAATTTAATGGCACAAAAACAAAACAAGTTTTATCACGATTACAACATAGTTGTTGCTGCTGGTACAAGTGCCGGTATTGGTGTTGATGCACTTCCGCCAGTTTTTGAAGCAATGGATAATCCATTAAAAACAAAAACTATCACTTTATCGTGCGGGAAATTGACTACCGGAGTTACGGTCAAACCTTGGACTGGAATATTTATGCTTCGCAATTCTTCAAGCCCCGAAACATATTTTCAGGCAGCATTTAGAGTTCAATCACCATGGACAATTTATAATTCAGATAACAAATCACCTAACAAAGAAGAAATTATAAAACAAGAATGTTATGTTTTTGATTTTGCACCGGATAGAGCGTTAAGACAAATTGCCGATTACAGCTGCCGATTGAATGTGAATGAATCAAATCCCGAAAAGAAAGTCGAAGAATTTATTCACTTTCTGCCTGTACTTGCTTATGACGGCAGTTCAATGAAAAAAATTGATGCAGCTGGTATTTTAGATATGGTACTGAGTGGGACCACTGCAACATTATTAGCGCGACGCTGGGAAAGCGCATTACTAGTAAATGTAGATAATAACACACTGCAACGCTTAATGAACAATGAGAAAGCTATGCAAGCTCTTATGAGTATTGAGGGTTTCCGAAATTTAAATCAAGATATTGAAACGATAATAAATAAATCTGAATCCGTTAAGAAAACTAAGAAAGAAGCAAACGAAAGAGATTTAACTAAGAAAGAGAAAAAAGAACTAACCGCTGAAGAAAAAGAATACAAAAGTTTAAGAAAACAAATTCAAGAAAAGCTTATAAAATTTGCTACACGAGTACCTGTGTTTATGTATTTAACAGATTATCGCGAAAGAAGTTTAAAAGATGTAATTACACAACTTGAGCCGGGTCTTTTCAAAAAAGTAACCGGCTTAACTGTGAAGGATTTTGAATTACTTGTAAGTCTAGGCGTATTTAACAGCGCTTTGATGAACGATGCAGTTTACAAGTTTAAACGTTATGAAGATTCTAGCCTTGTTTACGTTGGTGTAAATAAGCACGAAGGAGAAGATGTGGGATTATATGATACTGTTTTAAGTGAAAAAGATTATAAAGAAAGTTTTGTTAATGAGGATTAAATATTAAAACACACATAACAAGTGCCTCTCCGAAGGAGTCCTTCGGACAAGTCCGACCGCGCTTTTTATACGGCGAGGGTAAAAGATATTTGTGCTTGGCTCGTTGGTGCGGGTAGCCTTGTAAGTTTGTGACTCGTTTACTCGAAGACAGTTGTACGCCGGCTGGTACGGCGGAATAATAAATTATTGGTGTAGCAGATAAATGCGGCCTTGCAGTATTGGGCGGCTCTTTATTTGCAACATCGTTATACAACCTGTAGTATATGAGAAAATATAAAGTTGGTTTAATTGCTTGGGAAAATGAAGCAAATAATCGCCTTAAAATTAGGGGGAAATATTTTGTTGTTGAGTTTTCAAAAGTTAATAAGAATTCTCATTCTGAAAGTGGTTATGAGGTAATTATTTGCACAAACAATATTCGAAATGCTAGAAAAGTAATTCAATTAATAGCTTCTTCATTGGCCATATTAAATGGAGGTGCATTCTTCACGTTAGATTCATTACCTAAAATAACCCCAATGCAAAATGAAAAAGAAGAAATTCCAATGACCTATTTAGGGAAATCCATTTCCAGTTTTTCTGATATTCCAATGGCTGCAAGAATTTCCGCAAAGGCATCTTTTCGAAAGAAGAATTCATTGGCATTACTTAAATACCAACTAGGATGTGAGCTACACTCTAATAACATAATGGATTTGTATCCAGAATATTTTAAGCTGTCTAAAAATCCCGCTGACCATTTGCGAATTGCGTATGCTATAATTCTCTTTTATTCAGTTTTGGAAGAACTTGGCTTAGAAATTAGAGCTTCTGAAAAAAATCCAAGCAAAATTAATGGTATTTGGAATCCAAGTGTTAAAAATGATTTGGAAAAAAGATTAATCAATTCGCATATAAATGTTAATGAAAAACTATCGTGGAATTTGCGTTCGACACCAACAAAAATAGAAAAAAGAAAAAAGCCTGTAATAGGAAATAAATCAGAATGGTCTTCATTTTCAATAAGAGATTCTGAGATTGATATTTATGAAGCAATATTATATGCAAGTTGGTTGAGGAGTAAAATCGCTTCGCATAAATTGGACGATGCTTTTACTTCATTATCTATTTATGACGTTGCTAATATAAATTTTTTAGCTCGTCATTTATTACTTAGTATTCTTGATAAACGGAAGGTTATATAACCAGTTCTACAAGCCGACCCCGCTAAAAGGATGTTGGGCAGGCAATAGGGTATAGATTATTTTGACAAAATTCCGTAGCGGCGGATTTTGAGAGTTCTTTAAAATAAGTATTTGATATGTTCAAGTTCCCTACGCTTAAACTTGGTTAGAGGGCAGGTCGGAACGGTAGGGCACAAGTAAATAATTATTTACTTCCCTATTGGGGAGATAGAAATCGTTATGCTTGTAAAAAAAGTAGTGGAAAATAAAAGTGGAAATTGACTTAGAAAAAATAAAATTGATTGGTAAAAAGAAAGAAGATGAAAATTGGAAGTTTCGTTCTTATTTGAAAGGCTTGGATATTGAAGAGGAAGAACTCGATAAAATTGTACATGAGATAAATAACGATGTCACTTCACAAATTGATTGTACACAATGTGCAAACTGTTGTAAAGTGTTTGATCCAATTTTAGATGCAGAAGATGTTGTTAAAATATCAACAAGTTTGCTAATGAATGTTGACGAATTTAAAGCGGCATATTTAATCGAATCGGAAGAGGAAAAGGATTGCTATAATTTCAATAAAGTTCCATGCCCGTTTTTAGAAGATAATAAGTGTACAATCTATGCGGATCGCCCGAAGGTTTGTGAATCCTATCCACATTTGCACAAAGATGAATTTTGGACAAGACTGATGGGAGTTGTGGAGAATTATTCAGTATGCCCAATTGTATTTAATGTTTATGAGCAGTTAAAGAAGGAATTGTGGCGACGGGATTGGAAAACAAGTTTAGAATAGTGAATTACCGGTATAACCTTTTTAATCCGCCTAAAGACGGGCGGTCAGGAAGACGCCTAGTAAAACAAGCTAAAATATAAAACGAGCAAAGAAAGTAATACTTAATAAAGATAAAAATTTGTTCACAAAAAATAATCATGCGGCTGTTGGACGTGAGACCAAAGTACCCGTGGGGCAGGCAAAAAAACGGGATGAAATAATCCCGGGGGAATACTTTTTTTCTTGTTTATCTCGTAAGGCGCCGCAGCGTATTTGCGGGGACTTTCTTTTCTATAGACAACTCTATAGACAACGCTGTTAGGCAGTTCTCACATAGTATGGTAATAAGCTTCTATTATAATGTTCTTTAGTATACATATATTCTAGGAATTCTGTTTTGTAGTTAACATAAAATGAATTTATTAATTATGAGTACTTTAATAACCATCGGCGTAATCATTTTTATAATATACTTACTCTATCGTGTTGTATTTGTAAGGCGGGAGCCTATTGTTCAAGATGCTGAAATCGCATTTAAGTCAAAGCAAATATATTCTGATCCCAACAATCCCGAATTATATTCTAAAAGAGGTCTCAAATTTTTACATAGAGCTGGTAATTATTTGTTTCAAAGAGATGAAGAAAATGCAAATAATTATTATCAAAAAGCATTGGAAGATTTCAATAAGGCAATAGAGCTAAATTCTCGATACGCAGAAGCTTACTATTATAAAGGAATTATTCTCTGGACGATGAAGGATGATATTGAAGCTTATTATACTTTAGTTGAAGCAGAAAAATTGGGCTACCGCAAAGCGACTCAATTTATTATCGATCAAGGAATGCGATCAAATGATCTCCCCTCAAAACATGACTATACCCAAACTAAGCCTGAAATAAATCATAAGGAGGAATCTAGTCACAGATTCGTGTGCAAATATTGTCAATGTGAAATAGAACTTTGTGAATCAGAAATGAAGTTGGAAAAATATCATTGTCCAGTATGCAAAAATATAATTGTTTATAAAAATATATGAATAACTATTGGCGTCAATTTCAGAAATGTATGGTAGATTTACTGCCTAACCGATTATCCCGAAGGGACTCCTTTAGAGAAGCCAACGAAAAGTTGATGATAATAAATTTCATAAACAAGTGGCCGCTTATCGGCAACAAAGTCTTGCGAGTAAATAGTAAGTAGGAGTATATATGTGGCGCAATTTAATATTTGTATTAACTGTTATCGTGGTTCTAGTTGGATGCCAAAAATCTTACAGCGATGTTACCATCAGCCATTACGATCTTGGTTTTGCAGTCCCTAGCGATTGGACACTGATACTTAACGATACATCTAATTCCGGTACCCTTTGTATCCTCGCAAAAACTGAATCTGATGGAATTCCGAAGCCAACAATCTGTTTATGGTTCGGGGGGTACTCTTTTGAACCAGCTAAGAATTTGGGGACTAACTCTTTGGAGCTGATGCTAATTACTGCACTTAGTGGTGCAATAATAACCAAGTATGAAAAAATCAAAATATCCACAGATATTAATTTTAATCAGAAAACAAAACACAAATTTCTGGATTTTAATGTGTCAGATTCCGACGCAAAAGCGGCGGTATCATTGATTGATAGTGAAAACATGAGCGAGATAGATTTCATTATTACACTAGCGGCTCATTCAAAAGCAATCGAGGAGACAAAAAACATTGCCGACGAATTAGTTACTATAATTCTTTCCCAATTAAATGATTCTGAATAACTATTGAGATTATTCATAAAAGACAAAATCCTTCTGGTAGGCTTGGCAGCGGATTATTTTTTGTGCCATTTAATAATTAAAATCTCTAAAAGTAGAGAGGTGGGTTATGAAATTAAAATTTCAAGATTGCATCCAAATCTTAGCGTTAAGTATAATTATTCTTATTACAATGTTAAGCTTAAGTTGTAGTGAAGAAGAGAAACCGGAAATTACCGGTTGCGATAGTTTTAAATACAAAGGTGTGACATATTCCAGTGTGAGCTGCAGGGGAGGTCTCAGAGGTTTTGATTTTGCTCAAACATGGGAAGGTAATACAGACCCTGTACCCCAATTTCATATTCAGTGTTCTACGGCTGGTTGTATAGAATCTGTTACTGTGCTAAGTGAAGATTCGGGTTTTCCTGTTCAACCATAACAAAATCCGCGGAGATGGCGGACAAGCCGGCGGGCAGGTTAGAGCGGTGGGGCGCAAGTAAATAATTATTTGCTTCGCTATTGGGGAGATAGAAATTGCTATACCCCCTATGTGTTACAATATTTTGGAGGTACATGTGGTACATGTAAAACCTGTTTTAATAAATGAAACATACCCAATCTTAAACCGGTGGTATATTTTATTAAGAAGATTTATCTATTTAGTTCGGGGTAAAAAGCTTAGATATTATTTTGATTGTATTATATTTCCATCAAACTATATTATATTCAACAAAGCAGTAGCACTGATAAAAAAAAATGATAATGGCGACATTGTTGATTTTGCTGAAGCTCTAATCATCGGTATAGAAGCACGAAAAGAATATTTATGGGATTCAAGAAACATCCAAACCTACTACATGCTTGATGATGGTTTGTACAATATTAATGTCATGTTTAGTTACTTGCCCGAATTGTTCGATATTTATATTGATAAATTAATAAATCACAAAAATAAATATATTGAGGAAGCTGCTCTTAAAATTGCTAGTCTAATTTGCAATAAAAAATACATTTCAATAATCATTGAAAAGTTATCAGATAACGATGTTAGAATCCGTCATATTGCTGCCCAAGTCTTATTTAATTACGGTGATGAATATTCTATAAATCGTATCATTAAATGGGTGGAAACAGAAAACAAGTATGAACCAAACCTTCTTTTTCATAAACGTTATTCACACTTATCTAATATTAATATTGCTACATTAAATAAAATTAGTGTCAACGCCTCAAATGTTGTAAAAAATATTATTATTGAAATATTATCAACAATAGGTCATGAGAAAAATAACTTTAGTGAGTCAATTTCTTTACTTGATACTTTTGCTAAAGATAAAAATAGAGACATTAAGAATTATGCTAAAAATGTTTTGGAGAAAACTAAACTCAAGGGATGGGTATAACAAGTTTTACAAGCCGAACCCGCCAAAAGGAAGACGGGCAAGCGCTTTAAACTGTTTGGCATTTGTGTAATTAAAAAATTGTATTTGCAATCCGCCGCGGCTTACTGCGGGACAAGCAAGCAGAACCGTCTTCGGCGGAATGGTGGGGCACACTTAAATAATTATTTGCTTCGCTATTGGGGAGATAGAAAACGTTATGTGTCTAAGATTAATGGGTAATAATTATAATTAATTATAAATAGTAATGTTAAGGAATATGTTTTATGGAGCCGCAAATAGTCAGTAGGTCGGAAATGAAGATAGTAGGATTGGTTCTCCACACTTCGTTTAAGGATGAGAGGTTTAAAAAAGAAGTTCCTCCCTTTTTTCACAAAGTACTTGAAGAAAAAATTTTGGATAGCGTACCGAATCGGTTAAATGAAAATCAATTATGTGTTTTTAAGATGGAACGGGATAATCCGGATTTTGAATATGTGATGGGGGTGGAAGTGAGTGATTTGAAAAGTGTACCTGAGGGAATGGAATATGTTCTTCTCCCTGCAAGCCAATACGCGTCATTGAATATAGTGAAAAGAGGCCCTGAAGATGTTGGTCAGGCATTTGAAGCGATCTATAAAAAATGGATACCGAAATCAATTTATATACCAACCGGATCTCCCGGATTTATTTATTACGATGAAAACTTTTTTTCGGTGTTCAATGAAAAAGGTTATGCGGGAAATCCGCGTGCTACGGTTTTTGTCCCGGTTAAACCTCTTTTTATTAAGCGTATACTAAAATTTTTAAAAATACTTCGGTAACATTTTTAATTATTAAACGCGCATAATCAGCAAATCTTCGGCATAAAAAGCGGGGTAGGCTGAGTTAGGCAGTATCGCAGTTTGATATACAAGTGAAAGAAGAAAGATTCACAACAAGGATAAAATCATGCTAAAAAACATCAATCGGAAATTCATCAAGATAAGAGGGACTAAAATATCTTTGTTAGTTTTTTCAATATTATTTTTCAGTTCCGCATACGCTCAAGATTGTCGCCTTGGAACACATGAGTCGGATAACCTCTGGGGAATAGGTACAAGCATTACTTATCCTCTAGGGGCACAAATATATATGGTGCAGGCATCATACTCGGCATCTGAAAATGGTGACGTTCTTTGTGGTGTTGCGTATCAAAACTGGAAAAATGACCGGGGGCGCGCTCATGCCTACACTCTTCTTTTCGGGTACCGTCATTTTTTTTGGAAAGGACTTCATGCCGAAGTAGAGTTGTGGCCTGCATATAATCCTTTTGATTCATCTGTAGATGGGGAAACATATTCCGGATTCGAATTATGGATGAGTTTACGAATTGGCTACAGGTTTGATTTCGAATTAGCGGGGAATGAATTTTTTATTCTTGCACAACCAAGCATCGGGTTCGGCGTGGCACGTGAGAATCCATGGCCTGACAAGGATAAAGATGATAAGGTGGTTTTCGAACCGCAATTGGTAGTCGGATTCAGGTTCTGAGATGTGTGCTAATCTATAATTAAAGGTTCATAGTACCCAACCAAATCGCCGCGGTGTACTGCGGGGAACCGTCTTCGTCAGAACGGCGGTGCACAATTAAATAATTATTTGCTTCGCTATTGGGGAGATAGAAATTGTTATACCGTTCAGTAAATTATCAGCATCATTAATAAATATTGTTCCTTATATTGCAAATTATGACAAAAAAATATTTATCAGATTTATTCAAGACCTATCAAAAAGGGGATGCAAGAGAAGAATCTTACTACAAACATCTTGCGGATTTTATTACAGCATTTTCCGAATCTGAGCAGGAAAAGAAAATTGATGTAACTATTCTTCCAAAAAAAACTGAAGCGGGTAATCCCGATTTTAGAATTTGGGACCTGCCTACCGGACAGGCAGGCGGCAGACAAAAAATAATCGGTTACATTGAAGCAAAAGATTTAGGCGTTGACCTTGACAGAATTGAGGATAGCGAACAACTTGAAAGATATTTATCAACTTTCCCGAATGTTATTTTAACAAACTTCACAGAGTTTCGTTTATACAGAAACGGAGAAAGAATTGAAAAAATATTAATTGCACGTCCTTTTGTTATTAAAAAACTTTCTACTGTTCCGCCCCTTGAAAACGAAGATAAATTATTTGAACTGCTCGAAAGATTTTTAGACTTTTCACTTCCCAAAACTTACACCGCTAAAACTCTTGCCGTTGAACTGGCAAAAAGGACAAAGTTTCTGAAAGATGAAATTGTAACGGAAGAATTAAAACTAGGCACAAAATCAATTCACGGTTTTTATGATGCTTTTAAAGAGTTTTTAATTGCCGGAATAAATGAAAGTGAATTTGCCGATCTTTACTCACAAACAATCACTTACGGTTTGTTCGCCGCCCGTCTCCGTGCAGAAAAAGACTTTAACAGAAAACTGGCTTATTCATACATTCCCAAATCAATCGGAATTTTAAGAGATGTTTTCAAATTTATTTCTTTGGAAGACTTACCTCAGCAGATGGAAGTCATTATTGATGATATTGCGGAAGTTCTTAGTGTTGCAGACGCTAAGAAGATACTCGATCAATATTATCACGAAGGAAAAGGTAGCGATCCGGTTTTACATTTTTACGAAACCTTCCTTTCAGTATATGATCCCAAGACTAGAGAAAAACGTGGCGTTTATTACACGCCCGAACCCGTTGTATCTTTCATAGTTCGTTCGCTTCACCAAATTCTAAAAGACAAGTTTGATATTTCTGATGGGCTTGCTTCAGAGAACGTAACATTACTCGACCCCGCCGGCGGAACACTTGGCTTTTTGGCAAAAGCAATTGAAACAGCAGTTGAAGAATTTGAAGGCAAATATGGTAAAGGCGCTGTTAAAACTTTTTTAAAAGATCAGATTCTTCAAAATTATTATTCGTTTGAATTGATGATGGCTCCTTATGCAATCGGGCATATGAAAATGTCTTTCCTATTGGAAGAACTCGGCTACAGGATGGAAGACGATGAGCGTGTAAAATATTATTTGACCAACACTCTCGAAATGAAAGAACTTGATGAATCCAAATTTCCGGGAATGTCGTCACTGTCTCACGAAAACCGCGAAGCGGGGAAAGTAAAAAAACAATTTCCTATCCTTGTTGTGATAGGTAATCCACCATATTCCATTAATTCAAGCAACAAAGGGGAATGGATCTCACAAGAAATAAAAGAATATTATAAAGTTGACGGTCATAATTTGGGAGAGAGAAACCCGAAAGCACTGCAAGATGATTATGTAAAATTTATACGCTTCTCTCAATGGAAAATTGACGAAGCAGGAGAAGGTGTTCTTGGTTTTATTACAAACCACAGCTATCTCGATAATCCTACTTTCAGAGGAATGCGGCAATCTTTGATGAACAGTTTTGATGAAATTTATATTCTCGATTTGCACGGAAACAGCTTAAAGAAAGAAAAGGCGCCGGACGGCAGCAAAGACGAAAATGTTTTTGATATTCAGCAGGGTGTTGCGGTTTGTTTTATGATAAAGTATAAGAAGTAGAGGGAAACCGATGAATCGGTTTCTTTGCTCTTTGTTCGTTTTACTGCCCCACGACTGAAGTCGTGGGTTAATAATCTGCTGCATATTTATTGAATGATTTTAGCCCACGGATTTATCTGTGGAAAAAAGATCAACCCACGGTTTCAACCGTGGGAAACAAAAAAAACATTAATGTGAAAACCGTTTCAACGGTTTATAGAAATAGGAATATGGCACACTCATTAACCAAGATATGGATACACTTAATCTTTGGCACAAAAGACAGAATGCCATTAATTAACAATTTATTTGAGGAGAAATTACATAACCATATTAAAAAGTTAATTGAAACTGATTTTAAAAGTAAAGCAGAAATCATAAATGGTACTGCAGATCACCTTCACATTCTATTCCTACAAAGTCCAAATTATTCAGTTGCAGATATTGCAAAGAATGTGAAAGGGAATTCCTCCCATTGGATTAATCAAAACCAGTTTACAAATCGATTTGCCTGGCAGACGGGTTATGGTGCTTTTTCGGTTAGTGAGTCTATGATCGAGGATGTAAAAAAATATATTTTGAATCAAAAAGAACATCATAAAAAGCTAAGTTTTTCAGAGGAATATAAAAAGTTTGAGGAAAAGTATGGACTTGGTAATGGAAACCGATAAATCGGTTTCTGTTTTAGTGAGTATGTATTCTACCCACGACTGAAGTCGTGGGTCAAAAGATGTTGTGACTTGCTGTTTCGTAACCAAGTGCAGTTCAACATACAGAATTAGTGGATTAATGTAACTCACAGTTTCAACTGTGGGGATTTAACCCACGGATTTATCCGTGGGAAGAGAAACTCATAACCGGTCACCAAAACCGTTTTAACGGTTTATTGATAAGGAAACATATGGCTAAAGTTTATCACTCAGAAATTTATGGTTTAAGAGAAAACAAATACGATTGGCTAAACAAGCACAATATTAAAAATGTAAAATGGAATAAGCTCGATCCAACAAGTGAGTTTTATCTTTTTATCCCGCAAGATAAAAGTAATGAAAAAGAATATTTCACTTATAAAAAAATTACCGAGATTTTTAATATAAATTCTACTGGTGTAAAGACGCACCGCGATAATTTTATAATTGCATTCAATATGGAAGAATTAATAAAACGTTTGCAATTACTTAAGCTTAAGCAAGGTGATGATGATATTCTAAGAAGGCAATTAAATTTAAGTGATAATAGAGATTGGAGTTTTAAGGAGGCCAGAAAAAAATTTATTGAAGACAAAAACTGGAAAGAAAAAATAATAACAATTCAATATAGGCCATTTGATTTTAGAAAAATCTTCTATGTTGATTATATGATTGATCGGCCGAGATTTGAAGTGATGAAAAGTATGCTTGAAGAAAACATCGCGTTATGTTGTAACCGCCAGTATTCCGGTAATGATCAATATTCACATTTTTTGGCTTCTAATGTAATAGTTGATAATAGAACATTTTTTAGTGCTAAAGGGACTATTCAGATTGCTCCACTTTTCGTTTATCCTGATTCCGACAAAAAAGATTTATTCAGCGAACATGAAACCGGAGAGAAAAAGCCAAACATAAAGCCGGAGTTATTTGATGAACTGAAAAATGACTATAAAAAGGACGTTAAGCCGGAAGAAATATTTTATTACATCTATGCCGTTGTTTACAGCAACGCTTACCGTACAAAATACTCGGAATTCCTAAAGATAGATTTCCCGCGTGTTCCTTTCACAAAAGACTACAAACTTTTTACTCAACTCGGTAAAATTGGGAATCAGCTTGCAGATTTACATTTACTTAAACCTGCCTCGCCGGCAGGCGGGTCAAAAGAATTGGACAAGACTATTTCCAAATTTCCAATTAGAGGAAGCAACAAAGTAGAAAAACCACGCTTCGACCTGCCTGCCGGTAAGCAAGGCTCAGCTCAGCGTGGCCGCGGAAAGGTATGGATAAACAAAGAACAATATTTTGACGGAGTAAAAGAGGAGGTTTGGCAATATCAAATCGGCGGTTATCAAGTATGCGAGAAATGGTTAAAAGACAGAAAGGAAAGAACACTTACTTTGGATGAAATAAAAACCTATTGCAAAATTGTGACTTCTCTTTCAAAGACTATTGAATTGCAAAACGAAATAGATAAATATTTTAAAGAAGTTGAGAAAACGGTATAACCTCTATATTAAAAGTTCAGAGTCCCCGCTGCAAATCCCCGCGGCGTACTGCGGGGAACCGTCTTCGTCAGAACGACGGGGCACAATTAAATAATTATTTGCTTCTCTATTGGGGAGATAGAAATTGTTAGGTAGCACGCATAAGTATAGTGTTATTAAATGATTTGCTAATTTACATAAGAGTAATTACATTGTGGCTACATTTATTAAGGAAAGTTGTAAAATGAAAACAAAAATTGTGAAAATTGGTAATTCTCGTGGCATTAGAATTCCTAAGTCATTTATAGATGAAAGCGGTCTCCAAAGTGAAGTAGAACTTGAGATTAATGAGGGTAAAATTATAATTAAACCAATTAGCAAACCTAGAGAAGTTTGGGAAATGGCTTTCCAAAAAATGGCAAAGGTGGGAGATGATTCTTTATTGGATCCTGATTTAGCGCATAAACAAACAAATTGGGATGAAGAAGAATGGGAGTGGTAAATGTATTCTCGATTTGATATTTATTATGTCAATTTAGATCCAACAATCGGCAGTGAAATAAAAAAAACTCGTCCATGTGTTATAATCTCCCCCAATGAAATGAATCACAATATAGCAACAATTATTGTTGCTCCACTAACATCCAAGTTACGAAATTACCCCACCAGAATTTCTTGTAAAGTAGAAGGTAAGCAAGGTCAAATCGTATTAGACCAAATCAGAACAATCGACAGAACAAGATTAATCAAGAAGATAGCTACGCTAAATAAAACAACTCAGACAAAAGTTTTAACTATTTTAAAAGAAATGTTTTCCGAATAGGCAGCCTAACATCTATTAAAGGTGCGATGTCAAGTAAAAAACAAGGCATTGAAAATATTCCCGAAATAATTAAATTTAAGTCAGCGTTAAAAGAAATGAAAAAATCACTCAAAGAGAATCAGAAGATACCAATTGATAAAAGAACATTTGAGGAATGGTGAAAAAATGGAATTTTCAGAAGAAGAAATAAAATCCATAGCAGAAGATTTAGATATTGGAATGAAAGTTTATGTTAACATTGATACAAATGAAATAAAAACCATAATAGATTTAGATCAACACTATGACACAGATACAGAAGTTTGGGAAGAAGATATAAATGAAATAGAAGAAAACCTTGATAAATATTTTCAATTCGAAAGAATGGATTCCAGAGAATCATTTCAAGTTATGGAAGACTTTGTAGAAACTGTTAAAGATGAAGAATTGAGAAAAAAATTAGAATTAGGATTGAGTCTATCAAAACCATTTAGAAATTTCAAAGATATTATCGATGATGAAGTAGAATACAGAGAGAAATGGTTTGCTTTTAAAAGTGCTAAATATATAGAATTTGTGAAAGAGCAGTTGGACAATTATAACAAAATACAAGAATAGCTTATCGCACATAACATCTCTAATCCGCCTAAAGGCCGGCGGATCCAGCAAATCCCCGCGGCGTACTGTGGGACAGGTAAGAAGAACCGTCTTCTGTGGAACGGAACGGTGGGGCGCAATTAAATAATTATTTGCTTCTCAATTGGGAAGATAGAAATCGTTATACCGCAAAAAATAAATGTTCTGATCAGATCAAGATATTCAGCCCCCATCAGAATTTCGTTCGAAAACTGCTTTTTATTTTGATAAAATTAAGAAAACAAAAAGACCATTAGTAATAATCCAAAACGTCAAAGTGCGCGGATATTTTACTCTAACTAGTTTCGTTAGCGCGGGATAAATCAGTTCGGGGGATATTTCCCTTAATATCCATACAGTAGAGTTTTTCGGAAGTCACAATTATATATATTTTAACAACTTATTAGCTCATTATTGTTTAACGAGGCAGTAGTGCTATTCTATAAATAAACTGAAATTCTCATCTGCCGGGTTGAATTAACTTCATATCTTACATATTTTTTGCTTTAGTCTATAAAGAGAAATGTTAACATGAAAATTGCCCTATGTCAGTTTAACCCTATCATTGGAGACATTGATGGGAATAAAAAGAAAATATTGGACGGTTACAAAAAAGGAATTGCAGATAATGCTGACCTGGTGATCTTCCCCGAACTTGCTATTTGCGGTTATCCCCCCCTGGATCTTGTTGAGAAAAAGGAATTCCGCCGCGCGGTTATAAACGCCGGCGAAGAGATTGCTTCTTTCACGAAACAAACAGGACTGCTCTTTGGTACAATCACCGAAGATTACGAAGACAGCATCGGAACAGGAATATATAATTCCGCAATGCTTTGTTACGAAGGGAAAATTCAATTTGTTCAGCATAAAACATTGGTCCCAAATTACGATGTATTTGACGAAGTAAGATATTTTGAATCGGCTAAAAATGTTTCCGTGCATGAATTCAGAGGGGAGAAGCTGGGCATTTCAATCTGCGAAGATATTTGGAACGACGCAGATTATTGGAAGCACAGACGCTACCCGGTAGATCCGGTCCAAAAATTGGTAGACGATGGAGCTTCCGTTTTAATTAATATTTCAGCAAGCCCTTATGCTTTCGGCAGAAGAGCGGAAAGAATGGAAATGCTAAGCACACTAACCAAAACCGATAAAATTCCGCTTGCGTATGTTTGCTGCGTTGGCGCTCAAACGGAATTGATATTCGACGGGGGGAGCATGTGCTTCAACAACCGGGGCGAACTGTGTATGCTGGGTAAAAGATACAAGGAAGATTATTTTATTTTTGATACGTTAAAATCATATGTACCTATAACAGATGTAGAAGATTCTTTCGAAGCTGAAATTCTGAGTGCGCTTACTTTAGGTTTACGGGATTATGCGGCTAAAACCGGTTTTAATAAAGCCCTTGTCGGTTTAAGCGGCGGTATTGATTCGGCGTTGGTTACTTATATCGCAGTTGAGTCATTCGGAAAAGAAAACGTTCATGTTGTGATGATGCCCTCAAAATATTCAAGCGAGGGGAGTGTTTCCGATTCAGAGAAACTAATTCAAAATCTCGGCATCTCATCCAATAACATTTCTATTCAGCCTGTTGTTGATAAAGTGTTGGAAATGATAAAACCTATTTTCGGTGATAAACCGGAGGATGTTACAGAGGAGAATATTCAATCCAGGGTTCGCGGTCTTTATTTAATGGCATTATCAAATAAGTTCGGATGTATGTTGTGTACAACCGGAAATAAATCCGAAATGGCGGTAGGATATGCAACGATGTACGGAGATATGTGCGGAGCTGTTGGCGTGATTGCCGATGTTTACAAAACTCAGGTTTTTAATATTGCCAAATATATCAACCGTTACAAAGAAATCATTCCTAAAAATATTATTGAAAAACCACCATCCGCCGAACTTCGCCCGAATCAAACCGATCAGGATTCACTTCCTCCATACGACTTACTGGATAGAATTTTGAAGATGTATCTTGAAGAATATAAAGAAGTAAATGAAATTATCAATGAGATTAAAGATGCAGAAATTGTGAAAAAAGTTTTAAAGTTAGTGGATATTAACGAATTTAAAAGAAAGCAGGCGGCTCCTGCATTAAGGGTTTCTACCAAAGCATTCGGTTACGGCAGAAGATTCCCTATTGTGCAAAGATGGAGAAGCTGAATTAAATTTTATCAATATTTTCAAAAGGACTATTTGCGTGGCTAAACTAAGACAATTAATATTTTCGTTACTATTTGTATCGGCGGCATACCCGGTATTAGCTCAATTTGGACCCGATACGGATTTTGTAAAAATTGAAGTTTTTTCTTCACTGGAAAAAGTATATAAAAACAGCGAAGTAAAATTTGCGATAAAAGCCGATGTTGATGAAGGCTGGCATATAAATTCGAATAAACCGAATGAAGATTTTCTTATTCCTTCCGGTATTGAACTTTTGACCGACGTTGGATTTGAGATTATTTCAACCAAATATCCCGAAGCCAAAGAACTTGAATTCGGGTTTTCGGATAAACCGGTTTCGGTTTTCGAGGGGGAGTTCTTAATCGGCGCGATTATCAGAGTCCCTTCCGATATTGAATTCGGAGATTATGAATTAACAATAAAATTCGGTTATCAAGCATGCAATGATATGACCTGTATGCCCCCTAATACTGTTGAACAGAAAATTCAAATTTCGGTTGTAGATATCGGCACAGCCAGCATTGAACAAAATTCCGAAATATTTTCTCAGATGGATTTGAGCTACACTAATATAGAAAAAAAGGAAGACGGATCGATCGGGGATACACTTGAATCCAGCGGCTTGTTTTTAAGTTTGTTGATTGTATTCTTGGGGGGACTTGCATTAAATCTTACGCCTTGTGTTTATCCTCTTATTCCGATTACAGTAGGTTATTTCGGAGGGCAGAGCGAGGGGAGCACTAAAAAATTATTTTTACTTGGACTTTTATATGTTCTTGGAATGGCAATAACATATTCCGTTGTTGGAGTTGTTACGTCACTCAGTGGTGCTGTTTTCGGAGGACTGCTTCAGAGTCCTATTGTCATAATTGCTGTCGTCGGGATACTTCTTGCATTATCGCTGAGTATGTTCGGCGTTTATGAATTCAAACTTCCGGATTCATGGGTTATGAAAGCTGGAGGAGCAAAAGCAGGCGTTGCCGGGGCCTTTTTTATGGGATTAACTATGGGTATTGTTGCCGCTCCTTGTATCGGTCCTTTTGTAATAGGGCTGGTAACTTATGTGGCTGCAAAAGGAGACCCGGTTTATGGATTTTTAATGTTCTTTTTTATGGCGGTTGGATTAGGGCTCCCCTATTTATTCCTTGCACTCTTCTCGGGGAAAATTAAAGCATTGCCCAAAGCCGGTTTCTGGATGGAAGCCGTAAAACATATTTTCGGTTTCTTGTTGATTGGTATGGCAATTTATTTTCTTGGACCATTGCTTCCAAAAGTAGTAAATCATTATTTGCTCCCTGTTTTTATGATATTAGCTGCCCTCTATTTGTTGTTCATGGATAAATTGGCGAACAATATCTTGGGATTCAGGATTTTCAAAATTGTATTTTCGATAATTTTTATCGGGATTGCGGTATTCATGTTATGGCCTGTTGAGAAAGATTCCCCCGACTGGCAGACCTACTCCGATACAGCTTACGAACAGGCATTGGAGAGCAACCAAAAGATTATAATCGACTTTTATGCCGACTGGTGTATTCCATGTAAAGAATTAGATGCATTAACATTCTCAGACGAACGCGTTGTGGAATTATCTAAAGAATTTGTGTGTTTAAAAGTAGATATGACAAAAACTATGTCGGATGAAACTGAAATTATTAGGAAAAAGTTTGAGATTATCGGTATGCCCACTGTTCTTATTATAGATTCAAAGGGAAAAGAAGTAGATAGAATTACCGGGTTCCTATCTGCAGATGATTTTTTGACGATACTAAAGAAAACAAATTAGTGATTTTACAAATTTAATAAACGGTATGATCCCGTATTTTCAATTTTAGTTATTCTAAATAAGACTTATTCGAATAAATTAAGAGCCATAAAAATGTCACAAGACAAAATTAATTCCAAAGAAATTCAAAGTGTTAAGGACGTAACTGTTAGGTTTGCAGGTGATTCCGGCGATGGTATGCAGCTAACAGGTATGCAATTCAGCGATACGACGGCAATTGTCGGCAACGACTTGAGTACTTTGCCCGATTACCCGGCGGAGATACGAGCTCCTGCCGGAACATTGTATGGCGTAAGCGGTTTCCAACTTCACTTTAGTTCTACTGAAATTCATACACCGGGGGATACACCAGATGTCCTGGTTTGTATGAATCCTGCCGCGTTGAAGATCAACATGAAGGATCTCAGACCAGGGGCAACAATTATAGCTAATAGTGATGCTTTCGACCTTAAAAGTCTTAAACAAGCAGGTTATGAAACCAATCCGTTGGAAGACGATTCTTTAGCAGGTTATAAATTATTCTCTGTTCCAATCACTTCGTTAACAAGCGAAGCTCTTAAAGAGAGTTCTCTTTCAACTAAAGAGATTACCCGTTCAAAAAACTTTTTTGCTTTGGGAATAATGTATTGGTTGTTTAACAGGCCTTTGGAACCAACTATCGAATGGATTAAATCAAAATTCGGGAAAATTCCTACAATAGCCGAAGCTAATGAAAAAGTATTGAAAGCAGGATATTATTTTGGAGATCACACTGAAATTTTTACAACAAGATACAGTGTTGCTCCTGCTCAATTACCTAAAGGAAAATATAGAAGTATAAACGGCAACGAAGCTCTAGCTATGGGATTTGTTGCGGCGTCTCAGTTGGCCGGTATACCTTTATTTTTAGGGTCATATCCTATTACGCCTGCTTCTGAAATTTTACATTTTCTAAGTAAGTACAAAAATTATGGCGTTAAAACTTTCCAGGCTGAAGATGAAATAAGCGGTATTACTTCCGCAATCGGCGCTTCATTCGGCGGTTCGCTTGCGCTTACAACTACAAGCGGGCCCGGCATGGCTTTAAAAACCGAAGCAATGGGTTTAGCGGTAATGACGGAACTCCCCTTAGTAATTGTGAATATTCAGCGCGGCGGCCCAAGCACGGGATTGCCAACCAAAACGGAACAAGCTGATTTACTTCAAGCTGTGTATGGAAGAAACGGGGAAGCCCCTATAGCCGTAATTGCTTCATCTACTCCCGGTGATTGTTTTGATATGGCTATTGAAGCTTCGCGCCTTGCAGTAAAATTTATGACACCGGTAATCTTATTAAGCGACGGGTATATAGCAAACGGAACCGAGCCATGGAAAATACCTAATATAGCTGATCTTCCTAAGTTTAATGTAGAATACAGGACAGAGAAAGAAGGATTCTATCCATATTTAAGAGATGAAAATCTTGCGCGCCCTTGGGTGAAACCGGGAACGCCCGGGCTTGAACATAGAATTGGCGGGCTTGAGAAAGCAGACGTTACGGGTGAAGTTAGTTATGAAGGTGAAAACCATGAGAAGATGGTTAAGTTGAGAGCCCAAAAAATCAAAAATATTCAAAATGATATTCCCGATCTAAAAGTTGAATATGAAAAGGAAGGAGAACTTCTCGTTCTGGGATGGGGAGGTACCTACGGCGCAATTACAGAGGCGGTTTCCCACGCGAGAGAAGAGGGAATGAAAGTATCGCAGGCCCATTTGAAATACTTAAATCCTTTCCCCATTAATACCGGTGAAGTTCTGAAAAGATTTAAGAAAATTCTTATACCTGAATTGAATATGGGACAATTATCGAAAATAATTAAAAGTGAATTTCTCATTCAGGTGATATCCCAGACGAAGATACAAGGATTACCATTTAAGTCAATTGAAATTCAAGCTAAGATCGCAGAGGTACTTGGAGGCGGCAATGGAAAATAAAATAGATGTAGGTGAATTAAAATTAACAGCAAAAGATTTCGCATCAGGGCAGGATGTAAGATGGTGCCCCGGCTGCGGTGATTATTCTATTCTTGCACAGGTTCAGAGATCATTCCCTGAAATCGGTGTTAAAAAAGAAGATATAGCTTGGATATCCGGTATCGGTTGTTCCAGCAGGTTTCCATATTATATGAATACATACGGATTCCACAGCATTCATGGCCGTGCCCCTGCAATAGCCACCGGCTTAAAAATAGCCCGCCCCGATCTATCGGTTTGGGTTGCCACAGGCGACGGTGACCTGCTGAGTATCGGCGGTAATCATTTTATTCATGCATGCCGTAAAAATATCGATATCAATATTATCCTTTTCAATAATAGAATATATGGTTTAACAAAAGGACAATATTCACCTACCTCGGAAGCTGGTAAGGTTACAAAAAGTTCTCCGTTCGGAAGCATCGATCATCCTTTTAATCCGGCCTCCCTTGCAATTGGAGCCGAAGCAACATTCGTTGCACGTTCATTCGATAGGGAACCGAAGCATTTGCAGCAAATGATTAAAAGAGCAGCAGCTCATAAAGGCACATCTTTTATTGAAGTATATCAGAATTGTAATATCTTTAACGACGGTGCATTCGATAATCTTACAAATAAAGAATCGAAAGAAGATACAGTAATTGTACTTGAACATAATAAACCCATGGTATTCGGGAAGAATAAGAGCAAAGGAATTAAGCTGGACGGTTTCAAACCTGTGGTTGTTGACTTAACCGACGGTAAATATACGGTTGATGACCTATGGGTGCACGATGAATTTGACCCTGTTTCAATAAGGGCATTTATGCTTGCTCATATGACCGATAGCCCAAATCTTCCAACACCGATAGGGATTTTTAGGGAAGTAACTAAGTCGACATACAACGAAGGTGTGACAAAGCAGATTGAATATATTACAGAGAAAAAAGGTAAAGGTACTTTGGAAGCTCTTCTAAACAGCGGTCAAACCTGGGAAGTTGAGTAACAACCGGCTGCCGGGTTTTTTACTTTAAAGAACAAAACATAATTTGTTATTTTAATGGGTGAGGAGAAATCTTCACCCTTTTGTTATTAATTAAGAATTTTTGCAAATTTCTTCCCTTACTTTTTGAAGGTTTATATGTTGGATTATGTTAGGTTAAAATCGGTTGTTGAAAAATATAATTCTTTTGTTATTACTACTCACGTAAACCCGGACGCCGATGCAATCGGTTCCGAGATGGCTTTATATTATCTTCTTCAAAAGCTCGGTAAGAAAGTATCGATTTTTAACCATAGCAAAACACCTTACTACCTCGAATTCCTTGATACAAATAGAGCCATCCGTAAATATAAACCTGAGGATCATGATGAAATAATCAATGAATCCGAAGTAATATTTTTCCTGGATTTGAATCAGCTAGACAGAGTAAGAAGTTTACGGAATATTTTATCAAACAATTCGAAAATTAAAATATGCATAGACCATCACCAAAACCCTGAGGATGTATTTGATTATCAATTTATTGATACGGAATATTCCGCGACAGGGGAAATAATATATAATTTTATTAAAGAGACTGGTATAATTGATCTCGATTTTAAAATAGCGGAATCTTTATACGCAGCTATTGCTACAGATACAGGCTCATTCCGCTTTCCGCGAACAACCCCCAAAGTGCACCGCATTGCGGCTGAACTTTTGGAGATAGGGGTTGACCCGACGGACGTGCACGATAAGATATATGATCAAAGCAGGCCTAGTAAAATTAAACTTTTAGGGAGAGCAATCAACTCAATGAAAATTGATGATTCCCAAAAGCTTGCCTACATGATTGTTACTCAAAACGATATGAATGAGACAGGCGCTGATGAATCGGAGGTGGACGGTTTTGTAAATTATTGCCTGTCAATTGAAAACATCCAGATAGGATTACTTTTCTTTGAATTAAAAAATGGATTAAAAATTAGTTTTAGATCTAAGAGAGATATCCCGATTAATAAGTTGGCGGAAGAATTAGGGGGCGGGGGGCATCAGAACGCTGCGGGGGCAAGATTATTCGATGTAAGACTTGATGATTATATAACAAGAGTGATTGATTCTGCAAAAAATTATCTTGAATAGAACTTCATTTTTTATCAGAATAATAATAACTATCAGCGTTTTATTAAAGAGTCTATTTACTAAAAATCTGCCCATCCTTCATTTCGAGAACTTTATCTGCAAGACTAATCAGCTCCGGGTTATGTGATACAATTAAAAAAGTGAGTCCGAATTGATCCTTCAGCTCAATAAACAACTTGTGAAGAATGTCGCTGTTCTTCGAATCCAGGTTACCGGTCGGTTCGTCTGCAAAAATTATTTCGGGATTGTTTGCAAGTGCGCGGGCTACTGCAACACGCTGTTGCTCGCCACCTGATAATTCGGCCGGTTTGTGATCGCTTCTATCCGAGAGTCCTACTGCTTTTAATAAATATTCCACGTTTTTCATTGCTGTTTTTATCGGTGTACCATTAATCATTTGAGGAATTGCCACGTTTTCCAACGCAGTAAATTCAGGCAGAAGATGATGGAATTGAAAAATAAATCCGATGTGTTTATTCCGGAACTTAGAAAGTTTGTCGTCGCTCATTTTCGAAATGTTTTGACCTTTTATGGTTACGTCTCCGCTGTCGGGTTTATCCAACCCGCTTATAATGTGCAGCAGTGTACTTTTACCTGCGCCCGATGCGCCTATAATCGAAGTTATTTTATTTTTCTCTATTTCTAAAGAAACACCTTTCAAAATTTCCAAGCATTGATTTTTGGATTTATTGAAAGACTTAAAAATATTCTCTGCTTTTAAAATTACTTCCATATTATTCCCACTTAATTGACTCTATTACTTGAGTTTTAACGGCTCTTTTTGCAGGGTAGAGCGAAGCAAAAAAAGATAGCAACATTGCCATCCCGCTTATTGCGATTAAGTCGCTGATCTTTATTTCGATCGGTAATGCATCGATAATATATTTGCCTGGGTCTAAAGGATAAAAATTGTATTCTATTTGGAAATAGCATACCAGCAATCCGGTAAATGTACCAGCTAATGTTCCGATTAAACCAATAAGAATTCCTTCAAACATAAATATGCGGAGAATGGAGTTATCGGTTACTCCCATTGAACGCAAAATGCCGATGTCTTTTTGTTTTTCAATAACCGACATTGTAAGTGAGCCGAGAATATTGAACGTAGCTACGGCAATGATAAGACATAATATAATATATGCTGCCCAGCGTTCGATAAGCATTACACTATATAGGTCTTTGTGAAGATCGTACCATGTATCGACGCTGAAATACCCTTCGCCGAATTTTTGAATGATTATATTTTTTACATCTGCCGATTTATCAATATCATCTAATCGTATTTCCAAACCGGTTATGCGGCGCCCGAGTCCGAGAATATTCTGCCCGGAGGATAAAGAACTGTAAGCTACTTTGTAATCGTAATCTTTATTATTCGATTCGAATAAACCGGCCACAATAAATTTCTTTGTTGATGGAATTGCAAAGTTTGTGATTGTTCTTTCAATTTTATTTGCTGATGTAACTAATATGGTATCCCCCACGCGGGCTGATAATCTCAGTGCAATCGGTAAACCGAGTACAATTCTATCAGGTTTTGATTCGTCAAACAATTCAAAATTACCTGAAATTATTTTTGTATCAACGCCCCATGGGCTCTCATCTTTGTGTCGGTTTACACCTTTCAGGTTAAGAATCTCGTAAGTTTTACTGTTTAGAAGAATTACCTTTCCCTCAACAAATGGATAAGACGATTCAACGGAGGCAATTTTACTCAATTCAGTTTGCAAAGAATCAATTTTTAGATAACCTGCATCTGATGTAACGGTTATACGAACATGGGGATCGAAATTTACAAGTATAGATTTAACAATTGAACCGAATCCATTGAAAACAGATAAAACAATTATCAAAGCCGCAACACCTATTGTTATGCCAAGCGTGGAAAGGAGCGAGATTATCGAGATGAAATTAATCTTGTGTTTCGATTTTAAATATCTTCTTGCAATAAAGAATTCAAACATATTAGTCGAACCTCAAAGCTGAAACAGGGCGTATTTTTGCTGCTATGAAACTCGGAATAAGTGAAGCCGTTAAAGAGAGTATTAGTGCAATAAATGATACTAATAAGTAATATTCCCAACGTATCGAAATCGGTACTGATGATAAGAAATAAACCGTATCGGGTAATGAGATAATATTGTAATTAAGCTGTAGGAAACTTAATATATACGCAAGAAAATTCCCGATAAAAATTCCAATGATTGCAATATATATCCCCTGGTAAACAAATATTTTTGTTATCAATTTTGTTGATGCGCCAAGAGACTTAAGTATCCCGATCGACCTGGTACGTTCGAGCACCATCATTAATAAAGTGCCTATTATATTTAAAACGGCTACAATGATTATCAATCCAAGTACCAGCGGTATAGGTTCTTTCTGAAGTTCCAGCCAAGTAAAAATATTTTGGTGAACCTGAAAGATTGTTCTAACATAATAAGGATAACCGAGGAAATCCTGCAACTTTGCGCTTAGGCTGTCAATTTGCGAGATGCTGTTCAGTCTAATGTTGTAACCTGAAATTGCACTGCCGATATCAAATAAATTTTGTCCTGCTTTTATACTAATAAATGCATTTATATCGTCGTAATCCGCCATGCCGCTTTCATAAATTCCCGAAACGGTAAATTGCTGTATAGCAGGAGGATTATAGAAAGAAGGAATTTCATCTTTGCGAAGTGAGAATATTGTTACTTTATCGTTAACATTTACAAAAAGTTTATCGGCCAGTTTTTTCCCCATAATTAATACAGGCAACCCGTTTACCGAATCGATATTGTATTCACCTTCAATTATAAATTTATTGATTTCAGAATTATCATTCATCGGGTCGATACCTGTTAAAGTGATTCCTTCCGCCAATTTCTTCGATTTAATTATTCCAAGTTTAGAAACAAATGGGGAGATGCTCACACAATAGGGAGAAATGTTTTCGCGGATACCCTCCATAATATATTCGGAGCCTGGGAGATTCCTATTGCCGAATGATGTTACTTTCAGATGTGAATTGAATTTAATGATCTTATCGGAAACGGCTTCTTCAAAACCGTTTAGTATTGTAAGAGCGATAATTAAAACGGCAACGCCCAGTGAAATGCCCAAAATCGAAATTAATGATATTAACGATATGAATTTAGTCTTACCTTTTGAGGTAATGTATCTGTTGGTTATAAATATGGGTAGTGACATAGAAACCAATTATTAATCTGATACAAAGATAGGTATAAAAATAAATTATTGGAAAAATATTACAAAGGATTGACATTCAAAAACGAAAAGACTAATTTTACAATTCTATTTGCGTATGTTCATGAAACGGTGTTTTTTGATTTTAATGACGGTTTTCGAGAAGTTCATTGATTAGTTGTAAGCCAATCCGGGGCGTAGCGTAGTCCGGTCAGCGCGCCTGCTTTGGGAGCAGGAGGTCGCAGGTTCAAATCCTGCCGCCCCGACGATTTAGAGGTCGCAGGTTCTGCCGAAGGCATCCCTTTGGGGAAATCCTGCCGCTAAGGTATCATAGAGGATTACCGAAGTTTGTTGTTCTTGATTTTATTGTATTTTTGTAATACTATTACATGAGATGGATACGCGCCCATAGCTCAATTGGATAGAGCAACAGCCTTCTAAGCTGTAGGTTAGTGGTTCGAGTCCACTTGGGCGTACATGATTTGAATTGAAAGATTGGTTGAAATTTTATTGTAGGTTAGTGGTTCTGCCAAAGGCATCCCTTCGGGAGAGTCCACTTGGGTCGTAAGAACATCTAGCCGACAATTATTAATGAGTTGGCAAATTTTTGATTCTACTGTATTAATGTTGCAGTTATATATGGTGGGCGTAGCTCAGTTGGTTAGAGCGTCTGGTTGTGGCCCAGAAGGTCGTGGGTTCAATTCCCATCGCTCACCCAAAGAAAAATTTTGTTTTGGCCCCATCGTCTAATGGTTAGGACCTCGCCCTTTCACGGCGGTAATAGGGGTTCGAATCCCCTTGGGGTCACACTTAAAACCCAAAGCAAACTGCTTTGGGTTTTTCATTTTAAAACAATTTTTTTTAATATAGAACTCGTGTTTTTCCCTTTTCAACAAATTATCAAAGTGTGCTATGATTTATAAATCTTATCCCAAAATTTTTGCAGATAAAGACGAATATAAAACCAACCGTAAGAAAAAGAAATTTCTCTGGTTTAATCCGTCATTTGATTTTTACCCCCATATGCTGTGGATACTGATTTATAGTAATCTTAAGGCCCGCAGAGGAGTTTATGATGATTATAACTGGACTGCTTCTTCATTAGATGTGATTAGCAGAATGGAAGAGGTAGGATGTAAATTCCATTTTGAAGGAATGAGCAACTTACATAAGTTCGAGGGCCCGGCAGTCTTTATATCAAATCATATGAGCACTCTTGAAACCACCATACTACCAAGCATAATTCAGCCGATCAAACCTGTCGTTTATGTGATAAAAAAAGAACTTACGACATATCCATTGTTCGGGAAAATTGCGATGGCCAGAGTTCCTATTGTTGTGGGCAGGTCAAATCCCAGAGATGATTTGAAAATTGTTTTAGAAGAGGGATCTCGAAATCTACGGGAGGGAAAGTCGGTTATTATTTTCCCGCAGCGAACACGTGATAAAAAATTTATTGAAAAGTCTTTTAATACTCTTGGAGTTAAATTAGCCGGCAGGAATGATGCATATGTGGTTCCTGTTGCAATAGTCACCGATGCATGGGGGCAGAGTAAGGTAATTAAAGACATTGGCAAAATTGATCCGTCCAAGGAAATACATGTTGCAATGGGTGAACCTATGAAAGTTAAAGAGAACGGGGCGGAAGAACATAAACGCGTAATTGAGTTTATCAAAGAAAAGCTCAGAGAGTGGGGAAGAGAAGATTTAATCAAATCCGATTAATATGAAGATTTCCATATCGGGATGTAACCGATCCGTCTTACAATTTCTTGACCTTCTTTGCTTATAATCCAATCAATAAAATTACTTACATCACGGTTGGGTGTGTTGACGGTATAAAAATAAAGATACCTAATAAGCGGGTAACTATTATTGTTTACATTCTCTTCCGTAGGGCTAATACCATCTATTTCAGCGTGAACAATATTCTCACCATACCCGATACCCCCATACCCGATGGAATATTTATTTTTTGTAACAGCTTCAATAATGCTGTTGGTTGTAGGCTTGGTCTGTGAATTAGCCGAATATTCTTTCCCCTCGAGAACATGTTGCTTAAAATATAAATGTGTCCCGGAATTTATATCTCGTATAACCGGTATAATTGGGGCATTATCTCCGCCTAACTTTTCCCAGTTGGAAATTTCTCCAGAGAAAATCTTATTTATTTCTGCTAAAGAAAAATTTCTTATCCCTAGTCTCGGATTTACATATACACTAAGAGCATCTTTGGCAATGATATACGAAATACCAATGCTCCCGAATTTTTCAGCAAGAATTTTAATCTCTTCGGCCTTAATGGTTCTTGATGCTGTGCAAATATCAATTTCACCTCTTGTTAGCGCTTTTAATCCGGCTGCAGTTCCGCCTCCTTCAACATAGATGGAAATTCCCGGATGGTTTTTCATATATTCTTCGGCCAGCAATTCACTTAAAACAAGCATTGTATCGGAACCCTTGATATAGATTCTTGCAACCTGAATATTTGCAGAACTGCATCCCAAAAACAAAAGCAACAAAGTATAAATATGTTTTTTAATCATTATAAATCTCGGCTATTTTTTTTCTGCAATTGATCTTAACCTGGCATTGATGTAAGGAGATCCTGATTTCCATTCAGGCGTAGTTGGTGAATCGGCCAATAAACTGCAAAGAGAAAATATAAAATCATAGTGTTGAATTACCGCATCATAATTAATAGGTATGCTTAAGTCGTCAAATGGCGAATGATATATTGACCTTCCGTATTCAATGAATTTATCTAATGCCTCTTTCCTTGAGATATTTTGATAATCCAATCCCTCCATAGTAATTACAGACGGGATTCCCCCCCTTGCAAAAGCTAACTGATCGCTTTTATAAAATGCTTCAACAAATTCAAATTCTGTAGGAATATTTTTCACTTCCAAGTCTAAAGAGGCGGCAGCTGTTTTAAAATAATCTTCCAGTGATGAATATTCAATTCCTATTCCAGTGATACTTTTAAATGTATCGAAAACCGCAACTCCGTCAATATTAATATTGGCTATGGTTTTATACAGCGGGATTATTGGATTTTCGGTATAATAAGTGGAACCTAACAATCCTTTTTCTTCCCCTGTAACCAAAAGGAAAATTAAAGATCTTGATTGAGTATGTTCTTGTTTTTTAAATTCACGGGCTAGTTCCAAAAGGAGCGATACACCCAGCGCATTATCGAGAACACCGTTATAAATTGAATCGCCTTCTACGGCAGGTCCTTTTCCCAAGTGATCATAATGAGCCGATAAGATGATATATTCGTTTTCTAATTGCTCATCATTTCCTTTGATCATCCCAATAATATTAGATGCAAAAAAATCCCTTTCATTAAAATATCCTCTGAACGATAATTTTGTATCTAATTGGAGACTGGATAAACTTTGATTTTTTTGCATTTTAAAAATTTCTTCTAAGTTATATCCGGTTCCCGCGAAAAATGTATCGGCAACTTCGGGATTGATTATCATAGCCAATCTTCCGGTGGATGAATATGCAAGGCGGACATCTTCAAATTGAAATTCTCGTATAATTTTATCCCATGAATAATGGGGGCTTGTTCTATTCGGAATTATTATACAGCCGTATGCTCCTCTTGCCAATGCAGTTCTGATTTTGGATTCGGGGTAACTATAAATTGTAGGTAATTCGCCGTCGAAATATTCGGGATCGTTAGAGATGGGCTCGCCGTCAAGAATCAATACAATCTTCCCCTCAACATCAATTATATTGTAATCATTATAATCATATTCCGGGGCATTAATTCCATAGCCGGCAAAGATAATGGATAATGGTGTTGGAATATAGGTTTGCTCTCCGGTTCTGAAAAGAACATATTCATCAAATAATTCCAGCTTTGTTTTTTTATCGCCATGAAATAACATAAGCTCCGATTTATCAGACGGCATACTGCCGTGCATCGGAATTTTTTGATAGTAGGTATTATTGTCCCCGATCGGGATTAGATTTAGTTCGTCGAATCTAAGAGCAAGGTACTTTGCCGCCAATTCCCCCCCCAATGTTCCTGTCCCTCTTCCTTCAAAAATATCACTCCCCAAATAATGAAGGTGCTGTTTAATATTTGTTTCGATAATATGTCTATTACCTGTGGATGTATTTTTCAAACCCTGGGGAGTAATAGTCATCCATGAAAGGTGTATAAGCAATGCAATGCCAATTTTAATATGTTGTTTTAGATGCATCGGTTCTTTTTTTTACCTCTTATGGGTATAAAAAATATTTTCGTATCCACACCCTCAATTTTGTGTGAGTAAAATAATCATATCACTTATCATTTTCAGCGGTTTCCCCAACTTAACAATAATTTAACATACCGGTAATGATGGGTTAATATTCAAATATTAGTTTTAGGCCATCAAATTAAGAACATCACAACGGAGAGAGAAATGCTAGATAAAAATTTAATAACTGGGAAATACAGAAAACAAAGAAAATTTCTGTTCAAGTTCATTTTTACAATTTTTATTTCACTAATGATAGTTAATTCTATTAGCGGACAAACAACAGGGAAATTAACCGGGACTGTAGTTGACGCCGAAACAGGTGAGGCATTGATCGGCGTTAATGTTTTTCTGTTTGGAACCAATTATGGCGCCGCAACAGATATAGACGGAAATTATTTAATACAAGCTATTCCCTCAGGGAAATACAGTTTGGTTTTTTCAATAATCGGTTATGCCAAGAGTTCTGTCGAAGAAGTTTTTATTGAAGAGGGGAGTGTATCAACAATTAATTTTGCAATGAGATCCGATTCGTTCGAGATCGATGAAGTCGTTGTTTCGGCAAAATTGCTTGAGAATAACGAAGCCAACTTATTAATTAAACGTCAGAAGTCCAACGCCGTAAGTGATGCCATAAGCGCTGAAGCTATTTCACGCTCGGGGAGCGGTAATGCGGCAGATGCAGTTTCGAAAATAACCGGCGCTTCTGTTGTTGACGGTAAATATGTATACATCAGAGGTTTAGGAGATAGATACTCAAGCACTCATTTAAATGGAACGGAACTTCCCAGCGCCGACCCTGATCAGAAATCATTTAACTTGGATTTATTCCCTTCAAACCTTTTAGATAATTTAACAACTATTAAATCTTTCACACCCGATAAACCGGGAAATTTTTCGGGAGGATTAGTTGATGTAAAAACTAAAAATTACCCTGACAATTTTACATTCAACATATCAACTTCCGGTTCATATAACAGCAATTCAAATCTTAATTCGGAATTTTTATCATACAGCGGCAGCAGTACAGATTGGCTGGGGTATGATAACGGATCGAGAAATATGCCCGCTGTATTTAATGATCCTAATTTGGTAATCCCAAGCCCCAACCAGGCAAGACGCGACGCGGTATTAGCGCAGCAGTTGAATGATCTTTCCAGGTCTTTTAATACGGAAATGGCTCCTGTTAAAAAGAGTCAACCGATAAATCAAAGTTTGTCAATATCAATAGGTGATCAAATAGGATTATTCAATCAACCGTTCGGATATACAGCCAGCTTAAGTTACTCAAGAGATTTTTCTTTCTATGATAATGGCACCGTCGGAAGATGGCAGCTTAGCGGAAATTATGACCAAGCGGAGGGTTTGAATAAATATATGCTGTTATCCGATTCAAAAAGCAGCGAAGAAGTGCTCTTGGGCGGAATGTTGAACATGGCATACAAACCTCATCAATTTCATGATGTAGCTTTCAGGTTTTTATTTACTCAAAGCGGTGAGACTATTTCCAGGTATCAACAAGGTGATTGGCCCAACCAATTGGGGGATGACGGAGTTTATGAAACATATAGTTTATTATATAAAGAAAGAAATTTAATATCGTATCAGTTCTCGGGCGAACATCATCTTCCGTTCATGTTCGATTCAAAATTAGAATGGAGCGGCTCATATTCCAAGTCAAAACAAAATGAACCGGACTTACGATTTTTTAGTGATGACTACCAAGTGCAGGACGATGGTTCACTTTTTTACCAAATAAATAAAAACAGCTATAACGTACCCACCCGCTTCTTCAGAAATTTGGAAGAAGACAATTTCAATTTCAACTTGGATTTCTCCATACCTTTTGATCAATGGGACGGCTTAAAGAGTAAGATGAAATTTGGAGGTAATTTTGTAGATGTTTCGAGAGAATTTAGAGAACGTAGATTCGAATTTCGCTTAAGTTCATATGAGTATAACGGTGATCCGGTTTCATTTTTTGAAGAGCAAGTGGGTATAGTTGACGATTCTGATGATAGATATTTATTCGGGAGTTATGTCTATGATGCGTCTACGGCTCGTTCAAATTATGACGGAACATCCAACGTAGGGGCTGCCTATGCAATGATCGAACTACCTATTACTAGAGATCTAAAGTTGATAGGTGGCGTTCGCTTAGAAACTACCAATATGAGCGTTATAAGTCATGATGCAAACGAAGTAGAGGGTAAATTATCAAATGAAGATTGGCTGCCATCATTAAATGCAATTTATTCCTTAACGGAAACAATGAACCTTAGAGCTTCATTCGGCCGTACACTAGCAAGACCCAGCTTAAGAGAATTAGCTCCTTTCAGATCATTCGAGTTTTTGGGGGATTTTCAATTTATAGGAAACCCCGGTTTAGAAAGAACTTTGATAAATAACTATGACTTAAGATGGGAGTGGTTCCAGAGGCCGGGTGAAATTTATGCTGTGAGTGTTTTCTATAAACAATTCCTTAACCCGATTGAACGTGCTTTTGACCCGACTACCGAATTGATAAGTTATCAAAATGTGGATGAAGGCATTACATATGGGGCGGAGTTCGAATTTAGGCATCGTTTGGATTTTCTTCACTCGTCACTTAGCAACTTCTTACTTAATATGAATTTTTCAGTAGTCTATTCTGAAGTTAATATTCCTAGTGCGGAATTCGAAACTCTTATACAACCTCATCACGAAAGCGCTGAAAACACAAGACCCTTGTTCGGTCAATCACCTTACATTGTTAATTTGGAGCTTTCTTATATTAATTCAGATTGGGGCACTAGTGCGAGTTTATTCTACAATATTTTTGGAGAAAGATTATCGGAGGTAACATTGGGTGTTACACCTGACGTTTATGAACAGTCTCGCGGAATGTTGGATTTAATTCTATCGCAGAAAATCGCATATGGATTTAAATTGAAATTTTCGGCAAAAAATATGTTGAATTCTCCGGTAAAAAAGACAATCGATTTCAAGGATAGGGAATATATTTATTATTCCTACAACAAAGGGAGAAGCTTTTCGCTTGGTTTAAGTTATTCTTTATAAAAAGTACTACCGGTACATCGGGCAAGAGAGAGATGAGAAGAGTTTTCAATTATTTTATTTAACAAATTAGGAGTGTATAATGAAGGTTAAGGTTTTACTGATTATGTTTTTTATCCCTCTGGTAATTTTTGCTCAAGCCGGAAAACCGGTTTTAGATATTACCGATGCATCAATAACCGCTGCAAGCGGAACGGTTAATTGGACAAACGATAACGTCTACTTACTAGACGGATTTGTTTATGTCGAAGCTCCGGCAGAATTACACATCGAAGCCGGCACAATTATTAAGGCCAAAGAAACACCAACAACCGGCGACATAGCCACAGCATTGATAATTACCCGCGGTGCGAAAATTTATGCCGAAGGGAGTCAAAATGCACCTATTATCTTCACAACTGAAAATGATGATACCGATCTTCCCGATGACGGTACAGACCCGATGGTAGACTTCACGGTAGATCGCGGGTTATGGGGCGGTGTAGTTCTTTTAGGTAATGCAGTATTGAACGTGGCCGCTGAAAAAGTAGTTGAAGGTCTTCCGGCAAATGAAGAAAGAGCAAAATACGGCGGTAATGATGATGCTGATAACTCAGGCGTAATGAGATATGTATCAATCAGGTATTCGGGTATCACGGTTGAAGCAAATAAAGAATTGCAAGGATTAACATTAGGCTGCGTAGGGAGTGGAACCACTTTAGAATATATTGAATCATTTAACAGCGCAGACGACGGGTTTGAATTCTTCGGCGGCACTGTAAATACAAAATATTTTGTAAGTGCGTTCTGTGAAGATGATGCTTTCGATTACGATCAAGGCTTAAGAGGTAAACATCAATTCTGGTTTGGCATTCAGGCACCGAACGCAGGTGATCACATCGGTGAATGGGACGGCGGCGACGAAGGCGCATTAACCAACACACCTCTTTCATTACCTGTAATTTATAACGCCACATTTTTAGGAAGAGGCAGCGGTGCAGCAGGTAGCGATGCAACAATGAGAATTAAAGAATACGGCGGTGTTGAATTCTACAATAGTATTGTAACCGATTTCAGTGAAAACGGAGTTGAAGTAGAAAGCGGCGACGGTGAAACTAGTTTTACAAGATTCCAGAACGGTCAAGTGTTGTTTGAAAACAACATCTGGTACAAAGACGGGAATGCTTTCACAGATTTTATCCCTGATGCGTTTATGCAGACTTACCTTAATGATGTAAATAACAGTAACGTAACAGTTGATCCTCAATTACAAGGAATTAGCAGAATTGCAGATTTCGGCTTAGACCCTCGTCCTGCAGAAGGCAGTCCTGCATTTACAATGAACAGAAAACCTATTCCGGAAGGGGATGACTTTTATGAAAGTGCAGATTATATAGGTGCATTCGGGTATGATCTTTGGATTAACGGATGGACTGCTTTATATCAGAACAATATAGTCTTTTCGGGTAAAAATAAAAATGTTGTAGATATTACCGATGCATCAATAACCGCTGCAAGCGGAACGGTAAATTGGACAAATGATAACGTCTACTTACTAGACGGATTTGTTTATGTCGAAGCTCCTGCAGAACTACATATTGAAGCGGGTACAATAATAAAAGCCAAAGAAACACCAACAACCGGCGATATAGCCACAGCGTTGATAATTACCCGCGGTGCGAAAATTTATGCCGAAGGGAGTCAAAATGCACCAATTATCTTCACAACTGAAAATGATGATACCGATCTTCCCGATGACGGTACAGACCCGATGGTAGACTTCACGGTAGATCGCGGGTTATGGGGCGGTGTAGTTCTTTTAGGTAATGCAGTATTGAACGTGGCCGCTGAAAAAGTAGTTGAAGGTCTTCCGGCAAATGAAGAAAGAGCAAAATACGGCGGTAATGATGATGCTGATAACTCAGGCGTAATGAGATATGTATCAATCAGGTATTCGGGTATCACGGTTGAAGCAAATAAAGAATTGCAAGGATTAACATTAGGCTGCGTAGGGAGTGGAACCACTTTAGAATATATTGAATCATTTAACAGCGCAGACGACGGGTTTGAATTCTTCGGCGGCACTGTAAATACAAAATATTTTGTAAGTGCGTTCTGTGAAGATGATGCTTTCGATTACGATCAAGGCTTAAGAGGTAAACATCAATTCTGGTTTGGCATTCAGGCACCGAACGCAGGTGATCACATCGGTGAATGGGACGGCGGCGACGAAGGCGCATTAACCAACACACCTCTTTCATTACCTGTAATTTATAACGCCACATTTTTAGGAAGAGGCAGCGGCGCAGCAGGTAGCGATGCAACAATGAGAATAAAAGAATACGGCGGTGTTGAATTCTACAATAGTATTGTAACCGATTTCAGTGAAAACGGCGTAGAAGTAGAAAGCGGCGACGGTGAGACTAGTTTTACAAGATTCCAGAACGGTCAAGTGCTGTTTGAAAACAACATCTGGTACAAAGACGGGGATGCTTTCACGGATTTTATCCCTGATGATTTTATGCAGACATATTTAGGCGATGCAACAAATATGAATGTAACTTCTAATCCACTTTTGGTTGGTATAAGCAGAATAGCTGACTTCGGTTTGGATCCTCGTCCGACTTGGGGGAGCCCGGCCCTTTCAATGGCTAAAAAAGCTTTACCTGAAGGGGATGATTTTTTTGAAGAGACTGGCTATATAGGCGCTTTTGGAGATAATCTTTGGATTAACGGATGGACTGCTCTTTATCAAAATAACATTGTCAGCCGTACAATCACTGATGTTGATGAAGAAAAATTGAACACTATTCCTTCCGATTATAATCTTTCACAAAATTATCCAAATCCATTTAACCCAGCTACACAAATTCAATTCTCAATTACTCAACCTGGATTTGTAAGATTAACCGTATATAACATTCTGGGGCAGGTTGTTGAAAATCTAATAAATGAATTTAGAAATGCGGGTACATATAATATTACATGGAATGCAAATAATCTTCCGAGTGGTATCTATATTTATAGTTTACAGTCAGGTTCTCAAACAATTGTTAAAAAAATGACATTGCTCAAATAAAGTTTCTCTCTCTCCAATCCTGCGGGGGCGCCTTCTCAGCGTCCCCTTTTTATTTTAAATAAAAAAACCGCAAGTTTAAGGCATATTTGTCGATAATGTCATTGAAATATATGATTTTGATATATAAAAATATTTAAATACTAAATAGATTTTATGAAAAAAGAGCTTCCAAAATTGAAAACTGAATAAATATTCTTTGCAAAGTGACAAAAGATTTCTTATATTTTTTCGGTTTTACTAACAAATCAGAACATTTAATGCGAATAATCAAACCAAAAAAACTCTCCAAAGGCGATTTAATCGGGATAATTTCCCCGGCATCTGCACCTAGTGATCTTTCATCTATTGATAGAGGTGTAGCATATTTCGAAAGTTTAGGATATAAGGTAGAAGTAGGTAAAAATGCAGCTCAGCAAAAGGGATATTTTGCAGGGGATGATAAAGAACGATTAGACGATCTTCACTATATGTTCCGTAAAAAAGAAGTTAAAGCAATTATATGTACGCGCGGTGGTTACGGATCGGGGCGCCTTTTGAATAGTCTTGATTATAACCTGATTCGACAGAATCCGAAGATTTTTGTCGGTTATAGTGATATTAACGCTCTTCAACTTGCAATTTTTCACAAAGTAAAAATGATTACATTCGGCGGGCCAATGGTTTCCCCCGATTTTTCCAATGAGATGAATGAATCGGCTGAAGAAGATTTTTGGAGCACCATTACTTCAAGCAAGAAAATTGGTAAAATTAGTAATCCAAAAGAAGAGAAATTTTATGTTTTGAATAAAGGGAGAGGGGAAGGAAGAATATTGGGAGGTAATCTATCAATATTAGTTTCTATTATGGGAACCGAATATTTCCCGCAATTCAAAGATTCAATTTTGCTGCTCGAAGAAATTAATGAACCTCCATACAGAGTAGACAGGTTATTTAATCAACTGAAACTAGCGAAGATCTTCAAACAGGTAAAAGGGATTATATTGGGGCGCTTCGTTAATTGTTATGAATCAGATTCCGAGAAAAAAACATTTACTCTCAACGAAGTTATTGCGGATTATTTTACTTCGTTAAAAATTCCGGTGTTCTATAATGTTAAATATGGTCATATTAAAGATACAATGACTATTCCTTTTGGAATAAAGTGCAGAATAAACACATCCCGCGGATTTATTGAATTTACGGAAGGGGCTGTTATTTAGAAAGAATATTGAGAATTGTTATTTTATGCTCGCCTACTTTACTTCATTTCTTATATATCGGCATTCCAGTTTCTCTTTTTTAAGAAAAACTTAGAATAAACCTCGTTTTTTGTTTTTTTAGTGTTCTATGCTATTGGTATGCTTATTGTTATTTTAATTTGAGTTTTAATGCCGTTAGACAAAATTTGATTTTTAATTATTAGGCGAAAGATCATATTGTTCATATTAGTGGATTACTAATTGGAAATTAATGAAATACTAAATAAGGATTATTTAACAAAAGAAGACATTGTCTTTCTTTTGCAATTGTCTTCGCCGGCAGATATTAATTTGCTTTACGATAAATCGAAACAAGTTAGAAATGAATTTTGCGGCAGAGGAATCAAATTGAGGGGAAATCTAAAATTTTCAAATTATTGTGAAAATAATTGCCTCTATTGCAGAAAAAGAGAAGATAACTTCTCCTTAAGCAGGTATCGCGTTTCCGCAGATGAAATCATTGAAACTATAAAACATTATTCGAATATTGGTTTCGATGAAATCATCCTGCAATCGGGGCGCGATAGTTATTACGATACTGATATTATTTCATATATCATTTATTCAGTAAAGCAGAATATTAATATATCAATATCACTTTCTCTCGGTGAAAGAGGATTCGACGAATATAATGCATGGCGGATTGCCGGTGCAGATCGATATATTCTTAAACATAAAACTGCCAACAATGAACTTTTCTCAATTTTTCATAACAAAGAAAGATTGTCCGATAGAATAAATCATCTTAAATATTTAAAACGAATCGGGTTTAAAATTGGCAGCGGAAGTATTATCGGTTTACCTATGCAAACTAAAGAAGACATTGCAGATGATATTTTATTATGCAAAGAATTGGGAGTGGAATTATTAACTTTTAATCCCTTTGTTCCGATGCAATTTACACCTTATCAAAATCAGGCCAAGGGATCAAAGCAATTGGTGGGGAAAACTATTGCGGTTGCTAGATTGGTTATGAAGAATGCGGATATTCAAACTTACTCTGCGGTAGAAAACGGAGAATTGAAGGTAAATCAAAAATGTCTTAACAGCGGTGCTAATATCTTGATTGCTAATTTTAGCCCCAGCTTAAATCTCGATTTACATCCGTCCATTTTTAGAGCTAAAGAAGAATTAATAAATATACCTGCCTTTAAAAGAAAATTAAAAACTATCATCAAAGATCTCGATTAAGATTGATGCTGTTTCTCTCATTTTAAGTCCGATTGTATTTCTCTTTTCAAAGAAATAATTCTACTATTCAAAGAATAAAAACTATTTTGAAAAACGTAATTTGGTAGTATATTATGCTGTCGAAACAAGAATAATTGTTATTAAAATAACATTAGGTGAAAAGATGACGAGAATTATTATTCCTATATTTTTCATTTCTGTATTTGTAATTTCAGGCTGCGGATCAAAAAGTGATAAAGATTACTTTGAATCGGCGAACAACAATATAAAAGGAGAAAATTACGCAGAGGCAATTTCGGATTTTGAATCTTTGATTAATGAATATCCCGAAAGCGAACTTGCTCCAAAAGCAACATTTGAAATAGGTAAAATATATCAGGGGCAGATGATTAAAAATATTACCCGGACAGAATCATTTGAAAATGCTATTAAATATTACAACGAAATTGTCGAGAAATATACCGAAGATCCTAATACACCCAATGCTTTGTTTATGATAGGATTCATCCAGGCCAATGAATTACAGAGATTAGATGAAGCAAGGGATACCTATAAATTATTCCTGGAAAAATATCCCGAAAGTGAATTGGCAGAATCGGCGCAGGCTGAAATCGATAATTTAGGTCTTTCGCCGGAAGAAATTTTAGAACAGAAAATGAGCACTGTCAAAAAGTGACGGTAAAATCGCAAAACTACAAAAAATATCTGGATCCATCCGTTGTATCGAAACTCAGATCGATAGAATTAAAAGCCAAGTTTGTTGTTGAAGGTTTTATGGTAGGGCTTCATAAGAGTCCCTACCATGGCTTCAGTGTGGAATTCAGCGAGCACCGCGCCTATAACCAAGGCGATCCCATCCGAAATATTGATTGGAAAGTCTACGGAAAAAGTGAACGTTACTACATCAAGCAATATGAAGAAGAGACAAATCTTATTTGTAATATAATTCTTGATGTGAGTAAATCGATGGATTACAAACAAAGCGGGAAAATCACAAAGCTGGAATACGGCAGTACACTGGCAGCGGCATTGATTTATTTAATGCTTCAGCAGCAAGACTCTGTTGGCTTATCTTTGTATTCGGATAAAATAGAAACTTATCTTCCTCCAAAATCATCACGAGTGTATTTGCGCCCGTTGCTGCAAGCGCTTGATTCTGCTAAAGCTTCCAACAAAACTCAAACTGCAGGTTGTCTTCATTCAGTTGCTGAGAAAATTAAAAAAAGGGGATTGGTTATAATTATTTCGGATTTCTTTGATGAACCCGAATCGGTTATATCGGCGATCAAACATTTCCATTTCAAGAAGAATGAAGTGATAGTATTTCAAATACTGGATCCTGTTGAAAGGAGTTTCAGCTTCGGACGCGACGCTATTTTTGTTGACAAAGAAACCGGCGAGGAAATGACGACCCAGCCGTATCAAATTCAGAAAGCATATCAAAGTGCGATGAATGATTTTATCGAGAAGATAAAAGGAGAATGCCGCAGCTTCGGGGTTGAGTATAATTTGATTGAAACCAACACACCATTCGATAAAGCTCTGTTCAGCTACTTCAAGAAAAGAAGCCGGCTTAACTAAACCCTTCTATGTCGCTCATATATTTATCGATGTATTTGTCGGCAGTCGCACCTTCTTTCGCTTCAGCAATGCAACGTATTATCGGCTCGGTGTTAGACTTTCTGAAATGCACCCAGTGATCGTCGAAGTCTATACGCAGCCCGTCTTCGGTATTTATTTTTTCTTTAGAATATTTTTGTTTGAGCCCGTCAAGAATTTTATCCGGCTCTTTACCGGCTAGATTAATTTTCCGTTTTACTATTATGTAAGGGGGTAATGAATCTTTTAGTTGAGTCATTGTGCCGCCGAATTCAAGTAAATGCTGCAGTGTAATAACTGTTCCAACAAGAGCATCGCGGCCGTATTGTAATGCAGGATAAATAACGCCGCCGCTTCCTTCCCCGCCAATCACCGCATTTGTTTCCTGCATTTTTTTTACAACGTTCGCTTCTCCAACAGGTGATCGGTGTACGGTGCAGCCGAATTCTTTGGCAACATCTTCAACAGCGCGTGTTGTTGAAAGATTTATTGCTACATCACCTTTCTCTTTTGACAAAATAAATTTTACGGCTTGTGTGATTGTGTATTCTTCTCCAAACGGTTCTCCCTGATCGGTAATGAGTACTAACCTATCGACGTCAGGATCAACGACAATTCCCAAATCGGCGCCTTCTTCTTTGACTGCTTTCATCGTTTCGGTAAGATTCTCCGGTAGCGGTTCAGGCATCCGTGGAAAGATACCTGTTTTTTCACAATTCATTTCAATTACTTCGCATCCCAATTCTTTCAACAGATCGGGCATTACATATGCTCCTGCTCCGTTCACACAATCGAGCAGCACTTTGAATTTTCTTTTCTTTATTGCTTTCACATTGATGTGCTTCATCGCAAGCACTGCATCCATGTGGTCTTTTAATCCGTAACCGGAATGGGTAAGCTTGCCAAGTTTGTCCCATGATTTATATTTAGATTCTTCTTTCTCAAGAATTTCAATCATCCGTTTATTCTCGTTCGGGGTCATGAACTCCCCTTTGTAGTTTAGAAGTTTAAGCGCGTTCCATTCATTAGGGTTGTGGCTTGCCGAGATTGCAATGCCCCCAACCGCGTTATGTTTTCGAACATTGAACAATACTGTTGGAGTTGGGCACACGCCAATATCAATCACATCGTTTCCTTTTGCGATGAGAGTCCCTATGATGGTGTGTCTTACCATATCGCCTGTTATTCGGCCGTCGCTGCCGATCACAATTTTGCCCGCGCCGCAGAAATCGGCATAAGCCGAAGTATATTTTACTATTGTTTCGGGATCAAGCCCGTCACCTATGATCCCTCTAATACCCGAAATGCTTACCATTAATGTCGGCATTCAATCTCCAACGTTTATTAAATATGAATGATTGTTAAAATCAGTATATAACAACATTGAATGCAAATTAAGAAAAATTAGAATTAAAAGTTTCTTAGAATTGTTGGACAGACATGTATCCTAAAATTGTTTATCTTTTGAAAAATAATTCTACAGAAAATGTATGAGAAAGTCTCTATCACAGAAAATCAATATCGTGAATGATCTTCTTTTAAAAAGATTCGGCATTCCTCCCCGGAATAAAAAACTTCCCAACCCGGTGGATATGTTAATCGCTACAATCCTTTCGCAAAATACAAACGATAACAACTCATACAAAGCATTTCAAAATTTACGAAAGCGTTTTAAGAATTGGGAAGAAGTTGCCGAGGCAAAACGAACATCAATAGAGAAAGAAATTAAAGTAGCGGGACTCGGTCTGCAAAAATCAAAAGCGATTAAAGAATTCCTGACTGAAATAAAAAAGAAGAAGGGGAGCATCTCTTTAAATCATCTCAAAAATATTGATAACATTAATGCTATAAACGAACTCACCGAGTACAACGGCATCGGTGTCAAAACCGCGAGTTGTGTATTGCTCTTTGCGATGGATAGAAATATTTGTCCAGTCGATACTCATGTGCATCGCACTGTGAACAGGATTGGAATAACCGATACAAAAACTCCCGACAAAACATTCTTTGCATTAAACGAAAACTTTCCGAAAGATATAGCCCATCAATTTCACACAAATCTTATTAGGCTGGGACGAGAAATCTGTAAACCTAAAAATCCGGCCTGTGGTTTATGCCCTCTTGTAAAAGTATGTAATTTTGATCAAAAGAATTTGGATGGAAAAAATATTTATAAAGAAAGAAGTTTTATGCTACTTGATAATGTAAATGATTAGATTGCACACTGTTATTTTTCTGAATTGATTATTCATTTTATTGCGATAATATATGTGGGTAATTTTTGCGCTTCTCAATCCGGTTGCTGAGGGTTTAAGAAGTCTCTTTGTAAAGAAAGCATCGCACCAAGTTGAGCCGATCATAATTTCCTGGGCGAATAATTTGTTGCCGTCCATTCTTTTCCTACCCGGCTTATTTTTTATAGAAGTTCAGATCAACAGATTATTTTTGTTAAGTTTTCTTGGAACTGCATTCATCAATCTTGCGGCAACCATCCTTTACATGCGAGCCATTTCCAAAGGTGATATCTCCAAAGTAATGCCGATGATGAGTTTCACTCCATTATTTTTGCTGATAACTTCTCCAATATTGGTCGGCGAATTTCCTCACACTTTAGGAGTGATCGGGATTTTATTTATTGTTGCCGGTTCATATCTCTTAAATTCAAATTTGCGGAAGCAGGGAATATTTGCTCCTTTCAAAGCTCTCTTGAAAGAAAAAGGTCCGCGTTACATGTTTATTGTTGGCTTCTTATGGAGCATTTCGGCTAACTTGGATAAAATCTCAATTCAGAATTCTTCTATTCTCCAACACATCATTTTCCTTAATATCTTCATTTTCACATCGCTTACAATATTTCTTGCCTCACGTGGGAAATTAAAGAAAGAAACCATTTATCCCGCAAGGAAAAACCTGGTATTTGTTAGTCTTTTTACCTGTGGAACGTTTATTTTTCATATGACAGCCCTCTCAATGACGCTCGTTGCCTATGTAGTTTCTTTGAAGAGATTATCCGGCGTAATTTCAGTTTTTTTAGGATATTTCGCGCTTAATGAACCAAATATACGTGAAAGATTGTTAGGATCTTTAGTAATGTTTATTGGAGTATTATTGATTCTGCTATCCTAATATTTTGTGTGATGATTGAGTAACTTTTAATTTCAATTGGTTATGGACTAAAATCCAAATATTTTCTTATAAATTTCTTAACACCCGACGAAATAAGATAGTAGGTTTTATTTAGATTAATACTTCCTTATATTTGATAAACGCAATCACAACTGAGGAGTATAATGTCCACAAAGTATGATATTGCAATTCTTGGGGGGGGACCCGGCGGGTATGTAGCAGCGATTCGCGCTTCACAATTAGGATTTAAAACTGTTGTAATCGATAAAGATAATCTTGGCGGAGTCTGTCTCAACTGGGGCTGCATCCCTACAAAGTCTCTCCTCAAAAATGCAGAAATTTATGACATAATGAGAAATCAATCCAAGGATTTCGGTATAAGTGTTGAAGGACTTAGTTTTGATTTCAGCAAGATCATTAAACGGAGCAGGGGAATTTCAGACCGCATCACCAAGAACGTGGAATTTCTTATTAAGAAAAATAAAATCGATAGAATCCGAGGCTTTGGTAAACTTGTATCAAAAAATCAGATTGAAATTTTTGATCCCGACGGAAAAGTTATCGACAAAGTTGAAGCGGATAAAATTATTATAGCCACCGGCGCGCGCCCGAAAATATTAACTAACATTCCTGTTGACCGAAAGAAAATTATTACAAGTACAGAAGCGATGAACTTACCCGAACAACCAAAAGAGTTGATCGTGATAGGTGCCGGTGCTATCGGTATTGAGTTTGCATACTTCTACAATGTGCTTGGCACAAAAGTGACCGTGATAGAAATGCTCGACCAAATTCTTCCCATTGAAGACAAAGAAGTATCAGACACTTTGGAGAAAAATTTTAAGAAGCGGGGAATGGAAATTTACACCGGGACTAAAGTCGACAAAGCCGAAGTAAAAGAGAAGAAGGTTGTTGTAACAATTGACAAAGCCGGTGAAAAGAAAACATTGCAAGCCGACATCGTATTGAATGCGATCGGCGTAACGGGCAATATTGAAGGATTTGGATTAGAGGAACTTGGAATTGAGCTATACAAAAATCATATTAAAGTTGACAAGAATTCATATCAAACCAACATAGAAAATATTTACGCTATCGGTGACGTGATAGGACCTCCATGGTTGGCGCATGTGGCGTCGGCGGAAGGAATCCACTGCGTTGAAACAATGAAAGGACTTACACCGGCTCCGGTTGATTACGAAACGATACCCGGCTGTACATACTGCAATCCGCAAGTCGCAAGCGTCGGGATGACGGAAGCCAAAGCGCGAGAAGCCGGACATGAATTAAAGATAGGCAAGTTCCCGTTTATGGCAAGCGGTAAAGCCTTCGCGGCTGGTGATAGGGAAGGATTTGTAAAATTAATTTTCGACGCAAAATACGGCGAGCTGCTCGGCGCCCATATTATCGGTCCCGAAGCTACAGAACTTATAGCCGAAGTAACATTGGCAAAATCAATGGAAGCGACATTCGAATCAATTGTAAAAACGATTCATGCGCATCCTACATTATCCGAATCAATTATGGAAGCGGCGGCAAATGCATACGGCGAATCAATCCACATCTAGAATTTTCGATTACTCCGATCTCGGATTCATTGCATACGATAAAGCATGGGATATGCAAAAAGAGGTATTTGAAAAAAGAGTGAAGAATGAAATCGAGGATCAATTCTTTTTACTCGAACATCCTCATACTTATACTTTAGGCAAGACGGCAAACAGGGCGAATCTCGTCGGGACAAAAGAATTTTTGGAGAAAAACGGAATTAGTGTTTTCGATATCGACCGCGGCGGTGACATAACTTATCACGGACCGGGGCAGATCGTGGGTTACCCGATAATCGATTTGAAGAATTGGAAGCAGGATACACACATTTACCTTAGAAGTCTGGAAGAAGTTATCATCCGTACATGCACCGATTACCAATTGCAAACCGAACGCAATGAAAAATTCACCGGCGTTTGGATTGAAGACCGAAAGATCGCTGCAATCGGTATTAAAGTAAGCCGGTGGGTAACAATGCACGGTTTCGCCTTCAACATCAATACCGATCTATCGATGTTTGACGGGATTATTCCTTGCGGTATTAAAGAGAAGGATGTTACATCACTTAGTAAAGAACTCGGAAGAGAAGTAGATATTCAGGAAGTGAAGCAGAAATTAGTACAACACTTTCAAAATGTTTTTGGATATACAAATTATAAATCCGTCCAACTTGAGGAATTGATGAATGTAAAATGAATGTGATTCTCTCTTCTCTTTGCGTTGTTTACTCTGCGATCTCTGCGTGCCCTGGTTTCACGCAAAGTCCGCGGAGAAGTCGCGGAGACCGCGGAGAATTATAATTTGAGATCAGAAATTAAAATTAAACTAAGGTTTATAATGGCAAAAAATAATAAATCGGCAGATACAGCAACTGCAAAAAAGAAATCAACATTGAAAGCTCCAACCGGAAAAGTCGATTCTTTCGGCGGGCTGACGAAAGACGAATTGATGAACGCTCTCCGTTTGATGTATCTTTCGCGGCAGATGGATCACAAAGTAATGACATTGCTCAAACAGGGGAAAGCTTTCTTTCACATAGCCGGAGCCGGACACGAAGCTACACAAGTTGCGTTCGGACTCGCGATGAAACAGGGAGTCGATTGGGGTTACCCATATTATCGTGATATGGCTTTCATGTTGGGACTGGGCTTAAAACCCGATCAAATTTTTCTTCACATGTTAGCTAAAGAAGATGACCCAATGACAGGGGGGAGACAAATGAATTGCCACTGGGCAAGCCGTGAGTTTAACGTACCTACACAATCAAGCCCTACCGGTACGCAATTTCTTCAAGCAGTCGGTACAGCGTTAGCGGAAAGAAGGAAAGGTAATAACGCTGTGGTGTACGTATCCAGCGGAGAGGGGACATCCAGCCAGGGTGAATTTCATGAAGCAGTAAACTGGGCTAGCCGTGAAAAGCTGCCGGTTGTTTTCGTAATTCAAAATAACAAGTGGGCTATTTCTGTCCCGGTTCAACAGCAGACCGCGGGTAAATATCATTCCGTTTCCGAGATGATGAAAGGGTATGAAAATCTATTGCGTCTCAAAGTTGACGGTACTGATTATCTCACAATGAATGCAACAGCACAGACAGCATTCAAACACGCGCGTATCGGGCATGGACCCGCTCTGATAGAAGCGCACACAGTTCGTTTGTTTTCGCATTCATCATCCGATGACCAGCGAAAATACAGACCGCAGGATTCGCTTGAAGAAGATTTGAAGAAAGACCCAATTGAATTATTCGTTAAAAAATTGATTGATAAAAATGTACTTACAGAATTAGCATATGAAGAATTTAAAAAAGAAATTACTAATCACGTTAACGAAGCAGCCGAATGGGCATTGAAGCAAGCCGATCCCAAACCGGAAACTGCGTTAAAATATGTCCTCGACGAAAGCGGCAAACGCGATAAACTTGAATACGAAGTGTTAACCACCGAAGGCAAACCGGTCGTGATGGTAGACGCCATCAACCACGCATTACGCGAAGAGATGGAACGCAACGATAAAATTTATGTATTCGGTGAAGATGTGGAAGACGGCAAAGGAGGCGTGTTTACAGCAACAAAAGGATTGTCTACTCAATTCGGTAAAGATAGAGTTTTCAATTCACCCTTGGCTGAAGCAAGTATCATGGGTGTAACATTCGGCATGGCTGTTGCAGGTTTGAAGCCCTGTCCCGAAATTCAATTCGGCGATTACATCTGGCCCGGCTTCATGCAGATTCGTGATGAACTCGTTATGATGCGTTACCGCTCAAATAATTTGTTTGAAACGCCTGGTGTTATTCGTGTTGCCGTCGGCGGTTACATTCACGGCGGACTTTATCACAGTCAAAATATTGAAGGATTTTTCTCTCACATGCCGGGATTGTTGATTGCGTATCCATCCAATGCGGCGGACGCGAAAGGATTGCTTAAAACTGCGTTACGATTAAATGACCCGGTGATGTTCCTCGAGCACAAAGGTTTGTATCGTCAAAGTTACGCTACTACTCCCGAGCCTGATTCCGGTTATCTTGTGCCGTTTGGAAAAGCAAAAATTATAAAGGAAGGGAATGATTTAACTATTGTTACATACGGAGCGATGGTTCATGAAACTAATTTCGCCGTAAAGAAATTGAATGAAGAAGGCTACTCTGTTGAAGTGATTGATATCCGCACAATAGCGCCTTTGGATACGGAAATGATTTTCAATTCTGTGAAGAAGACCGGCAAAGCGGTTGTAATTCATGAAGATACATTAACCGCCGGATTCGGCGCTGAGATTGCGGCAAGGATAGTGGATAATTGTTTTGAATATTTGGATGGGCCTGTGAAAAGAATTGCAGCTGCAGATACGCCGATTCCTTTCCACCCAAACCTTGAAAAGGAAGTGCTGCCGACCAGAGACAAAATTTATACTCAGCTAAAAGAGTTGTTAAACTACTAGAAAATTTTGAGGGAAATATAAATGAGAGTAAATGTTGTAATGCCTAAGATGGGCGAAAGTATCACTGAAGGTACTATCATCAAGTGGCATAAGCAAAAAGGCGACGTAGTAAAAAAAGATGAAATCATTTATGAAATTGCTACTGATAAAGTTGATACGGAAATTCCAAGCCCTGCCGACGGTGTGCTTGTTGATATAAAAGTTTTTGAACAGGAAACCGTCGAGGTTGACACGGTGGTTGCAGTCATCGAAACCGATGGTGAAGCGGCAGCAGCCCCTGTAGTGGAAGAAAAAATTGAAGAACCGAAATCCACTACACAGGTAGGCGGTGAGCTTGTTGATGTTACGATGCCCAAGATGGGTGAATCGGTGATGGAAGGAACGATCATCAAATGGCATAAGAAAGTCGGGGATAAAGTAGCGCTTGATGAAATTATTTATGAAATCAGCACAGACAAGGTTGATACCGAAGTTCCTGCACCCGCAGCCGGAACACTAGCGGAAATATTGTACGGTGAAAACGAAACGGTAGAAGTTGGAGTTGTGGTTGCCCGCATCTCCACAAGCGGCGGAATCGTGAAACCAAAAGCGGAACAAAAAACAGTTGCGAAAGAATCCGAAGTGATCGAAAAGAAAGTGATGGATCAGCATCCGGTGGAAAAAGTTTTGCGCGAACAAAATATGGGAGAATCAAACAAATTTTATTCACCGCTGGTGATGAACATCGCCAAAAAAGAAAATGTATCGTTCGAAGAATTGGAGATTATTAACGGTTCAGGTATGGGTGGACGCGTTACAAAGAAAGATATTCTCAAATATATCGAAGAAAGAAAATTGGGTAAAAGAGATTCATCGCCGCAAACCTATTCCTCTATACCTGATACCCCACTGCCTTCAACCAATGCTAAAACGGGAGTAAGTCAATCAACTGCTTCTGGCGATACTCAAATCATCCCGATGGATAATGTGCGGAAAATTATAGCCGAGCACATGATTAAGAGCCGCGATACTTCGGTTCACGTTACGGGTGTAGTTGAAGTTGATATGACCGTGATTTACAATTACCTGAAGAAGAATAAAGAAGCTTATCTAAAGCGAGAAGGGGTAAAATTAACCTACATGCCATTTGTAGCATACGCGGCTATTAAAGGAATAAAAGAGCTGCCCCTATTGAATGCTTCCATAGAAGGTAATAATATTGTAGTGAAAAATTTTATCAACTTGGGTTTTGCAGTTGCGGTTGAACCAAACGGTCTTATCGTTCCTAATGTTAAACACGCCGATGAGAAGAATATAAAAGGTTTGGCCAGATCGATTAACGAGCTGGGTGAAAAAGCCCGAACAAAAAAACTGATGCCGGACGATATTGTAGACGGGACATTTACAATCACTAACTATGGTGTGTTTGGTTCGCTCTTTGGTACGCCGATTATAAATCAACCTGAAGTAGCGATACTTGGCACAGGCGCGGTTGTGAAAAAGCCGGTCGTTATGGAAGTGGACGGAGTCGATACAATTGCTATAAAACCGATGATGTACTTGTCGCTAAGCCACGACCATAGATTAGTAGACGGAATGCTGGGCGGTAAGTTTTTGAAAATTGTAAAAGAGACACTAGAGAATTTTGACATAAGTATAGTATAAATTTTCTAATTCTGAATTCGGAGAAATAAATTGATCAATCAACATCAAAAAGATTACAAAGCGGAAGTTGAAAAGAACAGAGGTGAATTAGGTAAACGTCCGGAATGGTTGCGTGTAAAATTACCAAGCGGTGAAAATTACAAAGATGTTCTCAATCTTATGCGTAAATCGAAACTTAACACTGTTTGCGAAGAAGCAAAATGCCCCAACATGGCCGAATGCTGGAACAGCAGGACTGCCACATTCATGATACTCGGCGATACATGCACACGAAGCTGCGGATTTTGCAATGTAAAAACCGGAATGCCGAATGAACTCGATTTGGACGAACCGCGCCGTGTAGCTGAATCGGTTGAACAATTACAACTAAGGCATGCGGTCATCACATCGGTTAACCGGGATGAATTGAAAGACGGGGGAGCTGCTATTTTTTCCGAAACAGTTAAATTGATAAGAGAAAAAATGCCGACATGCACAATTGAAATTTTAATACCTGATTTCAAAGGTGATAAAGCGGCATTCGAAATAATCATGCAAAACCCACCTGATATTTTAAATCATAATCTGGAGACTGTCGAGCGTATTTATCATGCAGTTAGGCCTCAAGCGCAATACGAGAGAAGTCTCAATTTGATCAAGTGGTTTAAAGCAAGAGGTCTTAAAACTAAAAGCGGAATCATGGTTGGGATTGGTGAAAAAAATGAAGAAGTATTGAAAGTAATGCAAGACTTGCGAGATCATCATTGTGATATTTTAACAATCGGGCAATACCTTCAACCAACAAAAGAACACCTCCCTGTTGACAGATATGTCACCCTCGGAGAATTCAAAATGTTCAAAGAAGAAGGATTGAAACTTGGATTCAAAGCAGTTGAATCTGCTCCTTTGGTACGAAGTTCTTATCACGCAGATAAACATGCGAGAGATTTTTAAAAAGTCTGATTATTCTCCTTTCTAATTGCTTCGGTCGAAGACAATTAATCTGTTGTGATTTGTCACAAATGAAAAAGAGATATACTGGCTATATTACAATTTCATTATTGTACCTAATTAAAAATTTTGATGGCAATATAATTGTATACCACCACCATGGGAGTTCTCTATGAAAAAGTTTCACAAAACTCTAACATTTCTTTTCCTATTAATGCTGCTTCCTCTCTCAATTATTTTCTTTAAGAGTGAAGGTGAAATACCGGTAAAGGCAAAACCGGGTTTTAAAGAGAATCCTCAAGCTAGGATGGAGCAGGAATTCATGATGTTGAAAGATCCTGTTACCAATGAAATTCCAAAGAATATTTTCAGGGATGAACAAGAATTTGCAAAAACACTTCCAATAAATGATGGGGTGAAATTTTATAAAAAAGGAAGAATGATTAGCTCCGAGGTTTTAACCTGGGCGGAAAGGGGTCCTAATAATATAGGCGGGAGAACAAGAGCTTTGGCAGCAGATGTTAGAACCACTTCGGCAGGTTCTATCAGATTAATCGCCGGGGGAGTCTCCGGAGGATTATGGTATTCTACAAATGAAGGTTCTTCCTGGACAAAGGCTACTACATCAGATCAAATACATAGCGTTACTTGTGTTGTTCAGGATAATAGAAGCGGACAGCAAGATGTTTGGTATGCGGGGACGGGTGAAAGCTCCGGTAATTCTGCTTCCGGCGGAGGAGCTTCTTTCCAGGGGAACGGAATATTCAAATCTACCGATAACGGTGCAAGCTGGGCGCTTTTAAGTTCAACTGCGTCAAACACTCCTCAAACCTATGATAATGCTTTCGATTATGTCCATAATATTGCTGTATCCACTTCAAACGGGTATGTTTATGCTGCAGCTTCTAATACAATTAAAAGAAGTACAGACGGTGGAACCAACTGGACTACTATTATCGGATCATTGGCTAACTCAAGTTACACAGATGTTGTTGTTAACAGCTCCGGTGATGTTTACGTTGCTCTTACCAGTGCAGTAACAAATCCTGGAATTTGGAAATCGACTGATAACGGCGGCACTTGGTCTGATATCACCCCTGTTAGTGGATCCAATGCGTCAGAGAATTTTCCTGCTACATATACAAGAGTTGTTTTGGCTTTAGCTCCTTCAAACAATGATATTCTTTACGTGTTAGCTAGAACACCGGGAGCCGGGCAGGCAGGCTCGGGAGGTATTGACCAAGAAGCAAATAGCTTTTGGAAATATGATGATTCACAATCGGGTACCAGCAGATGGGTAAACAGGTCATCCAATTTACCAACATGGACAGATCCTGTTGGAGGATTAACTACACAGGGTGGGTATGATATGACTGTTCATGTAAAACCGGATAATGAAAATTTTGTTCTGATCGGGGGAACGAATTTATTAAGAACAACAGATGGTGCGTCTACTGCTATGGGGCTTACAGTTACTCATTGGATTGGCGGATATGCTGTTGCAAATGATTTTACGCAATATGCAAATCACCATGCCGATCATCATTCGGGCGCTTGGCGGCCTGGAAACGCATCGGTATTCTATTCCGGGCACGACGGTGGAATTTCGATAACAACAGATATAACCGCTAGTACCGTGGCTTGGAGTGATTTGGACGCATCCTATAATACTTCACAATTTTATGCCGTATCACTCGCACCGGAAGGCAGCAGCAATTATATTTTAGGAGGAATGCAGGACAACGGCAACGCACAAATGGATGCATCCGGTTTGGCTTCGTGGAACGAGATCCCGGGAGGAGGTGATGGTACTTATAATGCAGTTGCACCTCTGGCGGATGACCGTTTCTATTCCGAACAGCAATACGGAAGGTTACTTAGTTTTCACAGAAATCATTCTTATGTTCAGGATTTCGCACCTCCTTCCGGAACTTCTAATGAGCTTAATCAATTATTTGTTAACCCTATGGCATTAGATCCTAACGATTCAAACATTCTTTATTATGCCGGAGGTAATGTTACTGATCCGGTTGGTGGCGAATATACAGGTTTATGGAGAAATGATGATGTTAATCATGCGACAGATCCGGTTAGTCAATGGTCACAGTTAACATCTACCGTAATTTCAGATGGGTCAAAGGTTACCTCAATAGGGGTTTCAACTACACCTGCAAACGTGGTTTATTATGGTACGTCGAGTAACACAGTCAAAAGAATCGATGCTGCGAACTCAGGCACAACACCCACTGTTACGGACAATAACAGGCGGGTCATTCCCTTCTGGTTATATTAGCTGTATTGCAGTTGACCCTACAGATGATGATAAAGTAATGGTGGTATTTAGTAATTATAATGTAGTTTCTTTATGGTACACTTCCGATGGTACTAATGCTACACCGACTTGGACGGATGTTGAGGGTAATTTATCCGGAACTGCAGGTCCATCTATACGTTGGGCTGAAATATTAAATGTAGGTGGTACAACTCATTATTTCTTAGGTACCAGTGTAGGTGTTTATTACACAGTGCTTCTCGATGCTGCTTCAACTGTATGGTCGCTGGAAGCTTCTTCAACTATCGGTAATGTTGTAACAACCATGCTTGATTTCAGAAGTGCTGATAACACCTTAGCTGTAGCAACTCACGGCAGAGGTGTTTTTACGGCTGAAATAAGTTCTCCTTTACCTGTAGAGTTGGTCTCTTTTGAGGGTAAGTTCGAAAACAATAAAATAATATTGGATTGGGCAACAGCAACCGAAATTAATAATTATGGTTTTGAAGTAGAAAGAAGGGGTTCTAGTAGACACGAAGCGACATGGGGACAGATCGGTTTTATTGAAGGGTTTGGTAACAGCAATTCCCCCAAATATTATTCCTTTGTTGATGAAAATCCAAACGGGAGTAAAATATTTCAATATAGACTTAAGCAGGTAGATTTTGACGGGCAATATGAATACTCTGAGGCAATTGAGATTAATATTGAAATTGGCGAGCCAGAATTATTTCAGAATTATCCAAATCCGTTTAACCCTACCACAACTATAAAATTTAAGTTAAACCAATCCGGCCGTGTAAAACTGAACGTTTATAACATGTTGGGCGAATTAGTACTTAGAGTTCTAAATCAAGAGATGGACGAAGGATTGCATGAAGTTGAAATTAATGCCTCTAATTTTGTAAGTGGAATTTACATTTACCGGATTGATGTAGAAAATAGCTACTCGGCTGTAAAGAAAATGTTGTTTATAAAATAATCCTTACTCAATATTGATTTTAGAGCTGTCTCATAATTCATTTTCTAACCATGGTGAGCGAAGACAAACCGTGATTTTGAGCTCTAAAGCAGACTTCGACTTCGCTCAGTCTGCTCTTTTACGATTTTTGAGACAGCTCCCTCTTATATGGAACATGATTTAATTAAATTACCAATATTTAGTTTTAGCCCCTTGGATTGAAGCACTCAATAAATTTCTGATCTAATAAGAATATTCTTAATACATCCAGCCAAATTCTCACAATTGAAAAGTGAATAGAGTAAAAATTTTTGAATGATTTTATTTTAGCTCAAATTAGCTATTTTTCTCATGAAAATAACTTTTTTGTGATTTTGTATTGTCGTTCTTAATTCATATTTTTTGGCACGGTTATTACTGTTATGTTAGTTTAGAAAAGACTAGAAAATATACATGATAAAATTTTTTGATAATATATATAAAAACATGATTCTCGGACTAATTATTATCATTGTGAACAATTTTATCTTCAGTGAGAAGGTTACTAAGTGATTAGTAACCTTTTTTATTTTAAATAGAATATGGAGTTAACTATGGCAAAAGCAAAGGGCGATATCATAATTGATATCGAAAAATGCAAAGGATGCGAATTATGTGTCGCAGCTTGCCCTCAAGATTCTCTTGCTCAGGCAAAAAAAGTTAACGCAAAAGGTTATCTATATATCGTCAAAGTAAATGACGAATGTACTGGATGCACAAATTGCGCTCTTGTTTGCCCTGAAGGAGCAATAACTGTTTATAGGGATACCGGTAAGAAAGAACCGGTTGCAAAAATAACTAATGTAAAAAGTGATATAACAGTAACGGTGAAAGAATGAAAGAACTAAAATTAATGAAAGGAAATGAGGCATTGGCAGAAGCGGCAATCCGTATGGGTTGCGATGCCTATTTTGGTTATCCCATTACTCCGCAATCGGAGGTGCTTGAATATTTGAGCCGTGAAGCTACTAAAAGAACAGGTATGGTTGTTTTGCAAGCTGAAAGTGAAGTCGCATCCATAAACATGGTTTACGGCGCCGCCGGTACCGGGAAAAAAGTTTTCACTTCATCTTCAAGCCCTGGAATTAGTTTAATGCAGGAAGGTATTTCGTACATCGCTTGTGCCGAACTACCTTGCTTGCTTGTTAACGTTAACAGAGGCGGTCCGGGTTTAGGTACAATCCAACCAGGCCAAGGAGATTATTTCCAATCCGTTAAAGGGGGAGGACACGGAGATTATAAATTAATTGTCTTAGCTCCTTCCACTGTTCAGGAAATGTCTGATTTTGTTCAGGAAGGTTTCGACCTCGCTTTCAAATATAGAAACCCGGTACTAATACTTGCAGACGGAGCGTTAGGCCAGATGATGGAAAAGGTTGAACTGAGTCCCCAAAAAGAGAGAACATTTGAAGACCTGGGATGGACAACTATTGGGAGACGTAAAGGAGAGGATAGTAAAATTGTCACTTCGTTAAATCTCAAATCGGAAGAAATGGAAAAAATTAATATCCATCTTCAAAAGAAATATAAAGAAATTGAAAAGAACGAAGTTAAATATGAATTGATTGGCTGCGAAGATGCCGACTATATATTTGTTGCATTTGGTCTTGTTGCAAGATTATGTACCAAAGCAGCTGAGTTGGCGCGTGAAAAAGGAATGAAAGTTGGCGTGATTAGGCCTATTACTCTTTTCCCATTTCCTACCGATATTATTAGAGAATATGCATCCAAGATAAAAGGATTTATGGATGTTGAAATGAATGCCGGGCAGATGATTGAAGATGTTAGACTGTCTGTTGAAGGCAGAGCGCCTGTTGAATTTTACGGAAGAATGGGGGGCATCGTTCCAACTCCTGAAGAAATTTTAGTTGCGCTTGAAGAGAAATTAATAGGAGGTGCCAAATGAGCGAAAAAATGATTAAAGACGAAGGCTTATGTGTAAAAGAGAACATAGTATATGCTCCACCTCAAGATGCTATGTATGATGTTTCCACTCATTATTGCCCGGGTTGCGGCCATGGTGTTGCACACAGAATTCTTGCAGAAGTTATTGAAGAGATGGGAATTACAAATGATATTATAGGCGTTGCTCCTGTTGGCTGTTCTGTATTGGCATACAACTATTTGAATATTGATATGACGGAAGCGGCGCATGGTAGAGCAACGGCTGTTGCTACAGGTATCAAAAGAGTTCTTCCTGATAAATATGTTTTCACATATCAAGGCGATGGTGACCTTGCAGCTATCGGAACAGGTGAAACAATTCACACAGTTAACCGGGGCGAAAATATACTTATCATCTTTATCAATAACGGTATTTACGGTATGACAGGCGGACAGATGGCGCCGACAACATTACCGGGGATGAAATCAACAACATCACCTTTTGGTAGAGATGTTGCACATGTTGGTAATCCTCTTAAGATGACTGATTTGGTTGCTCAATTACCGAGCGCGTATTATGTAACACGTCAATCAGTTCATAAACCGGCTAATGTAAGAAAAACTAAAAAAGCTATTCAAAAAGCTTTGGAATATCAAAAAGAAGGCAAGGGAACATGTTTTATTGAAATCGTTTCAAATTGCCCTTCTAACTGGAAAATGACACCGATTGAATCAAACAAATTTGTTGAAGAAAGTATGATCCCATTTTATCCACTGGGAGATCTTAAAACACCAAACGGTAAGGAGGGATAAGATGACTGAAGAATTAATTATTGCCGGTTTTGGCGGACAGGGTGTTTTGTCGATGGGTATGATTCTTTGTTATTCCGGAATGATGGAAAAGAAAGAAGTTAGCTGGATGCCTTCTTACGGCCCTGAAATGCGCGGTGGTACTGCTAATTGTATTACTATTGTTAGCGATACAAAAGTAAGTTCTCCAATTATTGCAAAATTCGATACGGTTATTGCGCTGAACCAACCGTCATTGGATAAATTTGAATCTGCAGTTAAACCTGGAGGCATGTTGATATATGACAGCACAAATATCATCAATCTTCCTAAAAGAAAAGACATAGATATTTACGGAATAGACGCAAGCAACGAAGCTGCAAAAATGAACAACACAAAAGTTATGAATATGATTATACTCGGCGCATTCCTTAAGAAAAAACCTATTATCAAAATGGAAAATATTAAAGAAGGTTTGAAACAGGTTCTGCCGGAACGTTATCATCATTTGATTCCGTTGAATGAGGAAGCAATGGCAAAAGGGATGGAATTGATTGAAAAGGCTTCGGTATCTGCCTAGATTTTAATAATGGACTCAAATAAAATTTGAGTGGTAAACCCATGTCGGTTTGTTAATCGGCATGGGTTTTTTGTTAAAACAGTCCGATTTTTATATTTAGCTACCTTGGAAATAAAGCAGATAATTAGTAGCTTTACAACTTAAAAACTTATAAAAAGGGAAATAATGGCTAGTAATACAGGCAAAGTAGTACAAGTTATTGGTCCCGTTGTGGACGTAGATTTTGAAGATGGACATCTTCCATCAATTTATAATGCTATTAAAATACCAAGAACCAATATTGACGGTGTGAAAGATGAACTGATTGTTGAAGTACAACAGCATCTTGGTGAAAATAGAGTTAGAACAGTGGCTATGGACGGTACCGATGGACTCGTTAGGGGAATGGATGCAATTGATATCGGTGAACCTATTTCAATTCCTGTTGGGCCCGAAACTTTAGGCAGATTGATAAATGTACTTGGTAAAGGTATTGACGGATTAGAACCGATTAAAACTGAGAAGCAATATGCAATACATCGTCATTCGCCTAAATTTGCTAACCTTTCAACTTCTCAGGAAATGTTTGAAACAGGGATTAAGGTTATCGATTTGTTGGAACCCTATACACGCGGCGGTAAAACTGGATTATTCGGCGGTGCAGGAGTTGGCAAAACGGTTATTATTCAGGAGCTGATTCATAATATAGCAAAACAACATGGCGGTTTTTCCGTATTTGCAGGTGTTGGAGAAAGAACCCGTGAAGGAAACGATCTTTGGCTTGAAATGAAAGAATCGGGTGTATTGGATAAAACTGCATTGGTATTCGGACAAATGAATGAGCCTCCCGGGGCTAGATTAAGAGTCGGTTTAACTGCTCTAACAATTGCAGAATATTTCCGTGAAGAAGAAGGGCGAGATGTTCTCTTGTTTATAGATAATATCTTCCGTTTTGTGCAGGCAGGTTCAGAGGTATCCGCACTTTTAGGAAGAATGCCCTCTGCGGTTGGTTATCAACCTAACCTTGCAACTGAAATGGGTGAACTTCAGGAGAGAATTACATCGACAGATAAAGGTTCCATTACTTCGGTTCAGGCCATATATGTTCCGGCGGATGATTTAACAGATCCGGCTCCAGCTACTACTTTTTCTCACCTTGATGCAACAACAGTTTTAAGCAGGCAAATTTCAGAACTGGGTATTTATCCTGCTGTTGATCCTCTCGATTCTACATCAAGAATATTGGAACCCGGGATTGTGGGAGAAGAGCATTACCGTGTTGCTAAAGAGGTAAAAGAAATTCTACAGGCATATAAAGATCTTCAGGACATTATTAATATTTTAGGGATGGATGAATTATCTGAAGAAGACAAGATTACAGTTAGACGTGCACGTAGAATACAGAGATTTTTAAGTCAACCTTTCCATGTTGCCGAACAGTTTACAGGTTTCCCCGGTAAATATGTTAAGCTGGAAGATACGATCAAAGGATTCAGAGAAATTATTGAAGGTAAACACGACAATCTTCCTGAACAGGCTTTTATGTATGTAGGCACTATAGAAGAAGCTGTTGAAAAAGCTAAGAAGATACAACAATAATTATGAAAGAAATCTATGTCGAAATATTAACTCCTTCTAAACTTGGATTTAAAGGGGAAGTCAAATCGATCACTGTGCCTGGTTCGCTTGGTAATTTCCAGGTGTTATTTAATCATGCTCCTTTAATGAGTACTTTTGAAATCGGTTTGATTAAGATTGTTGATTTGAATGATCAAATATTGATTTTTGCTACCGGCGGCGGCACTGTTGAAGTGATGGAAAATAAAATATTGCTCCTCGCCGAAAGTTTCGAAAAACCTACCGACATAGATCTGACTAGAGCTGAAGAAGCAAAGAAAAGAGCAGAAGCAAGAATGAAAAATCTTTATAATGAAGCTGTCGATTTTTTGCGTGCCGAAGCTGCATTGCAAAGAGCTGTTAACAGAATAAACATTGCTTCAAAAAAGTGATATAAATTATAGATAGATATTTGAGTTGAAAGCTAAACCGGATATAGTTAAGATTTTTTATTTATTTAAATAGCCGTCGCCGGCTATCAATTCCTGAACAATTTTATTTTCCCCAATCAATGTTGCGATCTTTTTTAGATGTTCAAGTATATAACTAAGTCTCTCTTTCTCATTTTGCAGGGAAAGTATCTTCTGTCTCTGCTTTAAATTCAGTCCGGCTTTTTCAGCAATTTTAAATGATTTGATTTCCGCAACTGTGAGATTTGCCCAAAACTCATGTTCCAGTTCTACATCAGCAATTCTTAATACTTCCAAGAGTTTATTTGTTGTTTTGTTGTACAATATTTCATCAAATTCATGAATGGTTTTATCTCCGTATTTTGAGACATCGGCTTCTAGGTAGCCGTCGCTGGATAGTATAGTTGAATGAGTCTTGAATCGCTCGATCCCGGTTACAAGAATATCGAATGATCCGTCAGGATATGAAGTAGTAATTTTTTCGATGATCGCGGTACATCCGACCTTAGAAAAATTTGAATCAATGTTGGAAACAATCCCGAAATGTTCACCGGTTTGCATACATCGATTTATCATCCTTTTATATCTTTCTTCGAAGATATGAAGAGGATATCTCGAATCGGGGAAGAGTACCAGTTTTAATGGGAATATTGGGATTCTTTTTTTCATACTGTTTTAATATTAGTGAAATATGTACTAATTAGTGGCAAAAAAATGCCCGAAAGTCAAGAAGAACAATCGGGCATTTAACTTACAGAGGGTAAAATTTATTTTGCTGCAGCGTAATTTTCAGCAACTGCATCCCAATTGATAACGTTGAAGAAAGCTGAAATATAATCAGGTCTTCTGTTTTGATAATTGAGATAATAAGCATGTTCCCAAACATCGATATTCAATATTGGGGTCCCTTTTATATCTGCAATATCCATCAACGGATTATCCTGATTTGGAGTAGACGATATAACCAACTTACCGTCAACTACAACTAACCAAGCCCAGCCGGAACCGAAACGTGTTGCGGCAGCATTTGAAAATTCCTCTTTGAATTTTTCAAATGACCCGAAGGCAGAATTTATTGCTTCAGCCAATTCGCCTGTTGGTTCACCCCCTTTATTTGGTCCCATTATCGCCCAGTAAAGGTTGTGATTATAGGCGCCGCCGCCGTTATTGCGTAGAGCGGGAGAATATTTGGAAATCCCGGCAAATATTTCTTCATATGATTTACCTTCCAACCCTGTTCCTTCCAAAGCATCATTAAATTTGGATACGTAGGCAGCGTGATGCTTGCTGTGGTGAATTTCCATTGTTCTTGCATCAATATAAGGTTCTAACGCATCATAGGGATACTGAAGCTTTGGTAATTCGAATTTAGTCATTTTTGAACTCCTATTATAATTTACTTTTGATAATTTATTTGAAAAACCTTCCAGTCTGTTGATACTCCCTGCAAGGGGAATTAAACCTAAAGCCATTAAAAATTTTTTCCTATCCATGGCATCAACCCTTATTGTTTTTTAAATAGTTAGATGCATTAAACACAAAAAGATTCACCGCATCCGCATGTTTTCTTTGCATTAGGATTTTTAAACTCGAATCCTTTCCCGTTTAAACCATCACTAAAATCAAGAATACATCCCATTAGATAAAAAAGACTTTTCCCGTCGATAATAATTTTTAATCCTTCCTGTTCTATCACAGTATCTGTAGAAGCTGTTTCTTCATCAAATCCCAAATGATAAGTGAAACCGCTGCACCCTCCCCCTTTTATGCTTACACGTAATGCATAAGTTTTGGGGATGTCATTTTCATTCATAAGTTTTTTTGCTTGAGCTACCGCTTTGGTTGTAATTGTAATTCCCGGTTGTGTTATTTGTTCGCTCATATTTCCCCTTTGAAAAAAATTATTGCGGATACTATAAAACTTCAGCTACTTGTTTAACATTATTCTCAAATGTAAAATTCACTTTCCAAGTATTTGCATCCAATCTTGTCAAATCATTCTGGTTTTCCAAATAGCCGGTAAATTCCATTGTTAGATTTTCAGCGGCTGAATATGAAAGCTCCGTATTTTTCTTTTCGAAGAAACTTCTTATTGCATATAAGATATCCTTTAAGAAAATATTCGAATTGTAATAAACCGGATATTTTGCTTTCATAAAATTGAAAAAAATATCCTGATTCGATTTTAATATATCTAAGTAATTCATTTTAATCCTCACCGACAATAATTAAATAATGATTTCTTTTAGGGACGTTTCAGCGAATAGTAATTCAATTTTATTTTGAATCCGTAAAAGGGGATTCTGTAAGCAGCAATTTCCCGCGCGTTTGCAATCGCTTGGTGTGAAACAATCAGCTAATTGAATTGGCTGCTCTAATGCCTTTATCACTGTAGCAAGAGTAATTTCTTCCGGTCTTTGAATTAGCGCGTAGCCCCCTCTAGTTCCCTGTACGGAATTAATAATTTTGCCCTTTACAAGTTTCTGCATAATCTTGGCCAGCAAATCATAGGGGATATCCAGTTTCTCGGAAACCTCCGCAGTGCTGACAACTCTCTCTCCCGAATTCTCGGCGATGTATTTGAGTCCCAAAAATGCATATTCCACAGATTTTGCTATCTTTAACATATATACGACTTATTTAGTCCGATATAAAATTAGGGAAGTTGATCTTTAAAGTCAAGAGGACTAATACAATTCTGTTGATTAATATTTTCGATATGTGTATGCTCGTGTGTTTAAGAAACTTAATTATTAGAACTAATATTGTTTTAGATTATGAGATTGATTGAACTTGCTTTCCAATATAGCAAAGCAAAAAAAGGACCTGATCCATGAGGCTCTAGAAGAATTTATAAAAATAAAGAAGAGAAAAACTTACTCGAATTTGAAGGGGAGATTGTAAATGTTAATTAAAAAACCCGGCTGTTATGTTAAAAAGCAAGCTAATAGTCAGAAAAAGTTAGACGTATTCTACACTATAAAATATAGTTCAACAAAATAGTAATACCTTTTTCGCAGACTTGCTAATAAAAATTAAGCTG
>Ga0209163_1000446_pt1 | contig 77360 bp, 72 predicted proteins | sample MTBAKSrepl2MetaG_FD_187457 | JGI IMG/M metagenome (GOLD analysis project Ga0209163, IMG submission 187457) | Enrichment culture microbial communities om Arthur Kill intertidal strait, New Jersey, USA, that are MTBE-degrading - MTBE-AKS2 (Arthur... | ecosystem: Environmental > Aquatic > Marine >...
ATACATAATGACAAAAATTCGAATGACCCAAGCAATAAGCGTACCTGGTACCGCGATTCTCGTTTTGTTTTTGTCATTAGGACATTTGGTATTCGAATTTGTTTCGTATTTCGATATTCGGATTTCGTATTTCGGCGAGGCTACACCGGCAAATCATGCCCTCTGGGCTTAGACCAAAGCCGGGCCGCCTGGACCCGGATTTCTACAAAAGGGGTGGCGAGTGGAGGGTGAAGCCTATCGGCACTAAAAGACCCCCCCCTTTGTAAAGGGGGGCAGGGGGGATTTGGAGGGGATTCATCTTGGAAGACAAAATCCGTGTCCTTCTCGTGGACGATGAACAGCAGTTCGTGATCAACATGGCCAGGATCCTGAAGCTCAGGGGCTTCGAGGTCACCACCGCCTATGACGGCTATCAGGCCGTCGATGCGGTGAAATACGGCGGCGGGTTCGATGTGGTGGTCCTGGATGTGAAAATGCCCGGCATGGACGGGGTGGAAACTCTGGGAGAGATCAAGAAGCGCGCCCCGGACACGGAGGTGATTATGCTCACCGGCCATGCCAGCCTTGAGTCAGGGACCCAGGCGATGCGCAAGGGGGCCTATGATTACTTGATGAAACCCTGCGACATCGAAGACCTGGTGGAGAAAATCAAGGAAGCCCGCCAGACGGAGATGATCAAGCGCCATCCCGTCCTGTGGCCGAGGAAGCTGGTGCGGGAAATTCCCCTTCACGCCTTTTCGAAGCTCAAACTTGGGGATCCTCTGGAAAAGGCTTTGGCCGTGATAGGCGGACAGTCGGGCGAAGAGTCACCGGAGGAAGTGCACGTGGTGGACGAAGAAGACCACTTTCAGGGCGTGATCACCAGAAGAGACCTTCTCAATGAGGCGCAAAAGGTTCACACCGAAACAAGCCTGACCTGGCGCGACCTTGTTGCGAGTCCCGGTCTTCTTCCCCGAAAAAAACTCAAAGACATCCTTCGGCCGCAGGCCGTGACAACCCAGGCCAATGCCTATCTGACCGATGCGGCCAACCAGATGATTCTTCACAACCTTCGAAGAATGCCCGTGGTGAGAGCGGGAAAGATGATCGGCGTCATCAAACTGGAAGATGTGTTTCAATCCATGGACCACGAAACGCAATAGGTGTCCAAATGGCCAAGACAGACTCGACCATGCATTTTCGAGAGACGCAGGACAGGGATTATCCCTATTTCCGCCGCCTGTGGAACAGCGTCGTGGTGGCTCTTCTTGCAGCCGCCTTCATCCCTTTGGTCGTCCTCGGCGGGGGCATGTACTTCTACACCGTCTCCGTCATCGAGGAGAGGACCCTGGACAGCCTCCGCATGGAACTCAGCCATCACAGTCAAGCCGTCGACGAATTCCTTGCGGAAAGGACCCTGGATCTCAGGCTCCTGGCTTCGAATCTCGGGTTGGCCTACCTCACGGAGCCGGGCAACCTGGAGCGGGCATTCAGTTCCCTGCAGGGCGAACTGCCGTGTTTCACGGACATGGGCATCATCGACGATCAGGGTCGTCATCTGGCTTACGTGGGACCCTATGACCTGCTCGACAAGAACTACAAGGAGTCGCCGTGGTTCAAAGCAATGTGGGATCGGCAGGTCTACATCAGCGACGTGTTTTTCGGGTTCCGCAGTGAGCCCCACTTCATCATCGCCGTGAAACAAAACACCGCGGAGGGGTTCTGGATCATCCGGGCCACGGTGGATACCGTTTATTTCGAGAACATGGTGAAGCACGTCGTGAGCGAGCGAAGCGGGGATGCGTTCATTATCAACAGCAACGGGTATTTTCAGGTGGCCCCGAACTCGGTGGGCAGGATCATGGAGCAGGGCGAACTCCGGTACCTGAAATATTTTGACGGCACCAGGCTCGAAACAACGAAGCGAGAGATCATGGGGTTGACCTGGCTGAAAAGGACTCCGTGGGTTTACGTGGTCAGGTTTGATCGTCAAGAGATCTACAAACCGCTTCGTGACATCCGTACCATGAGCATGACCATATTCGCTCTGAGCGCCTTGCTCATCGTTCTGACCGTTCTGCTGACCACCAACTATCTGTTCACGAGGCTGGAGACCAAGCGCCGGAGCATCCGTTTTCTCGATCAGCAGTTGAGACACTCGAGCCGGATGGCATCCTCCATGAAGATGGCCGAGGGCTCTGTGCGCGAAATCAATGACACCCTTTCCAACGTCGACCTGATTCTCCATTGGCTCGATGAGCTTTCTCACACAGACCTCAGCAAAGAGGCCAATCAGCGGGAGCTCAAGGACAGCCTCAACCAAATCAAGTCGGAACTATCGCGCACCCGGAAAGCCACGGAGCGGTTTTTCAAAGTGACACGACCCTCCATGCCGATCATCGGGGATGTGAAAGTGAGCGACATGCTCGATGAAGTGCTGGAGCTTGTGGACCGCGAGCTTGAGTTCAACCGTATCAGAGTGAAGCGGGAATATCCCGATTCGGCCCCCGTCATACGGAGCGATCCGTCCCTGTTGAAGCAGGTCTTTCAGAACTTGATCCTCAATGCCATTACCGCGATCAGGAAGGACGGACAGATTATTCTTCAGGTCCGGCCTGAAGGCGAGGGCGCATCCGTCCGCATTACGGACAGCGGGCACGGGATACCCAGGGAGATGCAGGAAAAGATCTTTGACCCCCATTTCACCGCCAGGCCGGACGGGACCGGCCTGGGCCTTGCCGTCAGTGCCGGCATCTTGGAAAAGCTGGGGGGGAAGATATCGGTGGCGAGCGAACCGGGTAAAGGGGCGACGTTTACGGTGGTGCTTCCGCCACGGATCAAACGGGAGGAACAATAACCGCAGACCTCCAAAGGTCCGTCCATGGCAACGACCCTTGAGCCAAGGAAATCCGAAATTCGAATATCGAAACTCGAAACAAATCCTAATGATCAAAATGCGAATGACCGAAACAAAAAGGCAAATTTATCAGTCCAAGAGATTGCCACGGCGCTTCGCGCCTCGCAATGACGATGCATTTACGATTTCAACATCAGTCGGTATTTCTCAATTTTGAACATTTGGAATTTTGGCATTGTTTCGGATTTCGGATTTCGAGATTCGTATTTTTAACTGTGAGTTGGCTAAATAAGGCAAAGCCGGCATGGTGGTAAACTAGGACGAGACTTCCGCAGACATTTCATGATCAAGCGAGAGCACATCAAGCAGGCCATTGACGCCATCTCCTCGAGAGACCCGGACATCGGCTATTCCCTTGATGAAATGCTCGGCATGGGTCTCATCGATATCCCTTCCGGCCACGAGAACCGGGAAGGAGACAGCTTTTATTTCCTCTTCAATGGAGAGAAGGTCCTGGTCAACAGGGTTCTTTTTTTCAACGAAGGCATCGTGCCTGTTGAACAGGGGCTCCTGATCAAGTACGGGGAACTGGCCAAAAAGCAGGAACTCGAGGAAAGAGGGGGTTCACGAGCCTTCCTGGATTCTTTCAGCGAGATTCACCGGTGCGGCCTTCACAGGCTGGTCATCCACGAGATCGATCGTGCCCTGGCCCGCCTTAGGAGAAATGGGGGAGAATCCTCTCCGCAGCATCAGGGGGATCTTGTGGCCTTCCTGGAAAAACTCAAGGAAAACAGCGGGGCACTCACCGTCGATGACTCCATGGTCTTGTATCGAGGCGTGGTAGATACCTCGACGCCTGCGTATTTCATGCCCTTCCCGTTTACCCTCGACACCCTGATGCAGGTGGCCGATATCAATATGGAGTTCTTTCACGTCCGATTCATCCTCAACTGCCTCGTCCGGGGCGTGGAGAGGAACCTGCTGGCCTGCGTATCGGAGAGCAATGTGTTGGGCTTGATTTTTCTCTCCCTCAAGGAACAGGTTTTCAAGAGGGACCTGGAGATCAAGTACCTGGCCACCCTGAGGGGCAAGACCTGGGATGGGGATAAATCCCGCTTTAAGGTCCCCAAAGGGGTGGGTACCTTTCTCGTGGCCGGGGTGTGGCTGCTTTGGAAAAACCACATGCCCAACCTGAAGGAACTGGTCCTCGATTCGGAGCTTGGGGCGAGGCAGTTCTACGAGTCGGTCGGATTCTCCGCCAGAGGGCTTGCGGGTTACTCTCTCAAGGAACCGAAGGGGTACCTCTTGAGAGCGATCCTGAGCATGTCCCACCAAGGCCGGGAACTCGGAAAGGAGACGATCGAAGAGATCCAAAAACTCATTGGGAAACAGATCAAGACATTGCGGAGAAAGGCCCGTGGGGAGAAGGGCGCCTCGGAACGAAAGGCGGCGATCGCGTCGATCCTCGAGTGCCTGAAGCCGGAGGCGAAGAGGGAGTTTTCGGAGGCCGCCTGCACCCATCTTGCCAAGTACAGAAAAAAGATTCCGGAGTTCCAGGAGATGATCCAATACGTCATGGAACACGGGTCGGATGAAATGAAGGCGTGTATGGCCCATGCAGCCGCTTCTCATCGTTAGAGACGAAAGGTTCGCCAGGCACCTGGAGGGAATCCCCCACCTCGAAAGTCCCAGGAGGGTAAAGGCCATTCATTCCGTGCTGAACGATCCTTCCCTGCTGGGAAGGTGGCGGGAGGTGGAGGCCAGAGAGGCCTCAGCCGATGAATTGGCATGGGTCCACGAGCCTGGGTATGTCGCAAGGGTGGCGAGCAGCGCCGGAAAGCCGCTCACCTCCTTTGATCTCGACACCCAGGCGACCGCAGAATCCTACGATGTGGCGAGACTCTGCGCGGGGGGGGTGTTTTCTCTCCTGGATGCGATGTGGCAGGGGAAGGGGAAAAGGGGATTCGCCTGCGTTCGTCCTCCGGGCCATCACGCGGAACCGGGCAGGGCCATGGGGTTTTGTCTTTTCAACAACGTCGCTTTGGGCGCCGAGTACCTGAGACGCATCTATTCGGTGCGCAAAATCATGATCGTGGACATCGATCTTCACCATGGCAACGGGACGCAGACGGCTTTTTACGGGACCGACGAGGTGCTCTTTGTTTCCGTGCATCATTTCCCTTGCTATCCGGGCACGGGCAATTTCGGAGAGGTGGGAACCGGTAAGGGGGAGGGCTTCACCGTCAACATCCCTCTCTCGAAGGGTCACGGGGACGAAGATTACGGGAGGGTGATCTACTTCCTGGTCAACCCTCTTGCCCAGGCCTTTCGCCCGGAGATGATTTTGGTGTCCTGCGGGTTCGATCTTTATCTGCACGATCGACTGGGCACCATGCGGGTCACTCCGGACGGCTACAGCCTGATGACCTTTTTCCTGCTGAGTATCGCGGAAGAGGTCTGCGGGGGCCGCATAGCCTTTGTCATGGAAGGGGGGTACAGCCTCAGGGGTATCAGGGAATGTGGGCTCAGGGTCATGCAGGGGCTTTGCGGTGTAACCCCTATGAACCCGAAGCAAATCGATCGCGTCATCGGTAGCTCGCCGAACAAGGTCGGTGCCATCGGCAAAGTCAAGGAAATCCACCGCAAATACTGGGAGGTGTTGAGATAGCAGGGAGCCCGGAGCAGGGAGCCCGGAGCAGGGAGCAGGGAGCACGGAGCAGGGAGCAAAGAGCAAAGAGCAAAGAGCAAAGGACCGGACGGCCCACCTGTAGGACGAAGCTCTCCGTCGACTTCTCTCAGGACGGTGAGGATAATCGAACCGCTGCTTCCGATATCCGGACCGGGCTTGCCCCTCCGACCTCTGACTGCTGACCTCTGTGGCTCCGGGCCTCTGCTTCCGCTGACCTCCGCCCTCCGACTTCTGAGGTTATGAGGTTTACCCGCCTCTGGTGGGTTCTGGTTTTGGCTCCGTGCTCCCTGCTCCCTGCTCCCTGCTGTTTACACCAGGTTTCAGCGATGTCATCTGACGGTTGACACACCGGCTCGCCCAGTTTCCGGCTGGAACGAAAAATCATCAAAATAACAGTAACATATGCACCAAACCCATTCCGGGTTGACATGCCGGGGCTTGGCATGCATCTTGAAGTAAAATTGCCCGGTTACAGTCACATTATAGCTAACGTCGCCGGGCGAGAGCGAGGAGATCTACAGCGGGAACCCTGATTATGAATGGTCTCATAATAGTATTGACATTCATTGCCTCCCCGTTTTTGTAGGAGTCCCGCCCCTGGCGGGACGAGAGGATCGCGACCGGGAGGTCGCTCCTACACAGAGATCACATGTCGGCAAAAACGGAGCGTCAATACTATTTCGAGACGCTTAATATGTCATCTGCCGAAGCGGATTCCATAAATAGAAAAGGAGGTTAGGCATGGAGGCGAAGAGCGCGGACATCAAAGCGGTATACATGGAGAAAAGGGTTTTCGACCCGCCCAGGGAGTTCGTGGAAAAGGCGCGTCTCAAGAGCATGGACGAGTACCAGAAAATGTGGGAGCGATCCATCAAAGATCCTGAGGGATTCTGGGGGGAGATGGCGGAAAAGCACATCGACTGGTTCAAGAAATGGGAAGGCCCGGCCGAGGAATACAGCTTCAAGGACAACATTTACCTCAAATACTTTGCAGGCGGGAAGCTGAACATCACTTACAACTGCCTGGATCGTCACCTCAAAACTTGGAGAAAGAACAAGGCGGCCCTGATTTTTCAAGCGGAGCCCCTGGGTGAGGCGGTCACCTACACCTACCAGCAGCTTCACCGTGAAGTGTGCAAGTTCGCCAATGTGCTGAAGAAATTCGGTGTCAAAAAGGGAGACCGGGTCGCCATTTACCTCCCCATGATCATGGAACTCGCCGTGGCCATGCTTGGGTGCGCCAGGATCGGCGCCATCCACAGCATCGTGTTCGGCGGCTTCAGTGCAGAGGCCCTGAGAGACAGGGTCAATGACTGCAAGGCCGAAACCCTGATCACCTGCAACTGGGGCTACCGTTCAGGAAAGGTCCTCTCCAGCAAGGCCAATGCCGATGCGGCCATGGCCCAGTGCCCCTCCGTGAAGCAATGCATCGTCGTGAATCGGATCGATAAAGAGACCAACATGCAGGAGGGACGGGATTACTGGTGGCACGAGATGATGAAAGAGGCTTCCCCTCAGTGTGAGCCGGAGTGGATGGATGCGGAGGATCCCCTCTTCATCCTCTACACAAGCGGCAGCACGGGGAAACCCAAAGGCGTGCTTCACACCACGGCCGGCTATCTCCTCTACACCATGATGACCATGCTGTATGTCTTCGACATCAAGGATGAGGACGTTTACTGGTGCACGGCGGATATCGGCTGGGTCACGGGCCACAGCTACATCGTCTACGGCCCTTTAGGCGTCGGCGCCACCTCCATCATATTCGAGGGGGTCCCCAACTACCCCGAACCGGACCGCTTCTGGGAAGTGGTCGAAAAGTATGGCGTCAACGTTTTCTACACCGCACCCACAGCCATCCGGGCCATCATGAAAAACGGGGAAGAATGGCCGAACAAGAGGGACCTGGGCTCGCTGCGGCTCCTCGGCACGGTGGGCGAGCCCATCAATCCTGAAGCATGGATTTGGTACTACCGCGTGATCGGCAAGGAGCGCTGCCCCATCACGGACACGTGGTGGCAGACCGAAACGGGCGGCCACTTGATCCAGGGAATCCCGGGGGCCATGTTCATGAAACCGGGATCGGCTGCCAAGCCCTTCTTCGGGGTGGACCCGATTATTCTTCGCGCGGACGAGACCGAGGCAGGCGTCAACGAGGGCGGTCACCTGTGCATCAAGAAACCCTGGCCCGGCTTTATGAGAACGGTGTGGGGCGATCCAGGCCGGTTCAAGGAGCAGTACTTCATCCAGCATCCGGGCTCCTACTTCTCCGGCGACGGTGCAAGAAAGGATGAAGACGGCTTCTACTGGCTTATGGGCCGCGTGGACGATGTGATCAACGTGTCCGGCCACCGCCTGGGGACGGCCGAGATCGAGAGCGCCCTGGTGGCCCACCCTGCCGTCGCGGAGTCGGCCGTGGTCGGTTATCCCCACGACATCAAGGGGCAGGGGATTTACGCCTTTGTGACCCTCAAAGAGGGTTTCAAAGCCTCGGACGACATGAAAAAGCAACTGGTCAATCACGTGAGGAAGGAAATCGGCCCGATTGCCTCACCGGACAAGCTTCACTTTACCGACGGTCTTCCCAAGACCCGAAGCGGGAAGATCATGCGAAGGATTCTGAGGAAGATCGCTGAAGGAGCCGTATCGGAGCTCGGAGATACCTCCACGCTTGCCGATCCGGACGTTGTTGGAAAGCTTGTGGCCGGAAGACAGTAAACCGGTCTTGGGATCCGTGAGCCTCTTCATTGCGCCACTGAAAACCCAATGCCGGTCTTCAGTGGCCAATCTTCACCTCCACAACACGGGTTTTCCCCCGGGTTCCATTGCGGCAGGACACCGGGGGAAAACTCCTGCCGGGGGTGGCACGGACAAGCTTGTTTGTCCTTGAGTGAGGACAGAGGGCAGGAGGTGATTATGGCACCACCGAGCAAGCATAGAGGTTGGACCGTCACGTTCAGTGGCACAGGAATCAACCTGGCCCTGGGTATCCTCTACACATGGAGCATCTTCAAGGGCGCGATAAAGACCTCCATCGAGAAAGGGGGTCCGGGAGCCTTTGACTGGAGCCTCGCTTCACTCAATGACCCTTATGCCGTCTGCTGCATCGTTTTTGCCTTTGCCATGATCCTGGCCGGCAAATGCCAGGACCGGTTCGGGCCGAGGGTCACCGCGTTTATGGGCGGTATCCTGGTCGGCATCGGATTCGTCTGGATTTCGAGCACGACGAGCTATGTGATATGGGTGGTTGGTTTCGGGCTCCTGGCCGGCACGGGAATCGGCTTCGGATATTCAGCAGCCACGCCTCCTGCGCTCAAATGGTTCCCTCCTGAAAAAACCGGGCTGATTGCCGGCCTGGTCGTTTCAGGCTTCGGGCTTGCCTCCGTCTATATCGCGCCCTTATCCAAATACCTTGTCGGGATGTGGGGACTTCAGAAGGCCATGCTTTTTTTCGGCATCGCCTTTCTGATCGTCGTGTGCGGCATGTCCATGTTCCTGGTGAACCCGCCTGTGGGATACATTCCCCAGTCCGCCAAACCGAAAGAGGGCAAACCGGCCGCTGCGCCCAAACCCATGGTCGATGCAAGACCTTCCGACATGATGAAAACCGGTGCCTTCTACGTGATCTGGCTGATCTATTTCATCGGCGCCGGCGCAGGTCTCATGGTGATCGGCAGTGTCGCCGGCATGGCCCAGAAGAGCATGGGGGATATGGCCTTCGTGGCTGTAGCCATCCTGGCCATAGGAAATGCGGGAGGCCGCATTCTTGCAGGGGTGCTTTCCGACAAGATCGGTCGCCGTACGACGCTCATCATCATGCTCCTCTTTCAGGCGGTGCTCATGGTGGTTGCTGTTTATGTTGTCGGTTCCGCGAAATCGAGCCCCATTGTCATCGTGCTTCTCGCGACATTTCTTGGGTTCAACTACGGCACCAATCTGTCCCTGTTCCCTTCGCTCACCAAGGACAACTGGGGCTTGAAGAACTTCGGGATCAACTACGGAATCGTTTTCACGGCTTGGGGCGTGGGCGGTTTCGTCATGGGGCGGCTGTCACAAATGCTCGTGGCCAAAACAGGCTCTTACACCTCCTCCTTCGTGACAGCCGCCGTTTTGCTGCTGATCGGAGCCGGGCTGTCCCTGGCCCTCAAGGGAAGAAAGACGGCCCAGGCTGCGGCAACGCAGAAAGAGCCCGCCCTCTCCATGGGAGAAGTGAAGTAGAAAGAGCAGGGAGCATCCTCCTTCGCCCAAGGCTATGGAGGACAGGTGGGGCAGGGAGCACGGAGCAGAAGCATAGAGCAAAGGACCGGACGGCCCACCTGTAGGAGGAAGCCCCTGCTTCCGAGCCCGACAAGCCTCTTGCCGTCATTGCGAGCGACCGGAGGGAGCGTGGCAATCTCCTTTTCGTGAGTTCCTGAAGCCTCTCACCACTCAAAACCCTGAGAACGCATCTTCCTTGATAAATCGACCCAAACGCGATACACTTCGAATCGCCGCCGCTTTTGCAGCATGGGGTATACCTCCTTAAAGTTCCGGTAAGCTCTCAGGTAGCCCTTCTCCTTTGCTGATACAAGCAATGATACGCGAGTTTCACGAGGAGATTGCTGGTCCGGATAAGGCTGTAAAAGAAATTCTGGAGGCACCAGGCAGGGCTGAGACGAGGGCAACGAAACTCCTGAAAGCGAAATTCCTGATACTCAGTCAGTGTAACCTGCCGGTTTTCACCCATCCTCGATATGCCGACGGTCCTCCTGAATAAAATTGAACGATTCCAAAGAATTAATTGTATCTCCGGCACGAATCTCCCCAGCGGGACGAGGTGGCACAAACCTTGAAAAATGGAGATGAACGGGATCCGCTCACGGGTGGGAGAGGAGGCATCAGCGATCCAGCGTGAAAACCCAGGCTGAGAAACCGGAACCTGGAAAAACCATGATTCCCGCGAAAGGAGAAAATGATCATGAACGGCGCCAAAGTACTGCTGGTTGACGACGAAGTGGTCTTCACCAACAACATGTCCAAGCTGCTGCAAACCCGTGGATACCGGGTTACCGCGGTCAACAGCGGAGAAGCGGCCATCGATGCCCTGAAGCAGGAAGGCTTCGACGTCGTGGTTCTCGACCTCAAGATGCCGGGTATGGACGGCCTGACCACCCTGAAGGAGATCAAGAAACAGGGCCTTTTCACTCAGACTCTGATTTTGACCGGGCACGGATCCATCGACTCGGCCATGGAGGCGACCAGGCTGGGCGCTTACGACTACCTGCCCAAGCCCTGTGAAATCGGCGAACTGGTCGCCAAAATCGAAGGGGCCTGGGAGAAAAAGGGCGGCATAAAGGACAAGGCGTAAGAGACGTGTGACGGAAGGGCGGTCTACAAGACATCTGTTGACGATCTCGTAAAAAGTCCGCAAACCCTGTTTTTCGTCATTCCGGCGAAAGCCGGAATCCAGGAATACCAAGGACTTCTGGACCCCGGCTTTTCCACCCTCCGTAGCTTAGCTACTGCGGAGGACGGGCGCCGGGGTGACGACTTTAGCGACTTTTTACGAATCCATCAATGTTGTAAAGAGCGCAAAAGATCGAGGAGAACGCAATGGAATGGCAAATGTGGTTCACCATGGGCTGCGTGGTCATCATGTTCGTCCTGCTGGCGAAAACAACCGTAGGCCCTGAATGGATTTGTCTGGGGACACTTGTTACGCTGTTGACCGTGGGCATTGTCACGCCGGCGGAAGCCGTGGCCGGTGCATCGAACCAGGGGATGCTCACCGTGGCAATCCTGTTTATCGTGGCCGGATCGATCGAGCAGACCGGCGCCATCACCATGCTCACCCCCCTGCTGTCAAACAAGATAAGAAAAACGTCGACCGCCCAGTTTCGCATGATGGCTCCGGTCACCGTGCTGAGCGCTTTCCTGAACAACACGCCGGTCGTCGCGATTTTTATCCCGGCTGTGACGGCCTGGGCGAGAAAGATCAAGATCCCTGTGTCCAAGCTGATGATCCCCTTGAGCTACGCGGCGGTCCTCGGCGGAACGTGCACCCTCATCGGCACCAGCACAAACCTGGTCGTGAGCGGGATCGTGGAAAAACAAACGGGCATGAAAATCGGGTTTTTTGAAATCACCAAGGTGGGGTTGCCATCGGCGGCCGTCATGTTCGGGGTCATTCTTCTCCTGAGCCGGTGGCTTCTCCCCGACCGGTCGTCGGCCATCGAGCAGATGGGCAAGCCAAAGGAATACACGACCGAGATGATGGTCGACCCCAGAGGCGGTCTTGCGGGGAAAACCATCCAGCAGGCCGAGCTCACGGAAGAAAACGGTATCAACCTGATTCAGATCATCCGCGAAGGGGAGGCTATCCCGGTGATCGATTACTCCATGACCCTGAAAGCGGACGACCGGCTGGTTTTCGGCGGGGTGAAAGGCATGGTCTCGGATCTGCACCGGACCAAGGGACTGACCCCCGTGCTGGACAGATTGTTTGAAATCGAAACCCCGCGAAGTGATCGCTGCTTCGTGGAGGCGGTGGTTTCGAAATCAAACCGCCTCATCGGCCGGAGCATCGTGGGTGGACATTTCCGCCAGATTTACGACGCCGTCCTTGTCGCGCTGTCGCGAGGGGGAAAACAGATCAAGGATAGCCTGGGGAGCGTGATTCTTCAGGAAGGGGACACCCTGCTCCTTGAAACCCATCCCAATTTCTATGTGCGAAACAAGGACTCCAACGAGTTTCACCTCATCAGCCAACTGGAGGAGTCGTCGGCCCCCCGGTACAACAAGGCCATTTTCGCCATCGTTGTCCTCGTGGCCATGGTTATGGCCGCGGCGGCGGGAGGATTCGGCATGTTCAAGGCCGCTACGGTTGCCGCCGCAATTTTGCTGATCACCCGTTGCATCACCCCGTCTCAAGCCTATCGGAGTGTGGACATGCAGGTTCTGCTGGTGATCATTGCGGCCTTCGGCATCGGCCGAGCCATGGAGAAAACCGGGGCGGCCGAGTTCATTGCGAAACAAATGGTCGGTGTGGCCGGAGGCAACCCGCACTTTGTGTTGTCCATGCTCTACCTGACCTGTTCCATCCTCACCGAGATGGTCACCAACAACGCGGCGGCCTTGATCCTGTGGCCGATCGCGTATGCCATGGCCGGCCAGATGAGTGTGAGCTTTGTTCCCTTTGCCTTTGCGATCATGATGGGCGCTTCGGCGAGTTTCGCCACCCCGATCGGGTATCAGTGCAACATGATGGTTTACGGACCCGGGGGTTACCGGTTCAGCGACTTTCTGAGAATCGGCGTGCCCATGAACATCGTCATGTGGCTGGTAGCGAGCACGCTGATCCCCATGATATGGCCGTTCAAGTGATGAAAGGCTCCTGGAGGCTTCAGGGATGCCCGGGAGAAGTTGACGGGAGAGGAAAGCAATGGCAGCACCCAAGAGCGGCACCTCGGTGCCCGGAAATCCCGAACGGGAAGCCTACTACAAAAAGCAGTTTCGTAAATTCGTGTTCCTGACCACGGTCAGCTCGATTATTCCTCTCTTGATCTTGGGCTGGATATTCAATTACTACTATACGGACTTCGTCAGGGCCCGAACCAAGGCCTCCTTTGTCACCCAGCTCGAGCAGCACTGCAAGCTCGTGGATCTCTTTTTGCAGGAACAGGTTTCAAAACTGGAAGTGGCGGTGCGGAATCACACCAGGGATTTCCTGGCCGATGAAAGGAATCTGTCCGCGATTTTTGTGACCATCAATGAAAAAAGGGGCGCTTTCACAGACCTGGGCCTGATCGATAGCCAAGGGCGTCATCTCGCCTACATCGGTCCTTACGACCTGATGGACAAAAATTACTCGAATTCATTCTGGTTCCAGGAGATCATGACCGGTCCCAGCAAGCAGGTCTACATCAGTGACATGTTCCTCGGATTTCGAGACGTTCCTCACTTCATCATCGCCGTGATGGGTACCGACGGGACCGAAAGATGGATTCTGAGGGCGACCATTGAAACAGAGGTGTTTCGCCGCATTGTGGAAGACGTAAGCATCGGCAGCACAGGTGAAGTGTTTCTGTTGAATACCGGGGGCGTCTATCAGAGCAACCCCAGCCGGGGCGGGAAAATGCTGGAGAAGTCGCTTTTCCCGGTCATGCCCTTTACCGAAACGGTAAAAGTCGAGGTCGGGCGTTTTGGAACCAAAGAGAATCCCCGGCCGGCCATGCAGATCGCTTCCTACGTCTGGTTGAACAACCCGCGATGGATGCTGGTGATGAGGCAGGATTATTCAGAGGCTCTCTATGACGTCAATCACGTGAATTATGTGATGCTGATCATCCTGCACGCAAGCGCTTTCATGATTCTCGTTGTTACCATCTTTATCACGCGATACATGATTCGTGCCATGCGCAAGCGGGATGTGGAATTGGATCGAGCGAACGAGTGCTTTTTCCAGGCAAGCAAATTAGCCTCTGTGGGTGAGCTGTCGGCCGGCGTGGCCCACGAAATCAATAATCCTCTTGCCATCATCAATTTCGAAAATCAGATCCTGGCTGACATGGAAAAAACGTCGGAAATGGCCCCTGGGTTTCGAGAGCAGCTCCTCAAGTCAATGGCCCGCATCAGTAATCAGGTGAAGCGGTGCAAGCGGTTGACTCACAATTTACTCAAGTTCTCCCGCCAGACCGAGTCGGTGATAGGCCATGTGGATGTCAACAGCCTGATCGCCGATGTCATCCCCCTCGTGGAAAGAGAGGCGGCCACCAGCGGCATCCGGTTGATCGTAGAACCGGAACACGATCTCCCCACGGTATTGGCGGATTCGTCCCAACTTCAACAGGTCTTCCTCAACCTGATAACCAACGCGATCGATGCTCACAATCAGACGGGGTATGGCAGCGTGCGGATCAGCACCAAAGCCAACAAGAAAGACAAGGGCGTGGATATCCAAATTTCAGATACAGGTTCCGGAATACCGCCGGAGATCATCGACAAGATATTCGATCCCTTTTTCACCACCAAACCCGTGGGGAAGGGGACAGGACTGGGGCTCTCAATATGCTACGGCATCGTCAGCAAATTCGGCGGACGTCTGTCCGTTCAGAGTGAGTACGGTGAGGGCTCGGTTTTTACCGTTTTTCTGCCTTTCGAACCGCCGCGCGGGCTGGAGGAACATGGTGGAACCGAACAAAAGTCAACTCAATGAAATGGAGAAAACCCAATGATAAACACGAGAATTTTGCTGGTAGACGATGAGACGGAGTTCACCGACAGCATGTCCCAGTTGCTCCGAAGCAGAGGGTATCAGGTCACCGCGGTCAACAGCGGCGAGAACGCGATCAAAGCCCTCGGGCAGGGCAGGTTCGACGTCATGGTTCTGGATCTGAAAATGCCCGGCATGGATGGAATGGCCACGCTGAGGGAAGCCAAAAAGCTTGATTTGTTCACCGAGACGCTTATCCTGACCGGACATGCAACGGTCGACACGGCTCTCGAGGCCATCAAGCTCGGTGCGTACGATTACCTGACAAAGCCTTGCGAAATAGGCGATCTGGTGCTAAAGATCCAGGGAGCGAGAAAGAAAAAGGACGACACCGAAAAAGAGGTCATTACAAAGAGAATCGATGGAATCGTCGAAGGAAAATCGTTCTAGCCGTTCTTTGCCGCCGTCATGATCGCTGGAAGGATCAGGAGTGGATCGAAAGGAGAAAAACGCAAATGGCAAAGGTTCTTTTGGTCGATGACGAGGTGGAGTTCACTGAAACCACCAAGAGGTTGCTGGAACACAGGGGGTATGATGTCACCGCGGTGAACAGCGGTGACAGCGCGATCAAGGCCCTCGGCCAGGACCGGTACGACGTCATGGTTCTGGACCTGAAAATGCCGGGCATGGACGGCATTTCCACCTTGAAAGAAATCAGGAAACTGCAGATCAGCATCCAGGCCCTTGTCCTCACGGGACACGGAGCCATCAACACTGCGCTGGAGGCAATGAAACTGGGAGCGTACGACTATCTCACAAAGCCCTGTGAAATTGACGAGCTCACAGAAAAGCTTGAAGGCGCGAAAAAGAAAGGCGAAGAGGGCAACAAGAAGCCGTCGTTTTTCGGAGCCTTAACCAAAGGGATGAGAAAGAAGTGAGGATCCCTGATCGCTCCTGAGAAACCTGGCACAAGTGCCAGGTGAAATCCCCTCTGTCTCCCCTTTACAAAGGGGAGGACTTCCAGCGGCTTTCCCCCTTTGGAAAAGGGGGAGTAAGGGGGATTTGGCGAAGCGCCGGAGTATTAATGCTGTTTACTGTTTCCTGGCTCCCTGTCGCAGACCCTGAGCGTAGTCGAAGGGCTCCCTGCTCCCTGCTCCCTGCTTTTTTCCTCCGTCCCTTTGATCTTGTGCACCGGGAAGACGTTTTCTTGAATGTAGGCGACAACCCTTCTCGCTTCCGCGAAAGCCTTTTCCTTGACTTCTCCTTTGGTGAAGAAGGCATGGTCGAAAAGGCTTCCCACCTCCATCTCGGGGCCGAACATCATTCCCCCCACCAGGCCTGCGAATTCATCCTCAGGCTCCACGTGGTTGAGAATGGCCCAGGCCAGAGTCCAGCACCTCGAGGTCCGATAGAGGTCGTAGCCTCCTCCGCCCAGGGCTAAGACTTTGCGGCAGATGGGCATGATCCCTCGCAGCGCTTTCTGGTAGCCGTTGTTGGTGAGCTTCAGGTGGGTGAGCGGATCGGAAATCAACGTGTCCGCTCCTGCTTCCGCGACAATGAAATCCGGAGAAAAGGCTTTGAGGACCGGAAACACCGCATGATCGAGGATAAAGGCATAGACCTCGTCGTCCGTACCGGGCTCCAGGGGGACGTTGACCGTGTATCCCTTCCCTGCGCCTTTGCCCGTTTCCGTTTCGCTTCCGGACCACGGGTAGAGCGTCCTTCCCGTCTCGTGCGCGGAAACGAAGAGCACTCTTGGGTCTTCATAAAAGGCATCCTGCACACCATTTCCATGATGGGCGTCGAAATCCACGTAGGCGATCTTGAGATGAGGATTGTCCCGCAGGGCGGCCTTCAGGGCAATGACAATGTCATTGATGTAGCAGAAACCCTCCGCGTTTCCCGGCCTGGCATGATGAAATCCGCCCAGGGGATTGAAGGCCGCCTGAACGCGGCCGGCGAGGATGTCTTTTACGGCGGAATAAGTCCCCCCTGCAGCCCTCAAGGACCAGTCGTAGATTCCTTTGGTGATGGGGGTGTCAGCCGTGCCGAGACCTCGTTCGAGCATCTCGATGGTCACCTTGCCCTGACTTGCTTCCTTGAGCAGGCTGAGATACCGGGGTTCGTGAAAAAGGGTGAGAAGATGTTCATCGATCTTTTGAGGCTCCACCACCCGCATCCACGGATAGTTGAGGACCCCGTAGCGGATGCAAAGATCAAAAGTCTTGGTCGCCCTCTCCGGCTTGAACGGGTGATCAGGACCGAACTCAAAGCGACCCATCTCATCGGAGTAAACGAAATGCGCAGGCAACCTGTCTGGGGATGTTTTCATAACAGTTATTAATGGTTTGATAATAGTATTGACATTCATTGCCTCCCCGCTCTTGTAGGAGCAAGCTCCTGCTTGCGACAGGATCGCGACCGGGAGGTCGCTCCTACAGGGATGTGAGATGACGAGAAAAACGAAGCGTCAATACTATTTCGAGACGGTTCATAACGGATAACTTCTTCCGATGCAAATTGGGCAAAAATCCTACCAGAGACCCAAAAAGAGGGTCAAGCCGTTTCTTTTGACATGCCCTGCGAAATCGGTTAATGGAAACGTGAAGGCTTCGTAAACATAGCCGATCTGTCGGCCGCTCCCGGGCATGAATCCGCCCGAGGCGCACCAGAATGTAGGGTCGTCATTCCCCGGCTTGACCGGGGAATCCAGGAATATCAAAGACGCCGGATTTGCCATTGTTCCATCGTTCCATGATTCCATTATTCCTTCTTGCATGCCCATGTCCAGCATTCGGAGACTGAACAGCCTTTACCGCCTCGAAAAGGAAGGGATCTACAGGATTCTCATCCCGCCCGTCCTCTACCGGCGATACCGGGTCGACCCTGTTTCACTGTGCAACGAGAGAGGGGAGAGAGTCATCCGGTTTTTTTGTCCTCCGGGAGACCGGACCTGTCTTGTCGAGATGAAGTTTCCGGAGATGGACGATCCCGTCTATTCCCTGCAACTCACCGATTCGGCGGATATCACCCAAATCGAATTGGATTTCGTTGTAGTGAATGATCCCCTGTCTCCCAAGTTCAACACCCATATCGACGATCAGGGGAAAGACACCCTGTTCGGATGGGCGTCGAGGAATCTCATAGAAGAGGAAAAAGCCATGGAGGCAGGGCTTTTTCCCGGGCAGGTGCGCAAAGGTTTGGGCCTCACGAGGGAAGTGATCCGGCTCCTCGAGTTCTTCTGCAAAATGATGGATCTGAAATCCATCCGGCTGGAGGCCCTTTTCTATCATAATGCCGTCACCTACGAGAGGCACGGGTTCAGTTACTTCAGCAGCTACCAGATGATGAAGCGGATCCACGAGGGGTTTCGGCCGGGCGGCAAGCTCTTCGAAAAGCTGGACAACAGCACACCCTTCCGCAAGCCCGAGTTCGCCGGCACCGTGAGAGGCCGCAGTTGGGCCATCCACGACGGCATTCTGCTCGAGGTGGCCGATGAGGTCCTCGAAGAGGGGTGGAGTTCCCCGGTCATGTACCGCATGGTAGACGATCCCAGGAGCATGGTCACCTTTCCCGACCCGGTGTATTAGATCCGCTGCGCGGCGCAGGGAGCAAGGAGCAGGGAGCATGGAGCAAGGAGCAGGGAGCAGGGAGCAGGGAGCAGGGAGCAGGGAGCAGGGAGCAAGGAGCAGGGAGCAGGGAGCAGGGAGCAAGGAGCAGGGAGCAGGGAGCAAGGAGCAGGGAGCGTGGAGCAGGGAGCAGGGAGCAGGGAGCATAGAGCAAAGGACAGGGCGACCCACCTGTAGGAGGAAGCTCCCGCTTCCGATATTCGGCGTCACAGCCGTGTAGCCCTGTAGGAGGAAGCTCCTGCTTCCGATCTCCGGACCGGCCTTCGCCGTCCAAATCCTTGCTCCGTGCTCCCTGCTTCCTCACTAACTCTTTACTGCCCTGCGATCCTGTGCTTTAATACGCATACGGTTAACTCGCCCTACGATATATGGAGCAACGAACGACATGCTCATCCCGTCTTTCAGGAATTTGAGAATCCGGGCCAAACTGGTCAGCGTCACCCTGTTCCTCGTCCTGGTTCCGCTCCTCTGTGTGTCCTACCTCGCTCTGGAACGGTTCGGCGAGGCATTGAGGAGCGCCGCCGAGGAAGATCTGGAGCACCTCGTGAGCAACATCTACAGCATGTGCAAAGTGCAGCAGGAGATGGTGCAGAACAAGGTGGTTTCAGACCTGAAGGTGGCCTGGGAGGTCCTCCACCGCAGCGGCAAGGAAATCATCGCCGTTCCGCAAAAGGAGATCTCCTTTGACGCCGTGAACCAGTTCACCGGTGAAGTCATTCCCGTCACGGTGCCCTTCTGGAAGGTGGGGGATGTGCCGCTCACGCTCAACAACACCTTCGTCGACGAGGTTCAAAGCCTGGTGGGAGGGACATGCACAATCTTCCAGAGAATCCAGGGTGACGGTCTCCTTCGGATTTCCACCAATGTCATCGGGAAGGACGGGAAAAGGGGTACGGGAACCTTTATCCCCGCGAACAGCCCCGTGACCCAGGCGATTCTGGCCGGGAAGCCTTACCGGGGCAGGGCGTTTGTTGTGGACGACTGGTACATCACGGCCTACGAACCGATTTGGGGAAAAGAGAAAAACATCATCGGCGCTATTTACGTAGGGGTGAAGGAGCAGAGCGCCTACTCGCTCAAAGGGGAGATCAAAAGCATCAAAGTCGGCGAAACCGGTTATGTCTACATCATGGACAGCAAGGGAAACCTGAAGATCCATCCCGCCCGGGAAGGGGGGAACATCATCGATTCCAAAGACTCTTCGGGCTTCGAGTACATCCGCGCCATGATCAAGGATGCCCTCGCGCTGAAAGAAGGCGAGCTGGGTACCATTCGCTATCCCTGGATCAACCCGGAACTGGGCGAGACGAAACCGCGACCCAAGATGCTCAAGTTTACCTACTTCGAACCCTGGGACTGGATCATCGCCGCCGGCACCTATGAGGATGAGATCTTCGAGTCCCTGAATACGACCCAGCGATTTGTTCTGGTCATGGTCGTCGTGGCGCTCGGCCTCAGCTTTTTCCTCACCGTGACCCTCTCCATGGTCCTCACCAAGCCCATCCAGGAACTCACCCAGGTGACGACCAAGATGGTGAGCGGCGATCTGTCCCAGAGGGTCAAGGTTCACGGCGCGGACGAGATCGGCATACTCGGCACCTCCTTCAACAGGATGATCGGCCAGATCCAGAATTACACCTCCAACCTGGAAAAAATGGTGGAGGCACGGACCCAGGAACTCAAGGAATCGAGAGAAAAATACCGGGAGCTGTCCCGGTTTCTCAACAGTGTTCTGGACAGCGCGACCGAGTATGCCATCATTGCCCTCGACTTCCACGGCAAAATCATTGAATTCAACAAAGGGGCGGAGAGGCTTTTTGGATACAGGAAAGAGGACGTGGTCGACCGGGAGAATATCGGGATCACGATCCTTCCCGAGGACCGGCAGAGCGGCATCCAGGAGGTGATGTCGAAGAGGACCCGGGCCGAAGGGGTGTGCGAGCTGGAAATGACCCGGGTGAGAAAAACCGGGGACCGGTTCCCTGCCCTGACAACGGTCACGTCCATCATGGATCCTTCTTCCGGGAAAGCCGTGGGCTTCGTGGAGATCATCCGCGACATCACGGTGAGGAGAAAGCTCGAAAGAGAGCTTCGGGAAACCAAGGAGTTCCTGGAAAACATCATGGAAAGCTCCGTGGACGGGATCCTGACCACGGACCTCAAAGGAAAGCTCACTTACACGAACCGGGCCATGGAAGAAATGCTCCAGGCCCGGAGAGACGAGGTCCTGGGAACGCACATCTCCAGCTTTTACGTGAAAGGGATCCAGCAGGCCAGGGAGATCATGGCCCTTCTTCAAGCCGCGGAAAGAGCGGACAACTATGTCATGGAAGTCCGGAGAACGGACGGGAAGCATCTGACCATTCTCACGTCCCTTTTTCTGCTCAGAAACGAGGACAACGTGCTGATCGGCACGGCCGGGATCTTCAAAGACATTACCGAGCAGAAGCAACTGGAAGCCAAGCTCAAGGCAGCCCAGGCGCGCCTTGTCGAGGCTTCCAAGATGCGGGCCCTGGGAGAGCTGGTGGCCGGCGTGGCCCACGAGCTCAACAATCCCCTCATGGCCTCCCAGACGATTCTCCACGTGATCATGAGGAATGTTCCCCAGGATTGGCCGGAGCGGGAGCGCCTGGAGCTCATCCGCAAGTGTAACGAAAGAATCGGGAAAATCGTGGACCATCTGAGGGAATTTTCCAGGCAGACCAAGACCGAATTCCAGGCGTTGGACATCAACCAGCCCATAGAGAACGCCTTGATGATTACCGGGCAACAGTTGCTCAACCATGGGATCTCCCTCGTGCGAAAACTGACGCCGAATCTGCCCAGGATCATGGGCGATGCCAATCAACTCGAGCAGGTCTTCCTGAACCTCATCGCCAATTCCAGGGACGCCATTGAGGAGACGGATGGGAAGAAAAAAGAATTGACCATCACCACCGGATTGTCGGAAGATGAAGGGGCGCCGGCGATCCTTGTCTCCATCAGGGACAGCGGTGCCGGGATCCCTTCCGAGAACATGGAAAAAATCTTCGAACCTTTCTTCAGCACCAAACCGGTGGGAAAAGGTACAGGGCTCGGGTTGTCCCTCTGTTACGGAATCGTGGAGGCCCACGGGGGCAGAATTGACATCAAGAGCCGTGTCGGTGAAGGGACGGAAGTGAGAATATCCTTGCCGGCAAAAGAAACGGGAAAGGAGTGACCGAATGGGGAAACGGATTCTCGTGGTCGATGACGATGAAATGGTTCTCATGGCTCTGGACGAGCTCCTCAAACCGGAGGGGTATGAGATTCATACGGTTTCCAGCGGTACGGAAGCTTTGCAGAAACTGGATGAAAACCCTTACGATCTGCTCATGCTCGACGTCATCATGCCGGAAATGGATGGATTCGAGTTATGCAAGCGGATACGCAAGAAGGAGAAGTACAAGGAAACGCCGATCGTCTTTCTCACGGCCAAAAGCAGGGATGAGGACCGGATTCGAGGACTGGAGGCTGGGGCCAACCTGTTTCTCTCAAAGCCCATCTCTCCGGACAAACTTCTCGGGATCGTCGGGGACGCCCTGAAGTAGGGCTCGAGTCCCCTGCGAAATCGGACCCCGCGGGATTCTTCTACGCCCCCGGTTTGTTTACGCCCGGACTCACCAGAGACCTCCCTCCCGGTCGGAAGAATCCAAATTGCAAGAAGGTCAATGTTGACGATCTTGTAAAAAGTCCGAAAACCCGTCTTTTCGTCATTCCGGCGAAAGCCGGAATCCAGTATTTCAGGGGACTTATAAAATACCTGGACCCCGTTTTTCAACGGGGTGACGACTTTTTACCGTGAAAATACACTTTGCCTTGCCGGACGTAGGGCAGGTCGAAGATCCCGGCGACGGGGCGACCCCGCCTGCCAGGTCGGCACGGTGGCCGACCCTACATTTTCATGCGTGGGGGCGGCCAATACGGCGGCCATGAGCGTTTACGAACGCATCAATGTTGACGGTCTCGTAATCGCTCATGACCCTCACAAGGGTCACCCCCACCCATGAATGCGCCTGAGGCGCACAAGAATCCCCCTCGATCCCCCTTTAATAAAGGGGGAGGACAAAAAGGAGAGGAGCAGGTTCCCCCCTTTGAAAAAGGGGGGCCAGGGGGGGATTTTCACGGTAAAAAGTCGCGTTCACCTCCGAAGCCCAAGCGATTCCACCAGCCTGTCAAAGCCGCCATGTCGCTCGATGAGCTCCGTCATATGACGAACCTTGCCTTCGTCTTCCGGTGAAAGGTGGGAGGTGCTCTGCTCGAGCTTCTCCAAAGCGGCAAAGGTGTCCTCCTTGATCAGCAGGAGCGGGACACGGGCTTTCTCCGCCGCGCGAACGAGCTGTGAGGGGGGGTGACGGCCTCCGGTGAGAAGAATCCCGGCCACGGGCCTCTGCACTCCCTCCTCGCTTTCATGGACGGAGGCCTCCAGGAGGATGATCTTGTTATAGGCCCTCTTGAACAAGCGCAGCTCATCTGTGAGATCCGCTGAGCCCACCGTCATGCCGGCCACAGGCTTTTCCAGATACTCTCTGCCCCACAGAAAATCGCCTTTGAGGATCTCCGCTATTTCCCGCAGACTCCGGAAGGAAAGGACCGGGTCCTCGGGGAGGGCCGTGGTGATAGGGATTCCCTTCTGTCTCAAGGTAGGGATCAGTCCGGATGTCATCTGCCGGATTTCTTCAGGCGGTATGCGGTTGAGGATGACCCCTTTCATTTTGCCCTTGACCAGGGAGCTTACGGAGAGGATGGAATAAACGGTTCGCGAGATCTTCCGATACCGGTGAATCAGGATGCAGTCGCTCCTCAGCTCCGGGATGAAGGCGATGTCGGGAATGGGACATGCGGCGTCATCAAAAAAGATGTGCTTCGAGCCCATGATGATCAGGATGTCTTTGGATTCGGAGAGTTCCTGAACAAGGGATTTGAATTCCCACATGATCTCGTCGCTTCCCTTGGTTCTCCACGCCTCGTCCGAAACAAGAAAAGGGCAGATGGTTTCCATGGGCTCCTTCAGTTTCAGGGATTCCTTGAGAAGGTAAGCGTCGTGATCTACCCACCGCCCGCCGATGTAGACGGGATCAGTCCCGAAGGGCTTCACAAACCCCACCTTGAACCCCATGTTCATGAACTTTCGCGCGAGGGCCCAGGTAATGAGACTGTGACCTGCCCGATCGCCGGTGGAGCCGATGAAGAGCAAGGACATGAAAACTCCTTCATGAAATCTGCTGACGCAGATTTCATAAAACGCCCCTTCGGGGCTTCGAAATCCCCCCCTCGTGACCTCCGCTCATTGTTCATTTCGGAAGGGTTTTTGGGGATTATAGGCCCAAGGCTCCAAAACTTCAAGCGCCAAAGCCCTTCAGTTCAACCGTTCCTCCGGGCTGCCAAAACATGGATCTGGAGCCGCGGTTCGATTGCCTTCACCGTCCTGAGAGAAGCCGAAGGAGAGCCTACTCCTTCAGTTGGCGAAAGGCTTGTCGGGCTCGGAAGCAGGAGCTTCCTCCTACAGGTGGGCCGTCCGGTCCTTTGCTCTCTGCTCCACCTGTCCTCCATAGCCTCTTGACCGCCATAGCTTCAGCGACGGCGGTTGGCGAAGGAGGATGCTCCCTGCTGCCCTTGGGGCGCCGACCTGTCACGCCATAGCCTTCAGGCGACGGCGGAAGCTCTTAGAGCGCCCGTCCTCCGCAGTAGCCTGCTAGGTCGGATGGAAAGGCGGCTGCTCCTTGCTGCGCGGTGGAACCTCCGCGTTCCATGGACGTCACCTCGGGGGTGACACAGGCAGCCTTTCGTTCGCAGTCCCGGGATAAAGGCTTTAGAAAAGTACACAGGATTGAGCTTTCTATTTCCTGACATCTGTCCATGAACAGAAAAACTTTGGCATGTATCTTGAATCAACAAGAAGTGGCGGCTTGGTAAACGGCTCCTTAACTGTCATTTCGACCGCAGGGAGAAATCTGACGGATTCGGAAGGCGTTCCCCGACTTTTTGCAGGACCATCAAGCAAGAAAGAGCAAAGGGATGGAGCAGGACACGGGAAGCACGGTTTCGAGAACCGAAGATGAGGGGCAAAAGCAGTACTATAGAGGCCTGCACCGGAAGTTCATCCTGATCACCCTGGTCTGCTCCCTCGTCCCCCTGCTCCTCGTCGGCTGGATCATTAACATCCACTACACCCGGTTTGCAAAATCCCGCATGACAGGCTCCTTTCAGACCCAGGTGGAGTATCACAAAAGGATTATCGAGCTTTTCCTGAGGGAGCGCAGCTCCAAGCTTCACCTTGTTGCCCAGACCCACACCAAGGCATTCCTGCGGGAAATGAGCAATCTTTCCCACGTGTTCGAAATCATGAACCAAGAGTACGGGCATCTGACCGACCTGGGCGTCATTGACCAGGAGGGCAAACACCTGGCCTATGTCGGACCCTACGACCTCATGGACAAGAACTATTCTGAAACTCACTGGTTCAAGCAGGTCATGGAAAAGGGGATCTACATCAGTGACATGTTCACGGGATTCCGAAAAGTGCCTCACTTCATCATCGCCATCACCCGCCAGGAAAAAGGAGAGAAGTGGATCCTGCGGGCAACCGTGGACACAGAAGCTTTCCGGTCCTTGGTGGAGAACGTGCGGATCGGAAACACGGGTGAAGTCTACCTGTTGAACGAGGAGGGCTACTATCAAACCGGGCCGCGGATCAGCGGCAGGATCATGGAAAAAGCGGACATGCCCCTGGAGCCTTTTCACGAGGGGACCAAGATAAGGGTGACGGAGAAGCCCCCCAGCCAGATCATGGCTACGGCATGGCTCAGAGAGCCCCGCTGGATGCTGGTCGTAAAGCAGGACTACTCGGAGGCCTTCGACGGGGTGAACTATGCTAACTACGCTACCCTGATTTTTCTTCACCTGAGCGCGCTGACGATCCTGATCGTCTCCATCCTCGTAACCCGGCACCTGATCCAGGTCATCAGGAACCGCGACAGTGAAGCCGATCAATTGACAAAGCAGCTCATGGAAGCCGGCAAGATGGCTTCTCTCGGGGAGCTTTCAGCAGGGGTGGCCCATGAGATCAACAACCCCCTGGCCATCATTCTCACGGAGAGGCAGATCCTCCTGGACCTGGCTGAACAAAACCCGGCACTTGACGAACAGTTCAAAAAAGATCTAAAAGAATCTCTTGCGCAGATGGATGTTCAGGTCAACCGGTGCAAGCGGATTACCCACAATCTTCTGCGTTTTTCCCGGCGGACAAGATCCGTGGTCGAAAAGGTTGACCTCAACGGTTTCCTTGGCGAAATTGTGGAACTCATGGAACGGGAAGCCCGGTCGAGCGGCATCAGGTTCCTGACAGAGCTGGACCAGAACGTGAAACCGGTTCTTTCAGATCCTTCCCAGTTGCAGCAGGTTTTTCTCAATCTGATCACGAATGCCATTGACGCCCACGACGGCAAACCCTACGGCACCGTTCGCATAACGACCAAGGCGGACGACCGGAATAAGAGGGTGAGGGTGACGGTGGCCGACACGGGATCGGGAATCCCCAAGGAAAACCTCGGCAAGATTTTCGATCCCTTTTTCACGACCAAACCTGTGGGCAGAGGCACGGGGCTCGGGCTTTCCATCTGCTACAGCATTATTCAGCGCCTGGGTGGAACGATCGGCGTGAAGAGCGAAGTGGGAGCAGGGTCGGAGTTCACCCTGGAGCTTCCCTTCAACCCGCCGGCAGGGTTGCATGAAAGGTAACATTTCAGTGCAGTTCACGGACCCTGGTCCTCAGGGTCAGGTCAGAGACAATTGGCTATGCCTGTGGGAGTGAGAAGGCTCTAAATTCGAAGCACGAAATTCGAAATCCGAAACAATACATAATGACAAAAATTCGAATGATCCAAGTAATAAGCGTACCTGGTACCGCGATTCTCGTTTTGTTTTTGTCATTAGGACATTTGGTATTCGAATTTGTTTCGTATTTCGATATTAGGATTTAGGATTTCGGCGAGGCTACACCAGCAAATCATGCCCTCTGGGCTTAGACCAAAGCCGGGCCCTCTGGACCCGGATCTTTACGTTAAGGAGGAGCATCAATGAAAGGGTCCAAGGTTCTACTCGTGGATGACGAAGTCGTTTTCACCACCAACATGTCGAAACTTCTGACCAACAGGGGTTACCGGGTCACTGCCGTGAACAGCGGCGATTCGGCCGTCCAGGCTCTGGAGCAAGAGAATTTTGATGTGGTGGTTTTGGACCTTAAAATGCCGGGCATGGACGGCATCACGACCCTGAAAGAAATCAAAAAACTGGGCCTCTTCACCGAGACGCTCATCCTCACAGGCCACGGCTCCATTGATACGGCCCTCGAGGCGATCAAACTGGGGGCTTACGACTATCTCACCAAGCCCTGCGAGATCGATGAATTGGTCACCAAGATAGAGGGTGCGTGGGAAAAAAAGGACGGGGCGGAGAAAAAGGACATCCAGGAAAAGATCCAGAAAGTGGTGGAATCTCCGGCCTCCGTGTTCGACCTCTTCCCCAAGAAGAAGTAAATGAAATCCGCCGCGGCGGATTTCATGCAACGGCCCTTCGGGGCTAGGGGCCTGTCACACAATAAGTTGACTGACTCGGCCTGGGAACCGTTCGCCCTGAGGTATCGAAGGGCGAACCCCGTCGTTCATGCTTCGATACCTCAGCATGAACGGAACGTCGGGATTAGATGCGCAACTTATTTTGTATCAGGCACTAGAAGCTGATCCCGGTATACAAATTACCGGCTGCTCCCTTCCAATTTGCGCAGGTTCTCCCTGGCGAACTCTATCGTCGGGTCCAGTTCCAGGGCAACCCGGTAATAGGCAATGGCCTGCTTTTTGTCTCCCATGTCCCGGTAATTCGATGCGATGTTGGCATAATCGATGGCCGAGGAGGGATTGAGGTCGAGCACCCTCCTGAAACACTCGATGGCCCTGTCGTGCTCCTTCAGCTTGTAGTGACAAAATCCCATGAGATTGTAAATGTCGGTCCTGTCCCTGTCATAGTGCTCCGCCTTTGCCAGGGCCGAGAGGGCATCCCGGTAGAGCTCGAGTTCCTTGAGGCAAAGCCCGATGTAGGAATAGATGCTGGGAATGTCCTCGTCCTTGGGATCCAGGTCCAGGGCCTGTTCAAAGAATCCGAGCGCCGTCCGGGGATCATTGAGGGAAAGGTGAGAGGAGCCCAGGAAGAACTTGACGTAATATTTTCCCGGCATGAGTTTGTCCATCTCCTCCAGCCGGGGAACGGCCCGGCCGGGATCCCCATTTTCGGCGATGAGCTTGGCGGAAAACATTCCCACGCTGGTGCCTGCGGCCCTTTCCCTGAAGTGGGCGCCCGGGATGATCGTGTAAAAGGCGGGAATCCCGAGCCTGGGATGGGTGATATCCACCGCCAGGACCGGCATACCCTGCCGGGCCAGGGCCGCCACGCAATTTTCCACTTCCACCCGCATGTTGTCATGGGAAAGGTCGGGAAGTGCTCCTATGCCCACTTCCTTCCCGGGCTTCATGACATAAGCCGCCTCCTCGATGTTCTTGAACTTGGGCAAGCCGCTCGCCACGTATTTCGAGGGCGTCTCGAAATCTCCGGCAAGCTGGGCCGTTTCAGTAAGAGCCCGGATCAGGGCCTTGTGGGGGCCGGGGGTTGTTCCCGCAGTCCAGACGATCTCGCTTCTTTGCGGGAACGTGGAAGGGTCGTAGGCGAGAACGGCCACGCTCGGAATGCCCGTGTTGAGCGAGAAGTCGTTCATGAAGAGTTTCACTCCCGCCTTCTCGTATTTCCTGATCAGGTCGAGAGCCACGGGGTCGGTGACGGATAGGGGGTCAATGGAAGGGGTTTGGAGCCGGTTCCTGCTCACGAGGGAGGAGACATGCCTTTCCACGACCTCGCAAATGCCCTGAAGGAGCGCTTCCTCAACCCCGTTTCCCGCACAAGGCCCATTGAATTCGTTGATGGTGTAAAACCAGTTGAAAGGCACGAGCACTTCTCGTTCATCGGTAAGGTGGTATGCCCAGGTCCACGTGAGGGGGAGGGTCGAGAAGATCTTCTTGGCCACCGCTGTCTCTGCCGTGTCGTCGTGCACGGATTGGGCGATCATCTCGAAAGGGATAGCCCGGTCCTCAAGATTTCGGTATTCATCCACGAAGAAGTTCCCGGGGTTCTTGCAGAAGCTGAAAAAGCTGAAGCGTTCCGCCAGTTCCATCACGGCACTGGCTTCGGACTGCTGGGGAGTGGCTCCCTTGCCCATTTGTTTCTTGGTCCCGATCACTCCCTGGGCGTCTTTGCCGCAAATGCTGAAGTGGACGGGAATGTCGAGCCGGCCCGTGTCTATGCGCATGGTGCGCTCCAGGATATCCAGCCCCACTTCCTTGAGCCTTGCCCTGAACCGGCTCACCGTTTCTTCCGGACTAACCGCTTTGTCCTGGTCCAGGGTGTAACCCTTGAATGCATCGCGCAAGACAATCTTGTGGTTCATTGAAAATTCCTCGAAATCGCAAAAATTCTAGAAACCATAAAAGCCTGTGAAGTATCAGCAGGGAGCAAGGAGCATGGAGCAGGGAGCGCGGAGCCGGAAGGCCAACATGTAGGAGGAAGCTCCTGCTTCCGATCTCCGGACCGGCTCTTTTCCTCCACTCTGGTTCACTGATTACCGGTCACTGTTTACTGTTTCTTGGCTCCCTGCTCCTTGCTCCCTGCTCCCTGCTACTCATGATCTCATGAGCTCTCTTCTTCTCCCCTCTGATTCACTGATTACCGGTCACTGTTTACCGGTTCTTGCTCCCTGCTCCGTGCTCCCTGCTATTCAGCACCCGATTCAAACTCCCCGTTACATATCCTTCCAGATCCACGGAAACATAAAGGAACCCGATCTCTTTGAGTCTCGACGCAATGGTCTCCCTGAGCGCTTTTGCAGTGATCCTCGATAAATCCTCTTTCTCCACCTCGATTCTGGCCAGGGAACCGTGGCACCTCACGCGGAACTGCCTGAACCCCTTTGAGGCAAGGAAAATCTCCGCCTCTTCGATCATTTTGAGTTTTTCCTCCGTGATCGGCTCTCCATAAGGGATGCGGGATGCCAGGCATGCCATGGCAGGCTTGTTCCAGGTGGGAAGCCCCATCTCCCTCGAAAGGACCCTTATCTCCTCCTTGTTCATGCCCGCATCCATGAGAGGGGCCAGGGCGCCGGCTTCCTCGGCCGCTTTTGACCCCGGCCGGTAATCTGCGATGTCATCCACATTGGCCGCATGGGCGATGTGACGGATCCCTCTCTGATCGGCAATGTCCTTGAGCTTCCTGAAGAGAAAAGCCTTGCAATGGTAGCAGCGATCAGGCGGATTGTCCCGGAAGATAGGCAGATTTCCTGCTTCAGAGGGGATGACAAGATGCTCGATCCCGCGCTGCCGGGCAAAGTCGATGGCCTCCAGGGCTTCGCGGGACGGATAAAATGGCGCTGTTGCGGTCACGGCCACGACACCGGAGCGTAGCACGTCATGGGCAAGAGCGAGGAGGAACGTGCTGTCCACGCCCCCGGAAAAGGCAATGAGCAAGGAATCGAGGTTTCTCAGGGCCTCGACAAGGGCGTATTTTTTCTTATGGGCTGTTTCGATGAAGCTCATGCAAATCAGTACCGTTCAAGCGTGAGCAGGGAGCATGGAGCAGGGAGCATGGAGCAAAAACCGAACGACACACTCGAAGCCGTGTCCCCCTGTAGGAGGAAGCTCTCCTTCGATTTTGCTCAGGACGGTGAGGGCACTCGAACCGCTGCTTCCGATATCCAAACCGGCTCTTTTCCTCCACTCTGATTCACTGATTACCGGTCACTGTTCACTGGTTCTTGCTCCCTGCTCCGCGCTCCCTGTCGCAGACCCTGAGCGTAGTCGAAGGGCTCCCTGCTATATGACCTTCCTCATCCTGTTTAAACAAAATTAAACACTTGACGCCTCCTTCGTCAACAGGATACTCTGAATTTCCACTAATTCCAAGGAGCTGAGGATCGCTGATTGCTGACCGCTGACCGCTGATTGCTGACCGCTGATCACTGATCACTGATGACTGGTCACTGATCACTGATCACTGACCGCTGACCGCTGATTGCTGATTACTGATTACTGATTTAAGGGGGTGTTTTCATGAGATCTGGATTCTGGAAACCCTGTTGCCTGGTTCTTTCTCTGGGTCTTGCTATTGGATTGGGATCAGCCCTGTCAACGGCGGCGGTTCCTGAAAAGAAGCCTGATCCGGGAGAGGAATACGGCACCAGCCACACGAAGAACGTGACGGCCGACCATTCGAAATTCGATGCCCTGAAGCAGGGGTTCAAGAGCGGGCCCGAAGTGACCAGGGCCTGTCTCAGTTGCCACACCGAGGCTGCAAAGCAGATCCAGAAGACCCTCCACTGGCGCTGGATCTGTCCTGCCGACGAGACGGGCAAGCTCGGAAAGGCGGGGCTGGTGGTCAACAATTTCTGCGTGGCCGTGCCTTCCAACGAGCCCCGCTGCACCTCCTGCCACATCGGCTACGGATGGAAGGACAAGACCTTCGATCTCACCCAGGAAGACAAGGTGGATTGCCTCGTTTGCCACGAACAGACGGGAACCTACGAGAAGTTCCCAACCATGGCGGGAAATCCGGTTTCTGAGCCGACCCTTTTCCCTCCGGAGCAGAAAACCTATAATCCGCCCGAATACAACAAGGTCGCCCAGAGTGTCGGCAGACCGACAAGGAAAAACTGCGGTGTCTGTCATTTCTTCGGCGGCGGCGGAGAAGGGGTGAAGCACGGCGATCTGGATTCATCCATGTTCAAGCCCAACAAGGCCCTCGACGTTCACATGGCTGTTGAGGACGAGAACTTCAACTGCACCCGTTGCCACACCACCGAAAAGCACTCCATCGCAGGGCGGTGCTACAAAGTGTCGGCTACGGACGATCCCCGAACCCTGCTGGAGTCGGACATCATTAAAAGGATCACCTGCTATTCCTGCCACACTGAAAAGCCGCACAAACCGGGTGTAAAGGCCAATGACCACACGGACAGGGTGGCCTGCCAGAGCTGCCACATTCCCGAGATGGCGCGGGTGAATTCCACCAAGATGATGTGGGATTGGTCCACGGCCGGAAAGAGGAACGAGGAAGGCAAACCGATCAAGAAGATGCAGGACGGCCGGCCCGTGTACGACGGCATGAAAGGCGACTTCAAGTGGGAAAAGAACGTGAAGCCCGAGTATTACTGGTACAACGGCGTGGTGCACAATGTGCTGGTCACCGACAAGATCGACCCGGGCAAGGTGGTGAAACTGAACTGGCCCGAAGGGGGCTACGAGGATCGCAAGTCACGGATTTACCCGTTCAAAGTTCACCGGGGCAAGCAACCCTACGACAAAGAGAACAAGACCATGGTCATTCCCAAGCTTTTCGGCCCCAAAGGATCCGGTTCATACTGGAGCCAGTATGACTGGAAAACGGCCATCGAAAAGGGCATGGAGTACACAGGCCTGCCTTTCAGCGGAGAGTTCGATTTTGTGGAGACCGAGTACCTGTTCCAGACCACCCACATGGTGGCGCCGAAGGAGAATTCACTCTCCTGCACCGAATGCCACAGCAGAAAGGGCCGGCTGGCCAACCTGGCGGGGTTCTACATGCCGGGTCGGGACGCCAACCGGGGTTTGAACATCATCGGCTGGGGGAGCGTGATTGCGGCCCTGATCGCCGTGCTCGGCCATGGGGCGGGGCGAATCGTGAGCCGTAAGAGGAGGGCAAAGTGATGGAATACAACGAATGCGTCATGGACAGGATTTACCTCTACACGAGGTTCGAGCGTTTCTGGCACTGGGCTCAGGCGGGCTTTGTGGTCCTGCTTGCCCTCACAGGCTATGAAATCCACACCGGGTATGGGTTCTTCGGCTTCAAGAGAGCCGTGGAGTGGCACAACACGCTGGGCATCTCCTGGCTCGTTCTCTATGCTTTCATCGTATTCTGGCACCTGACCACCGGCCAGTGGAAACACTACATCCCCACGACAAAGATGCTTTTCCATGTGATGCTGTATTACATGATCGGCATTTTCAAGGGTGAGCCCCATCCCGTTCCCAAGAGCGAGCGGGCCAAGCACAACCCGCTGCAGAGACTGACCTATCTTTCCATCTCCGTCTTCCTCATCCCCGTTCAGATGCTCACAGGTCTTCTGTACTACCTTTACAACTCCTGGCCCGAACTGGGGATCAGGGGGTTCGGCCTCGGAACCATCGCCTTCCTGCACATGGCAGGGGCCTTTGCGCTGCTGGTTTTTCTCGTGGTTCATGTTTACATGACCACCACCGGCCACTCTCTGACAGCCCATTTCAGGGCCATGTGCACGGGATGGGAGGAGGTCCCGGCCCGGCAGAAGTAAAAGCAGGGAGCGCAGAGCAGGGAGCAGGGAGCAAGGAGCAGGGAGCCCTTCGACCATGCTCCCTTCGAGAACCTCTCCGCGCTTCGGCCCTTTCCCGCCTTTCTCGCATTCCCTCTCATGAACTCAATAATTCAATGACTTATTAATCGTCTCAAAATAGCATCGACACTCCGCCCCCCTCACTCCAACCCTCTCCCCTAGCTGATCTCTGACCTCTGCCCTCCGACTTCTTAGGTTCTGGGGTTCTGAGGTTCTGAGGCTCCGGAGTTCTGTGGCTCTGTGGCTCTGAAGTTCTGAGCCTCTGTGGTTCTGCTTTTCGCTCCCTGCTCCGCGCTCCATGCTCCCTGCTATGTTACCGGCCAAATCACGAAAATCAACGGGTCCCACACCATGTGGGATATGAGAACCGGAACGAGGGTGCCGGTGACGGCGTAAAGCCCGCCCCAAAAGGCGCCGCAGGTCAGAGCGGCCAGGATGAGGACGGGATTTCCCGTGGCTAAATGGACGGCGGCATAAAGAAGTGTCGTGACGAGCCATGCGCACAGGGGACTCCATTTCAAGCTGAATCGACGTTGCACAAACCCCCGCCAGAAGATTTCTTCTCCGAAACCAATGGGGAAGAAGAGGAGAATCCCCACGACAAGGGGCGGGAGAGTTCCGCGGTTGGCGTAGACCGCGTTGATGTTTCCTGCTCGATCAGGGATCAGGGCGGGAAGGAAGCGGGATATGAGAATGAGGACCTCATTCCCTGCCCGGAAAACGGCATAGAGGGCGGCCGCGGCCAGGATGCCGAGGAGGATGTTTTTCCAGGTCAGTTCTTCGCGGAAAAACAGGGGTCTCCCGAAAACAAAGGATATGGCGGCCAGGAGGGACGTGCTGAAGGACATCATGAGCCAGAAATTCAGGGGACGGATGACAAACATGACGAACCAGAGCCCAAAGGCCAGAACAAGCCCCAGGTAAAGCTCCGGAGAGGATTTGTCGTCTGTGCTATGTTGCACGGTGTTCATGATCCTTCAAATTTCAGCAGGGAGCGTGGAGCACTGAGCACGGAGCATGGAGCCCGAAGGCCAACATGTAGGAGGGAGCTCCTGCTCCCGATACCCATATCCAGTCTTGCCCCTACGCCCTTCGTCTTCTGAGGTTCTGAGGCTCTGTGGCTCCTTGGCGCGCCCAAGCGCACAACGCGAAGGCGGTCGCTCCGTGCTCCACCTGTCCTCCATAGCCTTGGGCGAAGGAGGATGCTCCCTGTCGCAGACCCTGAGCGTAGTCGAAGGGCTCCCTGCTACACGCTTCCTGCAATCGCGTACTGCACCCCGAGGGCGGTCACGGTCAGGAGGCCGAAGGCCAAATGAATCTGGGCGGTGACTGCGTCGATGACGGCGAATTGCCCGGCCGCAAGATCGTCCTTGTGCCTCACCATGTTCGCCGCTCGCAGGGCAAGAGGAAAAGAGAGAAAAACGATCAGGGAAAAGAGCGTGAGGCCGGCAAAGACAATAAGGGCAAGGGTGGTCGCGTAGGCGCCGAAGACCAGCCCGTAGTACATGAACTTCGCCCGGTTTTCACCGATGAGGATGGGCACGGTTTTGATGTTGACCACCTTGTCGTTGGCGATGTCTCTCAAGTTGTTGCTGTGAAGGACGGCGTCGACCAGAAGCCCGATGGGGATGGAATAAAGCACCGGCAACCACGAGAAACGGTGGGCTTGAACATAGTAGGCGCCGAGGACCATGGCAGGGCCGAAGGACACGAACACGGCCATATCCCCGAGAGCCCTGTATTTGAACTGGATAGGTCCGGCAGTGTAGAAAACGCCGAGGATTGCGCCGATCAGAATAAGCCATATGAGAAAGCCGCCTCCGGGGGTGACGTAAACAAGGTAGGCCCCGATCAACCCGGCGATGACCATGGCTATGCCGCCGCCCCCAAGGACCTGAGAAGGTTTCATGGCTCCTGCTACAAGAAGGCCGCTGGAGCCGAAGGTGCCCTCCCTGTCCACCTTTGCCTTGTAGTCGTAATAGTCGGAGAGAAGGTTGGCTCCTGCGTGGGCGGTCATGCATCCGAGACCCGTGAGCACGAGACGAAAGAAGTTGAGATCCAGGCCTGGATTGTCGATCAGGGCGGTGACGGCGCCCAGAATCGGTGGGATCAGGCTGACCGTGAAAGCAAAGGGCCGCACGGCTTGCCACCACAGGGCAACGATGGACATGATAGGTCCTCCTTAAAAGCATGGAGCATGGAGCATAGAGCATGGAGCATAGAGCATGGAGCAGGGAACAAGGAGCCCGAAGGCCAACATGTAGGAGGGAGCTCCTGCTCCCGATACCTATATCCAGTCTTGCCCCTACGCCCTTCGTCTTCTGAGGTTCTGAGGCTCTGTGGCTCCTTGGCGCGCCGAAGCGCACAACGCGAAGGCGGTCGCTCCTTTCTCCACCTGTCCTCCATAGCCTCTTGACCGCCATAGCTTCAGCGACGGCGGTTGGCGAAGGAGGATGCTCCCTGCTGTTTGAACTTACCCCCAAATCCCCGTATCGTCAAATCTCCTCTGAATGGCTCGGAAGAACAAACCCTGGAGAGGGGCAAAAATATTGATCAAAACAGGGTCTCACCTTCACTTTATTGTTGAATTTTTCATTCAGATCTACTACTCTTGCGGGAACTGTAACCCTTAACCTTTAACACTCTAGGAGGAGGAAGGAGATGAACAAAGGAGATCTGGTCAATGAGGTTGCAAAAGTCGTGGCCACCAAGAAAGCGGCCCAGGATGCGGTCGACGCGGTGCTGTCGAGCATCTCAAAGGCTCTGAAGAAGAAACAGGACGTCACGCTCGTTGGGTTTGGTACCTTTAAGGTGAGCAAGAGAAAGGCCCGCAAGGGACGAAACCCTCAGACCGGCGCGGAGATCAAGATCAAGGCGAAAAGCGTTCCGAAGTTCATCCCCGGCAAAGCGCTGAAAGCCGCCGTTAAGTAGGACGCATCCCAGGTAATCTCAGAGGCCTTCATCAAGCGCCGGCGCGCCTGATGAGGGCCTGTGTTTTTTTAAGGCGTGACGTGAAGCCAAAACTGCTTCCAAAGGTCTTTGTTCTCATTTTCTCATTCATCTCCTTTCTCCCCGGTCCTCTGTGCAGCCAGTCGCTTCATGTTCTCGAAAAGCAGGATCTGAGGGTCCTTTACGAAGCGTCCCTGAAAGGGGGCGCCGAGGAGACGGTTGAACGCTATGAGGAAGTGAAAAAAGCCGTGGGAGAGAAGCTGGGACTTGAAGTGACCTTGGTCCCCTCGATCCTTTTGATCAAGAGCCCTGAGACGTTTAGGAAAATGGCGGGCAGCGACCTGATCGTGGCCTTTGCTGTTCCGGACAAAATGCTCATGGTGGTCGACTATTCTCGAATGAAGGTGAGCCCCTTTTCCCTCGCGGTGACCATGAAGCATGAGCTTTGCCACCTCGTGGTCCATCACCACCTGAGGGGCCGGAGAATCCCGAAGTGGTTCGATGAAGGCATTGCCCAATGGGTCAGCGAAGGGATCGGGGAAATCATGATAGAGCAGAAGAAGCCGCCGCTGAACGAAGCGGTTCTGGCAGGGAAAATCATCCCCATGAGAGCCCTTTCAGAGGTCTTTCCCGGTGACCGGGAGTCTCTCCCCCTTGCCTACGAGCAGAGCCGGAGTCTTGTCACCTACATGATCGAAAGGTACGGAATGGAGAGCATCCTCGACATCCTTGAGGGGGTGAAACAAGGGAACACCTGGGAGGATGCCGTCTGGGGCGCCCTGGGCGTGTCGGTCTTGGATCTTGAGGATGGGTGGCGCGACCATCTGAGAAAAAGATTGACCTGGTTCACCTACATCGTGAACAATCTCTACGAAATCCTTTTCTTTCTTGCGGCCCTGGCCTCCGTCATCGGCTTTGTCCGCGCCTATCTGCGAAAAAGGGCCTATATGCGGGAGCAGCAGGAAGAGGAAAGCGATGAGCTTAAAATTTCATAAGTAGCAGGGAGCCATTGGATAAGCGTAGGATGGGTTGAGCCGTGCGAAACCCATCACGCCTAATGTGCCGCACGGAGCAGGGAGCATGGAGCAGGGAGCATGGAGCAGGGAGCATGGAGCATGGAGCAGGGAGCATGGAGCAGGGAGCAGGGAGCAGGGAGCAGGGAGCAGGGAGCAGAGAGCACGGAGCCAAAGAAGAGGTATTGAATCGATTGACAAACAGTCAGCGGAGAGGGGAGGAAGAAGTTTGGCCGAAGAAAAACGAAAAGGCAAGCTGTTTAGATTCCAGGATTTAGAAATATGGAAGAAGGCTGTCGAGATTGGTAATAGGCTTCTGGATCTCGCAGACGAGCTCGAGGAAAGAAGACTTTATCGTTTCGCTGAGCAGGTCAGAGCCGCTGGGTTATCGATGTCCAACAATATCGCCGAAGGGAGCGGATCTATATCCGACAGGGAATTCGCGCAATTCCTTAACATAGCCAGGCGATCTACCTTTGAAAACGCCAACATGTTATTCGTCTTTGAAATGCGTGGGTTGATCACGAAAGAGGAAAGGGATTCGATTCTTTCCGACCTTGAGGAAGAGTGCAAAATGATCACTGGTTTCATGCGGAGCCTCAAAAGACCTTAGGAGATTTGCAGGGTTTTCCGCTCCCTGCTCCGTGCTCCATGCTCCCTGCTAAGTAAAAGGAGTTTCTCATGCCGACCGACACCGTTTACGCAAAACTGGCCGAGCACCTCTCCCACTTGGGCATGGGCTATCCCGTGAGAGAGGATCTTGTTGACATGCTTAAAGAGCTCTTCAGCCCTCTCGAGGCCGAGGTGGCTCTTGCCATTCCCAACACGCCCATTCCCCTCGAGCCCGTGGGCGTGGATGAAATTCGGCAAGGCACAAACCTCGATCGAAGCGCCCTGGTGAAGATCCTCGATGGTCTCGATGAAAAGGGCCTGGTGTACGCCGGCCCCATGGCTGATGGGGAAAAGGGCTATGCTTTGCACCAGGTGGGCTTTGGTTTTCCCCAGACTTTCCACTGGAAGGGCGAGGACACACCGCAGGCCCGCAAAATGGCCCGGCTCACCGCCAGGTATTTCAACAGGCAGGTGACGAGAGAAGCGTTCAGCCCGTCCGAAACCAAGCCCTATCGCTACATCCCGGTGGGAATATCCGTTCCCACCGCGGTGCAGGGTGTCTACCCCTTTCACATGATGGAGCACGTCATCGAGAACGCCAGGGTCATCGCCGTGGCCCATTGCCCTTGCCGCATTGCCTACAGGCTCGCAGGAAAGGGCTGTGACCACCCCACGGAAGTTTGCATGAAATTCAACGACATGGCTCGTTACGTCATCGAGAGGGGCCTGGCAAAGGAGATTTCAAAACAAGAGGCTCTGGCAATCGTGAGGCAAACTGAAGAGGCCGGCCTGGTTCACTTTGTGGACAACACCGAGGGTGAAATCCAGCACAACTGTAACTGCTGCGGCTGCGCGTGCTGGAACGTGGGCAGCATCAGGAGGAGGAAGATCCCCCGCGACGTGCTCATGGCAACCTATTTCATCAGGACCACGGACGAGGATCAGTGCACCGGGTGCGGGGCATGCGTGGACATCTGCCCGGTTCAGGCGGTGACCCTGGAAGGGGACCTTCCCGTGGTCGACGAGGCCTGGTGCATCGGGTGCGGCGTCTGCGCTACCGTCTGCCCGACCGGCGCCGTACAGATCGAGGTCCGGCCCGACAAGTCGGCCGCCCTGTCCACAGCGACATTCCGGCAGCTCCACGAGAAAATCAGGCAGGAAAAAAGCTTGAGCTCATAAGTTCATGAGCCCAGCAGGGAGCAGGGAGCAGGGAGCAAAAACCCGTTCATCGTTATCCGTTATCCAAGGGTCGATAAAACGGTTCCGACCGTTATCGATCTGCGGGGGGTCTCCCTTCGGTTAACGGATCACGGCTAACTTTTCTCGCCTTTCGCGCAGTGCCCTTGCGCTTTCAACCTCTGGTACGATTTCAGCGGTTTTAACGGCTTTAACGATTTGAACGAATCTGTTGGCTTACTAACTCATGAACTCATGAGCTGACCTGCTTCAATTCCTCATACACATACCTGAGGCGATCCACCGATTCCTCTTTGACCATATCCTGGGCCTTCAGTCTTTTCTTCAGTGCCTTGAGCTCGTTTTCGAGATCGATGATGGTGTTCAGCATGGCAGCCTGAAAATCCGGGGGAGCTTCGGCTTCCGCAGGCTCCTCGATGATGATCTCCTTGGGCTTGAGGATGAGCCGTTCTTTCCATTTCGGGATGTGGACTTCCATGCCGTACATTTCCCGGAGTTTTTTCCCCAGTGCCTCGCTTGCCTTGGACTCGCCGTGCACCAGGAAAACCCTGGGTTTGCTTTCAAAGTGGCCGACCCACTCAAGCAGGTCTCCCTGGTCTGCGTGGGCTGAAAACCCGCCGATGGTGAAGACCTTCGCTTTCACAGCCACGTTTTCCCCGAAGATCTTGACCTGCTTGGCGCCGTCGACGATTCTCCGGCCCGTCGTTCCCTGGGCCTGGAACCCGACAATGACGAGGCTGGCGCCGTCCCGCCAGAGATTGTGCTTGAGGTGGTGCTTGATCCGGCCTGCCGTGCACATGCCGTTGCCGGCGATCACAATGGCGGAGCCCGAAGCCTTGTTGATGGCTATGGACTGCTCGGTCGTCTCCGTGAACCGTAGGTTGGGCATGGCAAAGGGATCGTATCCCTGGTCCACGATGGCCATGGCTTCCTTGTCGTAGTACTTCTTATTTTTTCGGAAGATCCGGGTGGCCTTGATGGCAAGGGGGCTGTCCACGAAAATGGGGATATCGGGGAGACGCCCGTCTCGTTGAAATTCTCCCAGGATGTAAAGGATTTCCTGGGTTCGCTCGACCGCGAAGGCCGGGATAAGGATCTTCTCCTTGTGGGACACGGCGTATTCGATCGCTTCCAGCAGCTCGGCCTTGCTCGCTTCGAAGGTGCGGTGAAGCCGGTCGCCGTACGTGGATTCGATGAAGAGGTAGTCCGCGTCAAAGACTTCGTGGGGGTCCCTGACGATCAATTGGTCTTTCTTGCCAAGGTCTCCTGAAAACACGACCTTGATGGATCCCTGGTTCTCCTCGATCCACAGCTCCAGGATGGAGGATCCCAGGATGTGGCCGGCATTCCTGAGTCTTGCCTTGATACCCGGCTCCGGTTCGATGATTTGATCTCTTTCCAACGGACGGAGGTATGTCAGGGCTGCCTCGGCGTCCTTGGTGGTGTAAAGCGGCTCGACCTCTCTGCCGGCCTGTCGCCTGCTCTTTCTCGTCTGCCACTCTGCATCCATTTCCTGGATGTGGGCCGCATCGAGAAGCATGATGCCGCAAAGCTCCGCAGTGGGCGGCGACGTGATGATTTGGCCCTGGAACCCGTCTTTCACCAGCTTGGGGATCTTTCCGCTGTGGTCGATGTGGGCGTGGGTCAAAAAGAGCGTGCCGATCTCCTTGGGCTCAAAGCCCCAGTCCTGCCGGTTGCGGTCGTCAAGCGGTTTTCCGCCCTGGAAAAGCCCGCAGTCCACCAGAACCTTCTTTCCCTGAACGCTTTCCACGAGGTAACACGATCCGGTGACCGTTCCTACTCCGCCTAAACACGTGACTCTGACCATCGCAACCTCCTTTTAAGCCAGCATAGAGCAAAGAGCATGGAGCAGGGAGCAGGGAGCAAAGAGCAATTCGAAAACCGTAGGATGGGTTGAGCTGCGCGAAACCCATCACCCCTAACTGTAGGAGGAAGCTCTCCTTCTGCTCTGCCTAGGACGGTGAGGGCCATCGAACCGCCGCTTCCGCTATCCGTCCTCCCAGCCGTGCACCCGTGTAGGAGGAAGCTCCCGCTTCCGATATCCGGCGGGCCTGTCCAAGGATTAGCATGAAGCTTCCCCCGTCGCCCATTCCACAATCTCAGGGCTATAGCGAGATAAGACGGCGGGACACAGGGGTCCACAGTGAAAACAAGAAGGAATAGAATTCTTCTCTGTGTTCTCCGCGGACTCTGTGAGAGATACTCTTCGTCGTTGGCTCAAGCTCTCGCTTTTCCTCCATTCTGATTCACTGATCACTGTTTACTCGTTCTTGGCTCCCTGCTCCGCGCTCCCTGTCGCAGACCCTGAGCGTCGTCGAAGGGCTCCCTGCTTACAGGACCACCTTTCCCCCGCCTCCCGGCAGATCGATGGCATAATGGGGCACGCACAGGCCCGAGCTGTTTTTCCTCATGTGGGCGATCATATCCAGCCCTTTCTCGACCGGTGTCCAGAAGTGGGACGTTCCCTTTGCCAGATCGGCCTGAAAGAGGTAATAGGGCCGAACCCGGATCGCGACGAGTCTTTTCATGAGGGAGCTCATCACCTCCGGATCATCGTTGACTCCTTTGAGGAGAACCGTCTGGCAGCCTAGGGGGATGCCTGCATCGGACAGGCGGCTGCAGGCCAGTCTTGCCTCGGGCGTGATTTCATCCGGGTGGTTGAAATGGGTGTTGATGTAAAGAGGGTGGAATCCCTTGAGCATGTTCGCAAGGTCGGCCGTGACGCGCTGAGGCAGGGTGCAGGGCACCCGGGTCCCGATGCGGATGATTTCGACGTGGGGAATGGGGCGAAGCTCGCTCAGGATCCTGTGAAGTTCCCTGTCCGGGAGGAGCAGGGGATCGCCCCCTGACAGGAGCACGTCCCGGACCTGTGGGGTCTTGCGAATGTAAGCGATGCCCTCCCGGATGCTCTCCTTCGTGACCATGGCGGGGTTGCCCACCTTCCTCTTTCGGTTGCAAAAGCGGCAGTACATCGCGCACCGGCTCGAAACCAGGAAGAGCACCCTGTCCGGGTATTTGTGTGTGAGTCCGGGAACCGGTGACAGACCCTCCTCGTCCAGGGGGTCTTCGTATCCATCCTGTTCGGTGATTTCTCGAATGTCGGGCACGGCCTGCAGATAAAAGGGATCCCCCTTTTCCCTGATGAGCCCCAGGTAATAAGGATTGATTCGCATCGGGTATTTGGCCGTGACCCTCTCGACGTCACCCTCGTCGATTTCAAGGGCGGACGCCAGGTCCCGGCCGGACGTGACGCTCCGGGAAAGAATCTCTTCCCAGGTCTGCTGGAATATTTTCCTTACCGATGCTTTAGCCATAGTGCGTTTATTGAGTTCATAAGTTCATAACAAGCAGGGAGCAAAGAATGCCCACCTGTAGGAGGGAGCTCCCGCTCCCGATCCAGAGGCCGAACGTCAGTCTGTAGGAGGGAGCTCCCGCTCCCGATCCAGAGGCCGAACGTCAGTCTGCAGGAGGGAGCTCCCGCTCCCGATCCAGAGGCCGAACGTCAGTCTGCAGGAGGGAGCTCCCGCTCCCGATGAAGAAGCCAGAAAGGCGAAAGATTGTCTCTCACAGGGTCCACAGAGCCACAGAGAAATTCTATCGGTTATTCTTTTCCCTGTGGACTCTGTGATCTCTGTGTGAGAAACCCTGCACTTTCATCATTCCATCATTCCAAGTCGTCCTCCGACCTGTCCACCGAAGCCTCTTGACCGCCATAGCTTCAGCGACGGCGGTTGGCGAAGGTGGAAGCTTTAGCGAAGGAGGATATTGCCTTCTTCCGGTTTGTAATACGCTTTTACCTCTTTTCCCGCCTGTTTTCAACCTCGATCACACAGTAAAAAGCCGCAGGCCGTCATTGCGAGGCGCGAAGCTCGTCCTGAGCTCAACAAAGGTCTCGAGATGAGCGGCGTGTTTTTTGACCCCAAGTCTTTGAGGTTGCTAAAATCATCCTGTTTGGTAGTATGGGTGGGATTTTGAAAAGTCTGATTTTCGTGTCATCTCGATCGAAGCGAGAGATCTTTGCAGCACTGCGGTTGATGCAGTCGTAAACACTCATAACCTGGAGGCGGTCACCCCCACGCATGAAAATCCCCCTCGATCCCCCTTTATTAAAGGGGGATGACGAAGGAAAGGAGGGAACTTCCCCCCTTTGAAAAAGGGGGGCCAGGGGGGATTTTCACGGTAAAAAGTCCCACACCGTCATTGCGAGGCGCGAAGCGCCCCTCCAGAGGCGGGCAAGACCTATGACAGTCGGCGACCGTGCCGACCTATGACAGTCGGCGACCGTGCCGACCGCCCACGTAGGGTCGGCCACGCACCGCCGCCGTAGCGGCTATGGCGCGCAGGAGGCCGCGCCGACCTTTGACAGCCGGCCCATGACAGGAGAGACAAAGTGGATCTTTTGGAAGCGATTCAACAGCGCAGGAGCACCAGGGCCTTTCTCGACAAGCCTGTGGAAAGGGAGACCCTGGAGAGACTCCTGCTTCTGGCAACCCAGGCCCCCTCGGCCATCAACATGCAGCCCTGGGAAATCGCCGTCGTCTCAGGGGAAGAGCGGCAAAGGCTCAGCAGGCTTCTGGTGAAGCGAATGAGGGAGAGGCGCATTTCCTGTGGCCCCGGCGCAACAAAAAGACTTCCCGAGGTAGTTGTCGAGCGGCAGCGGGAGCTTCTCCGGTGCATTCAGCCGACCCTTGATGAAGGAACGGATTTCAACGATTTCATCAATGAAGGGAGCTGCAATTTCTACGGAGCCCCCACGGCGATTATTCTGACCGTGGATGAGGCTTTTTCGAGCGCCAGGTTCACGGACATCGGCCTCGTGGTCGGGTACCTGGTTCTGGCTGCTCATGGCATGGGTTTGGGTACCTGCCCCATCGGGCTCATCACGGCCTTTGAGGACGACATCAGGGAGTATCTCAATCTGCCGGAAGAGAAGAAGGTGGTGGTCGGCGTTGCCGTGGGCTACAGGGACGAGGCATCGCCCATCAACCGGTCGAGGTCCTCCCGAGCCCCGCTGAAGGAAGTGGTGCGGTGGAGAGAATAGCATGGAGCAGGGAGCGAAGAGCAGGGAGCATGGAGCATGGAGCATGGAGCAAAAGCTTGCCTGCCGCCCTGTAGGAGGGAGCTTTTACCCGCCTCAGGCGGGCACGCTCCCGATTTCTGCGGCGGGGTCTTCGATAGGACAGGCTTCGATAGCTCAGGGCGAACGGGTGGCATTTCAATCTGCGAAGTTATTTTGTCTCAAGCCCTCAGGAGATTAAAGGATTTTATGGCTTTACGGTTTAAAGGTCTTGCTCTATGCTCCCTGCTCCGCGCTCCCTGCTCCCTGCTCTTATTGCTCGCTCTCTGCTGGGGCGGCTGCGCCACGGACCCTGTGGCCACGGATCTTGCCGGATATCTGAACCAGGGGGTGATGAATCTTGCCGAGCTCGAGCGGAAGTCCCTGGAGCGTTACGCGGCTGTGACCGGGAGCAACTACACGTCGGACGAAAGCGTTTACAACGCGCTGAACGATCAAGTCATTCCCCTTTACCGGAGATTTCTCGAGGGGCTCAGGAGCCTTCGACCCGAGACCAGGGAGGTGCGCGACCTGAACCGCCTTTATGTTCAGGCCGCCCAGTCCATTTACGATGGGTTCAAGCTCAAGATGGTCGGCATCGAGCAGAATGAAACGTACATCATCATAGCCGGTAACCGGAAGATCGATGAAGGTCGGATCCAGAGCCAAAGGTGGAGGAGCGAACTGACCGCCCTTGCCAAAAAGCACGATCTCGCCTTGCTTGGAGAAGAACAGGAAAGTTCCTGGTGGGACATCTTCAAGCCCTCGATCAGCCAATAATAAGCAGAGAGCACGGAGCCATTCGAAAACCCATCACGCCTGACGTGCCGCATGGAGCACGGAGCAGGGAGCGCGGAGCATGGAGCAGGGAGCCAAAGAAGAGGTATTGAATCGATCGAGAAACAGTCAGCGGAGAGGGGAGAAAGAAGTTTGGCCGACGGAAAACTAAAAAACTTCGATTCTTTCAGACCTTGAGGAAGAGTGCAAAATGATCACTGGTTTCATGCGGAGCCTCAAAAGACCTTAGGAGATTTGCAGGGTTTTCCGCTCCCTGCTCCGCCTGTCCTCCGTAGCCTCGGCGTAGGAGGATGCTCCCTGCTCCCTGCTGACATAGCGACCGCAGGGAGCGGGTGGTGAACAAATGCCCAAAGCCCCCAAAGTCATCTATGTCTGTCAGTCCTGCGGCTACCAGACCCCCAAGTGGCTGGGCCGGTGCCCTGAGTGCGGCCAGTGGAACTCCCTGGTGGAGGAGGTCTCGGCTGCAGGAACAAAGAAGCCTGCGGCCTATGACATGGGCGAACCCCAGGCCATCGACGCTATTACCCTGGACCCCCACTTGCGGCTCACCTCGGGCATGGCCGAGTTCGACCGCACCCTCGGAGGAGGGCTCGTGCCCGGTTCCCTGGTGCTCATCGGCGGCGACCCGGGCATCGGCAAATCCACCCTCGTGCTCCAGGTCGTGGCAAGGCTCTCCGGCCGGGGCCTGAAAGTGCTCTATCTCTCCGGGGAGGAATCCCCCCAACAGCTCAAGTTGCGGGCCGAGCGCCTGTCCATTCGTTCCCGGGACCTTTATGTCCTCACCGGTACCTGCATCGAAAACCTCTTCGAGAAGTTCGAGACCCTGAAGCCCGCCCTCCTGGTCATTGATTCCATTCAGACGGTCTACACCGACGCTCTGCCATCGGCCCCGGGCAGCGTGGGCCAGGTGCGGGAGGTGGCCTCGCGCCTTCTCACCTGGTCCAAGAAAACAGGCATCCCCACGTTCCTCATCGGCCACGTCACCAAGGACGGCGCCATTGCCGGCCCCAAGGTCCTCGAGCACCTGGTGGACACGGTGCTCTACTTCGAGGGCGACAGCTCCCATGCCTACAGGATCCTTCGGGCCGTGAAGAACCGTTACGGTTCCACCAACGAGATCGGCGTCTTTGAAATGAAAGATACCGGTCTTCACGAGGTGGGCAATCCCTCCCGCATCTTTCTCCAGGAGCGGCCCGAAGGCGCCTCGGGTTCCGTGGTGATTCCCTGCCTGGAGGGCACCAGGCCGGTCCTGGTGGAGATCCAGGCCCTGGTGGGACCCAGCCCCTTCGGCATGCCGCGCAGAACAGCCGTGGGCGTGGACCACAACCGCATCTCGCTCCTTGTCGCCGTTTTGGGCAAGAGGATGGGCATCGAGATGGGCGACCAGGACATCTTCGTGAACGTGGCCGGCGGGTTGAAAGTGGATGAGCCGGCAGTGGACCTGGGCATTGTCTCGGCCATGATCTCCAGTTTCCTCGACAGGCCCGTTGACAAGAACATGGTCGTGTTCGGTGAAGTGGGCCTGGCCGGCGAGATTCGCGGGGTGAGCCAGGCCGAGCTGAGAATCAAGGAGGCCGGAAAGCTCGGGTTCTCCCGCTGCATCCTCTCCCGGAGCAACCTCGAAGGCTGCAGCCGCGAGGGCGGCATCGACCTCGTCGGCATAGACTCCGTCAAGTCCCTCCTGGAAGTGCTGTTCTGAAGAGCAGGGAGCAATTCGAAAACCGTAGGATGGGTTGAGCGGCGCGAAACCCATCAACCGAAAAGTGCCGCATGGAGCATGGAGCATCCTCCTTCGCCAACCGCCGTCGCTGAAGCTATGGCGGTCAAGAGGCTATGGAGGACAGGTGGAGCAGGGAGCAAAAAGTAGGGCGGGCCACTGTGCCCGCCTGATGCGAGAAAGGCGCGAAAGGGGCAAGGCGAGAAAAGACAAAACCATTTCTCACAGGGTCCACAGAGCCACAGAGAAAAAATTTAGGAGTTCTTGTCTGCTCTGTGTGCCCCTTGTCCCGCCGTCTTGTCCGCCATAGCCCTGAGCTTGTCGAACGGGCGACGGCGGAAGTCTCGAACGAAGGCGGATGTGGACTCTGTGAGAGATACTCTCCGTCTTTGGCTCAAGCTCTCGCTTTTCCTCCACTCTGGTCCACTGGTCACTGATGACTGATCACTGTTTACTGGTTCTTGGCCCCCTGTGCTCCCTGTGTCTCTGTGAGAGACAGTCTTTTTGGTCTTTTCTCCCTGCTCCGCCTGTCCTCCGTAGCCTCGGCGTAGGAGGATGCTCCCTGCTCCCTGCTTCCTATCGTTGACATTCCCCCTTCTGTCTGCTAAAGCCCAATGGATCCGGTCGTCATTGCGAGGACCCCGGACATGCTCCGGGGGACGCGGCAATCTTAACCGCTTCAACGGCTTGAACGGAGTTTCTTCCGTCAAATTATAGTTTCTTCTTTGAATCTGTATACTGTCTTCTTCTTTGTTGAACGATTTGAAGGTTTTGCTCCATGCTCAATGCTCTATGCTCCCTGCTGTAGCTTTTACGATTTTTACGATTCCTACGGTCCTTATCTTTGCTCACGAACTCATTAACTCATGAACTGCCTTTCTTCCCTTGCCACGGCGTTTTGTCTGGCGGAGCCTCGGCGAAGACGGAAGCGCGCAGCGCGAAGGCGCCTGCCCTCCGCCCTTCCCCGGCGCGGCGATTTGTCCGGCGAAGCCTCGGCGAAGACGGAAGCCGGCTGCTCCGTGCTGTTTCTGGGCTGCTCCGAGCTTTTTGCTCCCTGTCGAAGACCCTGTCGAAGACCCTGTCGAAGACCCTGAGCTGCGTCGAAGGGAGCTGCGTCGAAGGGAGCTCGGTCGAAGGGCTCTCTGCTCTGCGCTCTTTGCTCCTTGCTCCCTGCTCCCTGCTCCTTGCTCTTTGCTCCCTGCTGTTCCTGCTTTCCTCCCCCGCCTTCTCCTACGACCGCCCCTTTGACAGGGCCGCCAACTGGGGCGGCACAGGTCTTCTCGAAATCCCGACGGCCCGCATCCTGGATGACGGGGTCATCAGGATCAGCCTGGCCCAGGCGGAACCTCTCAGATGGTACACGGGTGGCATGGGTGTCTACCCCGGCGTGGAGTTCAGCGGAAGGCTTACGGAATTCACCAACGTGGCACCGGCTTTTGACCCAGGCACAAATTACAGGGACAAATGCTTTGACCTCAAGTACCAGATCATCCCTGAAACAAAATGGCTTCCCGCCTTGGCTTTAGGCTATAATGACCTTTTCGGAACCCAGCTCTTCGAGGCCCAGTACATCGTCCTCAATCGCCAAATCTACCCTTTTGACTTCACCCTTGGATACGGCACCAAGCGGCTTGGCGGATTTTTCGGGGGGGTAGAGGTGGCGATTCACCCTCGGCTGCATTTCATGGCGGAATATAATTCGGTTGACTATCAGTATGGCGGCGGCGCTCCGGCAAGATCAATTCCCGAAGACCCGAACTGGCCCGTCAACTTCGGCCTGAGGTACCGGATTCTTCCCACCGTGGATCTCGGCATCTCTTACCAGCGCGGCGATACCTTTGGCGCGACCCTCACCTTCCAGTCTCCTCTCGGGCAGCCGGTCCTTCCCCAGCGCGCCGACCCGCCGCCGCTCGTGAACGTGGATCGCAGGCCCTACGCCCAGAGAGATCCCAAAGAAATGGTTCAGCAGATCCACGATTCCCTTCAGAACGCAGGCTTCGCGGACGTCTCCGTGTACACGGACGGCGAGAACCTCACCGCCGAGTTCGTGAACACCCAATATCTCTCAGATCAGAAGGCCGTTGGCAGGGTGCTCCGGAATCTCCTGCTCCATTCCCCTGAAGACACGAAAAACCTTAGCGCGATTCTCAAGCGCAAAAGCATGCCCATCCTCAAAGTCTCGGTGAAGCCCGGCCACCTCCAGGCCTACCTGTTCGAAGACATCCCCGAAGAAATCTTTTCGCGCCTTGTGACCATCGAGACGACGAAGCAAGGATTGGATGAATCTGATCCTGACGTGGTATCTGCAGGCGGGCTGGACAGCCGCTACAGCTTTGGAATCAAGCCGGACATCCAGTTCTACCTCAACGACCCTTCCGGCTTCTTTCAATTCAGGGTGGGCGCAAAACCGTGGAGCATCGCGAATCTCTGGAAGGGCGGGGAAGCGTACGCCAGGTTCGATGTTCCCTTTTATTCCGACATCGAGTCCACCAATGAGCCGCCCGTGGACACGGTGAGGGAAGACAGTTGGAAGTACCTGGGCCGGCAGTACACCTTCACCAACCTGCTCTTCGACCAGGCGGTGCAGTTCACGGACCGCACCTTCGGCCGCGTGAGTTTCGGCTACCTGGAATACATGTATGCCGGCGTAACCGGAGAGGTTCTCCACTTCTTCGGCGACGGCAACATCGCCCTCGGCTTCCAGGCCGACTGGGCCCGCAAGAGGGAACCCGGATCGACCATGGGGCTCCTGGATTTCGATTACTACGACATCCTGGCCAATGCCTATTTCCGCCTTCCCAGGCTGGATGTCACGCTCCAGGCCCAGTACGGCAGGTTCATGGCAGGCGACGTGGGCTGGCTTTTGACGGGCAGCCGCGAATACGACACGGGGATCATCATCGGCGGGTGGTGGAGCTTCACCGACACGAGCGATCTGAGCGGCTACAGCAGGGATTACGACAGCAAGGGTGTTTTCATCACCCTCCCTGCCAGGATCTTCATGGCCCATGATTCGCCTGTCCGGTACGACTACGCCATTGCTCCCTGGACCAGGGACTCGGCCCAGACGCCGTTTCACTGGCGGACCATCTTCGACATCGCAGGCGACCTCATGCCCGGCCGCTTCCGTTCCAAGCTCGGGCAGATCAAGGAATAGGAGGGAGCAGCCGTCTTCGCCTCCGGCTACGCCGCGCCGGGGAGGAGCAAGGAGCAGGGAGCAGGGAGCAAAAAATTAGAGTTCGGACCTCAGAGCCCCAGGGAGAACGAAAGCGAAAAGCCTAAGCGGGATTGCGCTGTGCGAAACTCATGAACCAAAGCCGCAACCCCTTTGACGGCCTTTACGGCTTTTACGACTTTTACGCTTTGAACGCCTTGAACGCTTTTAACGATTTGAACGCTTTCAACGGATTGCTGTGTTTTCATTAATCCCCCTTCCACTCTTCCAGCCTTCCACCATTCCCTCCAATTTATTTCTTGACAACTCCGTTTGCGGGGATATATCATGCCCTACATTTCGACAGGTCCTTCAGTAACCAGGTTCACATTTTAAGCTTAATTTTCATTTGTTTTCCTTATCAAATCAATCCCATGGACGAGGAGGAAGCATGAAAGCGCATAGAGCCACGAAACTGGGAATTCTGATTCTGATTCTTGCCTTTGTCCTTGTCTCTGCAAGCGTTTTTGCTCAGACTCAAACAGGTGGAGCAGGTGCGGCAGGTGCTGAGACAAAGGGCGCCGCTTCGACACCGGCTGCCGCAGGAGGCGGTGCAGGCGCCGGGGGCACTGCGGGGCTCAGCACGGGCGCCATTGTTGGAATTGCAGCCGGTGTAGCTGCGGCTGCGGCCATTGCCATAGGGGCGGGTGGAGGCGACGGAGGCACCACCGCAGGTCATACAACGGCCGGTCATTAAATACAATTATCTATACCCATTCGCGATTATAAAGGGGCAGAGGTTGAGGCGTTACCTTATGCCCCTTTTCTTTTCCTAGCTATTTCGTAGCAAACCACCTCAGTCAGTTCAGGCCCCCCTGTAGGAGGAAGCTCCCGCTTCCGATATCCTCAGAGTCGCATCCCGCTGTAGGAGGAAGCTCCTGCTTCCGAGTTTTTCTGAGGCTCTGACCTCTGATTTCCGATCTCTGCCCTCCGGCTCCCTGCTGAACTTGCACGCCTTGAATTGTTTTTAGTCTTCCTCCATGCTTCCGCTTACGAACTCAATAACTTATCAACCTGTGATCTCTCTTTCCAACCTTTTCGCTTTACAAACCCGCCCTGATGTTCAAAAATACCCTGCCAAATCTCTCAACGATTTTCGCGGCTTTTAGGATTTTTACGGTTTGAACGACTTGAACGAATTCAGCGTCATAAACGCTTTTAACGATTCGCACGTTTTGCTCCCTGCTCCGTGCTCCCTGCTCCATGCTATACTTGAACGCTTTTGCCGGTTTCTCTGTACTTTCATTATTCCATCATTCCAGGTTGTTAACGCTTTGAGGTTTCCATGAGGACACATCGTCTCATATCCCTTCTGGTGGGCGTGCTTTTTATCCTTGTCTCTTCTCCCTCTTTCCCCCAGCAGCCCCCGGCCGGCACTGCGGCCCAGATGCCGCCCATTGTCCAGCAGATGATGAACCAGGGCCAGATCACGCCCCAGCAGGTACAGGAGGGCATGAAGGCCGTCGAAAAGGGCCAGGTCTCCCCCGAGATGCTGAAGCAGATCCAGGACAAAGGCGGCCTGGGAACCCTGACGCCCGAAGAGATCGAGGCCGGCAAAAAGCTCCTTGAACAGAAAGCTGTGGAGCCGTCACCTGAAAAGAAACTTGAAGAAAAAGCAGAAGCTGCAAAAGAGCCCAAGAAAGAAGAGACCGCGAGGCCCGAGGATGAGTTTTTCAAGAAGACCGGCGCCCCTGAGACGCCGGCTCTCGAGATCTACGGCCACAGGCTTTTCACAGGAGCCCCTTCCACATTTGCCCCCATCACGGCCGTGCCTGTCTCCAACGACTACATCATCGGCCCCGGCGACGAGATCAAGATCCTCATGTGGGGCCGGCTGGATGCCTCCTACAGCCTGGAAGTGGACAACGAGGGGGTCATCAACTTCCCCAAGGTCGGCCCTCTGACAGTGGCCGGCCTCACCTTCGGCGAATTGAAAACACTCATCCATGCCAAGGCCGAGGCCATGACCGGCGTCAACGTCAATGTGTCCATGGGCAAGCTTCGCACCATCCAGGTCTTTGTCCTGGGCGAGGTGAAAAGCCCCGGCGTCTACACCGTGAGCTCATTGGCGACCGTCACCAATGCTCTACTCGCTTCAGGCGGCCCTACCCAGTTAGGATCCCTCCGCAAGGTGGAGCTCAAGCGCCAGGGCAGGACCGTGACCGTCATGGACCTCTACGATTTTCTTCTCAAGGGGGACACCTCTTCGGACATGAGGCTCATGCCGGGTGATGCCATTTTCGTTCCCCAGTCCGGGCCCATGGTGACGATCTCCGGCAACGTCAAGAGAGCGGCTGTCTACGAACTGCGCGATGACCGGACCCTGCAGAATGCTTTGAACCTGGCAGGCGGCCTCAAGCCGAGGGCCTACAACCAGCGACTGCAGATCGAACGGGCCTATCAGAACCAGGTCCAGGTCGTGCTCGACATCTCTTACGAAGAGATCAGGCAAAAGAAGCCCGTTCCTCTCCAGGACGGCGACGTCATCAAGGTCTTCTCCATTCTCCCCTCACCTGTGAATGCCGTGTACCTTTACGGCAACGTGCTGCGGCCCGGCGAGTATGCTTACCAGGCAGGCCTTCGGATTCTCGATATCCTCCCCGATATCAGGAGCGTCGACATCGACACGTACTTCAATTACGCCCTGGTCAAGAGGTATCGCTTCGAAGATTCGAAGTCTGAACTGATCCCGTTTAACCTCGGGAAGCTGCTCCTCGCCGGCGACAGGGGCCAGAACTTGGCCCTCAAGCCACGCGACGAAATATACATATTCAACAAGCAAATGTTCGAGGACAGGGAATACGCGGTGGTGGAAGGCGAAGTTCGTAGACCCGGGCGATATTTCATCGACGACATGAGAGTCAAAGACCTTATCCTGAAAGCCGGAGACCTCAAGAACGACGCCTACCTGCCAAGGGCTGAAATCATCAGGATTGACAAACAGAGAAACAGGCACACCCTCTATTTCAGCATCTCTGCCGCCATGGCCGGCGATCCCCAGCACAATCTCGATGTCCGGCACGAGGACCGGGTCATTATACACTCGGTCTGGGAAGAGAAATGGCGTGAGACCGTGGCCGTCAAGGGGGAGGTCAAGAGCCCGGGCGATTACCCGCTCACCGAGAAAATGCGCCTCAGGGACCTTTTCTTCAAGGCCGGGAGGTTCACCCGGGATGCCTCTCTGGACCTGGGCCATCTCTACCGCACAGACTGGAAGACCAAGGAAGTGACCATCCTCACCTTCAGCGTGGAAAAGGCTGTTCAAGGCGACCCCGAACACAACCTGACGCTCCAGGATCTCGACGAGGTGATCATCCACAGCACCTGGGAGTACGTGGACAAATACACCGTCTCCATATCGGGCAGGGTCAACAAGCCCGGGGACTACCCCTATGCGGCAAACATGACGGTGAAGGATCTGGTACTCGTGGGTGGCAATGTCATGGAATCCGCCTACCTGGAAAAGGCGGAATTGATGAGGTTCGACATCGTTGACGGGAAAAAGGTCGAGACCTCTCTCGTGACTTTCGACGTCCGCAAGGCCATGGCCGGTGATCCGGCCCACAACTTCAGTCTCAAGCCCTTTGACGTGGTGAACATCAAGGAGATCCCCGACTGGAAAGAGGTGAGAATCGCCACGATTGCCGGTGAGGTCCTTTTCCCGGGCGCCTACCAGCTCCGCAAGGAAGAGCGATTGAGCAGCCTGATCGAGCGGGCAGGCGGATACACCCAGGAAGCCTACCTGCGGGGAGCTTTCTTCACCAGGGAGTCGGTGAAGGAGACGCAGCGCCGCCGCCTCCAGGACATGATCAAGCGCATGGAGGTCGAAGTGGCCCAGTACTCTTCCGGCGAGGCCCAGGCTACCCTCTCCCAGGAGGATGTGGCGGCCCAGGCCCAGTTCCTGGCCGCCCAGAGGAACCTCATCGCAAAGCTCAAGGAGGCGGAACCTTCGGGCAGGGTGGTAATATCGCTTCTGCCCACCAGCGTCATGAGGGATGCGAGCCTCGACATGGTTCTTGAGAACGGGGACAGGGTGGAGGTCCCCAAGAGCCCGGGTACCGTGAATGTGCTCGGCGCCGTGTACAATCCGAGTGCCCTCATCTTCGAGGACAAGAAACCCGTGCTGAACTATTACCTCCAGAAGACCGGAGGGCCGACCGAAGAGGCGGAAAAGGGCAAGATGTACGTGGTGCGGGTTGACGGCACCGTGCTGGCCAAGTCGCAAGCTTCCCGGTTCGGCGTGGGCTGGAGCGACGAAGAGAAGAGGTGGGAATTCGGGCACGATTTCGAGGATACCACCCTCTATCCGGGCGACACGGTCCTGGTGCCCCAGAAAGTGGTCAAGCCCAGCTTCATGAGAGACGTGAAAGACATCACACAGATCATCTTCCAGCTCGCCGTCACTGCCGGCATCCTGATCGAGCAGGTCTTTTAGTAGCAGGGAGCATGGAGCAGGGAGCAAGGAGCGCAGAGCAAAGAGCAATTCGAAAACCGTAGGATGGGTTGAGCCGTGCGAAACCCATCAACTGAAAAGTGGAGCAAGGAACGCAGAGCAGAGAGCAATTCGAAAACCGTAGGATGGGTTGAGCCGCGCGAAACCCATCAACTGAAAAGTGGAGCAAGGAACGCAGAGCAAAGAGCAATTCGAAAACCGTAGGATGGGTTGAGCCGTGCGAAACCCATCACGCCTAACATGCCGCATGGAGCAAGGACAAAAGAGCAGGGAATTTTCTCTCACAGGGTGCACAGAGCCCACAGAGAAAAAGTTTTTCTTGCGCTCTCCTCCGCACTGCTAAGGTTGACGGTCTCGTAAAAAGTCCGAAAACCGCGGTTTTCGTCATTCCGGCGAAAGCCGGAATCCAGGAATACCAAGGACTTCTGGACCCCGGCTTTCGCCGGGGTGACGCCTATTTTGACTTTTTACGAGTTCATCAAGGTTCGATTTGTTGAATTCTTTAGGCACATGACACGACTATGATTTCGTTATCCACAGATTTCACAGATTATGTTGATTTTAAATTCCTCCAAAAAATCTGCGTAAATCCGCGTAATCTGTGGATAGTAGTTGTTTTGATTGCGGCTGCTTTCTCTGTGGACCCCGTGATCTCTGTGTGAGGCTATTGTCTTTCCGATTCCCGGATAACCGATAGCGATTAACGCTTTTACGACTTTTACGATTTTAACGGTTCCCATCTATGGTTGATACTCGATCACAGCAAACGCCTCCTGCTCCGCTTCCTCCCGACTACTATGGGTATGACGATGGCGATGAAATCAACCTCATCGATCTCTTCATGGTTCTCCTCAAGAGAAAGTGGTTCATCATCGGAATCGTGTTCTTTGCCGGACTCGCGGCAGTCGTCATCACCCTTCTAATGACAAATATCTATCGATCGGATGCCACCATTCTTCCCCGTGAGGAGGAACAGTCATCGTCAAGTGCGATATCGTCGGCATTCGGAGGTCTTGGTGGTATGGTTGCAGGTCAGCTCGGCCTTGGCGGTGCCGGTTCTCTCGAGAAACTTGAGGTTGTTGTCCGGAGCCGGTATCTGGCCCAGAGAGTAATCGAGAAGTACGATTTGATGCCGACTCTGTTTGCTGATGTTTGGGACTCTAAGACCAAGAAATGGACCGTGGAAGAACCTCCCGGTATTCAGGACGCGATTAGGGAGATTCGAGATATTTTGATTGTGACTCCCGATTCGAAGAAAGGAACATTGCAGATATCTTTCGATAACCCGGATCCAGCCACAGCAAAAAGGATCGTGGAACATTTCCTTGTACAGACGAGTGAAACGATGCGCGAATTGGTGCTGAGGGACGCTGCAGAAAACATGCGCTTCCTCACCGCGCAGCTCGACAAAACGACTGACCCCCTTCTCAGGGAAAAGATCTACAACATGCTCGCCAAAGAAATCGAGAAGGACACCTTTGCCAGGGCTCAGACCTACTACGGGTTCTATGTGCCGGATCCGCCTATGGTGCCTGACAGGAAAGCAAAACCAAAACGGGCCCTGATTTGCGTTCTCTCCGTGGTGGTGGCTTTCTTCGTGGCCGTGTTCCTGGCTTTTTTCCTGGAATACATGAATCGCCTCAAGACCGACGATCCCGAACGGTACCTGCAGCTCAAGGATGCCATGCGCCTGAGGCGAAGAGCAGAGAGCAAGGAGCATGGAGCAGGGAGCATGGAGCAGGGAGCAAAGGACCGAACGGCCAAACTGTAGGAGGGAGCTTTTACCCGCCTCAGGCGGGCCCGCTCCCGATCCGGGGGGCCGGACGACAGCCTCAACACCTGGCAGCAAGAGCAGGGCAGGGCGAAGATCCCGGTGACGGGGCCACCGTGCCTGCCAATGCCCGAGGCCAGGACTCAGAGATCGGAGATCAGAGGCTCAGACAAGGACAGTTCATAAGTTCGTAAGTTATTGAGTTCCTAAGAGCATATAAAGATTTTCAAGATTAATTTGCGTATCTTTAATCTGTGTAATCCAGGTAATCTGCGGACAGTATTTGTTTTGATTTCGTTGCGCTTTTGCGATTTTTTCGGATAACCGATAACGATTCACGCTTTGCGGCTTGTACGATTTTTACGCTTTTAACGACTTTAGCGGTTTTTTGCTCCCCGCTCCCTGCTCCCCGCTCTCTGCTTATTGTCTTGACAACCCTTCCTAACGATTATAAAATTTCCGTTCAAAATTGAACATACCCTGGATGCTGGAAGCTGGTCACTTGATCCTAGTGTCTCAAGAATAGTTTGTCATCTCGACCGGAGGGAGAGATCTTAATGACCCCTGAGTATCAAAAGATTTCTCGCATTCGCTCGCGATGACGAACCTATAAAGGGATTGCCGAGACACCACACTGCAAGATCCTGGAATCTGAAGCTCACGAGCGACCGACATGAGTTACAAAGAACTCGATATCTGGAAACTGGCAAGGGAAATCGTCATTGAAATTCATGAAATGACATTGAGAAACCTGCCCCAGTTTGAGATGTTCGAAGAAGGCAGGCAGATACGCAAGTCTTCGAAATCGGTGAAGTCCACTATCGTGGAAGGTTATGGCAGGCGCAGATACAAGCAGGAATTCGTCCGGTATCTGACATTTGCTATCGCGTCAAACGACGAAACTTTAGACCATCTGGAAACGCTTTTCGAAACCAGGTCATTGACAGATGCTGAGCTGTACGCTTCTTTGCACAGTAAAATTGAGATGTTGGGAAAGAAGATCAACCGTTTCATAGGCAGCGTGGAAAAGGACCATCTGGGTGCCAAGGTCAAGGCCTAGTGACCAGGATCCAGGATCCAGCATCAAGGATCCAGCATCAAGGATCCAGCATCCAGCATCCAGCATCAAGGATCCAGGATCCAGCATCCAGGATCCAGCATCCAGGATCCAGCATCCAGCATCCAGCATCCAGCATCAAGGATCCAGCATCCAGTATGACTTTATCCGACAAAGCATTTGAAGTCCTCGACACCCTGGACAGGCAGCCCATCTGCAACCAGCGCCAGCTTGCCCGCCATGCCGGCATCAGCCTCGGCCAGGTGAACTACATTCTCAAGAGCCTGCTGGAGAAGGGCTTTGTCAAGATCGGCAACTTCCGCAAGAGCCCCAACAAGTCGGGCTACATGTACCTTTTGACCCCGAAAGGGATTCATGCCAAGTCCAGGTTGGCCGCCCGGTTCGTCACCTCCAAGCTGATCGAATACGAGAGCCTGCGAGGCCGGCTGGCCGACAAGCTTCAAGCGCTTGAGCACAAAGGGCACAGGATGGTCGCCTTTGTGGGCCCCCAGGTCGTAAAAGACTTCGCGGAAGCCCTCATCCGGGAAAGAGGCTTGAACCTTTCCCTGGCGAATCGCTGCAAAACGTGGAAGGATCTGAAGACCGTTGACGCAGGGTTTTTTGACATTGTCCTGCTCTTCGACGGCAGCACCGAAACAACGGCCAAGATCTCCGATGCCACCGGCATCCCGAGGGATAAGATCGTTTTGTTGTGGTAACCAAGCGCGGAGCATCCTCCTTCGCCCACCGCCGTCGCCGAAGCTTCCGTTTTCGTCAGGACTACACCGGACGGGATGGCGGTCAAGAGGCTATGGAGGACAGGTGGAGCAGGGAGCAAAGAAAGAGGACAGAAGAAGACAGAGACTATCTCTCACAGAGGCCACCGGGATCACAGAGGAAAAATCTATTAGTTCTTGTCTTCTCTGTGGACCCTGTGATCTCTGTGTGAGAAACTCCGTGCTTTCAATATTCCAGCATTCCAGCATTTCATGATTCCTGCTGTAATGCGTCTTAACAATTAACTTTTTTCCACATTTCAACCTTTTGTCGCCCAGCCGGATCTGTAATCCAAGGGGCGGAGCTGTGCCCACCGAATGCCGTTCAAGGCGTTCAAGACGTTCAATTCGTTGAAGCCGTAAATCTGGACGGAAAATCGCGAGGACTCCAAGATCATGACGGAAATCAGACTGGATTACAGGCCTGAAGATCATTTTGGTAGGCGCGCTCATGGGCCTGGGGCTTGTCGATCTTTAACGCTTTGAATGCCTTTAACGGTTTCAACGTTTTTAACGCTTTGAACGACTTTAACGACTTCAACGCTTTGAACGCTTTGAACGACTTTAACGGGAGTAGGCAATGATCGCTATCATCGGCTCCGGCTACTGGGGCAAAAACCTGGTCCGCAACTACCATGAACTCGGCGCACTGAAGCTCATCTGCGACAAGAATGAAACCGTCCTGGAAGGTTTCAGGAAACAGTATCCTGCAATCGACACTTGCTTGGCCCTGAACGATGTGCTCTCTCGGGATGACATTGCCGGGGTCGTCATCGCCACCCCTGCCGAGACCCACTACACCCTGGCCCGTGAAGCGCTGCTCGCGAACAAGCACGTGTACGTGGAAAAACCGCTCGTTTTGGACGAAGCAGAAGGCGAGGAACTCATCGTCCTTGCCGGCGAGAGGAAGCGCGTGCTCATGGTGGGGCACCTGCTCCAGTACCATCCGGCCTTTGTGGCCCTGAAGGAACTGGCCTCGAGAGGGGAGCTGGGTCGCATAAACTACATCTATTCCCACCGGCTGAACCTGGGCAAGATCCGCCGGGAAGAAAACATCCTCTGGTCCTTTGCGCCTCACGACATCTCCATGATCCTGTCCCTTGCCGGCGAAGAGCCGGAGAGCGTGCTCACTACGGGCGGGAACTATCTTCACAAGCGCATTGCCGACGTGACTACGACGCACCTCGATTTTCCTTCCGGCCTGAAGGCCCATATCTTCGTCTCGTGGCTCCACCCCTTCAAGGTGCAGCAGATGGTGGTGGTGGGCGACAAGAAGATGGCCGTGTTCAACGACACCCTGCCCTGGCCCGACAAGCTCCTTCTCTACGCCCACGAGATCAAGTGGCAGGACACCGTCCCTGTTCCGGCCAGGGCCGAACCTGAGCGCCTGGACATCGCCCAGGCCGAGCCCCTTCGCGTGGAGTGCCGGCAGTTCCTCGATGCCATGTCCAACGGCAGGCCGCCCGTCACCGACGGCCGGGAAGGGCTGCGTGTGCTCAAGATCCTCAATGCTTCCCAGCGCTCCCTGGACCAAGACGGCCGCCGCATTGCCCTTGCCGAAGTTCCGGCACCCGGCACCCAGCATCCAGGATCCAGCATCCAGGATCCAGCATCCAGGATCCAGTATCCAGGATCCAGCATCCAGGATCCAGCATCCAGGATCCAGTATCCAGGATCCAGCATCCACCCCACCGCCATCGTCGACGACAACGTGACCATCGGTGAAGGAACCAAGGTCTGGCACTTCAGCCACGTTCTCTCGCACTGCAGGATAGGCGAGAAGTGCAACATCGGCCAGAACGTGGTGATCGGTCCCGACGTGGTCATTGGAAACAACTGCAAGCTCCAGAACAACGTGAGCGTCTACAAGGGCGTCACTCTGGAGGACGGCGTGTTCTGTGGTCCCTCCATGGTCTTCACCAATGTCTACAATCCCCGCGCCGAAATCAGGAAGATGGACCAGGCCCGGCCGACCCTGGTCAAGCGCGGAGCCACCATCGGTGCAAACGCAACAGTCGTGTGCGGCAACACCCTGGGCCGCTACTGCTTTATCGGCGCCGGCGCAGTGGTGACGAAAAATGTTGCGGACTATGCCCTGGTCGTGGGCAATCCGGGCCGCCGGATCGGGTGGATGTGCGAATGCGGCGAGCGTCTCACCGACGATCTCGACTGCTTCTCCTGCGGCAAAAAATACCGCAAAACCGATTCAGGTCTTATCGAGCAGGGAGCAGGGAGCACGGAGCAGGGAGCAGAAAATCGTAGGATGGGTTGAGCCTGCGAAACCCATCAGTGGGCTCCAGCATTCCATCATTCCTGCCTTGATACGATTTCAACGATTTCAACGACTTTTACGATTTCAACGATTTCAACGATTTCAACGCTTTGAACGATTTGAAGAAATGGCTTTTGGTGGTCGGTGCGCGGCCGAACTTCATGAAGGTCGCTCCCCTCATTCGGGCGATCGATAAGCATAACAGCGCTCGTCACTCGTCCCCTGTCGCTGTTCGTTATTCCCTTGTCCACACAGGACAGCACTACGACTTCAACATGTCGGATGCGTTTTTCAAGGATCTCGATCTACCCAAGCCCAACCTCCACCTCGGGGTCGGTTCCGGCAACCACGGCGAGCAGACAGGCAAGGTTCTCATCGAGTTCGAAAAGGTTCTCCTGGCAGAAAAACCCGATCTCGTCATCGTCGTGGGAGATGTCAACTCAACCCTGGCGTGTGCTCTTGCTGCCGTGAAGCTTCACATCCCCGTGGCTCACGTGGAATCAGGCCTGAGAAGCTTTGACCGGCGCATGCCCGAAGAAATCAATCGCCTTCTCACGGACGCGATTTCGGATTATTTGTTCACTCCCTCGCCCGAGGGTGACGAAAATCTTTTGAAGGAAGGAATCCCAGGGGAGAAGATTTTCCTGGTCGGTGACATCATGGTGGACAGCCTCCTCTTCCACCTCGAAAAGGCAAAGAAGACCGATATCCTCGCCCGGCTATCCTTGAATGCTGATTTTCACACGCCTCGCGCTTTGGGTTTTTCGCTCCCTGTCGCAGACCCTGTCGAAGACCCTGTCGAAGACCCTGAGCTGCGTCGAAGGGAGCTGCGTCGAAGGGAGCTGCGTCGAAGGGAGCGTAGTCGAAGGGCTCCCTGCTCCGAGCTCCCTGCTTCTCCGGCTCCGGCCTCTGGTTCTGGTTTTTCTCGCTCCGTGCTCCGTGCTCCGTGCTCCCTGCTTCAGTATGCTCTCCTCACCCTTCATCGGCCCGCCAACGTGGACAACAGGGAATCATTCGGACGGATCATCCAGGGCCTTTTGCATGTGGCGGCAAGAATGCCCGTCATTTTCCCGACCCATCCGCGCACGCTGAAACAAATCAAGGCGTTGAACCTGGACCCTGCCTTTGAATTCCATGATTCATGGAACATGAAACCGGAGCAGTATTATGAGGATGGGGTTCTGAAACAGAAAATCCACTGCTTCGAACCTCTGGGCTATCTTGATTTTCTGAATGTCATGGCCCATGCAACGCTTGTCCTGACCGATTCCGGGGGCATTCAGGAAGAGACCACGGTCCTGGACGTTCCCTGCATTACCTTGAGGGACACAACGGAGCGGCCCATTACGTTGACCGAGGGGACTAACGTGCTGGTTCACAATGACCCGCGAAAAATTGTGGCAGAGGTAGAAAAGGTCCTCGGCGGGAACAGAAGACGAAGCCGCTGCCCCTCTATCTGGGACGGCCACACCGCCGAACGCATTGTCGCCATCCTGGCTTCCAATACGTGATAGCTTCGTACGAAGCCCGACGCCGTCATTGCGAGGCGCGGAGCGCCCCTCCAGAGGCGGGCAAGCGTGGCAATCTCACGGATATCCGGCTGGTTACGAGATTGCCCCTCGGCCGTGAGCTCGGGGCCGAACGGCTTTCACCCTCCGCAGTAGCCTGTCCATCCTCCGTAGCAGAGCTACTGCGGAGGACGGGCTACGGAGGACGGGTCGCTTCTTTCGCAATGACCGAGCCGCTGTTTTCGGACTTTTTGCGAGTCCGTCACATTTGACGCAAGTGCAAGAACTGGTAAAATAGGTCGACGATTGAGAGGGTAGGTAACAAAGATGAAACGCAAAAGAGATTATCAGAGACGGATAATTTTGGATCCAGAGGTGCACTTTGGGAAACCCTGTGTTGCCGGCACCCGGATTCCGGTGGAGGACGTGCTTGAGCTTGTGCAGGAGGGGATAAGCTTCAAGGATATCATTGACAAATACTATGCGGAGTTGGCCATTGAGGATATCAAGGCGTGTGCCTGGTATGCGACCCAGCTTGTAAAGCATGAAGAAGTGCACATTGGGATGGGGTAGGTGCGGTTTTTGGCTGATCAAGATGTTTGGAAGGTCACATTCGACCTGCTGCGAGTTTGGGAGCATGATGTTGTATCGGCCCGGGAACTCGGAATGGCTAGAAGTTCGGATAAAGAGCTTTTGCTAAGGGCAGCGAAAGAGAAGCGGTTGCTCATTACGCGAGACAAAGGGTTTGGGACTCTTACATTTCTTGGGGACTTTAAGGCGTCAGGTGTGATTTTATTGAGAATCAAGTTCGAGAATCAGGACGAAGTGCACGCCGAGTTAAGAAAGGTGCTAAAAGCTCATGACGAGCGTGAATTGCAGAAATCCTTTTGTACCATAGAACCTGGAAGGCACAGAATCCGCCGAATTCAGCCTATATGATAAACTCTGGAGACAGATATGCTCGTTAGCCCAAAGCGCAACCTGCCCTGTCGAAGACCCTCTGCCGCAGGTCCTGTCGCAGACCCTGAGCGTAGTCGAAGGGAGCGCAGCCTGCCCTGAGTGGACTTGGGGTGAGCTCTTCGAATCCCTCGAACGGGTCGAAAGGCTCCGTCCTGGGGGCCAGATTTATCACTGATCACTGGTTACTGGTTACTGGCTCCCTGCTTTTGTAATCTGCGTTAATCGGCGTAATCTGCGGATACATGGAATTGGCATTTGCAGTCTCTGGTTTTTAACTCCGAAACTAACCAACTTCCCCGCGGCGTAACCCGTAAACTCATCTGTGGAAAAGGGCTGGTTGATAATGTCTGTAGGATGAAGTAAACTATACGACGGGATCTGGGCGACGCCTTTCCCGGCATTGAGAGTAGGCAGGATGTATGCGGAGGAGAACCCTGCATCGTTCGCACACGGATTCCGGTGTGGGTTCTGGTGCAAGCCGTTATCTGGGGATGAGCGAATCGGACATACTGCGCTCCTATCCCTCACTGCGTTCCGAAGACTTGGTTAACGCGTGGGTCTACTTCAGAACTCACCGAGACGAGATTGAGCAGCATATTCGCGAAAACGAGCAAGCATAAATGGCGAAGTTTTAGGTCGCTCACTAGCGTGTGAAATCATGGGACGGAAGATTAGTGAAGATCTGGGGATAAACGCCGTGAAGCATCAGCTAAAGCCATCCGAAAAAGGCCGTATTATTCGAGAGCTTTCCGGTTACCTTTTGAAGCACCATGAGGAAATCGTTGCAGCCTATTGCTATGGATCTTTTCTTGCCGATGCTTTTGCTGATATCGATCTTGGCCTTTTGCTTTATGTAGCTCCAGAGGAACCAGTCACTTATGAGATGAGTCTGGAAACCGAGCTGGAGAAATTCATCTCTTACAGCATAGACATCAGGGTAATCAATCAAGCCCCCATTTCCTTTTGCCAGGCCGTTGTGCGGGGGAAAGTGATCGTGGATCTAGATCCCAACCGCAGAGCCGGTTTCGAAACCAGGGTGTTAAAAGAATACTTCGATTTTGCTCCATTCAGGCGGAGGTATCTGGCGGAGGTGTTGAATGCCCCTTTTTGATCAGGAAAAGATTGTGAAACTGACTTCTGAACTGAGGAAAAGCGTTCAGCGTCTCTCTGCCCTTGGTAAATTGAGCGAAGAGGAGTTCACGGGCGATCCCGACAAGATCGGGAGCGCCAAGTATCACCTTATTGTGGGCATAGAGATTTGCATTGATATTTGTACCCACCTGATTTCGCGAAATGGATACAGAGTGCCCGAAGACTATGGGGACACATTTATGGTCATGAGCGAGGTGGGAGCCTTGGATTCGGCCTTTTCCGAAGAGCTGAAGAAAATGGCCAAGTTCAGGAACCGCCTTGTCCACCTTTACTGGCAGGTGGACGACAAACAGGTGTACGACATCCTCCAAAACAGGCTAAGTGATTTCAAGCGATTCCTGGACTCCATGGCCTCGTTTCTCGGTTGGCAGGACCTGATATCCACCTGAACTGGGCTAAGCTTTTGTGATTTTATGTCCTCCAAAACGAGTTGGAGAAAAGGCGAGACAGATGCCTAGTTGGACTCTGCAAAGGATTGCGGCTACCTGATCATGGGAGACTATGAAAGGTTGTCCGAGAAATGCAAGTCCGTAGACTATGTCCCCGCTTCCAGCCCATAGGGCTTTTAGGGCGGAGGGTAGCGGACTTCGCCCCGGAGGGAGAAAATGCCGGGCTCCATACTTCGAAAGCCTGAGCCCTTCCTGCTGTGGCTTGCCCGCCTCGGGCGGGTTCCGAGGCTTGCCCGCCGTCTGTGTGGCGGGTTCTGAGGGTTGCCCGCCGTAGCCCTGGGCGAAGCCGGCTGACGGTCTTTGCTTCTGGCTCCCTGCTCTTTTACATCTGTCAGTCTTTTGTGAGAAAGTCAAAATATGAAGAACGTGCCCAACACCTCACCAATAGCAAATAAAGAAATATTGACAGTGCTGAGGCTGGAGAAGTCATACCTGCGTGAAAAATTTGGAGTGATTTCAATTGGGGTATTTGGATCGTATGCGCGGGGTACGGAACGGCCGGATAGTGATATTGACATGCTTGTTGAAATGAAAGAACCTCGATTTGATCTTCTTGCAGGATTGCAGATATATCTCGAAGAGAAGTTCGGAAAGCGTGTAGAACTGATACGTAAAAGGAAGGGGCTAGGTGATCGATTTCTGAAACGTGTTGAGGAGACCATACAGTATGCCTGAAGATGAGGTTTTGGATATCCTCGCTCTGATGCTTGAATCAATCAACCTGGTTCAGGAAAGATTCTTTGGAATCAAGGCGGCTGATGATTTTGTCTCCACGTCCCAGGGGGTCACATTTCTCGACGCGATTTCAATGAGGCTGCAAGTCATAGGTGAGTCGGTAAAGCAAATCCAGAAAGTCAGCCCTGCGCTTTTAAATCGGTATTCCTAAATCGAATGGGACAAGATCGCGAGATTCAGGGATCTTGTTTCGCATCATTATAAGCATGTTGATCATGAAGTTATTTATGAAATCTGCCAGGTACATATCCCAAAGTTGGCCGAAGTAGTGCAGCGAATAAGGAAGTCTAATTCGAAAAGCGAAGACGTGGAGTCAGAATGAATTTCGGGGAGATACGCGGCCCTGCCTGGGTGCTCTCTAATTTTGCCGACCTCCGACCTCCCTGTCCGCCGACTTGTCCGCCGAAGTTTTAACGAAGGCGGAAGCTCTGAGTTTGCCTGCCCTGAGTGGACTTGGGGTGAGCTCTTCGAATCCCTCGAACGGGTCGAACGGCTCCGTCCTGGGGGCCAGATATATCACTGATAACTGGTTACTGGTTCCTGGCTCCCTGCTTTTGTAATCTGCGGATACTTTGGAACTGTCCTTTGTTGACCTCATATTTTCCTTTGACTCTGTGTTCCCTGTGTCTCTGTGAGAGATACTCTTTGCTTTTCGCTGTGTGCTTTGTCCTTTACTGAGGCTCTGAGGTTTACCCGCCGTCTTTGTGGCGGGTTCTGAGGTTTACCTGCCTCGGGCGGGTTCTGTGTTTCCTTGGCACGGCGTAGCCCTGGACGAAGCCGGCTGTCGCTCTTTGCTCCTGTCTCCCTGCTCCACCTGTCCTCCGTAGCCCTGAGCCTGCCTGCCCTGAGTGTGTCGAACGGGTCGAAGGGGCGTAGGAGGACCTGTCCTCCGTAGCCTCGGCGTAGGAGGATGCTCCGAGCTCCCTGCTCCCTGCTACATTATTCCCGCTCTTTGAGGTCTGTCGCTGATATTACTGAAAACTTAAAACCTTAAGATGTCCCGCTTACTTACTTCCGGGCATGACAGGAAAGCACATATGGTCTAAACCAGAAAATGAAGGCCATGGCACAGTGAGCCTTTATCCATGGTACTTCCCGGGAACCATACCCAGGTTTTATGCAACATTAAGGATAACTTCCAAAAATGGCCAACGTCCCTGAGGGTTCAAAAGACATGGATATCGTGAAATTCGATGAAGTTGAAAGCAAGGTCTTGGAACTCAGAGGGCAAAAAGTGATTCTTGATACTCACGTTGCAACACTTTATGGGGTGGAAACAAAGAGGATCAACGAGGCGGCCAAAAACAATCCGGATAAATTTCCCGAGGGTTATATCATTGAACTCACAAAGGCAGAATGGGAGACTTTGAAGTCGAAATTTTCGACTTCAATCAGAGGTGGAAAAGTCAAATTACCGAGTGCCTTTACTGAGAAGGGCTTGTACATGCTCGCAACCATTCTCAAAAGCCCACGGGCAGTTCAAACTACGATTGCAATTATTGAAACGTTTTCTAAGATCCGTGAGCTTTCCCGCAACATTAAAACTCTTTCGGATGTTAAGGACAAGGGGAAACAACAAAACCTTATGCAGAAAAGTGGGGAAATAATTGCGGAGATACTGGATGATAGCCTGCAAACCACCGATACCGAGACATCCATTGAGATCAACTTCGCGGTTTTGAAATTCAAGCACCTGATCAAAAGGAAAACGAAATAACCGCCATCTGATTTTTTATGGTCTGGCTTTTACTGGATTTCGGAACTTGTTCACTGTGGTAGATTCTGTCGCAGAATCTGTCGCAGACCCTGCCGCAGGTCCTGTCGCAGACCCTGAGCGTAGTCGAAGGGAGCGCAGTCGAAGGGAGTTTCCCTGCGGTGGAAATCCGATTCGATCACTGGAATGAAGATTCTTGTGCTGTGCGCTTTCGTTGGCCTTGGCCTCACAAAGCTGTGGTTTTTCAATGTCTTTAACGCTTTGAACGACTTCAGCGATTTCAACGATTTTAACGATTTCAACGATTTGAACGCTTTGAACGTCTTGAACACAAATGCTACAAACTTCTGACGGGCAATTACTCGAAATGGCTGCGAAGAATCTTTTGTCATCGGATGGGCGAAAAAGACGCTATGAGCCAAGATAGTTATTTTCTTACCAGCGTCCCGCAAACAATGCAAAGGAGGTCTTAATGGACAAATCTATACAGATAGAAGTTAAACCTGAGGATATCATCGAAGCGGTTAAGAAGATGAAGAAGAGAGAAAGAGATGCTTTCCTGGAGGACCTCTTAGCCGCCACTTCGCCTGAGTACGTCACCAGCATCAAGGAAGCCCGGGCTGATTACAAAGCGGGCCGGACCAAGACCCACGAAGAGGTTTTTAGCGAATGAAGTTCAATCTCGTTTATACTCAGAGGGCGCTTCGTGATGTAAGGAACCTTGAACCCTCTGTGAAGCTGCGTATCGGTAAGACTCTGCTGAGATTTCGAGAAGATCCCCTGAAATACGCTGAGAAAATTACAGATGCTAAGCTGGGCTCATATCGTTTTCGTATCGGTGATTACAGAGTTATATTTGACCTAGAGGGTGAGGATATCGTGATCTTGAGGATTGGCCACAGGCGCGACATTTACAGGAGGTGATCTGTAAGCTTGCTTTCTGCTCCATGCTCCAAGCTCTTTACTCTGTGCTTGGTTTGCTGTGGCTCCGACCTCTGAGGTTTTGTAGCTCTGGTCCTTCAAGGTAACCTTCAAAACCTACCAACGTCCCCGGGGGGTTTAGTTGTCCCTTTACGACTTTTACGATTTCAACGACTTTAACGATTTGAACGCGTGAGGCTCTGCGGCTCTGTGGTTCCTTGGCACGGCGAAGTGGTTTGCAACGAAGCCGGCTGCTCCCTGGTCTTTTACGTCTGTCGGTGTTTTGTGAGAAAGTCAAAAAGTAAAGAAAGTCCGCCACACGTCCCGGATTGATAACTTTCTTTTGTAATCTGCGTTAATCTTCGTAATCTGCGGATACTTTGGAACTGTCTGTTGCTAACCTTCGGCTCTTTGCTTTCGCTCTGTGTTCCCAGTGGCCTCTGTGAGAGATACTCTTTGCTTTTCGCTGTGTGCTTTGTCCTTTCATTATTCCATTATTCCATGATTCCGATGTTTGGTGTTCCATCATTCTCCTTGACAATATTTTCTCCTTGTCATAAAAACCTGTTCGGAACTGAACAATAGAACCCTGGAAAGTCCCATGAAATTTTCCGATAAAGCTTTTGCTGTCTTGGACGCCCTGGACAGGGAGCAGATCTTTAACCAGCGCCAGCTTGCAAAACATGCCGGTGTCAGCCTCGGTCAGGTCAACTACATTCTCAAGAGCCTGATTGAGAGGGGATTTGTCAAGGTTGGCAATTTCAGGAAAAACCCGCACAAGGAGGCCTACGTGTATCTTCTCACGCCCAGTGGGATCAGGAAGAAATCGGCCCTGGCCGTGAAGTTTGTGCTTGCGAGGCTGGAAGAATATGAGCGGGTGAGGGGGCAACTGGCCAAAAGGCTGGAAGAACTTGACGCAAGGGGTCATAAGTCGGTCATTTTTGTGGGACCCGGGGCGGTGAAGAAATTGATGGAGGGAATCATCGAGGAGAAGGGTCTGAGGGTTCGGATAAATGATTATTTCGGGAGCAGGGCCGGCCTTCAGAGCCATGGGATTGCACGGGATGATGTGGTGCTGCTCTTTGATGGGACCAACCAGGGAGTTAACGGTCTTTCCAGGGAATGGGGTTTACCAAGGGACCGGATACATGCGCTGTGGTAAGGCGCGAGGGCTTGGCGGTCCCCGGCCCTGTTGTTTTAGTAGTTTTATTTGGGTTTTATGAGATTGCCGAGGATGGAACTCAAAGGGCGGAGCTGTCTCCATTCCCCACTTTGTGACTTCCAAAGTTTACCCGCCTCCGGAGGGTTTACCTGCCTCCGGAGGGTTTACCCGCCTCGGGCGGGTTCTGAAGCTCCTTGGCACGGCGTAGCCTTGGGCGAAGCCGGCTGATTTTCGCTCCCTGTCCGGCGTAGTCTCGACGAAGACGGAAGTTTCAACGAAGGTGGAAGCCCTGAGCCTGCCTGCCCTGAGTGTGTCGAACGGGTCGAGGGGGCGTAGGAGGACCTGTCCTCCGTAGCCTCGGCGTAGGAGGATGCTCCTCTGAAGTTCCTTGGCCCGGCGTAGTCATGACGAAGCCGGCTGCTCCCTGCTCTTTTACATCTGTCGGTATCTTGTGAGAAAGTTAAAAAGGAAAGAACGTCCAGCTTCCCCAATTGCTCGCAACGGCTGCGAAGAATCTTTTGTCATCGGATGGGCGAAAAAGACGCTATGAGCCAAGATAGTTATTTTCTTACCAGCGTCCCGCAAAAGTTCTTCGGTCTTTTGGTTTTGCCCTATGCTCTTTGCTCTATGCTAAGATGCAATTCTTCCGCCTTGAACGCTTTCAACCGACGTGATACCCTCAAAACCTACCAGCGAGGACTGAGACAATTGGAGACGGGATAATTGGCCGAGAAAGAATACCTCATCTTATTGGACGTGGATGCTAGAAAGAGACACTACCATTTTACCGAGGCTGGAAAGGTTGTGAAATTTGTGGTGCAGTTGGAGGTGAAGAGGAAAGGATCATGGAAACCGGTTTTACGATATGACTGCGCGCATGATTACGCGCATAAGGATTGCTATGATTTGAGGGGAAGGAGCAAGAAAATTAGGCTTTACATGGATTATGAGGATGCTCTCAACTTTGCCGATGATGACATCGATGAAAATTGGCAGATTTATCAAGAAAGATTCCTAAGAGGAGATTTCCCATGACGAGAAAGAACGCTTTTGTCGAGAAGAATACCAGCCTGGTCAAAGAATTTGACAGGTATATTTTGGAGCATCCCGAGTTTGCTGACCAACTCCCTGATAATGCGCTTGTCGTGATGCTGATTGAAGGGGATGAAGAATTTAACCGCTGGGCTAAGCAGGCAGCTCAGGAAGCAGCCGAGAAGGATACCCCTGTCGCGTATGTAACTATTACTGAAATTAAGCCGGTTCGCTCCCGAATAGAAGGCTTGAGATTGGAGTTAGCAGCGTGACCAAGGTTTACCCGCCGTTAGTATGGAGGGTTTACCCGCCTGCCATAGGCAGATAAACCTCTGGCGGAGGCCGTGGTTCTGGTTTGTTGCTCTATGCTCTACGCTCCCTGCTCCCTGCTCCCTGCTCTTTTACGTCTGTTGCTGATATTGCCAAAAAGTTAAAAAGTAAAGAACGTCCCGCTTCCCCAACGCTTCCCCAATTGCTCGAAATGGCTGCGAAGAATCTTTTGTCATCGGATGGGCGAAAAAGATGCTATGAGCCAAGATAGTTATTTTTTTACCAGCGTCCCGCAAAACACGCCGATACCTGCTAAGCGGTTGAGAAGGGTGTTTTGAGAAGAGTGCTTCAAGGGTTTTGGGGGTTGAGACGTGAAAATTGAAGAACTAAAAGAAAAGCGAGGACAAATTCTCATCATTGCTAAACGATATGGTGCACAGAGACTCCGGGTCTTTGGGTCGTTAGCCAGAGGCGACAGCGGAAGGGATAGTGATGTAGATTTCTTGATAGAGCTGGAGACGGGGAGAACCCTACTTGACCTTATCGCTATGAAGCAAGATCTCGAAGACCTTCTTCAGCGGAAGGTTGATGTGGTCACGGAAGGAGCAGTGAGCCCCTATATCAGAGATGAAATTGTAACTCAGGCGATCAGTCTATGAAAGACGATAGGATTTATCTTAAGCATATCTTGGATGCCATCCTCAAGGTTAAGCAATATGCTTCTGTCGGGCATGAGGAATTTATGGCGCATTCGCACTGGCACGACGCAACTATGCGCCAACTCGAGATCATAGGGGAGGAGGCAAAGCGGCTTTCTGAGGAAACTCGGATTCAGCACCCCGACGTCCCTTGGCGACGCATTGCGGGGCTGCGCGATGTGTTGTTCCATGACTACATGGGAGTAGACCTTGAGGCAGTCTGGGAAGTGACTCAACGAAATGTTCCTGAGCTGGAAGGAAAGATCCGTGATATCCTGAAGGAGCTCGAAGAAGCTGGCGAGTAGCCCTCGGGTCTTAGGATCCCTTTGATTTTGTGGCTGCGCATTTCTGATACTCGGACGTGATTTCATTTTCCGTCCTCTGTCCTCCTCTGCACCGCGTAGCACTAAGCTTGTCGAATGGGCGAAGCCGGCTGATCTCCGATCTCTGGTTCTCGGTGGGCTTCGATCTCCTTGGTGCGTCGTCTTGTCACGCCATAGCCGTCAGGCGAAGGCGGAAGCCGGATGCGTAGGCGGCTGGTTTTTGCTGACCTCCGATCTCCTTGGCCCGGCGAAGTCATGACGAAGCCGGCTGTGGCTCCTTGGCACGGCGTAGTGAATCGCAACGAAGCCGGCTGAGTTTCGCTCCCTGTCGCAGGCCCTGAGGCTCTCGAAGGGAGGTCCTCGGAGGGCTCCCTGCTACATTATTCCATCATTCCCTCTTGGTTTCTGCCTCCTGTATTCTTTTTCAATGAATAACCTAAAAAAACTAGCAACGTCCCCTATATTTTCCCTGGTTCCTGACTTCTTTTTTAAGAACGATTCTTCCGTCTTAATTTGATCTTATATGTTGACAATAATAGCAATCAAATGAATATTGGTGTATGATTGACACAGGTTAAAGAGTAGAGAAACGATGTCAGGAGGGGACCTATGGTTGGGAAACCGCTTTTCGTGCATGCTGAATGGGACGATGAGGCTGAAGTCTGGGTAGCAAGCAGTGATGACGTGCCCGGGCTGGCGACTGAAGGAAGTACCATCGAAGGGCTCATCGAAAAGCTAAAGGTGATGATCCCAGAGCTGCTTGAAGCCAACGGCGAAGCGGTAGAAGGCCAAGTACCTTTTGAGATTTTAACTCGACGGTTCGAAATTGCTCAAGGAACGAACTGCTGATGTCCGACTATACACCACGCCTCAAGCAATATTAAAGAGAAAATGAACTCATTTTAAGGCTGAAGCTCTGTCGCTCTGGCCGTTGCAATGGCTCAGGCATCCGTGGTTCCTTGGCCCGGCGTAGTCTCGACGAAGACGGAAGTTTTAACGAAGGTGGAAGCCTTTGCGTAGGAGGACCTGTCCTCCGTAGCCTCGGCGTAGGAGGACCTGTCCTCCGTAGCCTCGGCGTAGGAGGACCTGTCCTCCGTAGCCTCGGCGTAGGAGGATGCTCTCTGCTGCTGCGGGCGGGAACCGGAAATGCATAAAATTATGGGCGTTCCTCAAGACTCAAAAGATCCCTCACCACAAACTTCTGACAGGCAATTACTCGAAATGGACGCGAAGAATGGCTTCTCATCGGATGGGAGGAAAAGACGCTATGAGCCAAGATACTTATTTTCTTACCAGCGTCCCGCAAAAGGAGGTTATATGAAATATCGCGTAAGTCTTGAAAAAACGGAAGAAGGCTATTCTGTTTGGGTCCCCGGATTACCGGGCTGCTGGTCTCAGGGTAAAACCGAAAAGGAGGCATTGGAAAACATTACGGATGCCATTGAAGGCTATCTGGAAGTCGTCGATAAGCTCACAGCTAACAAAGAAGTCCGGTATGTGGAAGTAGCGAATGCCTAAGCTGCAGGGGATCAATCATCAAAGAGCGGTAAAGGCCTTTGAAAACCAAGGATTTTGGATTGCGAGACAGGGTAAGCATATTGTGATGACCAATGGCGAAAGGATTATTACCATCCCGAGGGCGAATCCAGTAGACGCATTCACCATGGGAGGAATTATCAAAGATGCGGGGCTAACGTTAGATGAATTCAAAAAGCTTTTGTGAGGATAACGGGGAAGATATTCCGAATATCTTCAGCAAGTTCATAATGTAACAAAGTCCCCCATTACGATACCAACGCTCTCAATGCTCTAAACACACCAGAGCATCGGTTTCACTAGGAAAGAAAATAATTTACTTTTTTACCAGCGTCCCGTTTTCACAGATAATTATTTTCTTACCAGCGTCCCGCAAAACGCCCCATAGCCAGAAAATAGCCCTTCGATGCTGCGTTATGAGTAATCGTTGGGAGGATTTCTGGGAGCAACGGACGTACGCATAACCGTTTTACCTACAAATTTGTCGCACACCCGTCTCATATCTTTTACTTGACTTTTCTGAGTGTACTGGTAGTCTTTTTTGATCTGAGTTCCACATCAAGAAAGTGATGTTTCTGCAATGCCGATTCTTCAAAATGAAAAGATTGCTCTGGAAGAACTTACGAAACGGGTTCGGAGCCTATACCCGGTCAGGGATATAAAAGTCTTTGGGTCCAAAGCCAGAGGAACAGATGTGGAGGACTCTGACATCGACGTCATGATTTTGCTGCCCGAGTCCGACCCCTCGATAGAATCTGAAATCGACGATGTGGTCTTCGAGATTAACCTGAAACACGGCTGTCTCATTGTGCCCCTATACTTTGGTGAGAATGAACTGGAATCTGGTCCCCTTAGCGAAGCTCCGGTCTACAAGAGAATCCTAAGCGAAGGTATACAGTTGTGAAAGCGGATGCCAAGCGGAGTGACTTAGCTCGGTTTCGAATTCAGCAGGCAGAGGAATCTCTGGATGAGGCAGAGTTGCTGTATCGTTCTGGAAAGTCACCCCGTTCGGTGATCAATAGGGTTTATTATGCAATGTTCTATTCGATCCTTGCATTGTTGATTTACGAACCATATTCGTCGTCAAAACACAGCGGTGTCCTTTCGTATTTCAACCGGCGCTTTGTCAAAGAGGGTGTAATTCCTGAAGACATCGGCAGGGCGGTTAACAAGGCATTCGATCTCAGGATAAGAGGGGATTACAAGGAACAAGTTGTGTTGACCCGCGAACAGGTTGAACCATACATTGGCCATGCTCGAGGCTGCACAGAGGCGGTCCGAAACCTTCTGATCGAACGTGGTCTCATTTGAGCGCTTGATTTTAGACTTTCGCGCAGTGCCCCTTGCCCTGTTGACCTCCTAACGATCCAAACGCTCTTAACGCTACTAGCTTCGAACGCCCGAGAGAGGAAACTTTAAAACTTAACAGCGTCCCCATGAATTCAAAAAGCTTTTGTGAGGATAACGGGGAAAATATTCCGAATATCTCCAGCAAGTTCATAATGCAACAAAGTCCCCCATTACGATACCAACGCTCTCAATGCTCTAAACACACCAGAGCATCGGTTTCACTAGGAAAGAAAATAATTTACTTTTTTACCAGCGTCCCGTTTTCATGAGCTGTGTCGAAGGGAGCCTGTCGAAGGGTTTACTGGTTCTTGCTCCCTGCTCCCTGCTCCCTGCTCCGTGCTACAATACCGCCCAACGTGCCCAAGGGCAGCATTTATGCTTTTATGTATATCCCCTAAAATCATAAAGATGATTGGTGAAACAGCCCCGGCTGCGATGGAGGAAACATGCGCAAGGTCAGGATAGAATATGACTCCCGTGTCGATGCTCTTATAGCTGTATCAAAGCGACTGAGCATCTATGAGGGACGGAACAAAATGGAGTCGGAGGAGTTCTTCGATAGGTTTGTCAAAGGGCAGACAGAAGATTCAGAAGAGTTCGTCGACTGGGCTAACGATTATCAGCACTATCTGGCTCTTAGAGAGGAGGTAGAGGCTAAAGTTCGTCATGCCGGTTAATCCTCTTTTAGAATACCTGAATGAGGTGGAATCTGCCTTCGGTGCCCTGTCATCTGGGTACATTGAGAAATATGAGGAAGAATGCCTGACGCCCGAGCGGGTTAACCTTCGTATTCGGATCCGGTTCCCCAAAGGGGATATGCTGGAATGGAATGAAGCAGTTATTGCTGATGAAGATCATGTGGTTCATTTAGCGTATCGGTACCATTTTCAGGATAGGAGGAATAATCTTATCTTCCGGTATGATAACACACCTCATTTCCCCGGTCTCAAGACTTTTCCCAATCACAAACACCTGCCGGACAGAGTGATCCATGCAAACAGGCCGTCAGTTGTTGAGGTATTGGATCAGGTGAATGAGGCATTGAGGTGAACACCCCATCAGTATGGCGGTTTCTGAGGCTTGCCCGCCGTCTGTGTGGCGGGTTTACCTGCCTCGGGCAGGTTCCTTGGCCCGGCGAAGTGAATCGCAACGAAGCCGGCTGAGGTTCCTTGGCACGGCGTAGCCCTGGGCGAAGCCGGCTGTGGCTCCTTGGCACGGCGTAGTCATGACGAAGCCGGCTGCTCCCTGCTCTTTTACATCTGTCGGTATCTTGTGAGAAAGTTAAAAAGTAAAGAACGTCCAGCTTCCCCAATTGCTCGCAATGGCTGCGAAGAATCTTTTGTCATCGGATGGGCGAAAAAGACGCTATGAGCCAAGATAGTTATTTTCTTACCAGCGTCCCGCAAAACTATTACAAAAGGAGGGGTCCAATGACTATTTATCAAGAAACACCGTTTCAAAAGGCTCTTGAGGCCGTCGAATCTCTTCCTATCGATGCCCGAGAGGAGATTATTGAAATCTTAAAGAGGCGCCTCGCTGAAGATAGGCGGGAAGAGATTGCAGCCAATGCCCGTGAAGCACTTAAAGCGGTAAGGGAAAAACGTGCAAAGTATGGAACCATCGAAGATCTTAAAAAGGATCTTTTGGGAGAGTGATGTACGCGCTATCCTGGTCAAGCGGATTTCGTCGGGGGTTCAAGAAAGCAATACGGAAAGATCGCGGGCTGCAAGAGAAAATCTTTTCGACACTGGAGAAGCTTTCGAACCAGCCGTTTAATCCTGAGCTTAAGACTCACAAGCTGCACGGTAAACTGGCTGGGCTGTGGGCTTGCGAAGTAGAATACGATTGTCGCATCGTGTTTGCCTTTGAAAATGAGCCGGCTACAGGAAAAGATCTTATTGTTTTAGCGGACATTGGAACGCATGATGAGGTGTATTAATGCGCTTAGCTCCGCGCTCTTCGATCGCAACGATCCAAAAACGCCCCTAACGAACGGAGAACAGAAACCAAACAAGGATGTCAATATGTCAAGAACGTCCCCAACTCCACTTTGGCCCGGCGAAGTGAATCGCAACGAAGCCGGCTGTGGTTCTGAGGTTTACCCGCCGTCTTTGTGGCGGGTTCTGTAGCTCTATGCCTCTGTGTCCCTGCTTTGGCTCTGTGTTCCCAGTGGCCTCTGTGAGAGATAGTCTCTGTTTTTCGTTGTGTACTTTGTCCTTTCATCATTACCGTATTGAATAATCCTAAAACCTACCTCCGTGCCCAACGGATTAACTGGTGTTTTTGTTGCATTATCTAGGATAACTCAGTACAATTTTTTGCAAGTGGAGAAATCCAGGCTTTTCCGTCAAGGGAAAGGGACAGGAGGTATGGACAATGGAAAATACAGTGAAGGACAGATTGCTAACATTTATTCAACAGGTTCCCGAAAGCAAATTGGGTGAGCTTTTGGACTTCGCGGAATTTCTTCTCGAAAAGGAACGTCGCCAGAAGGAAGAGGAGTTGGTTCTCGACCCAGAGAAGGATCCAATTCTGGAATTCATAGGTGGGGTGGAGCACGGCTCGCTGGCTAAGGATATAGACGACGAGCTTTACGGAGACAACATTTGAAACTCTTTATTGATACTTGGGGTTGGCTAGCCCTCCGGGACAGAAAGGAATCCCGTCATGGGGAAGTCAAGGCCCTCTATCTCCGATTCCGTGCTCGGAAAGGAATCCTTTACACTTCCGACTACATCTTGGATGAAACGGTAACTCTTTTGTTCAGAAAGATATCCTTCACCGATCTTACTTCGATGGTGGTCATGAGGGAACTCGGCATTAAGGATATTATTACAGGAGATGAGCATTTTAATGGGGTTGGAATGGGCTTTAAGAGGGTCCCATAGCAGGTTTAGATTCCGACACGATTCGTCTCAGGTTTTGCTGCTATGAGGTGCCGACCTCCGACCTCCCTGTCCTCCGTCCTGTCCACCGTCCTGTCCACCGTAGTTTCAACGAAGGTGGAAGCCTCGGCGTAGGAGGACCTGTCCTCCGTAGCCTCGGCGTAGGAGGATGCTCTCTGCTGCTGCGGGCGGGAACCGGAAACGCATAAAATCATGGACTTTCCCCTAAATCACGAAATCACGTGGAGGAAATATAATGCTTATAGAATATATCGGTAAGGCCATGAGTAAAGCCGTTTACGACAAGCTTGAAGATGGGTCCTTTTCTGGAAGGATTCCAAAATGCCCCGGGGTGATAGCTTTTGGAGCAACGCTTTATCAATGTGAGCAGGAGCTCAAATCCAGCCTTGAAGGGTGGCTCATTGTTAAGATCCGGTACGGGGACAAATTGCCGGTTATGGGTAGGATTAACTTGAACGAAAGGATGCCTCGTTTTCAGGGCGAGGCTGCTGAGGCTCATGCCTAAATGGAGGCCTTGCAAACGAAGGGACTTTATATAAAAGCTGAAGAAGATCGGTTTTGCGGCCCCTGAACCCGGTGGTAGCCATTTCTATATGCGTTACGGAACCTACACCTTCACAGTGCCAAGCAATCAGGAATACTCTGCACCGCAGGTCAAGATGCTTCTTAAAGAGATCGAAGAGGGAATAAGGAGAGAAATTCCTTTTTATTGCGAGAGGCTCTGCGGCAGAGGTGCGCAGTCTGCTCTATGTCGCACTCGATCAAGGGTATATAGGAGATGCCCAATTCGCTGAATGCCGAGAGTTGTGTATTCGCTGCAGCCAGGTGATTTGGGGGCTTATAAAGAGCCTGCGGCGGAAATCCGATTCGATCACTGGAATGAAGATTCTTGTGCTGTGCGCTTTCGTTGGCCTTGGCCTCACAAAGCTGTGG
>Ga0209163_1000447_pt1 | contig 77308 bp, 63 predicted proteins | sample MTBAKSrepl2MetaG_FD_187457 | JGI IMG/M metagenome (GOLD analysis project Ga0209163, IMG submission 187457) | Enrichment culture microbial communities om Arthur Kill intertidal strait, New Jersey, USA, that are MTBE-degrading - MTBE-AKS2 (Arthur... | ecosystem: Environmental > Aquatic > Marine >...
CGGAAATCGTGTCTATAGGCAACCACGCGACGAAAAAGTTTTCTGGTATGATCGAAAACCCTGCCCCCCTTGCGCCTTCACACTCATGCGTCAGCACTGAAGCGAGACCACCGCTGTCGCGTGCGCCCCCGCCGGCGCCATTGCCGCCCCGCCCTTCGAATGAAAGGAAGTGACACTCCAGCCAAGGCCGTGGTAAAGAACCCCTCCGAAAAGGGCATGCGGTCGGTTTCGGTAAGGAGCAGGCCGGCTTGGTTCATGGCCCGGAAAAAACGAGGGGAGGCTCCGGCAATGGAAAAACGTGTGACCCGAGTGGAGGCGCGTGTGGCGGCTTTGGAGAAACAGATGGAGGAAATCCGGCGTAAGCTGGGGCTTGCTCCTGAAGATCTCAAGCCGTCGGAAACCGAGGATGACAGGAGTTTTCTCGAACGCGTGTGCCGGTCCCTGTCCCCGGGAGGAAGAAATGTTCCCATACACAGGCTGCGAAAAAGCCTGGGCTGGGACCCTTCCCGTTTTGATCGGCTTGTGGAGACCCTGCGGGACGAAGGGGTGGTGCTGCTCGAACAGGGGGATCCTTCGGGCCTGAGTCTCAAGCAGATAGGCGACTCCTACATGGGCGAGGAGGGAGAGTTGTACACGTCGTTGTCCTTTTCCCGCTAGCACAAGTGCCTGCCCAGGGGGGGCATGGCGACCCATGTGGCCCTATACCCCTTGGCTCTGGGGCGTTTTGCCGCATCCATGAAAGGAGGAGGGCCCGTCGCCCGGGCATCCCCGCCACTGGGGGGCGCCACGAGGTCTTCTTGTCCCCCGCGTGTAATTTGATGCTCTTTTCAGTGTGAATTCAATTGGCTAAGGGGCAATGGCTTCCCGGGGAGTCGACTCTGGGAACCGGAGCCGTGAGAGCTCCGAACAGGTGTGGCCCCGATGGCACATTCCGTGCTTGCACCTACGGGCAACATCGCTCCTCGGCGAGCGCGGATTGTCAAAAACATACGGCGCGCGGCCACAAGTTGCGATTTCCTGCATCCCCCTCGCCCTCTGGGAGAGGGTCGGGGTGAGGGTATAATAAACGGTGAGGGTATAAGAAGCGGTGCGGGTATAAGAAACGCAGTTTGTGGGCGCGCGGCATATTCCTCTTGCACCAGGCAAGGGGTTCCATCACCAGGCAGCGTCTTGCACATCCGTCGAATGGCGTACTACCGGAAAGGAAGGCAGTCATGCCGCCCAGGCCGACCTATCAAGATCTCGAGAGGAGAGTTCAGGAGTTGGAGAGGGAGTGTAGGGCACGTCAAAAGGCCGAAGCGTGTCAGGAGGAGCTTCAGAGAAGGCTTGCGGACGCACTGGCGAAGATCCTCAGCGGATACCTTCCCATCTGCGCGCGCTGCAAACGCATCCGTGACGACAAAGGACACTGGACTCAGATAGAGACTTACATACAGAACAACACGGAGGCGGTCTTCAGCCACAGCCTCTGCCCGGCGTGTGCGAAGACCTTTTACCCCGAATTTCTCATGCTCAAGGAATGACCGTTTTACCGCGTGCGGTGACAATTTGCGATGCCCCATCTCTGCCTCTCCCTGCGGGAGAGAGCCGGGGCGAGGGTTTGAAAGACACAGTACCTGAAGGGGTGAGCCATGATCCCGCTGGAACGGGATCTTCGCCTTCCCCGGCAAGCGGACGAAGAGGCCGGTGTGCCCGGCCGCCGACCAGCCGGCGGTTGCGTTGGAGGATGACACTAAGGTACCCAGACCTTGTGGAATATCCCGGCAACGGAGGAAAGGGCGGCTGGGTTGTTACAGGTGGCGTTTTCTGGTATTGACTCCAAAGCTGGAACCCATTTGAAAGGAGCTGTCCCACCCATGTCTGAAAAACATCCGGAGTGCCCGCTCTACAATCCCGTCAACTGTAGAGAGTATTACAATCCTAAGGTCTGCGCCGTCGTGAGAAAGGACAAGGCCTGTTTGAAGAAGAAGAAGGCAAAGCGCGGCGCCAGAAGCGCCATGACCGCCAAGCAGGAGACAATGGTGCCGGAGCAGAGGGGGGCGGTCGAGCTCACATAGACGGTGGGCCATTCCAGCACGGGATCCATCTGAATCAAGGTGCTCGCGGCAGACATGAGGAGACAAAGAAACCGGTGGGCAAGGCCTCCATGGTGTCCGGGTCTCCTCGGGATAGGACGCTATGGGCAGTCTGGCGTGCGCGTAGGGTCCGACGCTTTCCGCCCTGTCGGCCTTACCCGTTGCGAGGACCCAATGGAGTCCCGGCCCGTGCGCACACTCTGCACGCTTCCCAGGCACCGCCCGCCTCCCCGGACCTTGGGCACCTGGAAAGAAAAGAGTGCCCCGCCCAGCATCTCCTGTTGCGGCCCTCTTCATCCGGTTGCCGATCAAGAAACCCTCGAAAGACAACGGTCGTTTCCGTGGGTTTTGGATTGATTCTGGCCAGTTCCACCATTCATGGAACACATCCGCGTCCATCATTTTTCCGGTCAATCGTGTTGCCTTGCTTCCAGGGGGCGCCATGCGGTCCCCGTTTCCCCAAAGGGGGTTTTCAGGCCCGCCCTCACGTATACGCCCCACCTCTGACGAGCCGTTTGACTTTTGAGCCCGCAGTGTTCATTATCCTTGCCCGGCGATTTGTCGTCTCCCATTTCCCGACGGGATTGACGTGTCTCGGTCCGGGAACCCGAACCCTTTCCGGGCCGGGTTTTGAAGGCGCCCCGCAAAGGGCCGCATCTGCAAAACCACGCCGCAACAAAGCTTTCTGCAACGTGCGCGTTCGTTACCATCAAGGCTTGCATGTCACGATCGACCGCGGAATACAGAACCAAACCCCTTGAGGCATCGGAGGGCAAACAGCGACGAGGAGGGTGTCACCGGATGGGGATGTGTGGTCAAAGGGCAGGCGTGTTTTTTTTGGGCTTGGGGTTGTCGGTTTTTCTCCTCTTTCCGTGTTCGGCGGGCGGGGTTTCGGGAGCCGAATCGGCTGCCGGGAAAGAGGCCCTGGCTCCGGTCCGAGTGGCGCCGGTGGAGACCGACCAGGTTGTGGAGCAGCTCACCTTTGTGGGGACCACGGAGCCGATGGCACGCAGCAAAGTGGCCACGGAGGTCTCCGGCATCGTCCAGGCATTGGCGGTTCGGGAAGGGCATCTCGTCGCCAAGGGGCAGGTCTTGGCGCGACTGGACGCGGAAGATCTGGTCTTGACCCTCAAGGCAGCCCAGGCGTCGAAACGGAAGGCTGAGGCGGAATTCGAATTCGCAGAGAAGGAAAAGGAGCGTTACGCAAGGCTCAAGAATGCCGAGAGCATTGCCGGAAGCAAGTACGATGAGGTGCTTTTCCGTCACAGGTCCTTGAGCCATGAGATTGCGCGTACCCAGGCCGAGATCGAGCGTCTGGAGCGTGCCATTGTCAAGAAAACGGTAACCGCACCTATTGCGGGGCTGGTGGCCATGGAGCACACGCAGGTGGGCGAATGGCTGCCGATCGGCGGACCGGTGGTGACGCTTGTGGATCTGTCCCACGTGGATATCACCGTGCATCTTCCCGAGCGCTACGCGGTCCATGTGGCGCCGGGAAGCCGGGTGCTTGCAAAGGTGGCCAGCCTGTCCGCAACCCCGGTGCCTGGATCCGTTTGCGCCGTCCTTCCCGAGGGAGATCCGGACGCACGTACCCTACCGGTGCGAGTGCGTCTGTCCAATCCTACCGGTAAGATAAAGAGCGGGATGGAAGCGCGACTGACCTTCGACATGGGGCGGGCAAGGGAAAGGGTCCTCGTGCCGAAAGATGCCGTGGTCACAGCCGGGGACCGCAAGCAGGTCTTTGTGGTCACAGACGGAGTGGCCTCAGCGGTCGAGGTGCGGGTGCTCGAGTTCTATGACTCCCGGGCGGCCGTGGAAGGTTCCCTGCGTGTCGGAGATGCCGTGGTGGTGCGTGGCAACGAGCGCCTGCGGGCCGGCCAGCCGGTCGAGGTCGTTCAGTGAGCAGCACCGCCCCGGCAGGAGGCACCGAAAGATGAAATTGGTGGATGTGGCCATCAGGAAACCGGTCAGTGTAACGGTGGGTGTGATACTCCTGGCACTGTTCGGGCTGATTTCCCTCTTTCGTATCCCCATCCAACTCACCCCCAATGTGGACCTTCCCCAGATCTCCGTGGAAACCATATGGACCGGTTCGAGCCCGGTGGAAGTGGAGCGTGAGATCATCGACGTTCAGGAAGAGGAGCTCAAGAATCTGGACGGTCTCGATGACATGAGGAGTGAGAGCCGTGACAGCATGGGCACCGTGGATCTTCTCTTCGAGATAGGAACCGATCCGGATGTGGCCCTGCTGCGGGTTTCCAACAAGCTCGATCGGGTAAAACGCTACCCCGCGGATGCGGAAAAGCCCATCATTCGGGCCGGCGGCAGGTACGAACAGGCCATTGCGTGGATGGTGCTCACAGCCCATCCGGGATACGAGGGCGACTTGAGCCAGGAGTACGATTTTTGCGTGGACCAGGTCAAGCCGCGGCTGGAACGTATACCGGGGGTGGCTTCCTCCAACGTGTACGGAGGACAGGAGCGGGAGTTGCAGGTGGTTGTGGACCTGAAAGCCATGGCCGCCCGGGGGGTCACCATCCCCGAGCTGACGATGTCCCTCGATCTGGAAAACCGGAACGTGAGCGCAGGAAACGTCGACGAGGGCAAGCGTCGCTATGTGGTGCGGACGGTGGGCGAATTTGTGGATGCCCGGGACGTTGCCGGAGTCATCGTGAAACGGGTCAATGGAATCCCCGTCAGCGTGGGAGACGTCGCCGAGGTGCGGCTCGGGTACGAGAAACGCAGGGCGGTCGTCCGGCACGAGGGCGTGACCAGCATCGTATTCAACGCGGTCAGGGAACCGGGCTCCAACGTACTGGTGGTGATGAAAAGGCTCGATGAGGCCATCGCTTCCTTGAACGAGGGGCTGCTCAAGGAAAGGGGGATCGCCATCAAGAAAGTCTATGACGAAACCCGCTACATCCAAAGCGCCATCGACCTGGTGCGACACAATATCCTCCTGGGAGGCGTGCTCGCCGTGGCGGTGCTCCTTCTGTTTCTGAGAAGCCTCAGCAGCACGGTCATCGTTTCTCTGTCCATTCCCATCAGCGTGGTGGGGACCTTTTTGCTCATGAACCTTTTCGGCCGCAACATCAACGTGGTGAGCCTGGCCGGCATCAGCTTCGCCATCGGTATGCTCGTAGACAACTCGATTGTGGTGTTCGAGAATATCTTCAGACACCGCGAGATGGGGAAGAAACGGTGGCAAGCGGCCTACGACGGGACCGTGGAAGTCTGGGGCGCCGTTGTGGCGAGCACGCTGACCACCATTGCCGTGTTTGTTCCCATCGTCTTTGTGGAAGAAGAGGCCGGACAGCTCTTCCGGGATATCGCCATCGCCATAAGCAGCGCAGTGACCCTGAGCCTCATGGTCTCCATCACCGTCATTCCGAGCCTTTCCTCCAGGATCTTGGGCAAAGTAGCCCACACGGCGCAAAACCGGCCGCGCCCATGGTCGCCGTTCGCGATCGCCTCCGGCCTCGTGGAAAGGGTCAGCCGTTTCGTCTACTGGATATGCGGAAGCGTCTTCGCCCGGTTCTCCATGGTGGTGTTCATGACAACGCTGGCTCTTGCAATGGCGTGGTTCTTGATGCCAAAGACCGAGTACCTTCCGGAAGGAGACCGAGACATGCTTTTCGCCATGCTCCTTCCGCCGCCGGGTTACAACCTGGAAGAACTGGTGGAAACGGGCAAGACCGTGGAGGGGGAGATCCTGCCGCTTGTGGGGGAAAACGGCCGGAGCGAGCTGGCGGAAAAGCTCGGCCTGCCTGCCGTGAGCAGCTTTTTTTACGTGGGGTGGGGACAGCAGGTTTTCATGGGGATCGGCTCTTCGGTCCAGGAACGGACCAGAGAGCTTTTCCCCTATGTCTACGGGGTCCTCAAGCGCCTACCCGGGATGATTCCCATCGTTTTTCAGCCGAGCCTCTTTGCCAGGGGGGCCAGCGGAGGGCGCACCGTGGAAGTGGAGATAAAGGGTCCGGACCTCGAGCGCCTCATAGAGCTGGGAGGACGGATTTACGGCGCCCTGGCCCAGCTTTTCCCGAATGCCCAGATCCGTCCCATTCCGGGGCTCGACCTGGGAAATCCCGAGCTGCGGGTGGTCCCGGACCGGGACCGGCTCACCCGGGTCGGGCTCACCACCCGTGACCTGGGCATCACCGTGGACGCCTTCGTGGATGGTGCGAGGGCGAGCCATTTTCGCTTGCACGGCGACGAGATCGACCTGGTGGTCATGCAAAAAGAACCGGGGCTCGAGCGTATTCAGGACCTGACGAGCCTGCCCCTCCAGGCACCCGGTGGCGAGAGGGTCACCGTGGGCTCGGTGGCCGAAGTGCGTCTGGAGGAAGGCCCCATGCAGATCAACCATATCGACTCACAGCGGGCCATCATCCTCGAAGTGCGTCCCCCCAGGGACATCCCCTTAGAGACCATCATGGACACCATCGAGGAACAGGTGTTGACCCCTCTGAGGGAGGGCGGCGAACTGGGGAGCCTTTACCGCATCGATCTGAAAGGAGCCGCGGAAAAGCTCACGAAGACCAGGCAGGCCCTGCAGTGGAACTTCGTTCTTGCAGTCGTGATCAGCTATCTGCTCATGTGCGCCCTGTTCGAGAACTTTCTGTATCCGTTGGTGATCATGTTCAGTGTTCCTCTCGCCGCTGCGGGAGGATTCATCGGCCTTTATCTTCTCAACAGGCTGTACACGCACCAGGCCCTCGACATCATCACCATGCTCGGGTTCGTGATCCTTGTGGGGATCGTTGTGAACAACGCCATTCTCATCGTGCACCAGACGCTCAACAACATGAGGAGGTACAAGATGCCGGCCCGCGAGGCCATTGCCGAAGCGGTGCGAACCAGGATGCGCCCCATTTTCATGAGTGCGGTGACGAGCATTTGTGGCATGATGCCCTTGGTGGTGTCCCCCGGGGCCGGTTCCGAGTTCTATCGGGGCATCGGCAGCGTGGTGGTGGGAGGACTTGCCATGTCCACCCTGTTCACTCTTTTTCTGATCCCTTCCCTATTGAGCCTGGCGCTGGACGGCGTCGCGACGCTCCACAGGGTGCGGCAGGGGGAAAGATCGCCCCATGAAACGATCCAGACCAACCGGGATGCACCGTCCCTTTGAATGCCTCGCCTCGCTGCTCGAGTCAAAGGACCTTCCCGATCGTGTGCAGCCGCAACTCCCTTCACCGAAGGAAGGGATCGAGAAGGAAGGGTTCGAGAAGGAAGGGTTCGATGACGATGAGGGTTTCCGTCTATGGATGCAGGACGTGGTCCCGCTGGAACGTGAGGGGCCGGACGAAGAGCAGGCGTCCCGCAGCCCCCTGGCTGTCGGCGAACACACGGACCCGGACGCCGAAGCCCGGGCTGCCCTCTACGAACTGGTTCGGGGAGGAGAAGGGTTCGTCATTTCCCAGACCTCCGAATACTTCGAAGGTACCGGCTACGGGGTCCATCCGCAGGTGGCCCGGAGCCTTCACGAGGGGCGGTTTTCCATCCAGGCCCACATCGATCTGCACGGACTCGGGGTCCGGAAAGCCGGCGAGGTTTTCGACGCCTTCCTGCGCGAAGCGGTTCTTTCGGGAAAACGGGCGGTCCTCGTTGTGCACGGGCGTGGATTGTCGTCCCGGGACCTGCCCGTGCTCAAGCACCAGGTTCTCCTGTGGCTGACCAGGGGATTCTGGCGCAAATGGGTGATCGCGTTTTCCAGCGCACGGTGGTGCGACGGGGGAGCGGGGGCCACCTACGTGCTTCTGCGGACCCGCCCCGTGACGCGGAGCCGAAGGAGGAAGCAAGGCCGGGGCGGCCTGCAAGGGCGAAAAGGGTCCTGAGGGAATGTCTGAAAATCGCTTTCAGGCAGGGGCCGGGGTCCCGCTTGGCGGGGGCAGCACGCCGATTTCCTTTGCAATCGGCCCCAAGTCGGAGTAAAGAACCGGTGGAGACGGAAAGGGCCTGCTGAAGGTACACCTTCGAGCATGCCAAGCGTGAGAATTGACTATTGGCTGATGGCTGATGATCAAAGGTGAAAGGAGAGAAGACGATGCAGACGAGGTTTTCCCATGTGGGGTTGCTGGTGTGCCTGGGCAGCCTGCTCGTGGGCTGCGCCACACTGAAGCCCGGTGTTCCTTTCCAGCCCCAGGCGCTGGATCTTGAGCAGGGGCGGTACGTCCAGAAGGTGGACCATTTCTTGGTGGCACTGGACGCGTCGCTTTCCATGGCCGATCATTACGCGGGAAAGCGTAAGGCGGAGCTGGCCAAAGACACGGTGACACGCATGGGAGGGCAACTGGAGGGGGTGAAGATCGGCGCGGGGCTCCGAACGTTCGCCCGGAATATCATTCCCGGGTTTGACTCCACGAGTCTGTTGTACGGTATGGCGCCTTATTCGGGGACCGATATGCAGAAGGCCCTCGATTCCATCACCAAGGTGTACGGCCTCAGTCCTCTTCCCGCCGCCCTGCGTGCCGCAGAGAAGGACCTGAAGGACCTGAGCGGCAATCTTGCGGTGATCGTCATAAGCGACGGGACTTACATGGATGCCGCGAAGGTGACCGCCGCAGCCGCGGCTCTCAAGAAGACGTACGGTGACAGGCTTTGCATCCACGCCATCCAGGTGGGTAAGGATGCCGGTGGCAAGAGAGTGTTCGACTCCCTGGTCCAGGCAGGTGCCTGCGGTCTTGCCGTGAACATGGACGATCTGGCCACGGACGCCGCCATGGAGGACTGGGTCAAGACCGTGTTCTTCAAGGACATGGCCGGCGGACTGGCCGACAGCGACGGGGACGGTGTTCCCGACGCCCTGGACGAGTGCCCCAAGACACCGCCGGGGGTCAAGGTGGACGAAAAGGGGTGCCCCGTGGACGAGGACGGGGACGGTGTGCCTGATTACAAGGACAAGTGCCCAGGAACCCCCAAGGGTGCCCAGGTGGACGCACACGGGTGCTGGAAGCCGTCAGCCGTGCTCTTTGATTTCGACAAGTGGAACGTGAAGGAAAAGTTCCAGGGGTTCCTCCGGCAGGTGGCCTTTATCTTGATGCAGAACAGGGACATGAAGGCCCGAGTGGAGGGACACACCGATTCCGTGGGGCCGACGTCCTACAACCAGGGGCTTTCCGAAAGACGGGCCAAGGCGGTCAGGTCTTTCCTCGAGCAGTTCGGTCTGGAGAGTCAACGGATCACCGTCAAAGGCTTGGGTGCGACGAAACCCGTTGCGCCCAACGACACACAGGAAGGACGCGCCCAGAACCGGCGCGCCGAAATAGTCATCCTTCCGTAATCGGGCAGGAAGAGGCATCCGGAGTGGCGGTCGTCCGCCACTCCGGCCCCGCTTTGCACCCCTCTTTTTCTCCCCCGCGGCGTCTTCTTGGAACCGCCGGTACGACGACGGTCCCCCATCTTCGGTTTGGGACTTGTGCACCGCCTCTTGGGGAGGCGACAAATGGGCGGTTTCAGACGCGGCTCCCAGCAGGAGAGCGTTACAGGGAAGGTCTGCGAGCGATGACGCTGGGGAAAAACTTCCAGACACGCTTTCAGAAAAGGCACGTGACCCATGACCGAATGGATTGCTGATCGAAGGGACGTGGATTTCGTCCTTTTCGAGCAGCTCGATGTGACGGACCTGTCCAGGAGCCGGCCTTACGAGGAATTCGACGGCAGAACCATCGATCTGATCATTACCGAGGCCCGGAAATTGGCCGTCAGGGAGCTTCTTCCCGTTTTCGCGGACGGGGACAGGGACGGTTGTCGCTACGAACAGGGCAGGGTCTGGGTCCCTGCCTCCTTTCACCGGCTGCACGCGCTCTTCCAGCAGGGCGAATGGATCGCCATGAGCGAGGATCGCCGGTCGGGGGGGCAGGGGATGCCGTTTGTGGTGACCTGCGCGGCCCAGGAATACTTTCACGGCGCCAATCCCGCGTTCATGGTGTACCCGGGCGCGACCCGGGAAGCGGCAAGACTCGTGGAGCTCTGGGGCACGGACAGGCAAAAGGCCCTCTTTTTGGAAAGGATGTATTCGGGCCGGTGGGCGGGGTGCGTGCAGTTGACGGAGGAAGACGCCTCTTCGGACCTCGGTGCCTGTGCGACCCGGGCAGGGGACAACGGGGATGGGACCTACCGGATCACCGGCGGCAAGGTTTTTGTCTCGGGAGGAGAACAGGACCTGACGGAGAACATCGTCCACGTGGTGCTGGCCGGCATGGAAGGGGCCCCTACGGGGACGGAGAGACTTTCCCTGTTCCTGGTCCCCAAGGTGTGGATCAATGACGACGGGTCCCTGGCCGGGCCCAACGAGGTGGAGTGCGTCCGCATCGAGGAGAAGATGGGGCTGCACGGTGCCGCCCTGTGTGCCATGAGCCTGGGCGTGAAGGCAGGGTGCAGGGGGCTTCTTCTGGGGCAAACGGGCAAGGCGCTCCACGTTCTTTCCCAGGTGGCGAACGAGGCCCGTTTCAGGGCCGGATTGCAGGGTCTTGCCGCGGCGAGCGCTGCGTACCGGTGTGCGGTCCACCATGCCAGGGGCAGGCGGCAGGGGAGGGACCCCTCGCAGTCGGGCGATCCTGCCCAGGTACCCATCATGCGGCATCCCGATGTGCGCCGCATGCTCCTGTGGATGAAGGCCCATGTGGAGGGCATGCGCAGCCTTGTCTATTTCGGAGGGCTGTGCAGGGACAGGCAGCGTGTGGCCGATGCGGGCCCGGAAAGGGAGAGCCTGGGGCGACTGGTGGATCTCCTGGCGCCCCTTATAAAGGGCTACTGCTCGGACAGGGCCTTCGAGGTGTGCACCCTGGCCGTACAAGTCTACGGGGGACGCGGCTACATCAACGACTTTCCCGCAGAGCAGCTCCTGCGCGACTGCAAGGCGGCGTCCCTTTACGCAGGGACAAACGGCCTGCTCGCCGACGGTCTTGTGCGGCAGGAGCTGGTGCATGGTGAGGCCTTCGCCGATCTTCTCGGCAGGATGGGAAGCACGCTTTGCGCCGCCCGCGGTCAGCACCCCGTCGAAGGCATTGCCCATGCGGTGCGGGGAGCCGTGGAGGACCTTTCGGCCGCTGCTGGGGATCTGAAAAAGACCCTTTCCTCGGGGCGTGTCCTGGATGCCCTTTCCTTTGCCTCCCCTTTCCTAGAAGTCATGGGCGACGTGACCATCGCCTGGATGCTCTTGTGGCGGGCCTGCACCGCATGGGCAAGCCTTTCGGGCCATGGGGAGGGGAGGGCAGCGCCCGCAAAGCTTCCGGGAGGCAGAGACGCCGCCTTTTACGAGGGGCAGGTCAAGACGGCACGTTACTATGCGCAAAGTGTCCTTCCCATCACCCTTGGAAAGATCCGTGCCATAAGAAACGGGGACCCATCTGTGACGGAGATGACCGATGCATCGTTCGGCGCGTGACTTCAGTACTGTCCGCCGTGGTCCTTCTTCACCCTGTCGCGATCGATTTCGCCGTCATCGGTTTTGGGCAGTGCCTCCACGAAGACCACGTGTTTCGGCTTCTTGTAGCGGGCGATCTTCGAGGCAACGAAGTCGATTATTTGTTTGGGCTCCAGGGACTCGCCCCGTTTCAGGACACACACGGCCTTGATGGCCTCTCCCCATTCGGGGTCCGACACCCCTATGACGCTCACCTGTGCGACGGAGGGGTGCTGCAGGATCACCTTTTCCACCTCGGCAGGGTAGACGTTCTCTCCTCCGGGCTTGATCAGCTCCTTCTGTGCCTTTCTCTTCACGTACCAAAGGTATCCGTCCTCGTCGAACCGGCCCATATCGCCCGTATGGTGCCACCCGTTGTGGAAGGTGTACGCGTTGTCCTCATCCCGGCCCCAGTAACCCCGAAATACCATGGGGGAGCGCACGCAGATCTCCCCGACGGCCCCCACGGGGACCTCGTTGTCGTAGTCGTCGAACAGGGCGACCCGGGCAAACGGGGTCGGTTGACCCGCACTGCCCGGTCTTTCGGTGACCAGCCCCGCGGTGACACCCATCACCTCTGTCTGCCCGAACCCCGTGCCGTATGTCGCACCGGGCACGGTCTTCAGAAAACGCTCGATGGTGTCCGGCTGGTCGAGCCCGGACACGTACCGCAGGCTGGAAATGTCATAGGAACCTTCTTCGTATTTGTCGAGAAGTGTCTTCAAGATGGGGGCGAAGTTGAAAAAGGTGGTCCCTTTTTCCCTTTGTATGGACTCGAGGGTGCGCAGGGGATCGAAGCGCTCGAGGATGACGTTTTTGCCTCCGGCGTGCATCACCGATGTGGTCATGCCCAGCCCCGCAATGTGGAAAAGGGGCAGGATGCAGATGTGACAGTCGCTCGGGCCCAGGTGATTCTGACTGATCAGGGACAGGTTGCAATAAACGATGTTGGCCTGACTGAGCAGGGCCCCCCGCGGGTGTCCTTCCACCGCGGCCGTGTGGATGATGACAAAGCCGGAATCCCCGGGCACTTCGTAATCTCTTTTCGTATCCTGCTGCGCGCACAGCTCCGCAAAGGGGCGGTACCCGCTGGGGACCTCCCCGCCGCCCATCGCGTAAAGCTGCTCGATGGAGGGCACCCGCTTCGATGCCTCCGAGACGGCCTGCCTGTAATCGGGTCCCGCGAAGACGCACTTTGGGGTGCAGTCGCCGAGCACGTACTCCACCTCGTCCTGCTGAAACCGCCAGTTGATCGGCACCACGATGGCTCCTATTTTTGCCGCGGCCCCGTAAAGGACCATGAATTCGTCGCTGTTGTGCGCCACGACCCCCAGCCGATCTCCTTTTCGGATGCCCGACTGCAGGAGGCCTGCGGCAAGTTGATCGCATCTTTCCTTGTACTGCCCGAAGGTGAGACGGATGTCGTTGAAGACGATGGCCTCGCGCCTGGAATAGATCTGCGCGTTGCGACAGATGAAATCATAGATCGTGTAATCGTAAAGTCCCATGGCTTCCTCCTGGGGCGCCGGAAAGTTGCGATGTGAGTCGTCGGGTGTGAAATCACCCGAGCCACCTCTTGCAACGCTTGTAGTGCTTTGCCTCCCTGTAGCTGCCGCCGTGCACGGCCCCGGGTTTCTCCGGGCCGCGGACACGCACACGGATCGCGCGGAGGGGGCCACGGACCCCGAGAGACCCTGATCATAGGTACGATACATGAGCACGATACGCGCCAGTAGCAGGATACGTGCCACTTCCTCCGCCGGCTCCTGTCTGCCTTCCTCACCCCCCGGGCTCTTGCACACTGCCTGCGGAGTGCGGACCTTTGTGCCGGCACGCCTTTTCGATCCGCAGAGGCCGTCCGGGCCCAGACAGGCCGCCACGTGGGTCAAAATGCCCCATAAGTGGGGGCATCCTGCCGTCGTTCTCGCCGACCTTCCCCGATCCCCCGGGGCCGAAGGCACGGTGAATTGGTTCTGACGGCAATTACAGGAAAAAGCAAACTGTTGGAGGTGTTCTTGGCTATCCCCATTCGTGATCGTTGTCGCTGTCGTAATCAGTCCCGCAGGGACGGTGATCGTTGTTGAACCCGAAGGCGGCGCTCAGGGTGACGGGCACCACTGTTCCCTGGGATTGGCTCTCGGTTAGGGGCAAGCAACGACCCAAGTATGGGAACCACGAAGGCGATTACGGCAACGATTATTCGGGTCGTTTGCTTTCAAGATGGATAAGATTCACAGTTGGTCGGCCCATAGAACAAATGCACCCTGGGGCCGAAGGTTTGGACAGGGACCGGCTCCACGTGTATACTGTACCCGCTGAGAAACGGTGAGACGACGCGTTGGTCGGGGGCGGGGGGCATCACACGGCAACGCGCATCGGGGAGGTTTTCATGGAGAGAGATTCGTCGAAGGAGGGGGACGGCCGCATCGCCAAGAGGGTCAAACGCCGTGTGCTGGCCCGGCCCCACTCCTTTTTCGCCGTCACGGCGCCGGGGCTCGAGGGTACGTGCCGTGACGAGCTCGCGCAGCTCGCCTTGAGCGACCCCCAGTTGCGGATCGTCGAGGGCGGGGTGGCCTTCAGGGGGTCGCTGCCCGATCTGTACCTTGCCAATCTGAAGCTTCGCACGGCAAGCCGCATCCTGATGCGCATCGCCCGTTTCGAGGCCAGGCATTTCTCCTCTCTGGAACGGACCATCTCCACATTGCCCTGGGAATTGTATCTTCCGTCCACCTCCGACCTCTCTTTTCGGGTCGCTTCCCACAGGTCCCAACTCTACCACCAGAGGGCCATCATGGAGCGCTTCGAGCATGGGATCGCCTCCCGCATGGAAAGGTCCGGGATACGGGGAGACCAAATGACCGGTGAGCGTCCCCAGCAAGGGGTCTACGTGAGGGTGGTGGCGGACCGGTTCACCGTGTCGGTGGACAGCAGCGGGGCCTTGCTCCACAAACGGGGCCTGAAGGCGGAAAAGGCCTATGCGCCCCTGCGCGCGACCCTGGCGGCGGCGGTGTTGCGCTGGGCCCGGTACGAGGGCTCGGAGGTTCTCCTCGACCCCATGTGCGGCACGGGGGTCTTTTCCCTGGAAGCGGCCATGGTGGCCTGCAACATCCCTGCGGGATGGTACCGCGATTTTGCCTTTTTCCGGTGGCCCTCCTTTCGGCCGGGACAATGGAACCATCTTCGCAGGCAATGCAGGGAGGACCTGCGCACGATAAAGGGGCCGTGCGTCTTTGCTGCGGACATCGATCCCGAGGTGTGTCGCATGCTGGGGGAACTCACCCAGGCCTACGGACTGAAACAAGCGGTCAGTGTCCGCCGGGCCGACTTTCTCTCCCTGAATCCTGCCGAATTCACCGAACGCAGGGGTCTTGTCGTTCTCAACCCACCCTACGGCCTGCGTCTGGCAACGCCTCCCGAGGCCGAGCGGCTTTTCGGGGCTTTCTGTGAGAGGCTCCATGAGAAATACAAGGGGTGGAGACTGGCCCTCATGGTGCCGCAAGGAGGCTGGGAGGGCCGTGTGCCTCTTGTGGGCAAATGGTCATTGCACCCGATTTTTCACGGGGGGCTGCGGCTCAATCTTCTCGTAGGAAAGGTGGGGTGACAGGTCCGGCGGCGTCGGCAGGGGTTGGAACTACCCTTTGGATCGCTTGTATTCCTTCACGAGATCCGCCTTGATGATCTTTCCGAGGGGGGTCATGGGAAGGTGGCTCCGAAACACGATCTGCCTGGGCACCTTGTAGTCCGCCACATAGTGGGCGCAGTACTGCTTGAGCTCTTTTTCGGTGGGTAAGGTTTCCGGTTGGGGAACCACGTAATACCTGCCGATCTCTCCCAGCAAGGGGTCGGGAACGCCTATGCCCGCGACCATGAGCACTTTGGGGTGCTTTGCCAGAAGGTTCTCCACCTCAACGGGATACACGCTGAAGCCCCCCTGGATGTACATCTCCTTCTTGCGTCCCATGAAGACAACCCACCCCTTCCTGACGATGCATGCCATGTCACCGGTGCGCAGCCAGCCTTCTGCGTCCAGTACCTCCCGGGTGGCCTCGGGCATGCGGAAGTACTGGCGCATCACGCAGTCTCCCCTGACGCACAGCTCGCCCGTTTCGCCGGGGGCAACCTGCCCGCCATCCAGATCCACCACCTTCGCTTCGAAGGTGCCCAGGGGTTTGCCGATGCTGCGCACCAGGGTATCGAGGTCGGTGCCCCAGGGGCTCATGATCACGGGGCCGGAACATTCGCTCAGGCCGTACTGGTTCATGAGAACCGCCCGGGGATAGGACTCGGCCAGCGTGTGCAGCAATTCGGGTGGGGCCTTGGATCCCGCGACGATCACGAGGCGAAATACGGACCTGTCGAGGCCCTGAAACCCCTTTGTTCCCATGAGAAGGCGGTGCATGGTGGGAACGGCGCACAGGATGGTGGGGCGCTGTTCCCACGCCTCTCGGATCGTGTCCTCGGGGATGAAGAGGGGAGCCAGGACACAACACCCCCCGGCAAGGAGCATGGCAAGGAGTCCGGAGGTGATCCCTCCCGTGTGATTCAAAGGCAGCGTGATGAGCGAGACGTCGCGGGCGCCCGCCCTTGTGTGTACGGCTTGGGCGTGGGCTGCGGCCAGTTGACTCTTGTGGGACAGGGCCGCCCCCTTGGGGTACCCCGTGGTTCCGGAGGTGTAAATGATCATCACCTCGTCTTCGGGGCGGACCGCGGCCTTGGCCTTCCTCAGTGCCCGTGCATCGACGGGGGTCTTGAGAAGGGTTTCCATGCTGTGGCTTCCGGCAAAGCCTCCTGCGCCGATGAAGATGAAATGGGCAACGGTGGGAATCCTTTGCCGGAAGCCTTCGAAAAAGCTTACGAAATCCCTGTCCCCGAGAGTCTCGATGCTCACCAGTGCCTTGGCACGGGCCTGGTTGATCATGTAGTCCAGTTCCGTCTCCCGGTACCGCACATTGAGCCCGAGAATGATGGCCCCGATCTTGGCGGCCGCAAAATAGGTGTAGATCCACTCCGGCTGGTTGAGGGCGATGATCGCGATGCGGTCGCCCTTGCCGAGGCCCCGTTTGAGGAACGCCGCTGCAAGGTGGTCCGAGGCCTGATCCACCTGCCGGAAAGAGATCTCTTTTCCGAAGTAGACGTATGCCCGCTGGTCGGCCGCAGTCTCCACGGCCATGTCCAGGGCCTTCCAGATCAAAGAGGGATGGGGCTTTGCGACCATGTCTCCTGCCGCGATCCTTCCTTCCGACGAGCCGTTGAGGCCCTGCCCTTTCCGGGAAGCCCGGCCCGAAGCCTTGCCCCCGGTCCACGCCGTCCCTTGGAGCCTGTCCGAGAATTCCGTCCGCTTTCCCCGCCCCCCGGCTCCAAGGAGCCCCGGCCTGCCTCAAACTCCAGACACGCTCTTAGGTCTCGTGCAAAATTAACTTCCCATTTTGATGCGCCGATCCATCACGCCCGGCGGCGTTGCTCGTCAGTTAAATGGCCAGCCATTCGCCCTCCTCGCGCCTTGCCATGCGCGCGCCTCGACACCTGAAAAGGGGAACTTCTCTTTGCACAAGCCCTTAGGCAAGCAGAGACCGTGCCATGACAAGGGAGGCCGTGGCGAGGGTTGGGTGGAGACGGCTCCCGTGCATGGATAACTCAAGGGAACCCACTGGGGATGCGGTGGGCCAGAAACGCTTCCTCGGCCATGGGAACCGAAGAGACGGAGGTGGGAAATTGAGGCAAAATGCCCCATGGGACCGGTCAGGTGGTAACATCTGCCCGCAGGGCCGGTTTCGGACCGACGCCCTCACTCACCCGGCGCGGAGATGAAAGGGCGTTGCCCATTGTGATCAAGTGCGTTGCCTTGCCAGTTCCCTGTGCTATGATACTCGCCGGCCTTGCCCCTCGATCCGGGAGTGCGGCTCGGATGGGACCGGTGGATGCCGTTTCTTCGACCATCCATTGTGGCCTTGCGGCGAGCATACCGACGACCACGAGCGACGAGTCAACGCAGGTTTGGATAGTGTGTGCAGTGGGCCTTGATCGTCATTGCGGCCGGGGGGGTCTCTGCGCACCTCACGTTGGGCGACGCCTTCTCACATGCTTGGCTCCGTGCCGGAATTGAGGGTTTCGTATGGTGGGCACTGCCCGCCAAAAGCACCGTATCCCGCACTTGGTCGGATGCGGCCGGAACGATGATCAAAGCCGCGCACCGCTGGGAGCCGCTACGCAGAGCCCCCGCAGGGCAACGCCGACGAGTCCGGAAAAGGAAACGCCACTCTATGGATCGCGCGCGACAAATGAGCGAAGAGAGGATCTTTCCCCTTTTGGTCAGGTTCTCCTTTCCCGCGGTGGCCGGGATGCTCGTTCAGGCGCTGTACAACGTTGTGGACAGGATCTATATCGGGCGGGGGGTGGGCTCCGTCGGGATCGCCGCCACCACCGTGTCCATGCCCATGATGATCATCGGGTTCGGGTTTGCCTTGATGATAGGAATCGGAGGAGGCGCCCAGGTCTCCATCCGGCTCGGTGAGAAAAGAACCGACAAGGCTGAACAGGTGCTGGGCAATGCCCTGGGCATGCTGCTCATCGCCAGTGTGGGTATGACAGGCCTGGGCCTTGCGTTTCTCACTTCGTGTCTCAAGCTTTTCGGCGCCACGGAAACCATCTTGCCCTATGCCAGGGACTACATGGGCATCATCGTCGCGGGCTGGATTTTTCAGACGGTGGGTTTCGGGCTGAACAACTTCATCAGGGCGGAAGGCAACCTCAAGACCGCCATGGGCACCATGCTCATCGGCTCCGTGGCAAACATGATACTGGACCCGGTGTTCATCTTCGTGCTGGGCTGGGGCATGAAAGGAGCCGCAACGGCCACCGTCATCTCCCAGAGCCTCTCGGCCCTGTGGGTTCTGCACTACTACCTGGGCGGCAGCAGCCTGCTGAAAATAAGGAGCCGTTGTCTACGGTTTCAACGTGCCGTGGTGCTGAGAATACTGGCCATCGGCGGGCCCCCTTTCCTGATGCACATGAGCGAATGCCTCATGGTGGCCCTTGTCAACGCCCAACTGAGGATTCATGGCGCAGACCTGGGCATCTCCATGTTCGGCGTGATCATCAGCCTCATGACGATGATCTTCATGTTCGTCATGGGGGTGAGCCAGGGGGCCCAGCCCATCATCGGGTACAATTACGGGGCCCTTCGTTACGACCGCGTCAAAAGAACGGTGGGTCTGGCCGTCGCCATCGTCACGGTCGTCGTGTCGGTTGCGTTTGTCGTGATCATGCTCTTGCCCGCTACCCTGGTGCGAATGTTCAGCAGGGACGACCTCGCCCTCATCGAGCTGGGAGGCCGTGCGCTTCCCATCTTCTTCTGCCTTCTTCCCCTCACAGGTTTCCAGATGATCGTCTCCAATTTTTTTCAGGCCGTGGGCAAGCCCAAGCAGGCCATGTTTCTGGTCCTGAGCCGGACCGTCTTGCTCCAGGTGCCCGGTATCCTGTTGCTGCCCCGCTTTTTCGGGCTAGATGGGGTGTGGCTGACGACCCCCGTATCCATCATGGGCTCTTCCCTGCTGACCGCTGTCGTCATGTACGTCACCCTCAAGCACATGAAGACCCCCAAAGAATCGGGATCGGAATCGTCGTCGGAGGCGGAGCCGGCATGGCCACAAGGGTCGAAACACACAAACCCCGGTTTTCAATCGTGAGCCACGGGGGCTGGCGGCGCCCCCGTCCCATGGAGCGCACTGCGATGCCCATTCCGATGCCGGGCGCTGGAGGGGGACCTTGTTACGTGCCTCAGCACTGGGCGATTGTCACGGGACTTGCCGACCCCGTCCCGCCCATGATACACTTCTTCGTTACAGTGGCCCGAACAGCACGCGGGGCCTTAGATCGCGCGGTCACACCTTGCGATTTCCTACACCCTCCCTCGCCCCCTGGGAGAGGGCCGGAGTGAGGGGTGCGCCATGGCAGCCGCAACCATGATCGAGGCCGCATGCGCCACCGGGCGTGGGGGGAGAACCGGACCAACCGGTGCGTGGCTGCATGGAGAGGACGTGCGAGCTATCTATGTTACCGAGCACGGGTGCTAGGGGGGCGAGAATCGGCTTGCGGACGGCATGCTTCTTGCGTATGTTGCGTATGTTGCGTATGTCGCTTGTGTCGCTTGTGTCGCTTGTGTCGCTTGTGTCGCTTGTGTCGCTTGTGTCGCTTGTGTCGCTTCCGTTGCTCTTGTACGGAGCACCGGCGGGCCTCGAGGAAAAGGGGGAGGGCCCGGACAAAGGCGCTGACTGCCGCATCATCAAGATTGGGGAGATCGCCCACGATGCCGTGGACGAATCGAGCGGTCTGGCCGCGTCGCAACGCCGACCCAACCTCCTGTGGACCCACAACGACTCGGGGGACGCGCCCAGGATCTTTGGATGCACGGGGACCGGAGAGCACGTGGCGACCGTCACCCTCAGGGGGGCCGCGGCGAAGGATTGGGAGGACATCGCGGCGTTTCGATACCGGGGAAAGTCATGGCTCCTCATTGCGGACGTGGGGGACAACGGGGCCAGACGGAGAGATTGCGTCTGTTACATCGTGGAGGAGCCGGTCGTGGACCCCGGGGCAACCGGTGGGCATCTGGAGATCCCGGTGGCCTGGAAGCTTGCCTTCACCTACGAGGACGGCCCCCGGGACTGCGAGGCCGTGGCCGTGGACGCTGCCGCCGGCCAGGTGCTCTTGATCAGCAAGCGGACGGTTCCCCCGGTGCTCTACACGCTTGCGCTGGAGCCGGAACAGGGAGCGCCCCTTGTGGCCCGCAGAATTGCGGTGCTCACCCATCTTTCCGAATCGGGGAGCGAGGCGGGTGCTTCGGCGGCACCCTTCGGCGCATCGCCTTCCCAACCCACGGCCATGGACGTGAGCCCGGACGGGAGGCTGGTCCTGGTGGTCACGTACGGTGGGGCCTTTCTTTTTACGCGAGGGGCGAAGGCCTCGTGGGAGGAGGTCTTTTCCCGAGGCCCCGTGCGTGTCGCTCTGCCCTACCGCCTCCAGGGAGAAAGCGGGTGTTTCACGCACGACGGGCGCTCCATCATCGTGGGATCCGAGGGACGTCCGTCGCCCCTGTGGATGATTCCCATGGAGGATTGCGGGCAGGGGCGGTGAACAGGGTGCGACACGAACCGTTGGAGAGCCGTGTTTGACGAAAGCACACATACGGCGACGGAAACGCAGCGCGCCGCGACCGTGGCCGATATTGCCAAACGGATCGAACAGGGGATGTCCCCGGTCGTTTGTACGGGGCTTGGGGGGCCCGAACGCGCCTACCTGTTGGCTGCGCTGTTCCGGGAGCTGGGTCGCCCGGTCTGCGTGGTGGTGCCCACCGAAAGGGAGGCCGAGAGGCTTTCGGAGGAAACGGCGTTTTTCCTGGCCGGGGACCGGTCCGTCACGTTCTTTCCCTCGTATCCCAACCTGCCTTTCAAGGGGATATCGTATCACAGCCTGACCGCGGCCCGGAGGATCGGCTCGCTGTACAGGATGCTCTCCCACCCGTCGCCCTCTATGGTGGTCACCTCCGCCGGGTCCCTCCTCGAGACGATCCTTCCCCGCAGGGCCCTGTCGGACTATGCAGAGCTCGTCATCACCGGAGAGGAACTCGATCGCGACCTTCTGGTGGAAAAGCTTGTCAGCGGGGGATACACCTGCACCGTGGTGGTGGAGGAGCCTGGCGAATTCTCGGTGCGGGGCGGCATCGTCGATGTCTTCTCCCCGGGTTACCCTGATCCCGTTCGCGTGGAGTTTTTTGGGGACAGCGTGGAGTCCCTGCGTTTTTTCTCGGCCACGGATCAGCGAACCCTGAAACACGTGCGGGAGGTTGTCCTCCTGCCGGCCACCGAAGCGATCCTTCCCGAAGAGAATCTGCCCCGCTTCACCCATAAGGTGCGTGAGCAGGCCCTTTCGATGGCAATGCCCGTGACCAAGGTGCGCGCCCTGGTGGAGCGTATCCAGCAGGAGGGGAGAATCCCGGGGGTGGAGGGCTTTCTCCCCCTCGTTTACGGCAGACAGGAGACGCTGACGGACTACTTGCCCCGAGGCTCCGTGACCGTAGTGGTGGATCCCGAGTCCGTCGAGACGGAGGCCCTTTCGTCCCTGGAGAGGGCGCAGGCCAACTTCCGAGAGGCCAGGGAGCATCAGCGGTTGTGCATTTCCGTCGAGGAGACCCACCTGCAATGGCCCCATGCGTGGCAGAGGATTTGCGAGAAAAGCGTGGTTCACCTGCGGTTGTTCGGTGGTCCCGGCCCGTTTCCCGGCCGTGAAAAACCATCGGAGCTGCACTTCAAGGTGTCGGACAACACGGGGCTTCGCCAGGAACTCACGGCGCGGCTGGACGGTGAAGAGCTTCTCAGGCCCCTGGTCAATTGGATCCGCCGCGGACAAAAGGAGGGGTGCGCAGTGGTGCTGGTAAGTGCCACACCCATGCACGCCCGGCGTCTGGAGGGCATCTTGGCCCCTTACGGCGTTGCACCGCAGCCCATGGAGACCCTCGGCAACGGCACGCCCCGCGGCGCCGGGGTACACCTGATGCTGGGGGATCTGGCCGCGGGGTTTGTCTGGCCCGCTCAGGGTCTCGCCCTGGTCACGGAGGCCGAGCTATTCGGCCACAGACGGCGCAAGGGCAGGGTCAAGACCCCGAGGCCCCGATCCGAATTCTTCGACTTCGCCGAACTGAAGCGCGGGGATCTGGTGGTCCATCAGGAGCACGGCATCGGACGTTACGAAGGACTCGTCAAGATGGCGGTCAACGGGGCCACCAACGATTTTTTCCTGCTGGCTTACCGGGACAACGACAAGCTGTACGTCCCCGTGGACAGAACCAACCTCGTGCAGAAGTACAGGGGGGTGGAGGGCAGCGTCCCCGTACTCGACAAGATGGGGGGAAAGAGCTGGGAAAGGCTCAGAAGGCAGGTGAAGCAGTCGGTGGAGAAGATCGCCGGCGAGCTGCTCAAGCTGTATGCCACCCGAAAAGTGCTTGGGGGCCACGCGTTTTCTCCGGTGGACGATTACTTCAAGGGCTTCGAGGAGGGGTTTGAATACGAGGAAACCCCGGACCAGCTCCAGGCCATCGAGGACGTGCTGACCGACATGGAACAGCCTGCTCCCATGGACCGCCTGGTCTGCGGGGATGTGGGCTACGGCAAGACGGAAGTGGCCCTGCGGGCGTCGTTCAAATGCGTGTGCGACGGCAAGCAGGTGGCTTTCCTGGTCCCCACCACCGTGCTGGCAGAGCAGCACTACCAGACCTTCCTCAGGCGCTTCGAGGGCTATCCGGTACACATCGGTTGCCTGAACCGTTTCCGCTCCCCGAAGGAGCAAAGAGCCGTGGCGACGGGCCTGGCAGAAGGCAAGATCGACATCGTCATCGGCACGCACCGGCTCCTGCAAAAGGACGTGCGGTTCAGGGACCTGGGACTGCTCATCATAGACGAAGAACAGCGGTTCGGGGTCCGGCACAAAGAAAGACTCAAAAAACTGCGCAGTACGGTGGAAGTCCTTGCCCTCACGGCAACGCCCATTCCCAGAACCCTGCACATGTCCCTGATGGGGGCCCGGGATATCAGCGTCATTTCTACACCCCCCGAGCAGAGGCGGGCCATAACCACTTTTGTGTCCCCCTTTGACGACGCCCTGGTTGCCGAGGCGATCCGAAGGGAGCTTGAGCGCAAGGGGCAGGTGTTTTTCGTACACAACAGGGTGGAAACCATCCGGAAAATGGCAGAGCGTCTCGAGAAACTCGTTCCGGAGGTCCGATTGGGTGTGGCACACGGTCAGCTTCCCGAGGAGGAATTGGAGCAGGTGATGATGCGTTTCGTACGCAAAGAGATCGATCTTCTCCTGTGCACCACCATCATCGAGGCGGGTCTGGACATTCCGTCGGCCAACACCATCTTGATCAATCGCGCGGACAAGCTCGGCCTGGCCCAGATCTACCAGTTGCGAGGGCGCGTGGGCAGGGCCGAAGAGCAGGCCTATGCCTATTTGTTCATCCCCGAGGAATCGACGCTGACCCGGCACGCCAAGAGACGCCTCAAGGTGCTGATGGAGCACAGCGATTTGGGGGCGGGTTTCCAGATAGCCATGAGCGATCTGGAGATTCGGGGCGGAGGAACCCTCCTGGGGGCTTCCCAGTCGGGTCACATTGCCTCGGTGGGATACGAGATGTACATGCAGCTCATGGAGGCCGCCATATCGGAATTGAAGGGAGAAAAGCTGATCCCCCGCCTGGAGCCGGAGATCAACGTGGACTTCTCGGCGTATCTTCCCGAGGACTACATACCCGATACGGACCAGAGGTTGATTGCCTACCGACGTCTTGCACGGTTGAGGGAGGTCGCGGAAGTGGCAAGGTTCCAGGAGGAGCTGAAGGACCGTTTCGGCAGGCTCCCCCAGGAGGCCGTGCAGCTCCTGCACAAGATCATGCTCAAGGTCCTGTGCCGGAAAGCGGGTGTGAAGAAGCTCGATCTGACCGGAGCCTCCCTGCATCTTGCCTTGAGCCCCGAACACCATGGCCGGCCGGAAGCACTGGTGGAGATGGTGTCCAAGAACCCCGGTCGTCTGCAACTGACCGCAGACGGTCTTCTCAAGGTCCGCCTTGGGTCCGAGGGACACAGGGCGCGGGTGATGGAGACCAAAATTGTCTTGAAAGAAATGGCTCCACGTGTTAGCGAACAAAAATGTCAAGAAAAACAAAGAACAGAGAGGGCGCGGGTTGCCTGAGATGCGTGATGGGGCCGATCGGGGACTTTCTGTGAGGGGAGGCCCCGTGCAGTGGATACGGTGGAAACGGGCGGCCAGCCGAAGGTACGGCGAGGCCGTGCTCATGGCGGGCGGTTTTCTTTTTTTCATCGTGGCCTGGGCCCTTCCCGTGCAGGCGGATGTGGTGGACCGCATTGTCGCGGTGGTCAACAACGAGATCATCACTCTGAGCCAGTTGGACGAAGCGACGGTCCCCTATGCGGAGCGCCTCAAGCACAGCAACTACTCGGCTTCCGTGCAGAGGGATATGCTGGCCAAGATCCGGAAGGATTTGCTCGAAGGCATGATCGAGCAAAAGATCGCCGATCAGGAAATACGCAAGGCCGGGATCACGGTGAGCGAAAAGGAAATCGATGCGGCCATCGAGAGAATCAAGAGCGAGCGTGATGTTACCGATGAACAGTTGATGAATGCCTTGAGCCGTGAAGGAGTCACCTTCGAAGAGTATCGCAAGAACCTAATGGAGCATATGCTCCGATCACGACTCGTGCAGCGGGAGGTGAGCTCCAAGATCGTCGTGACGACGGCCGATGTGCGCAAGTTCTACGAAGAAAACGCGGAGAAGTTCCAAGGAAGCAAGAGGTACCGTCTGCGCAGCATAGTCATGTACTTTGCCCGCAGTGCGGGCGCGGAGGAAAAGGAGGGGGTCCGTCGACGGATGGAAGAAGTCCACGCGTCCCTGCTCCGGGGCGCTTCGTTTCCGGCCGTGGCCGGAAGCCATTCGGAGTCTCCCCTGGCGGCCGACGGGGGTGATCTGGGCTTCTTCCATCTTGACGAGCTCACCGTGGAGCTGCAGCAGGTGGTTTCCGGAATGAAGGAGGGACAGATCAGCGACGTTCTGGAGACGGACAACGGATTCCAGATCCTGTGGTTGGAAGAAGTGGAGGAACAAACCGGCAAGACCCTTGTCGAGGCGACGGCCGAAATCGAGCGGGAGCTGTACGAAAAGGCGGTGGACGAGAAGTATCGCCAGTGGTTGGCGGATCTGAAAAAACGTTCCTACATCAAAGTCATTCAGTGAAAGGTCTTTCCGAAAGTGGATGAACGGGAGGTTGTGAACGAGCAACCGGCCCAATCCTTCGGATCCTATCTGAAGACGTTGCGGCTGCGCAAAGGGATCAGTCTGGAGCAGGTGTCCCGGGTCACCAAGCTTACCCGCGAGACGCTTCTGCGCCTCGAGAGGGAAGAGCTGGATGCCTTCCCTGCGGAGATATTCGTGAAGGGCTTTTTGAAAGCGTATGCAGAGGCCCTGGGCGCCGACGCCGCGGAAGTGGTTTCCCGATACGATGCCGGGCGTGCCCGCGTTCACGAGCAGGCTCCCAAAGACGGGGCATTTGTGATGGGACGGCCGTGCAAGTGGCGCGTTCTGGCGGCGTTTTTTGCCTTGTTCGCGCTGATTTCCGCCACCTTGATGATCGTCTCGAGCTTCGGGGGAAATCAGGTCACCGGGATGAGCGCACCGCCCGCGGTGCGAGAGGCCCCGGTCCCGGACCCGACACGGGAAATTGAGGGGGAAAGAGGGACCGGCCCGGTTTCCAAACCTGGAAAGGCGGCGGAGAAGTTGAGGTTCACCTTGCAGGTCAATGCCCTGGAGCCGACCTGGATCAAGGCCCTTGTGGACGGAGGCAGCCTGAAGCGCTATCAACTTGAGGCCGGAGACGTGCTAGAAATCGAGGCCAGGAGGGGATACAATCTGCTGATAGGAAACGCGGGCGCCGTGCGGCTGGCTCTCGACGGCAAGCCCGTGAGGATGGAAGGCGGAAAGGGACAGGCGGTCAATGTGCGTATTCCTTGACCCCCGTGCCAAGGCTTCAAACGACGGTTTCCTCACCCCCATGCTCCCCGCGGATGCCATCGTGATCCCATGTCGTATTTCGCCACTCCGGCCATAGTGCTGCGTGCCATAGGACATGGAGACTATGATCTTATCGTCACGTTCTTTACGCTGCAAGAGGGCAAGATCACGGCCGTGGCCAAATCCGCCAAGAGGAGCCGGCGGCGCTTCGGCGGCAGCCTGGATCTCTTTTCCTCGGTGCGCATCGTTTACAATTACGGAACGAAGGGGAAACTTCCGCTGCTGGAGGAGGCCTCCGTGGCGGACACTTTTGAGAGGATCCGCACCGATGCGGTCACAGTGGGGCACGCCAGCTACTGGGTGGAACTCGTCAACCTGTGGATGGAAGATCACCAAGCCAGCGAAGAGCTTTTCCGACTCATGCAGTATGCCCTCGAAGCGCTCAACGGCGGGGCCGCCCCGGAGCCCCTGAGTCTCTTTTTCCAGATGCGGTTCATGACCCTTTCGGGCTTTTCTCCCAACCTGACCCACTGCGCCAACTGTGACGCGTCTTTGGAAGCGATGGGGCGGGTGGAGGTTCCCTTCGACCACGACCGGGGGGGGATCCTCTGCCCTTTGTGCAAATCCGCCAAAGGACGCCTGACGGTGCTGTCCCTGGGCACCATCAGACAGCTTCTGTGGGTTTGCCGCCAGGGGCTCGCCGAGGCGCGAAGGGTTCGGTTCTCGGAAAGGGCCCTGCGCGAAGGTCTCACGCTCATGGAGCGTTTCGTTCCCTATCACTTGGGGGCGGAGCCCAAGAGTCTGCGTTTTTTGAAGCAAGTGCAAAGCGCGCGCTCGGTGCGGGTTGCGTGACGGGGACCGTCGGGGTCTGCCCCCGGTGTCACATGCGCCCCGCAGCCGGCACAAAGACGGCGCGCAGTGCGGACGGTTGAACATCGAAGCGAGTGTGCGCGGATGCCATCCGATTTGACGAGCCTATTGGAACACGAGACCTTCGAGGCTTCGGCCCCTTGCAGAATCGACCTTGGGGGGACCCTCGACCTCGAACTGTTTCATTACCCCTTGCGACATCTGGCTCCGTGTACGTTCAACATCGCACTGGACCTGCGCACCCGTGTGCGCCTGGAGCCGCACGTGGAGGGGAGTGTCAGGGTTTCCTCCGAGGGGTTTGACTCCGCGCAGTACCCGCTCGAAGCGGCGCCTTTCGACCATCCTCTCGGGCTTGTGTTCGCAGTGGCCGCTTACTTTCGGGCGGGGGGTGTCCACATTGTGATAGAATCGTCTTCGCCCCCCAGAAGCGCACTGGGAGGCTCCTCGAGCGCCGCTGTGGCGGTCATCGCCTCGTTCTCGGCGGCTTTTCAGCGCCTGGGTGCAAGACCCCTCGGCCGCCGCCAGATCGCCCTTCTGGCCTACAGTCTGGAAGCCCAGTCGGCCCGGGTTCCCTGCGGGATTCAGGATCAACTGGCGGCCGTCTACGGCGGCGTCAATGCCTGGCACTGGCCCGCCAACCCGGGAAGACCCCGTTTCGAGAAGGAAACCCTGGCAAAGGGCAGGGACATTCCCAGGCTTGAGGAGCGGCTCCTGCTGGCCTACTGTGGGATGCCCCACACCTCGGGCGATCTCAACGGACGGTTCATCGGCCAGTTTGCCGCCGGCCTGCACAGGCAGTGCTGGAAGGAGATCATCCTGTGCGCCAACCGTTTCGTGGAGGCCATCAGGCGCAAATGCTGGGAGGAAGCGGTGGAAGCCATGAACCGTGAGACCTCCATCCGCAGACACATGATTCCCGAGGTGCTGGATCCCACCATGGTTCTGCTGGTGGAGGCCGCCGTGGACCGGGGGTGCGGGGCGCGTTTCGCGGGGGCGGGGGGAGGAGGATGCGTCTGGGCCTTTGGAGAGCCGGCGCCTCTGCAAGCGGTGCGAGGTGCCTGGGAGAATATTTTGCAGACCGAGCCGGGGGCACACATGCTCGATGCACGCATAGATCGCAAAGGGGTCGTGGTCAGGGGACACAAGCGTGGAAGGTAAGGGGGGTGCCGGAACGCCGTAATCCTCGGGCACGCTGCCGGGGGCAGAGGAAAGGAAGACCATGACGTTTCAGGAATTGATCCTCAGGTTGCAGAACTATTGGGCGCGCAAGGGCTGTGTGCTGGCACAGCCGTACGATATGGAGGTGGGGGCGGGCACCTTTCATCCGGAAACGCTGCTGAGGGTCCTGGGACCCGAACCGTGGAAGGTGGCCTATGTGCAGCCCTCCCGCAGACCCACCGACGGCCGCTACGGGGAAAACCCCATGAGGCTGCAGCATTACTATCAGTACCAGGTCGTTTTGAAACCTTCTCCTCTGGATGTCCAACGCCAGTATCTGGACAGTCTCCGGTTCCTGGGCATCGATCCCCTGCATCACGACATACGGTTCGTGGAAGACGATTGGGAATCCCCCACCCTGGGCGCTTCGGGTCTCGGGTGGGAAGTGTGGCTCGACGGCATGGAGATCACCCAGTTCACCTACTTCCAGAAAGCGGGAAGCATCGAGTTGTCCCCGGTAAGCGCGGAGATAACCTACGGCCTGGAACGGATCTCCATGTGCCTTCAGGGCAGAGACAACGTCTACGACCTGAAATGGAATGAAACGGTTTCTTACGGAGACATGCATCACCAGCAGGAGCGCGAGCAGTCCGTCTACAACTTCGAAAAGGCGGATGTCTCCATGCTCCTTTCCCATTTCGAGGCCTTCGAGGCGGAAGCAAAGCGTGTCATCGGAGATGCCCTTGTACTTCCCGCTTACGAGTATTGCCTCAAGTGTTCCCATGTCTTCAATCTGCTGGACGCGAGGGGGGCCATCAGCGTGACCGAGCGCACCGGCTATATTGCACGGATACGCAATATGGCCCGGGCATGTGCGGAGCAGTACCTTGCCCAGAGACAGGAGTTGGGCTTTCCGCTCATACGGCAAAGGGAGGGGGAGGGATGAAAACACCTGTAGGGGACCCGCGGACCCAAAATGAGGCGCACGGGTCCGGAAGCGGTGAAATGGGCAAGGCTTGAGGAGTAATCGGAAGGAACCGGAAAGCAAAGGTGGAAAAGTGCCATGAGCTGGCTGTTGTTTGAGCTGGGAACCGAGGAAATACCCGCGGGCTATATCGAACCCGCTTTGGAGGCCATGACGTCTTCCCTCACCCGGAGGCTGGGCGAGGCCAGGATCGAATCCGGGCAGGTACGCGGCTTTGCAACCCCCCGCCGTCTTGCGGTGGCCGTGGAGGGGCTGAGCCCCCGCCAGGCCCCTGTCACCTCGGAACTTGTGGGGCCGCCCGTCCAGGCGGGTTACGATGAGAAGGGGCTTCCCACCGTCGCTGCGGTCAGGTTTGCAGAAAAAGCGGGGATCCCTGTGGGGAAGCTGAGCGCCAGGAAGACCGCGAAGGGAATGTACCTGTGTGCGACCCTGGTGGACCCCGGTTTTCCCACCAGGAAGGTGCTCGTTTCTCTTCTGCCGGAGGTGATCGCATCGGTTCCCTTTCCCAAGTCCATGCGCTGGTCCGACCTGCCCGCCGGTTTCGCACGACCCGTCCACGGCATCCTGGCCCTTTTCGATGGCAAGGTGGTCCCCTTCACGTGGAACGGGCTGCGCAGCGCCGGCAAGACACGGGGCCATTTCTTGATGGACCCTGGCACGATCAGCGTGAAGGACCCCGCACACTACCTCGCCTCCCTGGAAAAGGCCCATGTCCTCGCGGACATATCCTCAAGAAAGGACACGGTCCGCAGCGAGATAGCCCGTGTGGCACACTCCCTGGGGGGCAAGGTGGCCGACGACCAAGAACTGGTCGACACGGTGACCCACCTGGTGGAATACCCGGTGGCCGTGGGAGGCCGTTTCGACACGGAGTTTCTGGAAATCCCTTCGGAGGTGCTCATAACGGCCATGCGCGAGCACCAGAAGTACTTTGCCGTTGTGGGCGATGGGGGGCATCTTCTTCCCTGCTTCATTGCCGTGAACAACACGCGCGTCAAGGACGAGGCCGTGGCGGCAAGGGGGCACGAACGCGTGCTCCGGGCCCGCCTGGACGACGCCCGCTTCTTCTACCGGGCGGATCGACAGCAACCCATGGAAAGGTGGGTGGAGCGTCTCAAAGGAGTGCTTTTCCAGTCCCGGTTGGGGTCCGTCTACGACAAGGTGGAAAGGGTGCGGGAAATGGCGCGTTACCTTGCCTGGAGCCTGGAAAAGGAAGGGGGCGCCTCCGGGCTTACCGAGCCGGTGACCCGGGCCGCATGGCTGTGCAAGGCCGATTTGACGAGCCAGGTGGTCGTGGAGTTCCCCAAGCTGCAAGGGGTCATGGGCGGGGTATATGCCCGACTCGCCGGGGAGCCCGAGCCTGTGTGCCGGGCCGTGGAGGAACACTACCGCCCCACTTCTTCCGGGGGCACCTTGCCCGTGACGCTTCCGGGCGCGGTCCTTGCGCTGGCCGACAAGTGCGACAGCCTGTGCGGCTGTTTCAGTGTGGGGCTTGTGCCCACAGGGACCTCCGATCCCTATGCCCTGCGACGCCAGGCCATAGGGATCATCCAGATCCTGCGCAACCTGGAGAGCCTCGTGTCCCTGGAAGGCATGCTGGAAAAAAACCTCGATCTCGTGGAGGGCAAGGCCGTCCAGGATGGGTCGCAGACGCGCAGCAAGCTGCTCGCCTTCCTGCGCGACAGGATGGCCCACCTGCTCACAGAAGAAGGGTATCCCAAGGACATCATTGCCGCGGCCACCGCGGTGTCCATCGATCCGGTCCCCCATCTTTTCCGCCGTGTGGAGGCGCTCGCCCGGCTGATGTCGGCCCCCGACTTCGAGCCACTGGCCACGGCTTTCAAGCGTGTGGTGAACATAGTGCGCCAGGCGGATGCAGGAGAAGGGGCCCCGGCATCCGGGACACCCGTGGACAGGGGGCTTTTCGAGAAGAAGTGCGAGTCTGACCTGTGGGAGGCCTACCTAACCGCGCAGCGGTCGGTGCAGGCCGACGTGCAACAGGGCCTTTTCACGGAGGCCCTTTCCCGGACCGCCGCGCTCCGAGAGCCCGTGGACGCCTTTTTCGAAGGGGTCATGGTCATGGCGGAGGATGAGAAACTGAGAAACAACCGGCTTTCCCTGTTGCGAAGCATAGCCGGGCTTTTCTGGCTCTTTGCGGACTTCTCGAAGATAGCCGCCTGACCATCACCCACGGACACCCGGGCGAAGCACCGGCACACATGGGCCAGACCGTACAGGTTCAACGAATGTCGAGCGAGAGGAGGATACCTACCGATGCCTTACGATCCGGAGAAGGACAAGTTGATGAAGCAATGGGAGTGCGAGGCGACGGGTCTTGTCGTGTCGATCAACCGGTACGATGACAGCGACCCGAAGCTTCAGATAGGACCGAGGCTCTACACCAGAAGGGACGGGGCGCGGAGCCAGCGCAAGGCGGGACGGCTCAGCCTGGAAGACGTGATGTGGCTTTACGAAATCATAGACGAGGTCAAGGAAGAGCTGATGGCCCTGGTGCCTCCCAAATGACGGAAGCCCATGCCCGCGAACAAGCTCCGGCCCACGACGGTGCCATCGTTCGGCCCGTGCGGCGCCCCGGGGACCCGGATGTTCCTTCCCTGGCCGTCATGGTGAGCCCCCGGGCCGACCTGGACCTGCTGGTCAGGGAGTTGGAATTGGGCGACGGTTTCTACCGGGTCTTCATGAGCCGCCTGTACGTGGAAGAGGGCCCCGACGTGCGATTTTGCCTGGCGGGACCCCTTCTGGGGGCCCCCTATGCGGTGATGGTTCTCGAACAGCTCGTCGCCCTGGGGGCGCGGCGCATCCTATTTCTCGGATGGTGCGGGAGCCTGGCCGATTCGGTGACGACGGGGCGGCTGCTCCTTCCCACATGCGCATTCATCGACGAGGGGACCTCGGCCCACTACCAGACAGGACGGGACCTCTCCCCTTCGGTCTCCGAGCCGTCCCCGAGGTGCCTCGAAACGTTGAGGGACGGTCTTGTGAAAGGGCGGCACCCCTTTTCGGAAGGGCCGGTGTGGACAACCGACGCCGTGTTTCGCGAGACGAGGCAGAAGGTGGAAAGGTTCAGGGCCCTCGGGGCCCTGGCCGTCGAAATGGAGCTTTCCGCACTCCAAACGGCCGCCCGCTTCCGGGAAGTGGAATGCGGGGGGCTCCTGGTGGTGTCCGACGAGCTTTTTACCGGCACGTGGCGTCCCGGATTTCACACGCCGGTGTTCCAGGAGGGCCGGCGGGCAGCCGTCAAGGTGATGCGTGAGCTATGTCGAACGGTTTAGAAGGGCAAGATGCGGCCGAGCGGATCGAAGGACTGCGTCGGCTCATCGATCACCATGATTACAGGTACTACGTGCTCGACGCCCCCGAGATTTCCGACGCCCGGTACGACCGTCTCATGCGGGAGCTGCTCGATCTCGAAAAGGCCTTTCCGCACCTCGTGCGACGCGATTCTCCCACCCTGCGGGTGGGGGCGCCTCCCCTGGAGAAGTTCGAAACGGCCCGGCATGCGATTCCCATGCTGAGCCTCGACAACTGCTTCGATGAAGGCGAGCTTCTGGCCTTCCACGAGCGCGTGGTTCGGCTCCTGCCTCCCGGACAAGAGGTGCTCTACACCGCGGAGCCCAAGGTGGACGGCGTGGCCATCGAACTGGTTTACGACAACGGGGAGCTCACCCTGGCCGCCACCCGGGGCGACGGTCAGTTCGGCGAGGTGGTCACCGCCAACGTGAAGACCATACGCAGCGTACCCCTGGTCCTTGGAAGGGGTGCTCTTCGCTCAGTCCCCCGGCGGATCGAGGTGCGGGGCGAAGTGTTCATCAGGAAGAAGGCCTTCCAGCGGCTCAATGCCGCCAGATCCCGGCAAGGGACCTCCCCTTTTGCGAACCCGAGAAACGCTGCGGCCGGTTCCCTCAGGCAGCTCGACTCCCGCATCACGGCAGGTCGGCCGCTGGATATCTACTGCTACGGCGTGGGGACCTTCGCCGACGCGCGGGTCGATTCGCACTTCGAGACATTGCGCACACTGGAAAGCATGGGTCTACCGGTCAACCCCCACATCAAGGGCCGCATCCCCATCGAAACCGCGACGGCCTTCTACCGTGAGCTGCTCGAAGGACGGGATCACTTTCCCTACGAAATGGACGGTATGGTGGTCAAAGTCGATTCCCTCGCTCTTCAAAGAACGCTGGGAGCGACCTCGCGCAGTCCCAGATGGGCCATCGCCTACAAGTTCCAGGCCGTTCAGGAGACCACCAGGATCGTGGACATCGCGGTCCAGGTGGGACGCACCGGGGCCTTGACGCCCGTGGCGGTCCTGGAGCCCGTTTCCGTAGGCGGTGTCACCGTTTCCCGCGCGACCCTGCACAACGAGGACGAGATCCGGCGCAAGAACGTGCGAATAGGCGACACGGTGGTGGTGCAGCGGGCCGGCGACGTGATACCCGAAGTGGTGCAGGTGGTGGAGGCCGGAAGGACCGGTCGGGAAATGCCTTTCCTGATGCCCGATGCGTGCCCGGTCTGCGGCGCGGAGGTGGTGAGGCTGGAGACAGAGTCCGTCTCCCGGTGCATCAATATCCGGTGTCCTGCCCAGGTGCGGGAGAGAATCAAACACTTCGCCTCCAAGGGCGCCTTCGACATCGATGGGCTCGGGGACAAGCTGGTGGGGCAACTGGTGGAAAAGGGGCTGGTAGAGTGGTGGCCCGATGTCTTCCAACTCACGGTGGAGCAGCTTCAGGAACTGGAGCGCATGGGTCCCAAGTCCGCCGCCAATGTCCACGATGCCATCGAGAGAAGCAAGGACATCTCCCTGGCCCGGTTCGTGTACGCTCTGGGTATCCGCCACGTGGGAGAACATGTGGCGCAGGTCCTGGCCCGACACTACGGCAGTCTGGAACGGATACGCCATGCCACCCTGGAGGACCTGATGGCGGTGAGCGAGGTGGGCCCTGTGGTGGCGCGCAGTATCGTGGAGTTTTTCAAGCGCCCTGAGAACGCACAAGCGGTGGACAGGATACTGGAAAAGGGCGTGAGGATCCAGGCTCCGGCCCAGCGGAGCCCGGGGGGCCTGGACGGCAAGACGTTTGTCCTGACCGGGACCCTGGAGGGTATGACACGCCAGGAGGCCGCGGCCAGGATCCAGGCGGCGGGAGGCAAGGTCACCGGATCGGTGACCAGGAACACGGATTACGTGGTCGTTGGCGGCTCTCCGGGTTCCAAGCTGCAACGGGCCCGGGAGCTGGGGATAACCGTGATCGACGAACCCGCGCTCGACAGGATGCTGGGAGTGTAGAAGATGGAGGGTGAGAGGGCACGGGTGGTGATCAGGGGGCGCGTGCAGGGCGTCTGTTTTCGCATGGAGACTCGCCACGCCGCATTACGGCTCGGTGGCGTGACAGGATGGGTCAAGAACCGTGCGGACGGGGGTGTGGAAGCGGTTTTCGAGGGCCCCAGGGAAAAGGTGGAAACCATGATCCGGTGGTGCCGCCACGGCCCTCCCCTCGCCCGCGTGGATGCCGTGGATGTGAACTGGGAGTCGGGCTCCGGTGGACACGCATCCTTTGAGATCACTTACTGAGTAAAGGGTCTCTTCCGTGCCCCATGCTCACCACTTTCCGTGGAAGGGTTCGAGGACCTTTGCGATCCGTAGGGGGGGCGCCGGTTTTCCGTGAAGGAGGCGCCCCCCCGTTGTTTGTTCAGACCGCGTCTCTGAGCCCTTTGCCGGCTTTGAATTTGACCACGCTGCATGCCTTGATTTTGATGGGCTCTCCCGTTTGGGGATTCCGTCCCTTGCGGGCCTTGCGTCGCACCTTCGAGAAGGTGCCGAACCCCACCAGGGTTAGCTTTCCATCCTTCTTCTTCAGGGTTCGCTTCACACTTTCGATAAAGGCGCTGAGTGCTGCGGATGCCTGAGCCTTCGAGATGCTCGCCTCCTGGGCCATCTCTGCTACCAGTTCTGCCTTCTTCATCGTAACCCTCCCCCTTGATTTTTTGGATGGACTCAAAATGCCTCGGCCGGTAAACGACTGCGCTAGTCATACTGCGCGGTCACGAATTGCGATCCCCTACATCCCCCTCACCCTCTGGGAGAGGGACGCAGTGAAGGTATGAAAGCCGCAGTTTGTGGACGCGCGAGGTATAGAAATCCTTACAGAACGAAAAAGTGAATGTCAATCGTCAAATCCACTAAAACAGAGCATCGACGAAAGCCTCGGGATCGAACTGCTGCAAGTCATCGAGTTTTTCTCCCAGCCCCACATATCGCAAGGGGATACCCAGCTCGTGGCAGATGGCAATGACGATCCCCCCCTTGGCCGTGCCGTCGAGCTTGGCCAGGACGATTCCGGTCAGGCCCACGGCTTCGTGGAAAAGCCTGGCCTGGGAGAGCGCGTTGTGACCGGTGGTCGCGTCGATCACCAGCCACACCTCGTGGGGAGCGCCGGGGCATTGCGCTGCGGCCGTCCTCTTGATCTTGCCCAGCTCTTCCATGAGGTTCTTGCGGGTGTGGATCCTTCCCGCAGTGTCGATGATGACGACGTCCGTTCCACGTGCCGCGGCCGCTTGCAGGCCGTCGTACACCACGGCCGCGGGATCGGCGGTCCCCCTGTGGCGGACAATCTGCGCACCGGCTCTTTCCGTCCAGATCTCCAACTGCTCTACGGCCGCGGCCCGGAAGGTGTCGGCAGCGACCACGAGCACTTCCTTGTCCTCCCCGCGGTATCGGCCGCCAGCTTCCCGATGGTGGTCGTCTTGCCCACGCCGTTGACTCCCACCACCATGATCACACAGGGCTTGGAGGCAGGCTGCTGCCGGTTGCCCGTGCAGGAGCTGAGGCAGTCCAGGATCTGGTCGTGAACCAGGCCCTTGAGCTGCGCGGCATCCACCAGGTCCTTCTTGTTCAGCTTTTCGGAAAGGCCCCGGGTCAGGTGCATGGTGAAAGGAACCCCCACGTCGGCCGTGATCAGGACCTCCTCCAGCTCTTCCAAAAGATCCCGGTCCATGGCCTTCTTGCCTTCGAAGAGCTGCTCGATCCGGTCCGCCAGGTTCTTGCGGGCCTTGGACAGACGGTTGCGAAGATGGAGAAAAAGAGGTTCCTTCGCGGGGACGGCTTCTGCCGTGGGAGCGGCTTGTGCATCCTGTTTCTTCTTGCCCGGCCATTTCATCTGTTTGGATGTCCCTTCGGCAAGAGGGTGAACGGCGAACGGGTCCCTTATCGGTCGCCAATCGCCGGTTGTCAATCAACAAGCGTCAATTCTGAAGGTTTACGGACACGATCTTGGAGATGCCCTTGTTTTCCATGGTGACACCCAGAAGCACATCGGCGAATTCCATGGTTCTCTTGTTGTGGGTGATCATGATGATCTGGGACTGCTCCCCGATCAATTTGAGCAATTCGTTGAAGCGAAAGACATTGGCCTCATCCAGGGGCGCGTCGATCTCGTCCATGAGGCAGAAGGACGCGGGTTTGATGAGAAAGATGGCAAAGACGAAGGAGATGGCGGCAAGGGCCTTCTCCCCGCCGGACAGGAGGCTCATGCGGGTCAGCCGCTTGCCCGGAGGGTGAATCATGTACTCCACCCCGGTCTCGAGCGGGTCCTCCGGATCCGTGAGGACCAGACTGGCCTCGCCGCCCTGGAACAGCCGTGGAAAGACCTGTTGCAGCTTCTCGTTGACGATGACGAAGGTTTCCATGAACCGGGTCTGGCTGATCCGGTTTATCTTCCGGATAACCTTTTGGAGGGACTCGATGGCCTGCACCAGGTCGTCTCGCTGCACGGTGAGGAACTGATGCCGTTCCTGCAGGGACTTGTACTCGGAAATGGCCCCCATGTGCACGTCCCCGAGCTGGGAGATTCTTTGGTGAAGACGCTCCAGGTCGTCCCGTGCGCTCTGTTCGGCCCCGGGCTCGGCGAGGCAGGCGATGTCAGGTGCGGCCCGGAGAACGGCAAGGGGGCCGTGGAATCGCTCCTGGATGCGTGCCTCGATGGCTTCTTGCTTCATCTTTCTCTGGGTTTGCTCCAGTTCCAGGGTCCGCAGCTTCTCCTGAGTCGATTCCCTCTCGTTGCGGATCTCCGAAAGCCTGGCATCGTCCGTCTTGAGCCGATCGTCCACGGTGCGGATGCGGCTTCCCATTTCCTCAAGACCTTCCTCCAGGTCCTGGAGCTGCCCGTGCACCGCAACTATCTCCTGCTCGCTTGCGGCCATCTTTTCCTCAAGGGCCTGGGCCTCGGTCTTCCTCCTGCTCCAATCATCGACAACCTGCTCCAACTGGGTGGCGGCGTCCCTTTCAAAATCTTGCAGTCGGCGAAGGGTCTGGGCATGGTTTTCACACCTTGCCTGGACCGCGGTCAGCTCGAGTCTCAAGTCCACCGTCTTTTCCTGGTAGGATTCCAGATCGTGGGAAAGCTGTTCCATTTGCTCGGAGGTTGCGGAAAGGGCCTCGCGGGATGTTTCCACTTCTGAGGCTATTTCAGAGAGAAGGGTCCGGTACTTGTCGATTTCCCGCTCCACGTCGTTGCCTTCTCCTACGAGCTTCTCCTGTTCCAGAACCACGATCTGTGCGTGTCTTTCAGCCATCCGCACTTCTTCGGTCAGCCGGAGAACCGCCTTTTCCGCCTCGATCTCGCTGCGCCCCATTTCCCTGCGGGACTCCAGGAGTTTTTGCAGGTGGCGCTCGAGGGATTTTGCCTCGTTTTCCAGACCCTGGAGCTCGCTTCGTCCCTTTTCCAGTGCGGCCTCGAGCTGGGCGAGTCGGTCTTCCATCTCCCGGATCTGATGCCGCTGGGCCAGGATCCCGGGGCTCGAGGCATCGCCGCTGCCGCCTATCAGGGCCTGCCTGGTCAGGACACTGTCTCCCGCCTTGGTGACAACGGCCCGTGCTGTTGCCTGTTCGGCCCTCAGGCGCATGGCCGTGTCCAGGTCCTCGGCCACCAGCACGTCTTGCAGGAGCCCGTGTATCAGGTTTTCGTGCCCGGGCTTTACGGTCACGTTGCGCCACAGGGAGGCCTCGGACCCCTCCGGGGGGTGTGCGGCATCGACGGTGGGAGAGATCCACGTCAGGGGGATGAAAGCACCGCGGCCTGCCCGGTTCTGCCTGAGATATTCCACCGCAGACAGCGCCGTCTCCAGATCCTGGACGATCACATACTGCAAGGCGTCTCCCAGAGCCGCTTCCACGGCATTTTCAAAAGAAGGAAGGGGCTCCACCACATCGGCCACAAGGCCCACGATTCCTTTGCCGTGGGGACCTGTGTGCCCGTCGGCGTCCTTGCTTGTCTCGGCCGAGCGTGCGCGGCTCCACTGCATGATGGCCCGTGCCCCCCCCTTCAACCACTCGTAGTTGTCGTCCATCCGTTTGAGGGCCGCGTGGCGCGATTTGACCTTGGTCCTGTCCAGATCAAGGGTCTGAACCGCGGTCGCCTGCCTCCGCAGATCCTGGCGACGCTCCTCCAGGGAGGCTTCCACCTGGCGGATTTGCTCTTCCAATGAGCCGGAGGCTTCTTTGACCGACTGGAACCTGGCCTGGGCACCCTCCAGGTTCTTCTGGACCGCAACAATCTTCTGGCGGGCTTGGAGGAGTTCCTTGTCGAGCTGCTCCAGCCGCTTGGCGATCTGGGCCTTGTTGCTGGAGGCGTGGTTGTAGATGTTCTTGTACCGCGTTTCCTGCGCGACCACTTCCATGAGGGCGGACCTTTGCTCTTCGAGATACTCCTGCAACTGTTCGAGCCTGGCACGCACTTGCCGGGAGGCCAGCTCCTCTTCGGCAAGAAGGGCCTCGGTTTCCGTCTTCCTAGCAAAGAGACTTTCCTTCTCGGCCTCCAGCGAGCCCCGCTCTGCCGCTATCTTGCTCTGCTTACGCTCGATTTCGAGCCGTTCGGCGGCCAGCCGTTCGCACGCCACCTGGAGTGTCTCCGCCTGCCTGCGCCCGTGTTGCAGATCGTTCTCCGCCTTGTCCACCCGGCGTCTGAGCTCGAAGCGTCTGGCCTGTTCTTCCGCCAGCCTTTCGGCCATGCGTGCACGTTCCAGCCGCACCTCTTCCATGGCTGCGTCGAGCTTTCGCAGCGAGGCCATGTGCGATATCTCGGCCCCTTCCAGCTCCTTGAGCACCGTGTCGGTTTGGGCCATCTGGCGTGTCAATTGGTCGTGTGCCTCGGCGGCCAGGGCCACCTCCAGAGTCCGTATCCGCTCCTTGTATTTCTGGAACTGCTCGGCCTTTTTCACCTGGCGCTGCAGTCCTTTCAACTGCCTTTCCACCTCCGTGACGATGTCCATGACCCGCAGAAGATTGGCACGGGTCACCTCGATCTTCTGAAGGGCCTCCTTTTTTCGTGCCTTGTAGCGGGTGATGCCCGCGGCCTCCTCGATGTAGATCCTGCGTTCCTCGGGCCCCGCTTCGGTGATGGCGCCTATGTTGCCCTGCTGGATCACCGCATAGGTGCGTGTCCCCAGCCCGCTTCCCATAAGCAGGTGTTGAATGTCCTTGAGGCGGCAGGGCCGCTTGTTGATGCAGTACGCGCTTTCCCCGGAGCGGTAAAGACGACGCGTCACCTCTATCTCAGGCATGTCCCCGTACTGTTCGGGCGCCGAACCGTTGTCGTTGTGCAGCAGGAGGGAGACTTCGGCCATATTGACGGCAGGCCTGCTGTTTGCGCCGGCAAAGATCACGTCTTCCATGGACTTGCCCCGGAGCTGCTTGACGCTCTGCTCTCCCATGACCCACTGGATGGCGTCCACGATGTTGCTCTTCCCGCACCCGTTCGGTCCCACTATGGCAGAAATGCCGCCGGGAAAGGCAATGGACGTCTTGTCGGGGAAAGACTTGAAGCCGCAAATCTCCAGTTGTTTGAGCTTCATCGGGGAATCCTCCTGCCGAAGGTGGATCGGAACGGATCACCCCATAGCAGAGAAAAGGGGAGGATGACAAGAAAAAAACACAATAGAAAGTGCTGTGTGGGGAAACAGGTACAACATGTGGTGTCACATGGTCTCTGACCATGTTGGAGGGTCCGAAGCCGGGGAACCGTCCCACCCCCTCCATCTCCTCGTATTCACGGATCCTCGCCGGCCCACAGGCCTCGAACAAAGTCCCGGCTGATGTCCAGGTACCGGAATTGTACCGTCGGATCGTCACAGAAGACTTCCAGGGTGATGGTGCCGTCGTACCCGGACCTTCTCAGTGCGCCCAGGCTTTCCTTCCACCGCACGCTTCCCACTCCCAGGGGCATGTGATGGTCTGCACTGCCCCGATTGTCGGACAGGTGAACGTGGACGATTCGCCCCCCAAAGGCGGCGCAAAAAGCTTGCGTGTCGTCTGCGCCGAAGTTGGTGTGTCCTACATCCAGATGCACCATGAGGCCTGGGACCTTGTGCAGGAGAAGGGCGAAGGTTTCGACGCGGTCAAAGGGCGCCGTGAAGTTCTCCAGGGCCAGTGTCAGGTGGTGCTCCCGCGCCATGGCGACTATGGGTTGCAGGGCCTCGATGTGCAGGTCTATAATGGAGGCCCTCATCTTCGGAGGAAGGCTGTAGCAGGGGTGGATATTCATGACCCGGGCCCCGAGCGTGGAGAAGACCCGCGCGCAGGCTTCCAGCTCTTCCAGGCAGGCCGCTCTCAGGGTGGTGAGGGGATAGGCGTAGGGAAGACACGGGTCCGTGTGTCCCACCGTGAACATGCCGTATCTGCGAAGGGCGTCGCGGATCGGGTCCGTATCGAAGGACCGGGCCTGGGGGGCCTCCATGGTCAGATCCACGAAATCGTAAGCAGCTTTCCCGAACGACTCGATCTGCTCGACAACGGGTCTTGCCGGATCGTTCATGAGACCCATGTACATGGGACGCACCTCTTGCGACAAGCATGAGTGATGGGTTTGCGGGGCCGTGGTCCGGGGCCCTTCACTGCCCCGGCACACGATCTGCCGGGCCCCCCTGGGCGAGGTGTCTGGCACAAAAACGACCGAAAGTCAAAGGCGGGCACGACCTTATGGAAATCTGGATCCTCGGTGCGGGCAGGTTCGGGTCCTTGGCTGTGGAGCGTCTGACGCACAAGCATCCCAGGGCGCGCATCACGGTGGTCGAATCCGAATGCAGGGCGCTGCGTGTTTTCAACGGACCGGTGAAAACGGTGGTGGGCGACGGGGTGCTCTACCTTGCCCGGCACCTCGATCGGGGGGGGCACCCCGACTGGATAGTGCCCGCCATGCCCCTGCACGTGGCATTCGAGTGGATACGCCGCACCCTGTCCCCCCCCCATGGCGTGGAGGGCCTCCCGGTGCCCGAGGAGGTTGCTCTGCTGGTTCCCCACCCTCTGCTCGGCAAAGACGGGGAGATGTATACCAGCCACGCCGACTTCCTGTGCCCGGACAACTGTCCTGAACCGCCCGACAGGTGCACAATGACCGGAATGCCTCGAAAGGGGGACCTCTTTCGTCTCCTGGAGGGCCTGAGGGTGCCCGGTCATCGTTCGGTGGTCGTGCGCAGCCACCAGCTTGCGCCCGGTGTGGGAGGGTACCCCCCCCTGTGCCTGGTCGAGGCCCGCGCCGCCGTGCTGGAGGCCGAGGGCCGGATCTTGCTGAGCACATCCTGTCGTTGCCACGCCGTGATGCACGCCCTGCGCCTCACACGGCATGATCAATGAGAGGCCTGCCGTCGCGAGCGCCGGAGCTGCCGGACCTGCTCGACGGCCATCCGGATGGCGGCGAGCAGACTCCTGTGGTCGGCGATCCCCTTGCCGGCTATCTGGTAGGCCGTTCCATGGTCCACCGAAGTGCGCACGATGGGAAGACCGAGGGTTGTGTTCACCCCGTCGGTGAAATGGATCATCTTGAAGGGAATCAGGCCCTGGTCGTGGTACATGCAGACCACTGCATCCCAGTGCCCCTGGAGGGCGCGGTGAAAGAGCGTGTCTGCGGGCAAAGGGCCCTCCACCTCCATCTCCATGGACCGACAGCGGCTCACCGCGGGTGTGATGTGCCGGATCTCTTCGTCTCCGAACATGCCTCCTTCGCCCCCGTGGGGGTTGAGGGCCGCAACCGCGATTTTGGGCTGTGGGATCCCAAAACGCTCTTGGAGCCCCTGGGCCGTCAGGAGGATCGTGGTCTCGATTTTCTCTTGGGATAGCAGACGGGGAACCTCCTTGAGCGCCGTGTGAATGGTCACCAGGACCACCCGGAGCCGATCACCGGCAAGCATCATCACGTACTGCCGCGTGCCGGTTCGCTGGGCGAGAAGCTCCGTGTGGCCGTCGTACGGAAATCCGGCCATGCGCATGGCGGCCTTGTGGATGGGGCAGGTCGCGATCCCGTCGAGTCGGCCGTCGAGGGACCAATCCACCGCCTGCATGATGTACTGGACCATGGCCGTCGCGGTCCCGACGTTCGGCGAGCCGTGGACGAGCTTGCCCGGGTCCAGGTGCGAAACGGCAACCACGTCCATTGTTCCCGGCCGGTAGACCCCATCATGGGGCGCCCGCACCTCGTGCAGGGCAAGGGGCGCGTCGGTGCATGCAGCGGCCCTTTCCAGGGTTTCCGTGTCCCCTAAGACAAGGGGCCGGCAGATATGGTGGAGCCCGGGGGACGAAAGAGCCTTGCAGACGATCTCGGGTCCTATGCCCACCGGGTCGCCCATTGTAATGCCTATGACCGGAAGGGGATGGTCCATTCTTGATCTCCTCTTGGTTCATGCCCAGTCGCGTTGGGCTATCCGGTTGGAAAGCGCGCCGGGGCTCCAGTAGCCCCGGCATCCGTATAGGCAACTTCCAGAGAGCGCGCGGTCACACATTGCGATTTGCCACGTCTCCCTCTGTGGGTCGGGGTGAGGGTATAAGAAGCGCACTTTGTGGACGCGCGAGGTACACGTTCTGGGAAACAAGCACCTGTGCTTGCCCCGTGTCAAGGGGGTCCGGTGGACCACCGGAAAGAGGAGGCCCCCACGCACAGAGGGGGGGAGCACCATGCGGATCGTCCTTTGCTAAGAAAATAGGCGGAAAATGGTGTTTTGGAAAGAAAAAGAAAGAACGGATCGAAATCGTCCTTGTGGATAAACTGGGAGGCCCAAGCCGATCTTCCCAGAATGCTTGGGGAAAAAGTCGGCGGAAAAATGGGGTGTGTTTAGAGGGAGTTAACAAACGGTATGATGGTATCCATTTGAAATAAATAATAATTTGGTATTGTTGAAAACTAAAGGGGGGGCCGGGGGCAAAGCGGTCACTATCGCGGTTGACTCCCACCGCCACCTATTCTAATTAGGCATCCAGCTTTTCGACGCTGGCCTGTTCATGCCGCAAAAACGGAAATATTCCGGTTTTTTTCACCCCGATGTCTATATTGTTATCACGCAACGGAAGGTTTGAAGCATCTGAGTGTGGGTGAGCTGGGGCATTGTTGCCGGAAAAGCGGTGCCCGTTCACGGGCCGTGTGGTGTTCTCGGTCCGCGTGGGGCGGTAAAGGGTGTGGGGCAAGGAGCTGGGGGACCTTCCCCTCCTCGGGCCTGTGCGGGCAGCGGCTTGTCCCCCCTGGGGAGCACCGGACGCCTCGGACAGGGCCCGGTAGGGGGTATACCGGGCGCGGTCACACATTGCGATTTTCTACGTCCCCCCCGCCCGCTGGGAGGGCCGGGGTGAGGTTATAAGAAGCGCAATTTGTGGACGCGCGCAGTATGAAGCTCCCGACAACGGCCTTCGCTGTTTTGGCAGGCGGGAAAAAGGCTTATTTCAGACAGGCTCTTGGGTGCGAAGCGGCAGAACTGGGGGCTTCCATGGGGTCGGAATCGATGCAGGCTATTTGGGATCAGGTGAAAGGTTCTCTGGATTCCGTGATATCCGTTCACGGATTCAAGATGTGGATTGAGCCCATCCAACCGCTCCGGTGGACCGAGGGCCAGATGGTGCTTGGGTGTCCCAATGCCCTTTCCAGAAAATGGGTGCTCAGCCATTACAAGACCCTTCTGGAACATAGGCTCAGCGAAGCCGCGGGCGCGAACGTGTCCGTGATCCTGGAGGTGACCGGAGTGCCCGAAGGCACCCAGGATTACGGTACCGATCCGTTTCAGCCGCAGCAGATGCCGCTGCCCAACCTGGATACCCGTCGCCAGCAGGGGCGTCTGCTGAGAAAAGACTTCACCTTCGACCAGTTTGTTGTGGGAGATAGCAACGGCTTTGCCTATTCCGCTGCCCTGGCCATCGCCTGCAGCCAGAACCGGCACCAGAACACCCTGCTGCTTTTGTCCAGCACGGGATTGGGCAAGAGCCATCTCTCCCAGGCGGTGGGCCATCACATTCTAAACCGGAATCCCACCGACAGGGTCTATTACACCACGGCCGAGGAGTTCACCAACGAGATGATCCGGGCCCTGCGAAGCGATGCCATCGACCAGTTCAAGGAGAAATACCGCCGCAAGTGCGATGTGCTCCTCCTCGACGACGTCCATTTTCTGGGGGGCAAGGATAAGACGCAGACCGAGCTCTCCTGCACGCTCGACTGCCTCCTGGAAGCGAACAAGAAGCTCATCTTCACAAGCTGTTTTCCGCCTGCCGAAATCCCCAAACTCCAGGAGAACGTGCGCTCTCGTATCTCCGGGGGTCTGGTTACGGGAATCGATCCGCCCGATTTCCGTACCCGGGTCCGGATCCTCCAGAAGAAGGCCAGTGTGACCGGGCAGGATGTGCCGAGGGATGTGATAGAGCACCTGGCGTCTGAGCTGACCGGCAACGTGCGCCTGCTCGAAAGCGGACTGAGCGGAGTGGTCGCCAAGTCCTCCCTCCTGGGCATCCCTATGGATGTGAAGCTCGCCGGGGATGTGGTCAGGAGCATCGTGAAGCAGCGAAGGCAGATCACCCTGGATGTGATAAAGGACGTGGTCTGCAAGTACTACCGGGTGACAACGGAGGAGATCGTCTCCAAATCCCGCAAGCAAAGGATCGTCAGGCCCAGGCAGATTGCCATTTACCTGGCCAGGCGCTACACCGACCAGCCCCTTCAGGCCATCGGACGCAGCTTCAACAGGTACCATGCTACGGCCATGCACTCCATCGGCGCCGTCGAAAGGTCCTTGCGGGCGAGGGGAAGTGTCCACAAGCAGGTGGAATTCCTCTGCGAGAAGCTGGAAAGCGGCGAGTTCTAGCCGGATGGTCCTATGAAGCAGAAGCGGCCCGCCTTCTCCAGCCCTGGATTGAGCCGTTCGTCCCGCAGGGAGCTCACCCGGATCGTGGGACGGGAATACGTTCGGTTTTCCCAAGGGGAAAGGCTGTGCTACGCCTACGACGCCGCCTGCCGCGATTACCTGCCCGATGCCGTCGTGTTTCCTGAAAATCCGGACCAGATCGACCGGGTCATGGGTCTGGCCAACCAGGAGGGCTTCTTCGTGGTCCCCCGGGGAGCCGGGACCGGCATGTCCGGCGGTGCCGTGGCCGTGCGGGGCGGCGTGGTGATGCCCATGGTGCGGCTGGACCGGATCCTGCGGATCGACGGCGAGAACCTGGTGGGCGAGGTGGAACCCGGCGTCGTGACGGGGAGGTTCCAAAGGGAAGCGGCCGCCAAGGGCCTTTTCTACCCACCAGATCCTTCCAGTTCCGACTATTGCACCATGGGCGGCAACGTGGCGGAATGCGCCGGAGGTCCCATCGCCGTCAAGTACGGAGTCACCAGGGACTACGTTTTGGGCCTCGAGGTGGTGCTTGCCCAGGGAGGGCTCGTCCACACGGGCGTGCAGACGGCCAAGGGAGTGGTGGGATACGATCTTACGCGCCTGCTGGTAGGCTCCGAAGGGACCCTGGGAATCATCACGAAGATCACGGTCCGCTTGCTGCCCCTGCCGCAATCGGTGCGCACCCTGACCGCGGTATTCGACAGGATCGAGGCCGCCGCGGGAACCGTGGCCGCCATCTTCAGGGCCGGAGTGGTCCCCCGGGCGGTGGAATATATGGACCAGGCGGCTATCTCCTGTGCGGAGGCATACCTCAAGATAGGGCTTCCCGTGGATGCGGGGGCCATCTTGCTGCTCGAGTTGGACGGTGACCCGGGGCAGACAGAAAGACTGGCACGCCGGCTCGAACAGGTCTGTCGCGAGCAGGGGGCCCATCGGGTTCACGGGGCCTCCGATCCCCAAGAGGCCGCGGCCCTCTGGAAGGCACGCAAATCCCTTTCGCCAGCCCTTTTCCGTTTTGGGCCCGACAAGATCAACGAGGACATCGTGGTCCCCCGCAATCGAATCCCCGAGCTGGTGCGCAAGATCGACGCCCTGAGAAAAGAAACCGGCCTGACCATGGTCAGTTTCGGGCACGCAGGAGATGGCAACATCCACTTCAACATCATGCTCGACAAGAGGAAGCCTGGGGAATGGGAGAAGGCGCAGGCCGCGGTGGAAGAGCTCTTCGATCACACCTTGGCGCTGGGGGGCACCATTTCAGGAGAGCACGGGGTGGGTATCACCAAGGCCCCTTATATCGGACGGGAGCTTTCTCAGGTGGAACTGGACCTCATGAAACGGATAAAAGCGGTCTTCGATCCCAGGGGGGTCCTTAACCCGGGCAAGATCTTTGGTTGAGGCCCCGTGCGCGTGGGGGGGGTGCCTGTTTTTTGCAGGCACGCAGATGGAGTCACAGTTGGCATTTCTGAAGCCTCATCAGGCTGAAGAGAACCACCAGCATCATCAGAGAGCCGAAGCCGAAATAGATCTTGGGAAACCCTGCGTTGAGCAATTCCACTCCCGAGGTCATGAGGATCTCCCTGTTTGCGATGTATCCCCAGTACATGGCAAATAGGTAGTATGTGAACAGAGAGAGCCTCGGCTTTTTGAAGGCCAGCATCACCGTGGTGATGATCAGGAGCAAAATCACCTGGTTGAGGGGTATGCAGATCTTTGTTGTGTACAGGAATTCCATGAGACACCTCCTTTACCAAAGGTCGATGGATCCCGTCTGCCAATTGCCGTGTGTCGCTTCATAATCCCCTTTTCATTGCCCTAATAATGCATGGCCCTTTACTGCTCAATGAGCGGGTTCACATGAAACCTGAGAAACGTTCCATAGGCCAAAGGTGGGGCGCTTCACAGTGTCCGGCCCTTTCGGGTGCGCGGAAGTCACCGTCAGATCCCCCTTGACTTTTGGTCATCTCCCAACTAAAAATACAAGTTTACGTTGCGCTACTGCTCTAGGCTGCCATCGATCCGGGCCAGCAGCCGTGGAAGCGTTACAATACCCATCCTGCGCGCGGTCGCAAATCGCGATTCCTACATCCCCCCGCCCTCTGGGGGCCGGGGTGACAGTAGAAGGAACGCAGTCTGTGGACGGGCGAGGTATATCCAAGGAGCTTGAAGGGCCAACACCGTGCACAAGGATCCCAAAAAAGTCAGGAACATAGGAATCAGCGCGCACATAGACGCGGGAAAGACCACCCTTACCGAGCGTATCCTTTTCTACACGGAGAGGATACACTCCATGCACGACGTCAAGGGAAGAGACGGCGTGGGCGCCACCATGGATTTCATGGAGCTGGAACGGGAACGGGGAATCACCATCGCCTCAGCCGCCACGTACTGCACATGGAAAGACTGTGAAATAAACATCATAGACACGCCGGGTCATGTGGACTTCACCATAGAGGTGGAACGGTCCCTCAGGGTTCTGGACGGGGCCATACTTGTCCTCTGCGCGGTGGGAGGGGTCCAGTCCCAGTCCATCACGGTGGACCGCCAGATGGCGCGGTACCGGGTTCCCTTTATCGCCTTTGTCAATAAATGCGACCGCAGCGGGGCGGACCCCTTCAGGGTGGTGCGGCAGCTTCGCACCAAGCTCGGCCACAACGCCGTGCCCATGCACATCCCCATCGGGTTGGAAGGGGGGTTCGAGGGGGTGGTGGACCTGGTGCGCATGAAAGCCGTCTACTGTGAGGGGCCCCAGGGCCAGGTGATGCGGGAAGAACCCATTCCCGCGGCCCTCCTCGAGGAGGCAAGAAAAGGCAGGGAGGCGATCATCGACGCGGCTTCCATGTTCTCCGACCCGCTCATGGAGGCGGCCCTGGAGGGCGAGGTCCCCGACGCGCTCCTCATCCAGGCGGTGCGGGATGCCACCCTGGCCCGCAAGATGACGCCCGTCTTTCTGGGGTCGGCTTACAGAAACAAGGGGGTGCAGCTTCTCCTGGACGCGGTGCGCGATTTTCTGCCGGACCCGACCCAGGTGCAGAACATGGCCGTGGACATGGAAAAAGAGGAAGAATCGGTACCCCTGTCCGCCTCTGCCGATGCTCCGCTGGTGGCTCTGGCATTCAAGCTGGAAGACGGGCGCTACGGTCAGCTCACCTACGTGCGGGTTTACCAGGGGACCCTTGCAAAGGGGGGCAACATGGTCAATGCCCGCACCGGAAACAAGTTGCGGGTGGGAAGGGTGGTGCGCATGCACGCGGACCAGATGGAGGAAATCGAGGCGATTCCCGCGGGGTACATTGGTGCCCTCTTCGGTGTGGAATGCGCTTCGGGAGACACCTTCGTGGCGCCGGGGATGCGGCTTTCCATGACTTCCATGCACGTCCCCGAGCCGGTGATTTCCCTGGCAGTCAGCCCAGCGGACCAGAAGGCCCAGATCAACCTGTCCAAGGCCCTTTCCCGTTTCACCAAGGAGGACCCCACCTTTCGAGCCCGGGTGGACCACGAAACGGGCGAGACCATCATATCCGGCATGGGGGAACTGCACCTGGACGTCTACGTGGAACGTATGCGACGCGAGTACCAGGTACACGTGGTCACCGGGCAACCCCAGGTCGCCTACCGGGAAACCATCACTTCCAGGGTGTCCTTCGACTACATCCACAAGAAGCAGACAGGCGGCGCCGGTCAGTATGCACGGGTGGGAGGATACCTGGAACCACTCGATGAAGGGGACTTCGTGTTCGACAACCGAGTGGTGGGGGGGGCGATACCCACGCAATTCATCCCGGCCTGCGAGAAGGGGTTCAGGAGCTGTCTGGAAAAGGGACCCCTTGCGCGGTACCCCGTGACCGGGGTGCGGGTGGTCATAAACGACGGACAGGCCCATTCCGTGGACTCGTCGGACATGGCTTTCCAGGCCGCGGCCCGCGGCGCGTTCCGCCACGTTTACTCCCGTGCCGTTCCGGTCATCCTCGAGCCGATCATGAAGGTGGTCGTGGAAACACCCGTGGAGTACCAGGGCCCGGTCATGGCCACGCTGAACCAGCGAAGGGGAATGATCATCGGCACCCAGGAAGAGGCCGACATGTGCGTGGTGGAAAGCGAGGTGCCCCTGGCCGATATGTTCGGTTATTCCACGGTGCTCCGATCGGCCACCCAGGGAAAGGCCCAGTTCACCATGGAGTTCAGCACGTATCGCCAGGTGCCCAAATCCATTGAAGAGGCCCTTATAGAAAAAGGCCGGGGGACCGACAAAAAGGTGGCTTAGAGCGTGGCAGTTGCTGTTCGTAGTCCCGATTGCAGAGAAAACCGCCTCCCTGCCTTCATCGAGTCTGCGGATGGAATTCTCAGACAAGCTCTCAGGAGAAAGGCGTGACCCAATGACCGAACAACAACTCGTCTTCGACCATTCCCTCCAACTGCTGGTGCAGCGCACGGGCCGCATCCTCCCGGAGCCAGGGGTCGGTGCGGTTCTGGCCCGTGCCGGCGGCGGAAAGACCTCGTTCCTCGTTCAACTGGCCCTGCACGGGCTGCTGCGGGGCGAAAAGGTCGTGCACGTGAGCTTGGATCAGCCGGTACGCAAGGTCACCCTCTGGTACGAGGAAGTATTCCACGCCCTGGCCGACCAGTTTCACCTGGAAAGGGCAAACAGTGTGTGGAAAGCGATCGTCCCGAACCGGTTCATCATGACCTTTCATTCCCAGCAGTTCAGCCTTTCTCGCCTGGAGGAAAGGATCTGCGAGCTCCAGGAGCAGAACATCCTCCACCCCCACCTGGTGGTGATCGACGCGTTCTGCTCCGGGGAGCTTTCCGGACTGTCGCTGGACAACCTGAAGAGGATGGCGCGCGAAGGGCGGATGAGCGCGTGGTTCGGTGTCAGGGCCGATCACGGCACACTGGAGCACTCCTGCTCGGTCCCCGAGGCACTGGGGCTGCCCTCCGGTCTTCTCGATGTGGTCCTCGTGCTCGAAACCGTGGGACTGGAGGTGGTCGCAAGACCTGTCGTGGGGGCGGAGGCGCGGGGCTTTGCGGAGCCTTTGACCCTCGACACCTCCACCCTTCTCATAAAGGACCGTGCGGATTCTGCCGGAAAAAGGGATTGAACCGTTTCTCGTTGCCGACGGTGGTGCGGGGGCCGTGGCCGGGGCACACGGTGGTCCGGTCCCCGAGGGGGAAGATCTTGTTTTTCACCGATTCGATGAGCGTCTCGTGGCTCCCCCCCGGAAAATCGGTGCGTCCGATGGAACCGGCAAAGAGCGTGTCGCCCACGAACACCACGCCGCTTCCCGCAAGGGAGATGCTCCCCGGAGAGTGACCGGGGGTGTGAAGGACCTTGAAGCTCAGGGTGCCCACCGTCAGGATGTCTCCCTGCTCGATGGTCCGGTCCGGGGGAGGGGAGTTGTCTATCCGCATGCCCCATGCCCCTGCCATGGCCTCCAGGTGGGCGAGCATGGGGGCGTCGGCGGCGTGGATGAGAAGCTCGGCCCCGGTGACCTCCTTCATCCTCCTGTTGCCGCCCACATGATCGAAGTGCCCGTGGGTGTTGACGATGTACTTGACCTTCAGGGCGGCCTTGGCCAGTGCCATGAGGATGCGGTCCGTCTCGTCTCCGGGATCTATGACCATGGCCTCCGCCGAGGAGGGACATCCCACCACGAAGCAGTTGGCCTGCACCATTCCCACCGCAAGTTCTTCAAGGATCAAGAAGACCTCCTAACGTCTGCCGCTGCTCTACCGTGCGCGGTCACACATTACGATTCCCGACATCCCCCCCTCGCTTTGTGGGAGGGCCGGGGTGAGGGTATAAAAAGGGCGCAGCTTGTGTACCCGCGCATAATCACTGCTGTGCGCGGCGCTTGGCCTGCTCCACCAGATCGAGAAGGCTGGTGAGCTTGTGCCGCGGTTTTCCCTGGACCACCCTGTCCATGTCCGAGGGGGAAAGCCTCGACGACAGGTACCCCACCACGTCGAAACGCTCCCACCAGCAGTCAAAAATCTTGAAACACGGCAGCCTTTCCTCTCCGCATGTGCAGCAATAACCGAAAGGCACGTCACCGCCCAGACGGGGGCATCGGGTGACTGTCCCATCATCGATGGAATCCTCGGGGTCCATGGCGGGTTGTCTCCTGCCGCCCTTTCCCGAGGTGCGATGCAAGGCGGGGAAAGGGCGGCTTGTCCGGCGTGGGGGCGGACCGCTAGGCGGCCGCCGCCCATCAGCGGCTCTTGAGCATCTGGGGCTTGGGGAAGTTTTTGAAAACCTCCTCGGCCCTGAGCAGTTCCTCGTCCGACAGCTCGAAGTTGGTCATCTGCTTGGAGAAGTACTTATCGTAAGCCCCCAGGTCCAGAAGTCCGTGTCCGCTGAAGTTGAACAGAATGACCTTCTCCTTGCCTTCCTCCTTGGCCTTTTTCGCCTCCTGCACCACGCAGGCGATGGCGTGATTGGTTTCCGGTGCGGGGATCGTTCCTTCGGTCCTGGCGAACAGGACCCCCGCATCATAGGCCTCGAGCTGGTGGACGGCGCGTGCTTCGAGAATCCCCTCGGTTAGCAACTGGCTCACCATGGGCGCCATGCCGTGATACCGCAGCCCCCCTGCATGGATCGGTGCCGGAATGAAGGCGTGTCCGAGGCTGTGCATGGGCAGCAGGGGGGTGTAGCGGGCCGTGTCTCCGTGATCGTACACGAAGGGGCCCCGGGTCATGGTGGGGCAGGCGGTCGGCTCCACGGGGTGGATGGCGATTTGTTTCCCGTTCAGCTTGTCGTAAACGAAGGGGAAGGAAAGGCCCGCAAAGTTACTGCCGCCGCCGGCGCAGCCTATGACCACATCGGGGTATTCCCCGACCAGAGCGAGCTGTTTCTTGGCCTCGAGGCCGATGATGGTCTGGTGCAGCAAGACGTGGTTGAGCACACTTCCCAGGGAATAGCGGGTCTGTCCCGAGGTGTCGGTGACCGCGGCCTCGATGGCCTCACTGATGGCGATGCCCAGGCTCCCCGCGGTGTCGGGATTGGTGGCGAGCACGTCGCGTCCGGCCTTGGTTTCGGTGCTGGGGCTGGGGATGCACCGTCCTCCCCAGGCCTCCATCATGGCCTTGCGGTACGGCTTCTGGTCAAAGCTGATACGTACCATGAAGACCTTGCATTCGAGACCGAACTGGCTGCACGCAAAGGCAAGGGCGCTTCCCCACTGCCCGGCGCCTGTTTCGGTGGTCAGTTTTTTGATCCCGAAGACCTTGTTGTAATAGGCCTGGGGTACCGCGGTGTTCGGTTTGTGGCTGCCCGGCGGGCTGACCCCTTCGTTCTTGTAGTAGATCTTTGCAGGTGTGCTCAGGGCCTTTTCGAGGGCCACGGCCCGCATCAGGGGGGAAGGCCGCCAGATGCTCAGAACGTTCAGCACTTCTTCCGGGATATCGATCCATCGTTGCGGGCTCACCTCCTGCTCGATGAGGTTCATGGGGAACACAGGGGCGAGGGCGTCGGGTGAGACCGGGTTGCCGTCGGGCCCCAGGGGAGGATTCATCTTGATGTCGGCCAGGATGTTGTACCACTGCCTGGGCATCTGGTCCTCGGGCAGAAGAATCTTCCGTGCCTGCATGGGGTGTCTCCTTTCTTTCACTGCAAGAGGCAAGGGTTGTGAAAACGCAAAAAAAACCGCGAGTCGTTCGGGCTCGCGGCAAAAAAATCGCGAGCCGTGAGGCGGCTCGCGAGGTATTTCCGTGGCACTTCTTGCGGGCGCGCCTCACCGTGCCTGTGATCTGCGCCACCACCAGTCGTGGTTCCGTGCCTGTCGCTTCATCATGGACGCCCGATAGCACGCGCTTTATGGCGTGTCAAGCTCGAAATCCCAGGCCGGATTTCTTCCATGCCCCAACCGGCCCGGTTCCTCATAACCCCTCTCTCGTCGTGGGAGACGGCGAAGGCCCACCAATGGACTGTGGCTCGGGTCCATGGTGCCCGCCAACTACCCGAATCATCCACCTTGGCCCCTTGAGGGGGGAACGGGATCCGGCGTCGGAATGAACGGACCCTGCCGGACCGAGCGGGCCATTGAATCACAAAGGTCCATCCATTATATTGCGTCTGGTTTTGATCGTCGTTTGAGCCGGGCACGGGCTCTCCCATGGGCCGGCCCCAGGCAGGGACCTCGGCGGTGTCATGTTCCTGAGAGGCCGGGAGCAAAGGATGAAGGTAATCGACCTGACCCATACCATCTCGCCGCACATGCCCGTCTACCCCGGCACGGAGCCTCCTGTTATCACCGCGGCATGCTCCCTGGAAAAGGACGGTTTCGTGGAGAGACGGATCACGCTATATTCGCACACCGGTACCCACATGGACGCGCCGGCCCACATCCTGCAAGGCGCAAAGACCCTGGACGCCCTGCCCGTCTCTCATTTCACGGGAAGGGCGTGTGCACTGGCTCTGACCGGGCTGGAATCGCCCGCCATAGGGGTGGGGGAGTTGGAGCCTTACGCGGAGCTCATGGACAGGGTCGATTTCGTCTTGCTCCACACGGGATGGGGCCGTTTCTGGGGCAGTGGGCGTTATTTCGAGGGGTACCCGGTCTTGACGGAGGAAGCGGCTCGGTACCTTTGCGGGAGGTCTCTCAAAGGGGTGGGGGTGGATGCCATTTCGGTGGACCCCACCCCTTCGGAGAAGCTGCCGGTGCACCGGATACTTCTGGAACGCGACATTGTGGTCGTGGAGAACCTCGCCAACTTGGAGGCGTTGCCGGAAGGGGTCTTCCGGTTCGCCTGTTTTCCCTTGAAGCTGCAGGACGCCGACGGCTCGCCGGTGCGGGCGGTGGCGTTCGTGGAATGAGGATGGAACGCCCCTCGCGTCCAAGTGAAGGCGATTGTGCCACCCTAACATCCTACGGTTTCTTGCACAGGGAGAACACCGACCATGTCAAGCAGCAGCACGATGCAGGCGGAAGACGCCGGCCTGATTCCCTTTTTTCGCAAGATCCCCCTTTCCATAGAGCGCGGGAGCGGCGTGTATGTGTGGGATGAGGAGGGGGCGCGATACCTTGACTTCACAGCGGGCTGGGGGGTCACGTGCCTGGGCCACGCCCATCCGGTCATCACCGAGGCCCTTGCGGCCCAGAGCCGGAAGATCATCCAGAACCCCAGCTCGGGACTCACCTATTCGCCGGCAAGGGCGAGGCTCCTCGAGTCCCTCCGGGAGGTGCTTCCCCAGAACCTGACCCGGGTGTTCTTTTCCAACAGCGGGGCCGAAGCCAACGATGCCGCCATCAAGCTGGCCCGCAAGGTCACGGGAAGAACGGGCGTGGTTTCGGCCCACATGAGCTTCCACGGGCGCACCATCAGCACGGCCTCCGCCACAGGCCAGGCCAGGCATCGGGAAAAATTCAACCCCTTGATGCCCCACCACCGGTTCATCCCCTTTGACGACGTCCCGGCCCTGGAAAAAGCGCTCGACCGGGAGGTGGCCGCAGTGGTTCTCGAACCGATCCAGGGCGAGGGCGGGGTGCGCCTTCCCTCAGAGGGGTATCTGGACCAGGTCTCGGCCCTTTGCAGGGCGAACGGGAGCCTTCTTGTCGTGGACGAAGTCCAGACCGGCTTTTGTCGCACCGGCCCATTTTTCGTCGTCGCCGAACAGGGCGTCACCCCGGATTTTCTCACCATGGCCAAGGGAATCGCCGGAGGCTTTCCTTTCGGCGCGTTCGCGGTCACCGAGCAAGTAGCCGGCAAGATCGAGATCGGCGACCACGGGGGCACTTACTGCGGAAACCCCCTGGGCTGCGCCGTGGCCGACGCCGTCATCCGGTACCTTCTGGACCACAACATCCCCGGGCGCGTGGCCCGGCTGGGGGCTGCGGCCCTGAGGCGCATGGGCCCCTGGAAGGATCGGTTTGCCTCTGTGGTCACCGACGTGAGGGGCCGGGGCCTTCTCATGGCCGTTGAGATCGCCCATGAACCGGCAGCCACCAGGATCAACGACCTGTGCCGCCGGCGGGGCCTTCTGATCAACCAGACCCAGGGAACCGTGCTGCGTCTTTTCCCGGCCCTTACCATCACCGAGGAGGAACTGGAAAGCGGATTGCAGATCATGGAAGGGGCCCTGGGGGACAGTGAAGAGAAAGAATGAACATCGCAGCAACCTGCCTCCTCTCGACCTTTGAGCGGTTCAGAATTGGGAGGTTCCCTCAATATACCCGGAATTGTCACACTTTGTGAGTCCCCCGGCAAGGCCGGGGGTTTACCCTACACACGCAGCAGCCACCACAAGTACCCCAGCACCAGCACGATCAGGATACCCAACCACCAGATCCACGCCCTGCTCTTCTGCGCATAGGGATCGGCCAGGTCGCGGTGAGATCCCCGAGGCAAGTGGGCCATGCCCGTGAGGGAGGCCCCGAAGGGAATGTTGATCTTGGCCTTGGCGTTCACGGCCCATCCGCAGGCATCCAGGATAGGCCCCAGGTTGCGCTGCCGCAGCTTGAGCCAGGCCAGGATCATGGAGGGTCCGGAGATCAACAGGATGACGGCCAGGACACCCACAGGCATCAAGACCCCCAGGGTCAGGAAAGAACTCACGATGGCTCCAAGCATTCCCCCTATTCCCGCGGCCCCGATGCCGAGGGCTGCAATGAGGCCTGTATCGATTTTCGGTTTCAGTTCAACCTTCCCTGCCGGTGCGGCTGCGGGGGTGGCAACCGCTCCTTTCAGTCTCTCTTCAGCGGCCGCATCGGCTGCCGTAGCCCGCTTCGCCACCTGTTCCTCGATGAATCGAGCCAGGCGTTTGTACGGAGACCAGAATGCCTCCCGGATGCTGATGGGATTCTCGATGACCTTGACTATCGTCGCATTCCAGTCACGCCCCCTGCGATCATAAAACACGCCGTTGCGGCCCACCATGAGGTTATCCATGTCGCCGTTGGTGAAGGCGGCTGCGATGGTCATCTTCTCGCTGCCGTCGTTGCGGACACAGTCGCAGTAAGCTATATAAAGCCTACTGAGGGAGGCCATCGCGGCATGTTTGGCCACATCCTCCACGCGAATGCACAGGTCACAACTCCGGGTGTCCAGGTAAAGCGTACCGGCCTGAAAAATGGCCTTGTCCTTGCGGCTGTAAAAATCGTGGAAGGCGACGAAGTTGTTCAGCAGCCTGGCCAGGTCACGGTTGTAACGCACAAGGCGATCGACCGCTCCAATGGCATTTGCCTCAGGCTCGAGGGCCTTGTCCTTTTCAATCAGGTCACCGAGCCTCTGCCTGAAATCGCCTTGGAGAATCGCTCGAACGCGCTCGATGCCCAACTGCTCGACCGAAGCACCGGCCTTCTGCCCGAGCCAGTCTTCATAGGGCCTCAACCTCGTCAGCAGATCGTTCCATTCCGTCTCTGTCAGCGATACCCTGTCTCCCAGCAGGGGTCTTACGGCTGTGTCCCGGAACCGCGCAAGGGCTTCCATCCAGGCCGGATTGACATTTTCCACAAGGGGCAAGGGCTTTCCGGCTTCGACCCGGGCAATGGGAAAACCGGCCACTTCGGCGTCTGTAATCGTCAGGTCCCTTGCGGCCAGGGCAAGGTATTCTTTTTCCTCTCGATTGAGCGCCACCAGGGCGCGGCCGTCAAAGGCCGCCAGGCGACAGCGCGCGAAGTAGTCATGGACCTTGGCCTGCACCGAGTGCACGGCCGCTGCACTCGAGGCGGTACCTGTCCCTAAAGGAAGGACATCGACACTCGACTCGGCCTCCTGCCACCAGTCGGAGTATGCCTGGGCTTCGGCAAAGAAACGGTCCACAAGGGCCTGGTTGATGCCTGGTCTCCCGCTCCGGTCGTTTTCGCAACCCAGGCAGACCATGATATCTTTCATCACGGCCTTGACCGATTCGTCCCCGGACGCTTCAACGGGGACGATCCCGTCCCCGTTGAAGTAAGTCTCCCCGAATATCCGCGTCGTGTCGCCCGTGTCCTCTGCGCTGAGTTCGGGCGCATCCCCCTTGCCCAGATTGAGCAGTATCTGTTTGGTCGAGGCCAGGATCAGTTTGCCTTCCGGGGTGGCGTCGTTGATCCAGTTGAGCGGCAGGGTGGGAGATCCCTTGAGCAAATTGTCCGGATTCCTATAGCACCTGCAGGCCCATCGCACCGCTTCCAGAATCTCCGGAGGATGGATGTGACCGTCGTGGTCCGTGTCTATGATCTCAAGGGTTCGCGTATCGAACTCCAAGTGCCGGGTCGGGCAGCTCAAGGCCACCCACAGTTTCTGATCCAACTCGTCCAGGGCAGCCAGATCCGCACCGCTGTCGAGTTTGACCTGGTCAAACCCCCCGGCGCGAAAAAACCGCCATTCATGGGATTGATTGGTCCTTTCGGTCATAGTGTGCCCCTCCCCAAAGCAGAATGTATGGATGTCATTCCTGAACGTTGTTTTCGGCGCGGAGCTGAGCATGCGGATGCACCCCCAGGTCGTCCGGGGCGAAGAAATGGTCCTGAGCTGGGCCGCCGCCTTCACTCTCATTTCCATCCAACTCGATGGACTCCCCCATGGCCTTCTCAACAAGCCTGAAGGGACCACTTCTCACCGGCTTTTTGGGGAATTCCTCGTCCCCGACCTGTATGATGTAGTCCTTGGGGGTGATGCACGCATACCCGGCACTCGCGTAGGTGGTGGGAAAGACCACCATCGGCCTGTCGGTGTGGAGCCGCACCGTGTAATCGTCCACCACCTCTGCCCGGAGCCCGTTGCGGATCAGCATGGGCGCGCTCTCGTTTTTCTTGAGGCGGAGGATTCTGTTCACCAAACTCCACGCCAGATGTCTAATAAACCGAATACCTTCGTCTCGGGCCCACGTCTGGTTCCTCCCTTCCGAGGCAGCGGGCCTGTGCAGAAATGGGATCACGACGGAACACCGAAAAACGGTCACCGATGCGTCTTATATCATGGCTGTCAAACGGAACAAGAGAGGCAAACGTTCGTTCCCTTCGCCGGCAGGGCTGCTGCGCCAGAGGCGACGCAACTCAAGACGCCGGAAACGCCATCCGTAACAGCCTCTGCCTCCCTGGGGATCGCACAAGGCATGGCACCCGTGGAGCCGATTCGGGGCTGAAGGGCGGTCGAGAGCAAATACTTGATCCCGATACCGAGCCGAACAGGGTCGGACCGGCAACACGAACGCCGACGAGGCTCAAAACCCTTTGCAATCCAAGCCCCAATATGAGATTTCTGATCCGGCATTGGGGACCGTTGAGGGGTGGCAATCATCGTCCCCAATGCAGGACCTTCAAACTCAAGGAGGGATGGACCAATGGCACAGGATCCTGGAATCGGTTACAAGATCGTGGGTACCATAACGGGCGTGAAAGGGGAGTGCGGGGCTGGGCACAAGGTGGGGGAGACCTTCCAGATCAGTTGTCACAATCCGGCCGGTCTGTGCGGTTTTTTCTTCCACGACATCTTCCCCACTCTTTCCACCTTCCAGTTCGGGGGAAAGTACCCGTGGTGGGAGGGGAACACCATTGAAGTCCAGTGTCCCGACAGCTACAACCTGGTGACCATGAAGCTGGAAAGAACCCCGCGCACTTAGGGTTCGCGTGAGAATACATTTTCGTTTTCAGGCGTCGAGGCGCGCGCATGGCAAGGCGCGCGGAGGGCCAATGGCGGGCCATTTAACCGACGAGCCACGCTGCCATGCGTGATGGATCGGCGCATCAAAATGGGAAGATATTCTTGAGCGAGCCTTTAGAACGTGTCTGAAAATTCCTTAGAGGAGTGAAATGCCATGTACAACACCATATTGGTCCCTCTGGACGGTTCAAAACGCGCCGAAGCCATACTGCCCCACGTAGAAGTCCTCGCGCAACGACATGGGGCCAAGGTGGTCCTTTTGCAGGTTGTGGAACCGGTGCAGCTTGTGGCGGGCCCCGAGATGATCTACCTCGAGCAGTACCAGGAAGAATTCGAGCAACGGGCCAAGGAGGCGGCCTCCTACCTTGCCGGCTTGAAGGGCGCGTTCGGGGAAAAGGGGATAGAGGTCCGCACCAGTGTGGTACACGGCCCCATCGTGGAAGCCATCAGTGAGGCGGCGGCTCGCGAGAATGCGGACCTGATAACCATTGCCAGTCACGGACGCACGGGCCTTTCCAGGGTGTTCTACGGCAGCGTGGCAGCCGGTGTGCTCCACCGTGTGGACCGCCCTCTTCTCGTAATCAGGTCCGCGTGAGGGTCGGGGTTCAAGATCTCAACCTTTCCTTGAAACTATCCAAAGCACCGGGGAGCATGCGTCGTACGAGCACCTCCCTGTCCTTGGGGTCCAGATTGGTGTACTGCTCGTATTGGGGATGTGACGGAGCGAGCTCCGGCGCCTTCCCCTTGCTGTGGTCCCTCACGGCCTCGAAGCGCTGCACTATATCGAGCAGGCTCATGTGCCGGCAAGGAAAGGACTCGATCCAGCCGAGACGACGCATGAGCTCGAACCTCACCTGGTCCGCCAGGAACAGGTGGACATCGAGCACTTTCATCTGGGCTGTCTTTTCCATGTAGTAGAACTTGGGGGCGGTGCCCAGGTTAAGAATGCCCATGATCAACTCGTAAAAGGCCAGGGCGCTTTCCTCTCCCGGCTGGGCGAGCAGATAGAGGGTCTTTTCGGACAGATCCTCGAGTCGCGTTCGGGCGTCGTACGATTCGTGGAATCGTTTGCGCCATGGTCCGAACCCCCGAACCTCGGCCCCCTTGATCCTGTATTGGAGAAGATCGACCACCCGTGCCATCTTCGGCGTCACCCCTTCGCGCGTTCGAGAGTTTCCTTCATCAGCGCGGTGCAGAGGAGCGCGGCCACGCACGACACGAGCAGCACCAGCAAGATACCGGTGTACCCTTCCATGGAATAGGTACCCTGGGACGACTTGGGGTAGGCATCGAGCACCCGGCCCAGCAGAGGCATGAAGATCGCACCGCCCAGGAAAGGAAAGAAATTGACCATGCCCACCGACGTGCCGGCGATTTCCACCGGGAAGAGCTCTTTGGTGGCCGTGAAGCCGATGGCCACCACCCCGAAGGAACAGACCGAGAAGACCAGGAAGACGAGGTACAGGACCCACGGGGACAGGCCGGAAGGAAAGAGGTTGAGAAATCCGAGATCCGCCACCAGCAGGGCACTGCATATCAGGAGCACCTTCTTTCGGCTCTTGAGCACCCGGTCCGAAAAAAGCCCCAGCAGGGGGCTGCCTACGATCATGCCCCAGGCAATCATGGACAAAATGGAACCGGCCTGGGTCCGAGTCATCCCATACACGTGCATGAGATACGGTCCGCCCCACAACCCCCCCAGACCGAAAAACACCCCGGCCTCGAGAAAAAACCACAAGGCCAGGGGCCAGAAATGCTTGTTCCTCAGAACGGTCCGCAGGCCCTGCGCCAAGCCGATGGGCGGGGAGGAAGACCGTCGAGGCTCCCCACGGGGATCGCCCTCGTCCACGGCGGGCCATCCCTTGTCCTGGGGTTTGTCCCGGACCACGAGCCACACGAGGACCACGAGTACGAAGGTGAAGATGCCGATCAGGTCGAATGAGACCCGCCAGCCCACAAGCCCGGTCATGAGCGCCAGAACATAGGTCGCAACCAGGACGCCGATGCCTCCCATTGCGTTGAGAATTCCCGCCATGAAGGCGAATTCCCGTGCTCGAAACCATCGGGACAGTATCTTCATGGTGGGGATGAAGACCATGGAAACCCCCAGACCCACCATGATGCGACCCGCAAAGGCAGTGCCCATGCCCGGCGCCATTCCAAAAAGCACGCTGCCCGCGGAGGCGAATATCAAGGAAAAGGTTACCGTCTTTCGAGGTCCCAGGGAATCGGAAAGAAGCCCTGCCGGGATCTGCATGAGGGCGTAGCAGTAGAAATACACCGAGCCCAGAAGGCCCATGGCGCTTGCCGTGGCCTTGAATTGCCGCACCAGATCGTCCGCAACCACCGAAAGAGACAGCCGGTGGAAGTAGACCACCAGGTAGGCCATGGCCAGGATGAGGAATAGCCCCCACCTGTAACGCCCGAGCCCACGTGGTCGCCCTGTTTCTACGTTTTGCCCCATCGTCCTTCCATCACGCCTAGGAAATGACACGGGTGAAACCCCCTGGCTTCCGTATACGATTGGAGGCTCGGGTACCGATCTCGAGCGATTCTGCTACAGGCGCGGCGCGTTGTCAACGCGGGCGCACGGCCCAAACAGGAGCGGTTGCCCCCTTTGGCCTGCAGATTCACTCGCCCTTGAGACCCATGGCAGCGGCCACATCCCTCATACCCTGGATCGTGTCGCTGATGAGATCCGCCAGGTCCATGCCCAGCATCGCAGCACCCTTTTCTATGATGGACCTGTCCACTCCGGCCGCGAACCGTTTGTCGCTCCACTTCTTCTTGACGGACTTTACCGTCAGGTCCATCACGCTTCGGGACGGTCGCACCAGGGCCGTGGTCACCACAAGCCCCGTGAGCTCGTCAACAGCGTAAAGCACCTTCTCCAGATCCGTCCGCGGTTCCACATCCGAGCAGATGCCCCAGCCATGGCTCACGACGGCACGAACGTATTCCTCGGGCCAGCCCCGGGATCTGAGAATCTCCCCGCTTTTCTTGCAGTGCTCTTCGGGAAATTGCTCGTAGTCCAGATCGTGGACCAGCCCCACCACACCCCACATCTGCTCGTCCTGACCTTTCTTGCGTGCGAAGTGGCGCATCACCCCTTCCACGGCCAGCGCGTGCTTGATGAGGCTTTCGCTCTTGTTGTATGCGGTCAGAAGCTCGTAGGCCTCCTCGCGCGTGGGGGCCTCGGAACCCATTGCATCCCTCCATCGCTCTTGTTGTTCGATTTCGGCAACGACTCCGACTGCAAGATGACGGCATCCCGCTCCGGACCACGGCGGCGAGAAGATGTTCGGGCGGTACCTATTCGTCTCGTCTCGAGCCGCTTCGTTTTGGACGACCGACCGGGTGCAACTTGCGGCCGTCACCTCGACAAACCGGTCCTTTGGGCCGCGTGAGCCCCTGCGGACCTTGGATCGGAGTCCAGGGCAGTCCCGGAGATCCCCCAGCAGGCCCCGCAATGAAGGTCCTTCATCAATATTTGCTTGACACCCGGGCCGGTTTGCACGATATAAGTGAACTCTGCCACAGGCACCACACATCGCGTGTCCATTTGGGAATATCTCATAAGCCACGGGCTTTCAAGCGGCAAAGACAATGTGCCTCACACCTGGTGCCCAAGGGCGGTCCGTGCCCAGGACCACTCGGCAAAGAGGTGTCTTCGAGGGGGGGGGCGCCCGGCAAGGGACGGTGTCGAGGCTACCAGACCCAAAAGGAGAGGATCATGGGAGAAAAAGTTCAGAAGCGGGAAGTCTGCAAATGTGAAAACTGCGGTAATGAAGCGGAAATGGTGGTGACCTGCGAGCTCGTTGACGTGGAAGACGAGGTCAAGAAGGCATCCGGTGTCAAAAAGCAGGAAAAAAGATCGTTCACCTGTACCAAATGCGGCAGCGAGGCCGACATGATAGTCGATCTGTGACGGCGTCCGGTCCGGTATGGCGAGACAACCGTTCTGCCCGGCCCATGGGACGACCGAGGGCATGACGGCTCCCCGAACCTTCGGGGGGCCGTCGCCTTTTTAGGAGCCCACCCTCCTCGCCGGCCGGCCGTAGACAGATGGCAGGTTGCAGATCGCGGTTCACGCCACGGCTGCACGACGTTCAAAACTGCAGGCACAGCGCCGCTGCGTTGAGGATTTCGAAGGGCGCAGAACGCAGGCGGTTGCCCCAAGATGCACTTGTGGATGGAGGCTCGATCATCCTTCCGATGGATCGAGCCGCCTTGCTTCAGGGGCGAGGAAAGCGTCACCGCCCTGACGGCCACGCGGCAGGCCTGGTCCCTTCAGGGGCCGATTCCGGCCCCAACCGCCGAACGACGTCGAGAAATCCATTTCAGAACCAATCATCCATTTCTGCAGCGGAAACAATTCCTTCCGCAAGGGCTGCCTGTCGTATGGTCATCCCCGTCTCAAAAGCCTTCTTTGCCAGAAGGGCCGCCCTGTCGTAACCGATGCGCGGGACCAGATGGGTGGCCAGGGCCAGGCTCTGCTCGATGCTTCGGGCACATCTTTCCCGGTTGGCGGCAAGGCCGCGGATGCACTTCTCGGCCAGTATCCTCGATGCGGACGCCAGAAGCTCGATGGATTGGAGCAGGTTGTAGGCCATGACGGGAAGCATGACGTTGAGCTCAAAATTGCCCCCCTGACCGCCCAGACAGATGGTCAGGTCGTTTCCCATCACCTGAGCGGCCACCTGGATCACGGCCTCCGGTATGACGGGGTTGATCTTACCCGGCATGATGGACGACCCTGGCTGCAGAACCGGCAGGATTATCTCTCCCAGACCGCACCGGGGCCCCGAGGACATCCAGCGAAGGTCAGCGGCGATCTTGACCAGACTCACTGCGACGGTGCGCAGGGCACCGCTGGTTTCAACAGAAGCATCCTGGGCCGACTGGGCCTCGAAATGGTCGGCAGCCTCCACAAAAGCAATACCCGTGATTTCCGATACCCGAGCGATCACCGCCCGAGCGAAATCCGGGTGGGCATTGACCCCGTTTCCAACGGCCGTGCCGCCAAGGGCCAATTCGCCCAGACGCCCCGTCACCGCCTCCACGCGCTCGATGCCCAGCTCCACCTGTCGGGCGTATGCCCCGAATTCATCGCCCAGAAAGACGGGGAGGGCATCTTGAAGATGGGTTCTGCCTATCTTTTTCACGTCCTTGAACGCGATCTGCTTTTCGTGCAGGGTCTCCCACAGGAGGCGCAGCGAGGGTAGGAGACGGTTGCTTACGGCGACCAGTGCAGCAATGTGGATGCACGAAGGGATCACGTCGTTGCTGGACTGCCCCAGGTTCACGTGGTCATTGGGATGCACGGGCGATTTCCCGCCCCGCTTTCCCGTGAGCCTCTCGTTGGCCCTGGAGGCGAGCACTTCGTTCATGTTCATATTGGTGGAGGTTCCCGATCCGGTCTGAAAGACGTCTACGGGAAACTCCCCGTCCCACCTGCCGTCCTCCACCTCCCGGGCCGCCGCGGCGATGGCCTCGGCCTTGTCGGGATCGAGCAGTCCCAGGTGGGCGTTGACATGGGCCGCGCACCGCTTCAACAAGGCCAGCGCCGTGAGCAGGCCGGCCGGCAGCCTCAGACCGCTTATGGGGAAATTTTCGATGGCCCTTTGGGTCTGTGCTCCGAAAAGCGCATCTTCGGGAACGAGCACCCTGCCCAGGGAATCGGTCTCCTCCCTGTATCCCATGACGTTATCCCTTCGCTTGGCGCGGCTTTGACCCATCGTTCCGGCCACATTGTCTCCCCCTCACACCCCTCTCCCAAAAAGGGAGAGGGGTGTATTAAGGAACCGGCCGGAAACGATGATGAAGGCCCCTGAAAGTGATCTTGAAACACGCTCTTAGCAGATTCGAAAGGGCCCCACAATCGGCAAACTCCCAACCATTGTCATGTAAAAGCCGGACCCGATTATTTCTTGACATGGGCGCGGTTCTCCACCATATTCCCTGCACCTGCCGCTGACCGATGGACCGATCCTTCTCCTTTCCGCATTGTTCCTGGTCGCGGAGCATCGAGAGGGGTCTCACGGGAAACGGCGCCGAAAAGGCGAAGGGATACTTCCAAGATGGGTGCCGAAGAAAAGGGTCCGTCCGGGGGCCAGGGGCCCCTGCCGAAGAAGCTCCTCCTGATACAGCCCATGATGATGAAAGTCGTGTACGGGCTGATGCCGTGCCTGCTGGGCTCCGTCTACTTCTTCGGCCTCCGGGCCCTGGCCGTGACCCTTCTGGTCCTTGTATTAGGTATCGCCGCCGAGGGCCTGTTCACCCTGCGCAAAGGAAAACCGGTCACATCCGCCGTAGTGGTCACCTGCCTCATCTTCTCCATGAGCCTTCCGCCCACCATTCCTTTCTGGATGGCCTGTGTGGGGATCGTGTTCGGTGTGGTTTTCGGCAAGATGGTCTTCGGCGGTTTCGGCCACAATCTCTACAATCCCGCCATGGTGGGGCGCTGCTTCCTTTACATCACCTTTCCCATGGCCATGACCAACCGGTGGACCGAACCCTTCGCCGGGGGTCCGGGTGGCCTGACCCAGTGGGTGCCGGGCGTGGATGCCGTGACCGGCGCCACTGCCCTGGCGCTTTTCAAGACCGGGCACGAGGTGCCCCTGGGCCGACTTTTCTTCGGCAACGTCGCCGGCTCCCTGGGGGAAACCAGTGCCCTGCTCATCCTGGCAGGCGGGCTTTTCATCGTGCTCACCAAGGCCGCTCCCTGGAGAATGGCCGTGTCCTGCCTTTGCGGGGGGCTGGCGTCGGCACTGGTCCTTTACGCCGCAGGCGGACCGTCGTTTCCGGACCCCTTGACGAACCTGCTGGCGGGCTCCTTTCTTTTCGGGGCGTTCTTCGTCGTCACCGAACCCATCTCCGGCCCGAAGACCAGGCCGGCCCAGTGGATCTACGGGTTTGTCATCGGAGCCCTGACCCTGGTCCTTCGCAAGTACTCCAATTTTTCGGAAGGGATCATGTTCTCGGTCTTGTTCATGAACACCTTCGTATCGAGCATGGACATCGGCTTCAGGTCGGTGTCCAGAAAAAGGGCCGCCGGGGATTCGGCATGATGAAGAAAAGATTGTTTTCAGTCCTTTATATGTTTTGCCTCACCCTTTTATTCACCTCCGTGGTCAGCGCGGTGCACGTGCTCAATCGGGAGCGGATCACCCTCAATGAGCGCATCCGCCTCCAGGAAGTGGTGCTGCACGTTCTGGGAATCCCGACGCCTCCCCAGCCCCCCGCGACAAGCATCGTCGAGATTTTCGAAGCGAGGGTGAAAGTCGTCCGGCGCGACGGCAAGACCGTTTACGTGGGTCTTTCCGAGGATGGCGGCAAAACGGCGGGATACGCCTTTCCCCTTTTCGGACCGGGTTTTTGGGGCCCCATTTACGGAATGGTCGGTGTGGACCCACAGGTGCAGACGGTGCTCGGGATCGCCTTTTACGAACACGGCGAAACCCCCGGGCTGGGAGGCCGGATCACCGAACCATGGTTCGAGGGCCAGTTCAAGGGAAAGCGGCTTGCAGCAAGCACAGACCGGGGCAGGTATTTTTACTTGCGTCCGGCCGGCACGGTCAAGGGGCCGAACGAGGTGGACGCCATAACGGGCGCCACCGGCACGAGTAACAAGCTGGAGATCTTCCTCGACCGGAACCTCAAGGAGTACCTGCCCTGGATCATGGAACAAAAGACCCAGGGAGTTCTCTGAACGCGACGACGAACACACGAGCCCAATCAGGGAGCAGGCGGCCCCATGGCGCAGATGAAAACACGGCAGATTTTCCACAGGGGGCTCTGGGAGGAAAACCCCGTCTTCAGACAGATCCTGGGGATTTGCAGCGCCCTGGCTGTGACCAATCTTCTGGTCAACACCCTGATCATGGGCCTGAGCCTCATCTTCGTCACCGCCATGTCCGGCGTCACGGTGTCGCTGTTGAGGAACATGACGCCCGCGCGGATCCGCATGATGGTCCAGGTGCTGATCATCGCCTCCTACGTCATCATCGTAGACGTGGTTCTGAAGGCATTCTTGCCCGACGTCAGCAGGGCACTGGGTCCCTATGTGGGGCTTATCATCACCAACTGCATCATCATGGGCCGCTGTGAGGGATTTGCGCGGAGCAACCCCGTGTGGCCCTCCTTCGTGGACGGCGTTGCCTCGGGCGCCGGGTATGCCGTCGTCCTTCTCACCGTTGCTTTTTTCAGAGAACTGCTCGGCTTCGGAACCGTTTTCGGGTTTCCGGCCCTTCCCGGAGACTGGACCCGGTGGACGATCATGGTGATGCCTCCCGGAGCTTTCTTCGTGCTGGGCACTATCATCTGGTGCATTACCTACCTGTGGCCCAAGCAGCAAAAGGCCAAGGCCGGCAAATAGATGGGGGATGCAAAATGGAGGGCGGTCTCAGCGCACCCGTGATCCTGTTCGCGGCCATCTTCACCAACAACATCCTGCTGACCAATTTCCTGGGCATGTGCTCCTTTCTGGCCATCTCCCGGGAGATAAATTCGGCCCTCGGGCTGGGAATGGCCGTGACCTTCGTGATGACGTGCACGTCGGCCCTGAACTATCTGGTTTATTACTACGTGCTGGTTCCCCTCGATCTGGTAACGTTTCGCTATATCGTATTCATCATCGTCATCGCGGCTTTCGTGCAGCTCGTGGAAATGGTCATTGAAAGGTTTTCCCCGCTCCTCTATGTGGTCCTAGGGGTCTTCCTTCCGCTGATCACCGTCAACTGCGCCATCCTCGGCGTCGGTCTTTTCATGATCATCCGCAACTATACCTTCGTGCAGTCCGTGGCGTACGGTTTCGGGGGAGGCGTCGGCTGGACCCTTGCCATCACGGCGCTGGGAGGTATGCGGGAAAGGCTGAGCAAAGCTCCCGTGCCTGAGGCCCTGCACGGCCCGGGGATAACCCTGATCATCGCCGGGCTGATGGCGCTTTCCTTCATGGGATTCAGCGGCATGATCCAGATGCAGTGAGGTGTTGCGTATGATCCAGCTCGTCCTGGGGCTCGCCGCACTGAGCGGGGTGACGGCCGTTCTGGCCCTGCTCCTCGAGGTGGCGGATGCCTACTTCGCCGACTACGGTGAATGCCGCATTCTCATAAACGACGGACAGAAAGAGCTCACGGTGCAAGGGGGGAGCAAGCTCCTTTCCACCTTGATGGACCAGGGGATCTTCATACCCTCGGCCTGCGGCGGGCGGGGAAGCTGCGGCCTGTGCAAGCTCAGGGTCCTCGAGGGCGGTGGTCCCCTACTGCCCACCGAAACCCCTTACATGGAAGCCGAGGACCTTCAGAACGCCGTTCGCCTCGCCTGTCAGGTGAAGGTACGCAACGATCTGAAGCTGGAGATTCCCCCCGAGCTTTTTCTCATACGGGTTTACCGCTCCCGGGTGGTTTCACTGGAGAACCTGACCGACGTCATCAAGGGCGTGGAGCTCCGGCTCATCGATCCCCCCGAGATATCCTTCAAGCCGGGGCAGTTCGTGCAGTTCCAGGTTCCGGAGTACGAAGGCTGCCCGGAGCCCATCTACAGGGCCTATTCCATCGCATCGCCGGCCCGCCGAGCGGACACCATCCGGCTGGCCATCACGCGGGCACCCAACGGCCTGGCCACCACCTACATCCACGACTATCTGCGGGAGGGGGACGAAGTGGTCTTCAACGGACCCTACGGCCATTTCTACCTGCGGGACACGGACAGGGAGATGATCCTCGTGGCCACCGGTTCGGGGCTGGCTCCGATCCTGTCCATACTCCACCAGATGGCCGACGAGGGGATCTCCCGGAAGGCGACCCTCTTTTTCGGCGTGCGGGCCAGGAAGGACCTCTTCTACCAGGAGGAGCTCCGGGCCATCGAGCAGCGGCTTCCCACCTTCAAGAACGTCCCGGTGCTTTCCGCACCGGAGCCCGATGACCACTGGCAGGGAGAGACGGGGTTTCCCACCGACGCCGCCAAGAGCAGTATTCAAGACCCGGCCAACGTGGAGGTCTACCTTTGCGGCAACCCCCTCATGATCAATGCGGCGGTCAAGATGTTCACGGAGATGGGCATCGGAGAGGACAGGATCTTTTACGATAAGTTCGGATGATCCACGCCGGGATGAGCAGGGGTTTCGGACTCGGGCATTCGAGAAGGGAAGACAGCAGATGGGAAGATTTCCCATATTCCAGAGTCCCCACCTGGATGAAGTGGAGCGGAAGATGCGTCCATCGGGGGACTACCGCCACGGTTTTCTCGGAAAGGACGACCGGAAGCTCGTGCAGGTCCTTTCGGAGGATGAGGCATTGGTGCGTTCCCTGTCGCTCACCGATGGGGCGATCGCAAGGAAGCTGGCGGATCTCACCGCCCAAGCCCGCAAGGGACTCGGGGGCCCCGTGGTGGTGGAGGGCAGGTTTCGGGTGCAGGTGCAAGAAGCCCGCGGCAAGATTGCCTGCCCGTGGGGGCACCCGGGGCTGTACCCCAAGACACACGTAGAACTGACAAACCTGGCCACCGGCGAAAGGCTGGTGTGGACCGACCTGGCGGTGCACATGATCGAGGCCCATGGGTTCTACCAGGGCCAGGGAAGCCCCTACAGGATGGAACCCTCCGTGCTCAAAAGGGTCCTCGATCTCTGATCCCTTCTCCCTCCTTTCAATAGGCGAGCTTTTCCGCATCCACCCTGAAGACCTCGCGAAATCCGCCGGAAACCGTGAGACGCAAGGTCTTTGCATCCCCTTGGGTGAGGATGGCGCACTCGACGTGGGGCAGTGTTTCCACAAGGCGCAGGCCTCTTTCCGCACCGAGCACCAGCACCCCTGTGGCAAGTGCGTCTCCCTCGGTGGCGCTGGGTGCGGCGATGGTGACACTGGCCGTTCCCCTGGCCGTGAATCCGGTGCGGGGATCGATGATGTGGCTGTATCTTTTGCCGTCTTTGATGAAGAAGCGTTCGTAGTCGCCCGAGGTCATGAGGGCCATGGAATGGGCCTCCAGCACGGCGATGAGCTCGGAGGGCACCCGGGGGTGCCTCACGCCCACCCGCCAGCGCGAACCGTCCGGTTTTCTGCCCATGGCATGGAGATCCCCGCCCCCGTTCACAAGTGCGCTTCCCACACCCTCGCGGCGCAGGATCTCCATGGCCCGGTCGATGGCATACCCCTTGGCGATGCCCCCAAGATCGAGGGCCATGCCCGGCAAGGCGAGACGGACCGTCCGACTTGCTCTGTCCAAGAGGATCTTGTCCGAGCCGGTCAAGAGCAGGGCCCGGGAAAGCTGCTCCTGTGTGGGCAGTTTCTTTTCGGTCCGGTAAATGGGCCACAGTTCCAGCAAGGGCCCCACCGTGATGTCGAAGGCGCCGTCGGTAAGGCGCCAGTACCTCACCGACTCCTCGAGGAGCCCGAAGACCTCCTCATCAACGATCACACCCCTGTGAAAGGCGTTTCTGTTTATCTTGGAGATCACGCTGCTCTTCTTACGCACGCTCAAGAGGCCCTCGATCCTTTCCATTTCCCGAAATGCCTTTTCCATGGCCCCCGAGACCCGAACGTCGTCTCCTGCGCAAGCGGTGATCTCGACCACGGTCCCCATCATGGGCCGGGAAAGGGAGAGGCATTTTTCACTTTCCGCGCGAACCGGCGCACCGCCGGCTTGGAGCAATGCAAACACCACCAAGGCGAAGAGCCGGATCGTTTCGAGGGGTCTGTCCGTCGTCTGAACGTCTGGAAACATAGGGCCCTTTTTCAGAAGGGGTGGATGAACACCCGAGAGCGGGGATGGGGTCATCAGATTTCCTGGATCACGGCCTCGCCGAACCGTCTTGTGGAAAGGTCCGTCGCGCCTTCCACCCTGCCGGACAGGTCCCCGGTGACCCGTCGGGAAGCGATGACCGCGGCCAGGGCGCTGTGCACGACCCGGGCTGCCTCGGGCCAGCCCATGTACTCGAGCATCAGCGCCCCCGAGAGGATCGACGCGGTGGGGTTTACGATGCCCTTGCCGGCTATGTCGGGAGCGGTGCCGTGGGTGGCCTCGAAGACGCCCATGCTGTCGCCCAGATTGGCACCCGGCGCGAGACCCAGCCCACCCACCTGGGCCGCCAGGGCATCGGAAAGGTAATCGCCGTTGAGATTGGGGGTGGCGATCACATCGTACTGCTCGGGATAGAGCAGGACCTGCTGGAACATGTTGTCGGCGAGCCTGTCCTTGAGCACGATCTTGCCTTGGGCGGCGTCCCCTTTTCCCTCCTCGACGATCTTGTCCCCGTACTCCTCGCGCGCCACCTCATGGGCCCATTTTCTGAAGGCGCCTTCGGTGAACTTCATGATGTTGCCTTTGGTCACTAGAGTGACGCTCCTGCGATGGTTTGCCAGCGCATAGTCCAGGGCCGATCGCATGAGTTTCCGGGTGGCCTGCCTGCTCATGGGCTTTATCCCCACGCCCGAATCGGCGGGGATACGGAATCCCATTTCCCTGTAGAGAAAATCGATGACCTTGAGGGCTTCGTCCGTGCCCTGTTCCCATTCGATTCCGGCGTACACATCCTCCGTATTCTCCCTGAATACCACCATGTTCACCCTTTCCGGGTGTACCACGGGGCACGGGACTCCGGGGATATAACGCACCGGCCGCACGCATGCGTAAAGAGCGAGTATCTGGCGTATGGCCACGTTCAGGCTGCGGTATCCTGCTCCCACCTCGGTGGCAAGGGGTCCCTTCAGGGCGACCCGATACTGCCTGATCGCCTCCAGTGTCTCACCGGGAAGGGGCTCCCCATACAGGTCCATGGCCTGGGACCCGGCGTACACCTCGAGCCAAACGATTTTCCTCGCCCCGTCGTATGCCTTCCAAACGGCCCGATCCACAACGGCGCGGGCCTCCCGGAGTACCTCCGGTCCCACCCCGTCTCCATCGAGATAGCAGACGATCGGGTTCTCCGGCACCAACAGGGTGCCGCCCCGCACCACCATCCGGGTCCCGTCCTTGGGCGGAACGATCTTCTCGAACGCAGCCACCGATATGCCCCCTGTCCTCATCTTTGCCAACACGCATCGCCGCAGCGCAGCCGGCATGGTGTCGAACGATCCAAGACAAAATGACGCCCCGCAGTGACCAATGACGCATGAGCAGCACGCCCTGACGCGGCGAAGCCGCCAATGAGCCATTCACTTCCTTGCCTCCAACGGGTCGTAGGTGCACCCCATGAGGCCGCAGTACTGGCCCACGTATTCGGCCTTGGGACGGTAAAGGGCCGGCTTTTCCTGTGCCTCTGCAAACTTTTCCTCTATGATGTGTGCGCACCATCCCGTAACCCGGGACATGGCGAAAATGCAGGTCATCAAATCCATTGGAATCCCCATGATGTGGTACACCACCGCGCTGTAGAAATCCACGTTGGGTTGAATGTCCGTTTTCCCCCTCCGGGCAAACTCCGCCAGCGCGGCCTCTTCTATCTGGGTGGAAAGAAGGTGCCAGCTCTCCTGCCCGGTCTTGCGCCCGAGACGCGCCGCCATTTCCTTCAGAAACCGGGCCCTGGGGTCCACGGTCTTGTAAACCGCGTGCCCCATCCCCATGACCCGGTCGCCCTTGTCCAGTTGCGACCGGACCCAGCCGGCAATATCCTTTTCTTGCGCGAGGTCGAGAAGCATTTTCATGACCTCGGCATTGGCACCGCCGTGCAGGCTCCCGGAAAGGGCCCCGATTCCTGCGGCCACCCCCGCGTACATGTGGGCCCGGGTGGATACCACCTCCCTGCACGCGAAGGTGGAGGCATTGAAGGTGTGATCCGCATGCAGCACCAGGCACGTGTCCAGGTCATGGGCCGTCTCCTGGTCCGGCTCCTTGCCGTGGAGCATCCGGAGAAAGTCGGCGGACAGGGAGAGGGAGGGGTCCGGGACCGGCACCTCCAAGTCCTGGCGGGTCCTGTTCCAGGCCGCCACCACCAGGGGCAGGCGCGCCATCAGTCGCACAGCCATGCGCACGTTCGCGTCCCTGCCCTCCTGGGAGAGGTCCGGGTCGGCCATGGCCAGAAGGGGCACGCAGGCCTGCAGGACGTCCATGGGTCTCGCGTCCCTCGGAAACGCCCTGAGGCACTCGTAGAGGTATCGGGGAAGGTCTCTGGCCTCCCTCACGCTTTCATGGAAGGATTCCAACTGCCGTTTGTTGGGCAGCACGCCGTGGAGCAGAAGGTAGGCCACCTCGATAAACGAAGAATTCCGAGCAAGTTCCTCTATGCGAAAGCCGCGGTAAATGAGCACGCCCTTTTCTCCATCTATGAAGCTCAGCTTGGTGTCCGCCACCGTTACCCCGCGCAGTCCGATGTTCTTGACCTTGACTGTTTCCGCCATCGCGTCCTCCCTTGTGCCACACGGGGACCGTCCTTCCCGTGGGAACTGGTTTCTGGCCTCGATCATCTTTCCAGCCACTCAGAGCGTAACCACTCCATCGGCTTTTCCGCCCCCATTGCATAGGAAATTGCCGCCCGCCACAAGGTTCCAAATAGCCGTGACATCCCCGAGCGGATTGCGAAATGGCCGGAACGATGATCAAAGCTCTGGTTTCTCGGCCCATCGTGCATGGGCCCCCTAAACCCTGCGGGGCAGGGCGACCCTTCGGTTCGGTGGAGTGCTTATCATATTTTTCGAGGACCGAACAGGCGTGATGTCTTCGCTTGCAGGCAGCATCTGTTCGCGTGCCTTGCCCGATACATCCTGGGGCGACACCGCTGCACGCCTGTTGTTGAGATTCTGCGACGGATTCAGTAAGTGTACTGCGCCCGGTGACAAATCGCCATTTCCTGCCTCCCCCTCGCCCTCTGGGAGAGGGCCGGGGTGAGGGTATACAAATCCCGGTTTGTAGCCGCACAAGGTATGGTGTGGCCCACTGTGTCAAGCTTGCGCGGGGCAACCCTGCAATGGGCAAGATGAGGGAGGTGAAAATGGAGAAGGGTCGCGTACAACCCCCTCATTTCGTGACCGAAGGGGTCTTTTACGGTTGGGTGGTCGTCGCGGCTGCCTTCCTCATCGCGGCGGTCACCTGCGGAGCATTTTACAGCTTCGGGGTCTTTTTTGTGCCCATATTGACCCACTTCGGATGGTCACGGGGGATCGCTTCCGGTGTGGGGCTCGTATCCGGCCTCGCTTATGCCGTCACCGTCCCGTTGACCGGGCTGGTGGCCGACAGGTACGGATTCAGGCCGGTGACCGCCGTCACGGCGGGCATTCTGGGATTGGGCTTCCTTCTGGGAGCCCGAGTGCAAAGCGCTTGGCAGCTTTACCTATTTGTGGACCTCCTTCCCGGCCTGGGTGCCTGCGCTGCCATCGCCCCCCGGGGTGCTTGAGGGACGGGCGTGTGGGGCTTGCAGTTGGTAAAGGACTGCCTTACTGTATGGGGCAAATGTCCGCGGGTCTACGATAAGTCCTTACAGGAAAAAACGGGAGGTGTTTCATGGTGTCAACTGGCGCAAAAGGAACGTTGCGGGGGATTGCGTGGTTGATGGCTGTCAGTTTTTTCTGCGTCGGGCCGGCCGCATCCGATCAGGCATGCCCGCCTGCTTCCCATGCCGGATGGGAACAGGGAGGCGCTTACGACTGCAATTATGTGGTCAGCGAGTTCGACGAGTTCAAGGGCACCTTCGTCAAGGCGATCGACATCACGCCCATGCCCGGAATGGCACCGGGGGTGGGAATCATCGTCAAGGACAGGGACGGAGACATGGTCACCGTGCACCTGGGGCCCCAGGGCTTTGTCGACCCGAAAGGTCTGGGTCTGAGCCGGGACATGCCTGTCAAAGTCAAGGGGGTATGGGCCGAGATCGACGGGAAGGAGTTTTTCATGGCCTCCAAGGTGAAAAAAGGGGAATATTCGGAAATAAAGCTACGCCGTACCAGGGACGGCAAACCCTTCTGGGCCATGACCGAGGAAGAACTGGCCAAGGAGCGAGGGGACTGAAAGATCACCAGTCGTCGTCCTGGCTCTCCTCCTCTGCCTCTTCCTGGGGGTTGAAGGGCATCTTTATGAGCAGCTCGCCCCCTTGCTGGACCGTTATCTTGGCGGAAGGGTAGCGCTTGCGGAAGACGCGCGCCATGGCGGCGTTTTCCCTCAGGACCGTGGCCACGAATCCCCCGTAGCCGTTTTCCTTTGCGATTTCTTCAAGGGCTCCGAGAAGGTAGGACGCGATTCCCATGCTGTGAAAGGATTCGAGTGTGACGAACGCAACCTCTGCCCACTTCTTGTGCTGTCGTGTCGCCCTCGCGTAGGACCCTATGGCCACGATGGCCTTGTGTCCGTCCTTTTGGGTAAGGCCCACGAGGGACATGTTGTCCCGGTAGTCCACCGCTGACCAGTGGGCCTGGATCACCTCGTGGGTGAAACTCTTCTTCCTGTGGAAGAACCTGTAGTAGATGGTGTCTTCTTGCAGGGAGTAGAAGAAGTTCCGGTAAGAGAGCTCGTCCGAAGGCAGAAGGGGACGGAACTCAACGGTCTTGCCGTTCTTGAGGGTCAGGGCGCTCTTGTATCTTTCCAGGAAGATCAGGTCGTCTTCGGGGGGAGGCAGCTGGTCTGCAAAGATATAGTGGCGCGCCTTGGCCGCCTCGATCAGTTCGCCCCGGAATCGGGGGTGGGCGATCTGGGCCAATTCCATCACCCGCTGGTAGATGCTCTTTCCCTGCAGCTCGGCTATGCCGTATTCGGTGACCACGAAGTTGATGTCCCCTCTGGTGGTGGCCACGCCGGCCCCTTCGCTCAGGTGGGGGACGATGCGCGAGACGGTGCCGGCTTTTGCAGTGGAGGGCAGCGCCACGATGGAAAACCCTCCCTTGGACATGGCGCTTCCCCTCAGGAAATCGACCTGATCGCCGATACCGCTGTAAAAGATGTATCCCATGGAATCCGTAGAGACCTGGCCGGTCAGATCCACCTCCAGCGCCGAGCTTATGGAGATCAGGTTGTCGTTACGGGCTATGACGGCGGGGTCGTTGACAAAGTCGCTGGCACGGAAATAGAAAATGGGGTTGTTGTCTACATAGGTGTATATTTTCTCGGAGCCCATGCAAAGGGAAGCCACCGCCCTTCCCGGAAGGAGGCTCTTCTTCTTGTTGGTGATCACCCCTTTTTCCAGAAGGGGAAGAAACCCGTCGGTTATCATCTGGGTGTGGATCCCCAGATCGTTCTTGTTTTCCAGATACCTCAAGATCGCGTAGGGCATGTGCCCGAATCCCACCTGCAAGGTGGCCCCGTCGTTGACAAGCTGTGCCACGTAAGTGCCGATCCTCTGGGCCACCTCGTTGTCCTTGATGACGGGCAATGCCTCCACCAGCGGCTCCTCGTGATCCACCAGGTAGTCGATCTCGTCCACGTGCACGAAACTGTCCCCCCAGGTCCTGGGCATTCGGGGGTTCATCTGGGCGATCACGAGTTTTGCGTTGTCTATCCCCGAGCGGGTGACATCCACGGAGACCCCCAGGCTGCAGTACCCGAAACGGTCAGGAGGGCTCACCTGGATCAGCGCCACATCGAGCCCGATCTGACGGCTGTAGAAGAGCTGCGGGATCTTGGACATATAAACGGGCACATAGTCGATTTTTCCCTCGAAAGCGGCCCTGCGCATCCAGAGGCTGATGAAGAAAAGCTTGAGGGAAAAACGCCTCAGAAAACCCGGATCGTCCACGTACTGGGCCAGCGTGGTGGAGAGCATCTGGTACAACATGAGATCCTGCATACGGGGATCTTTGACCAGCGCGTGGATCAGGTGTTGGGGCTCCCCGCACCCCGTCCCGATGAAGACGCGGCTTCCCCCCTTGATCTTGGAAATGGCCGAGTGGGCAGGCACCAGTTTATGGGGGCAATGATTGGCAATCCACGACAAGTAGTCCACCGTCTCACTCCTCCTCCCGTCCAGCGGCTCCTCCCGGGGCACTCCCTCCGTCGTTGGGCACCTTCTGCGTGCCCCACACCCCCCTGCGCAGCACGCTTCCGGGAGTGCATGTGTCGGGCCTGTTGGATCGGCTGCCCCCGAGCTTCTTCAGTGTGTCAGTATGTATGTAGTGCGCACGGTCACGAATTGCGATTTCCTGCATCCCCCTCGCCCTCCGGGAGAAGGACGGGGTGAGAGTGAGAAAAGCGCAGTTTGTGGACGCGCGAGGTGTATTGGGAAAGGGTATGGGCAAGACAGAAACCTATTAACCCATCCCGTGGAACAAATCAACCGGGCAATCCCGTGCACACGGGCTTTCGGGCAGGGGAGGGTCCCGTCAGATCTTGAAGCTTTCCCTGGCTCCGGCATATTTTTCTCGCAGCTTGGGCTTTTCTATCTTGCCCGTTGGGTTTCGGGGCACCTCGTCGAAGATGATCCTGCGCGGTCTCTTGTATCTGGGCAGTCCCCGGCAGAAGGCGTCGACCTGTTCCTTGGTCAGGACCTTGCCTTCTTTCACGCGGATCACGGCCGCCGCGATTTCACCCAACCTGAGGCTTGGGAGTCCTATGACCGCCACATCCTGGATGTCCGGATGCTCCTGGAGGAAGTTTTCGATTTC